>Ga0070665_100000389_pt1 | contig 64887 bp, 57 predicted proteins | sample KBSS13metaG_FD_65862 | JGI IMG/M metagenome (GOLD analysis project Ga0070665, IMG submission 65862) | Switchgrass rhizosphere microbial communities from Kellogg Biological Station, Michigan, USA - KBS S1-3 metaG | ecosystem: Host-associated > Plants > Roots > Rhizosphere > Soil ... | reverse complement strand
TTTGACACCTCTCAGGCAACGCAGACAATCCAGCGATACGCTTCAGATGGCTAGCCGATCCCCTTGAGACAACGGCCGTATTTCGGGAACTTCTTTTTAGGCCCTCATGTACCGGCCCGCCCCCTCAGCTAACAGTCGAGAGGCACGAGTGAAGCGACGTTCGACATTGGATTGAACCGCCCAGCGCACAATGTCTGACATATGCTGCGTCGGTGGCAATTCAATGCTCGCTTACGGTGCAAGTATTGGCGAAAAAAACGCCGTCAATGATCAAACAATCGCCGCAAGCTTGCTGTCGTCGAGTCATTCTGTGAATGATTTGGTCGCGCGGGCAACTTTGATGGTCGCAATGCGTTGACCGATTGCACTGCTTTGCTAAATTTCAACGCAAACGCGCTTTGCTATATGCCGGTTACTTCGCGAATGTGAGTTCAATCGTCGCGGCGTATCGCAGGTGCAAGGGTCTGGAGAGCGGTGCCTTTTGGCGCCATGTCGCGGCCCAACTTTTGCGGTGACGCCAAAACCTTCGCCGGCGCACTGTGCACGTTTTTTCCAAGAGGAATTCGCATGCGTACCACCACCCCCATGATGTCCACCAAGTTCGGTTTGATCCAATGCGCGTTGAGTTCGGTCTGTGCGTTCTTGTGCCTATTGGCTGTCGCAGGGAATGCGGTGGCCGTTGATACGATTCTGTACGATTCGCAAGGGTTCGAGTCGCCGACTTTTTCCAGTGGAAGCAGTCCCGTTGGACAGGACGCCGGCAATCCTTGGCAGATCTTCGGAGGAAGCCCGAGTGCCTATACAGTGACCGGCTCGGTCGCCGCGTCGGGAACTCAGTCGATCCAAGCCAACGGAAGTGGTCTGAACGACGGTTCGTATGTTTGGCCCAATCTCGGTTACACGCCAAGTCCGAACGATCTCGTGCGTGTACAGGTCGATATGTCGCGCACGCTTTCGGCGGTTGCCGCAGATAGCAGTCCTGTTTATGCCATCGACGTCTATGATTTTGATTTCAACCGCACCACACGCTTTGGTCTGCAAAATCAGGATGGCAATATTCGGGCATTTGTGTCCGTGCCCATCAATGCAGGGGGAGAAATCGATCCCGCCGGGCCAGGCATTCGCTCGGAATTTTACGGGGCTCCGATTCCCGCAGGCCAGTTCGTGCACTTCGACTTTGTGATGGACTACACGAACAAGGTCGTTAGCCTGGAGTTGAATGGAACGGTTCTGGCCTATGGCGTGCCATTCAGGACGCAAGAGTCCACGACGCTCGACTCGGCCGAGCTCCAGGTCGGAACGTTCAACAACATTTCTTCCGACCACGGTTGGTTTGACAATTACATCGTCAGCACGGTGCAGAACGTGGCGGGCGACGTGAACTTTGACCACACGGTTGACGTTCAGGACCTAACACTCGCGGCCAACAACTGGCTGCAAAACGACTCGCCTGGCGACGCAAACCATGACGGCGTTGTCGATATCCAGGACATTACATTGATAGCCAACAATTGGCTGCAATCTGTTCCGGCATACCAAGCGGGAGCTGGCACTAACGTCGTGCCAGAACCTGGAACGCTCGTGATGGTTACACTGGGCGGATTACTGCTGGTACTCGCGCGACGCGCGAGAGTAACCAACCGTTAGTGCTGTAACGAGTCATTGCATCCTTGGCCACGACTGGTCAGGCGACATTCACCCTTGTCATGGCTTCAATCGAATATCGAATTGATTGGGGCCGGGCTGCGCATTGCTCTGCAAGTCCGCCCTGGACGTGATCGCATAGCGATCCGGAATCGGAAACCATTTGGCGTCTGTCGATGCGCGGTCTGGCGGGAGTGGCTGCCCCGGCGCGGGTAGTGGCACGATCTCCGCGCTTGGGTCTGGGCTGGTGACCGCCCACTGCACTGCGCCTGGCGGGACAGAGGCGACTAGAAAACGGCCGTTCTCGGCAATCTGGCCGTAGTGCGGCACGCCATCCTTGCCGACCGCCATTACCGTTCCACTAGTGACTGGTCGGTCTTCGAACGTCACCGTGCCTGTAATTTGCGCTTGCGGCGCGCCGCAGCCGCCCAACAATACGAGCGATAACACAGCGCAGAAACTTGCCAGCATGCATTGCGATCGTCTAGGCAAGCGCTTCACCATGATTCGGGGATGATTTCTCCAGCGTCGCGAGTCGACAACTGTTCGATAACGACGGACGAAGCCTGGTACGAAATATAACGAACGGACCCGTCGCACATCGCCCAATTGGCGCCGCCAACGTGCAGACTCCAAAAATGATCTTGAGAACACGGATTGTTCAAATCGTCAGGAGAGTAGACCGCCGGAAAATTGCAGTCTTTGTACCCAGAGATGCGCGATGGTGGAGCGTCCTTCAAAAGGACGACTGGATACATGATGATGTCCCAGTCATTGCGGCCGGCCCACCAGCCCCAGTCGCCGGTTTCGGCCGGTCCGGGCGGGCGCTCGCCAATCAGCGCGGTGTTTGTCGTTCCATCTCCGATCATCGACATTCTGACGCCGTTATTATTGTTGACCCAAGCGCCCAGCACTCCGGTATCGCCCGCGACGGTGTAGCGTTCTCTCGCGCGGAGGCCGGCGACGCCCAGATAACTTGTCAAACCGCGCGTACCGAAGCCGGCATAAATGACCGAGTTGCTTTGACCACTCGTCACCGGATGATCTGGACACTGAAACCCGACGACAGGCGCTGCGACCGAGGCCGCAGAATCTCGACCGATTCGTTGAAACGTAGCCTTATTCAAGGCCGTCTCTTCCATGTACGGCATGATGGCGCAAGTCCAGCCTGTCTCTTCGAAACCGAACACCGGGAAGCGCTGATTGACCTCGTAAAAGTTCAGCACGGCCAATCCGAGTTGCCGCATTTTGTTGGCGCATTGCGTCTTGCGAGCCGCGGCGCGAGACATCTGCACCGCCGGGAGCAGGATCGCCGTCAGGATTCCAATAATCGCGATCACAACCAGCAATTCGACCAACGTGAATGCTCGTCGCGTAGTCTGGTTCATCGGAAAGACCCGCGGTGCGCAGAGAGTGGAGTCGTGCGCATTGGCAGTTAGGCTCTTCAGGCCGATTCCGTACGTCCGAAGAAGGAAGAAGCACGACTCGTGCATTCTAAGGCTCCACACTCGATCGTCAACGCTCATGAGTGGAGCCGAACTTGTGCTGGCGAGCCGTTGTCGATTATTTCGACAGCGTGCGATGCAAGCTGACGCTTTTTTCGACACGCCGGCGACTACGGTTTCGCGCTACTCGAACGCTCAGCAGTTTCGACCTGCGGTACTGGCACGCGATGAGGAACGGGTTCTACGTTTCCGGCCGAGTCCGTCGCTTGGGAAGTTAGCTCTGTCAAGTTCGCACTCTCTGGATCGAGAACGATGCGCCACTCGGCGAAGTCGTCTCGCAAAGGCGTAACCTCGCGATCGTTGAGTGTCACGCGCTTAACCGGTCCGTTATCGGCCGTTGTGCCGCGGACTTCGATCGCGCCGCTTTCCATTCGGCGCCAATGTGTGATCACACTCGTTGGCGACAGATCATCTGTCGGGTCGAGATAACGTTCGTAATTTTCCGCGATCGATGAATTGCCCCACGGTTGAAAAAAGTCTGCTGTGTCGATCCGCTTGAAACTTAGATTGCGATATTCGTGTCCATCGGTGCGAGTTTTGAAGATGCCATAGACGCAGTCGGCAGCGTCGAGACCATCGACCCACACATTCGGCGATCCGCCATGAAAGACCCAGTGCGAGTTCCAGACGAGATAATTCTTGATGACCAGCGGATGTCGCGAATCGGGTCCGACGCCCTGCACGTCCCCCCCTTGAATCCGCGACCGATCTGCGCCCGGGGCGTGGATCGTCTCATAGTCAGCCTGATCCGAGACGTGCCGAATGCCCCCTAGATTGAACGCAAACCTGCGATGGGAATGTGCTTCGTTATCCTGAAACCGCACAAACGGCAATGTCCGAACGTCGACTTTTTTAAGCGAGCCGTCTGGCGCTGGCACATCGAGCGTCGGATCGAAAGTCTCAGTCTTCGTCGCTTCGAAACGGTATCCATATTGATCGCATTCCACGGCAACGTTGCGCGTGAAGGTATTCAGGCAATTTGCCCACCAAAACCCAGCACCTTCGTTTTCGTCATACGGCAGAATCTGCTTCGGCAGAGGCGCGGCGTGTCGGGCTTGGACCGCCAGGTTGCGATCGAAGACGTTGAAGACTTCCGTGCCATCTTCGAGAAAGAATCCGTGACCCAGGCTATTGTGCCCGACGCAATCTCGGACGACCAAATAATCTGTGCCGTGGACCGTCAGCCAGCGATTTTCGCTGTCATGAATTGAGGCGCCGAGAACGAACGCGCCGCGCATTGTCGCGCGACAGAGGTGAAAGTGGATCGCATACCGGCCCAGCACGCCACGTTTGCCCAAATGGCGAAATTCTGCATACGAGATCGAACCGGTGGAATCGGCGTGATACATCGTATGCCCACGAACGCCGGCGGGGTCGGCCGATTCGACGACTACGTTTCGGCCCAGGATCGCGACCTCGCCGCGATAGGGTCCGTTGCACTTGTGATCGAAAGAGACCGGCTTGTCAATTACGACCTTGTTACCGAACGCTGCCGAGATCGTGCGTTCTTCAGTACGGCTGTCGTCGCGGACCGTAGGAATGACTTCCTGCTTCCCCTTGGGATAACGAAACAACGCCATTCGCGCGGTTGTGGGGATTAACAGGTTGTAGCCAGCGCGCCAACCTTCGACCGGTTCGGCCAATACAATCTCGGTGGCGCCCTCACGCAGTTCCGCTCCCAATTTGACCCAAGTGCGGCTCATCGGCGCCCCATGCAATTCCATCCTTCCGCCGCAAGAAATCAGCGCCGGGCATGTATCTTTGTCCATCCCTTCGCAGTAGGTCAGGCGAATCAGCGCTGAATGCTCGGCGCTTACAGGTTGATTCGGCGTGCCAATTTCGAGCGTTGGTTGGGGGCCGATCGGAGTAATTGGTGGCGCCGCGTCGTGGCAATCGAAGCCTTCTTCAGTCATTTCGTCGCCTGCCTCGACTCGCAACAGTCCGACATCGAGGCGTGTGTCGCGGTCAGTAGCGAATTGCAGGACGCCGGCAACTTTGACGACTCGAATCACCTCCTTCGAAGTAACGTCGTAAAGCACCGTGTGACCTTGGCGAACGAGCACACGATCGCCAGTCTTCGGCACACGGCCGCTGTCCCAGGTCGTCGGATCAGACCACGCGCCTCCCTTGGCAGAACGCACGACGGCAAGCGTATCCGCATTGGCCGCAAACGCAGCGGACGGAAAAACCGAGGCAAGGATCAACGAGGCGGCAGCCATTGCAAAGTTGGGCATTCCAAGGTTAGTCATCGAACGCATAAGGTCATTCTCGAAGATGGATTCTGGTAGCCCGGGTTGGACAAACATTACCAGCATAGCCAGCGTCGCTCCTTCGCCTCGATACTCCAGTCTCAGAGCGAACATCTACACTGTTCTGATTATCATATCCGAGCTCCAGGTCACGCCAGCCACCCCTCAGAGCAAGATTGACATGTTGCCGCCACGGTAGCCGCCATCACCGCCAGATTGAGTCATCGTTTAGGAGTGCCAGACCGGCCAAAGGATACTTAGCTTGAAAATCGACTGTCGCTTTGGCCCAGCGCAATTGAAGTCTCCCACTGCCGTCCACATGCTCTGTATGGGAAGGTGCAGCAGAGCACAGAGGACCGAACTGCTATTCCAATAACGTGTACCACATTCAATGTTGGCCGGGAGATCGGGAATGCGGGTTCCCGACCTCCGGCCATTGCCATTGATTAACTGCGACGCGCCATCCGCCGGCGAACGCAGGTTACGAGCATCGACACGCCACCGCAGCCGGCCATCACCCAAGTGCTGGGTTCGGGCACGAGCCGGAACGCGTCAACGTCAAAGTGCACGGTCGTCGAGTTGGGCAGACCTGACAGGTTTGCAAAAATCTGCAGATAAGTCACGTTCGAGAACACGCTGTTAAAGTTGGCGTGCGTGGGTCCGGTTTCGTCCAGCAACTCCGGATTCGTGGCGTTGATTGCCATCGAAACGTGAGTCCAAACGTTCGGCTGAATCGGAGTTGGAAATCGTCCGAGCATTGCCGGAAATCCCGTCGACGTGGGAATGCGCAGCCCCAGGTTAATGGCCGAGCCGGAGTCTTGGCGAATCCAGAAATCAACGCTTTGCACGCCATCGGCAATCCAGTTTCCGAAGAAGACATTGCCGCTTGAGTTGACCGTATTGCGGGCTCGAAACAGCACCTGCGACGCACTGGCTGCTCCCGACACGGGAGTCGTAAAGGTCGACTCGATGAAAGCGTCTGAAGCGCCATTTGGGCCGCCGCCGCTGATCCAGGTCGTATCCTGCGTCAGAGCGATGTTCGAGTTTTTCCAATTTTGGTTCGTCGAGTTGAAGTTCTCGATAACGGGCAAAGTGACCGCCATCGCACTGGATACTCCGAAACTGCAGCTCAGTAACGCTATGAGCGCAAAGGAATGAACGGAACGCATTAGCAAACTCCTCAGTAGATGGAACTCGGCGCGAACCGGTAGCGCCCCGGCGAGACAGGAATCGCGCGGTGAAAACGCCCAGTCGGCTGGTCGAAAAGGAAGCCGCCAAAGCTGTCAGGCAGGGCGGCTGACCCAGAGCGCGGGCGTGCATCGGCCGAGAAGGCCGAAAAGGCGGGCTAGTGCTCGTTTTCCAATGAGATCAAATCTCATTAGTACCGGCCGATCTTAATTGGGAAGGATCAGCTGTCAAGCAGGGCGCTGGGGGTTGGCCTCAGATTTTTGCGACTTCTATGACTCGGACGACTGGCTCACAACTTCGTGAAAATGGCTTGCGAAACACGAAAGTGGCGATAGAATCGCCATTGAATTGAGACGGCGTCTCAATATCAGCCAGCTTGCAATTCTTGCTCGCGAGCCACTAAAGCTGCAGCCACGGCCGGCGAGGCTAACCACAGAAGACGGCGATGTCGTCGGCATGAATACGTGGTCTAAAACCGGTGCACAGAACTTAAATTTTGCGATTTCGGCGCCGGAGATTCGTCAATTATTGCCGGGCGATGCTGTCGTAAGCATTGCACTTGATAAGTTGCCCGCGCCGCGACGCGACGGGGCGAATCCGGCTGTAGCCACAAGTGGCGAGAAAACACTCGCCTACACAAGGGGCGAGCGGTCAGAGAAAAGCCGAAAACTACGGCTTTTACCGCGAGAAAGGCGGTCCAACTGGTCAGTGACCGGACGGGAGCGGTCAGTGACTGGTGCTGTGACCAGCAGTGAAGGCGGTTAGACGGGGTCTGGTTTTAAGGTGTCGAGCATGGCTCCCACCTCATCAGGAGTCTGATGACCGAGAGCCAAGCTGTCAGCAATTGCAGCAGCATGAGCAGGTGGGAGTCTCCGGTTGGCAATCGCAATCAATTCACGCATACGCACTTCATGGTCGGTCGTGTCGCCGACCTTCTCGGCCAGAGCATTAATGCCCTCCTCAATTGGAACTCTTGCACCGGTTGGCTCAGTCGACGAGCGGACTGGATCGAGTTCGAGGTGGGCTGCGATCTCGCGATATGCCTGAGTATTACTTACCGACGCACCAGGTACACCGGTCTTCGCTGCAATTACGTTTCGACCGAACACTAACCGTGCAGCATTCTTGCACGACTTTATCTCTTCGTCGTTTCGGGCACCATCAAGGCGTTTGCGGAAGGCAATATACGCGGTCATGTTCTCATGCCGATATCGCGTAATTAGTCCCTCCGCCTCGGCGTTCGACATTCGCTTAGCAATGCGGGCTTGGCCACTAGATTGAATCGGTACCGTGGACTGTTCGTCCTGGTCATCAACGCAATTACGAGCCTCTGGCGTGCTCGCATCGAGTGCGGGATGTAATTCAGCGGGCGGTGTTGGCAAAGGCTCGGGTTCTGACGGCGAGCCCATCAGGAGATTCAGCAGTGGTCTAAATGCCACTTCGCGTGCGGCGGCGTTTGCCAGCTTTCGTTGAGCATATTCCAGCTGGCCGATAGCGCGTAGTCCGAACGTTGGAGATGCTCCACCGAGAACTGCTGCCGGCTCCTCGTACTCCGAAAGCACGCTGTCGCAACGCTGCACTACTGCAACTACTGCGTGCGAGGCCGCATTGAATGCCTCTTGCTCATTGCAATGGGGGGAGGTTTCATAAACCTCGGACATTCGATCCCGGAGTTCAAAGATCAGACCGCTGGCTATGCGAAGGCGTTCCTTCGCAACAGCCTCGAACCCATGCTCACTGACCCAGTCGTCGAATTCTCCGACCTCTCGAATGGCTTCTGCGATCAGATGCCGCACTCGGAAGCCAGGTCCGGGACCTGGAGCGAACGTCAGGGAAGCCTGAGAAATAGCAAATTCCATGATTCACCTGTGGGGTAGAGTCGCCGAGCCGGGCCGGGCGGTCACTTCGCACAGGTGCAGCGGAGAGGCCGCCCAGCCCAATTGGTGGGAGCTACCCACGGCTGGCTGCATCCATTCTACCGGACCGGCCAAAATCGCCAACGTGGCGGATGCTGGGCGGCATTGCCAGATTGGCACCGGAGTCAACCAACAGAGAAGAGTGGCAAGCGAATGCAGCCGGAAAAGAAGTTCGCCCACCGACCAGAAAACAACTGGGTCACTGTGACCCAGTTAATGGGGCGATGGGGACGGCCGAGAACTAGCGGTCCGCCACTCAGATAAATGCAACTACAGGATGGCCATTCCTTTGACGGCACCGAACAACTCTTAACAGAGGAGGACGGAGTGCCTCTCAGAGTGAGTCCATCTGAGTACCTGCCAGCCATCGTCTAGTGTTCGACCCGATTGTGCTTGACGCCGACCGACCCGGATTCACGCCAAAAAGCGCTGCCTGCGGCACATTTAGCAATCAGACTCGACCATTTTGCCATCGCTTCTTGCATTATGGAATGCGAACGCGCTCTTGCATCCAGAATTGCGTGGAGCCTTTCGAGATCTCTCTGAGATTCTTGAATGAACTCAAGATGGCGATCGAGAGCTGTCTTTCCAAGCTCTTCGTATTCTTCTGGAGTTAGTAGTGGGTTGCTCATATCTGATGCCCCTAATTGAGTACTCCGATCATCAGCCACTCGAACTTTAGCCGACTTACAAACTCATCCATGAATGTCTCTATTTCGATTCGGTCCGCTTCGCAAAAATAGCCTTTTATTTTTGTGTCGATTATCAGGGCGGCCCGAGCCGGCTCGCCACTCTCAAGCCTGAAGTCTTTTATCGGATAAGCCGCGATAGACCACAGGTATTCCTTCTGCTGTTCGCTGAAGAAATGGAAAGAACCTAGCTCGCTCGCCTTTATGCAGTCTTCGACGATTACGGTTCTCCCATTGAGTATGCACTGTGCAACAACGGATTGCTTGTCAAGGTTGTCCAAGCTGAACTTCTGAGCGTGGGCGACGTGCGAAGCAAACGGGTCGTAATTAGCATTTGCGCGATCGTAGCCAATTAGCGGAGACAGCGCATTACCGTTGGCGACATACAGGCCGATCCGGAAGTTCTGTACTCGATCCGGGGATTGCTTGTTTCTGCCTAGGCAATCTAGGAATTCCGCGAGGCGCTCTAAGTGGAAGTATATCTGATTTCTTGGGTCTAGTGCCTTCTTTAGCCTGGCGAATGTTTGTTTTTGTTCAGAGCTAAGGGCTTCCATTAATCTTTGGCGCTTGCGATGCACACTGCCACGAATGCAGGTTAGGAGCTTAGTGCGAATCGTGACCTGTCTCTCTAGCTCATCGAACGAAGCATGGGCTCTAGCGGCAGCCCGCTTAACTCTGTGATCGCATATGACCTGAAATGCTTCCCAAAAAAACCACGACGCTACAGCGGCGATGGCCATTCTCACCCACCAGTTGTCGAGCGAAGCTCCTTGCGTGCTCCCATCACCAAAACGTGAACCGATTGCAGCGCCGGCACTGCCGAACCTAGTGATCGCAATAAGAAACTTCGGTAACCATTCCTGGTAATAGGCGACTATCTTTGAGAACGCAAAAAATGCTCCAAGGTTCGCTATGACACCAACGATGGAAATCGCTGTGAATAAATAGAAGAAATGCTCCGCCATGTCGCCCCCAATTCTATCCACCAGGGCGGGCCGTGTGCTTGCATTGGTTGTTGGCCGCCACAATGCTATGTGACACGCTCCTGGTACTAGCCAGAATTGGGGTACATTACCACAAAAGTGGATAAGGCAAAACCTTGTAGAATTTCCATGCGACGCCTGGAAAAGTCTAGCATCGCTCAAGTCAGAGGTAGCGAGACTATGACAAGCCGCCCTTCGCCTTCTTCGGCCACAGCCACGCACGCACGCGATCCGTCACCGTCTTCAGCCGCTCGTCGCTGATCCGCTCCCGGTACACGCCAGCCATCGACGCATCGGCATGGCCCATGATGGCGTTCACCGCAACCTGATCCTTGGACTCGCCGCCGATCGTCTCGAAGACATGGCGCAACAGGTAGAACCCAAGTCCGGTCCGGTGAAGCTTCTTTTCCTTCAGTAGTTTGACGAACTCCTTCGCCACGGGGTTGTCTCGCGTGTCCTTCGCCCAGCGGAGCCCATACTTCGTGATAAAGACAAGCCCAGCGTCGGCCTTGTCCTTCGGCTGTGGGCGCTCTGCGATTGCTGCCTTCAGCTCCTTGACCGTCTCAGGCCACAGCGGGCAGCGCCGGTTGATGCCAGTCTTGGGGCGAGGAAAGTTGACCCAGTCAGTCTTTAGGTTGAGCGCTCTGATGGGCAGCACGCCCACGTCGGCGTTACCGAATCCGCAATTGAGTCCCAGAAGTATCATGGCTTTGAGCGGGTTGGCAGCGGCGTCGATCAGTTGCTTCAGTTGCTTCGCTTCCAGCATCTTTTCGCCCTTCTCTTGGCGAGCGATACGAAGCGTTTTCTTGCTGGGGCGTTTGAATCCTGGGCCGTATCGCATCGGACGATCGATCAGGCCGGAGTCGTAGCCGTACTTGAACACCACGCGCACGCGGTTGATCTCGTTGCCCACAGCAACCGGTCCCCAGTTCTTCCCGAGCGCCGCCCGCATTGCCTCGAAGTCGTCAGTTGCCAGGTCGGCGACGAGTCGATTCTTCCCGAACGTCTTCACGATCCGCTCGCTCGTAGCGTGATAGTCCTGCCACGTGCGCAACGACAACTCGAAGGAGTCGACCAACGTTTGCTTGGCGGTGAGAAAACGATTGCACAGGTCACGAACAATCAGCCCCTCTCTCGTCCCTCGCCGAGCATGGCCAGCGAGCAGGTTGTCACGCTCCGCTAGCCATTCGTTGATCGCCGCTTCGCCTTTGGGGTCGTCGACGATTTTGCCGAAGTATTCGAGCTTGCCCCGCACTTTCTTGGCCCAATATCCCCGTGCGTGAGGGAACAGCGGGAAGTCCGGTCGAGGCTTCGTGGGCGGTTTCTGCTTCGGGGCGCGGGTGGTAGACTTAGCCATGACGATCCTGCCGGTAGATGGCAATCGGGTGTACAATCAGGTGTACACGCATGATAGCAGCGAGGCAGGGCGATTGTCAAAATGTGCAGTATTTCGCGGTAATTAAGGCGATTCGCGCCCGTAGCTCAATTGGATAGAGCAGCGGACTTCTAATCCGCAGGTTGCTGGTTCGATTCCAGCCGGGCGTATTCTTGTATTCTGCTTGGGTTGCCAGGTTGGTAATGCTGGCCCGGACCGTGCTGCCGACGATTTTTGGCTCAGGCGTCCGCTTCGATCAAATAGCGTCCGAGTTGGCCGGATTATGAAGCGGATTATGCCGACTCCTTGGAAGCCGACCAAGGCCCAGCTACTGGCCGCGCACGACAAGCTTGTTCCGGATCTCGCGGCCAAGGGGCTGATTGTTCTGTTTGCTGGTATCAACCCTGGTCTTTACACGGCTGCCATTGGCCACCACTTCGGCCGGCCCGGCAATCGCTTTTGGCCGGCGCTGTATGGCGGGGGCTTCACGCCACGGCTGTTTTCGCCATTCGAGGAATCGCTGCTGCTCGATCTTAAGTTCGGCATTACGAATGTCGTCGAACGCGCGACGGCCCGGGCTGATGAGTTGACCAATGACGAACTTCGCGCCGGCGGGCAGCGATTGGAAGTGAAGGTCAAGCGCTGGCGGCCGACGGTTGTTGCCTTCGTCGGCATTGGCCCATACCGGATCGTCTCTGGCGTCAAAGACGCGCGAGTTGGCTTGCAAAAAGACTTGTTTGGCGGCAGCCACGCCTGGGTGCTACCCAATCCCAGCGGCCTGAACGCCCACTATCAGCCGGTGGCCTTGGCCGAACTGTTCGGCGAGCTGCGCGTCTGGGCGGCTGCGCAACACCGGCGTCGCTAGACGAATCAGCGGGCTTCTCAGTTATGATCTGTTCAGGCCCAGGTTGATTAGCGATCGAAGGTCTATCATGGTCTCGACCGTGCTCGTTTGTGGGATTCGCCGAAGAAGCCGAAGATCACGATCGAGTTGGTCGGCGCGAGCTGACCGGCGACCGTCGCGCCCGAATGCGACCTATCTCGACAACCTGCGCGATACGAAACTACCGCTCAATAACCGATCCGGCGCGATCCCCGCGCTCGGCTTTAGCACACTGATTCCCGACCCGGTGGCAACCAGGAACGCGACCAAGGCGGCGCTGGAGGTGGGCTTTCGCGCGCTCGACACTTCGGAACGGTACCGAACGGAAAAAGTAGTCGGCGAAGCGATGCAGGAGGTGTTCAACGCGGGCAAGGTCAAGCGAGAGGACGTGTTTCTCCGTCACGAAGCTTTTGGATCAACAATCACCGCCCGCAGCGCGTTCGACCGGCCTTCGAAGCCAGCCTGAAGAAACTGCAAGTCGATTACGTCGATCTCTATCTCATTCACACTCGCCTTTCAACCTGGCGACGAGCAAGACCCGAGAGACTCCAGCGCACAAGTGATTTACGACCGCGACTAATCGCGACGGCGACGACAGGCGCACAATAAGCCGATTCCGGCGAACGCAGCGAGCACGATGGACGATGGTTCCGGGACAACCGTAAGTACACCCGACATTCCGTAGTAGGTATACGAACGGCCAAATCCGTCGTACTGTGAGCCAGCATATACCCAACCAGATCCAGCCATGTTCGCAAAGCCGAACGTTGGGTGTGTGGTTCCGAATGAGGAACCACCATCCCACGGATCTCTACGCCCATCCACACCGGAGCCTGTCCAAACCTCAACAGGTCTGGCCACTCCATTGGCCTGATACAGGATTGGGTTTGCGATTGATCCATCCCAAAGGTCGGCATTGTTATCTGCGACTCGCAGACCATCGAGCCGATAAATGGGAACGCCGACACCGAGAGTTGGATTCGTGCCCGTATTGTCCCGCGCGTCCACTGTAGCTGTGCTGCCAATGACGCTGAAAGTCGTCCCGAGTGCTTTGAGCGCCGGATTAACGTTGGCGCTCAGGGTTACAATCGTGTTGTATTGGGCAATGTCCGATGATGTCGCAACAGAATCTCCGATCGCCAAAAATACCAGTCGATACTGATCGCCTGGTTGTAGGCCCGCAGGGACAGTGACAATTGGCGCCGCAAGCAAGGTCGAAGAGTTGCTGACCGAGAAGATGCAAGCAAGCAATGTGCAAACAACGGTGGTGCGCATTAGCGGCCCCTTTTTTCTTGGGTGTGCGTCGAAGAACGAAATCGTACTGAGGCTAGCCTCCTGCACGAACGATTGCAAGTCTGGAATGATCCAGAGAGGTCTGCCACACTCACGCGGATGTCGGTGGGAATCGAGTAAGATTCAAACAGATCCAATACTAAAAGAGGTCGGAAACAGATGCAAGCAGCGATTCGATGGGAGTAAGAACTTCCTTCCGGGGCGTTCGGACTTGTTTATTTCGTCGTTAACTATTTCTTTGCCATCAGATGCGCCGTCCCATCGCCGCCGGCAGTGACTCCGCCGTCGACGGGCAGCACAACTCCCGTCACCCAGTTGGCGTTCGCCAAATACAGCACAGCGTCGGCGATGTCTCGCGGCGTGCCGTAGCGGCCGAGGGGTTGCATGCCGTTTAGCGCCTTCAGTTGCGATTCGTTTAACTCACCAAGCAGGGGCGTGTGGACTACGCCGGGCGCTACCGCGTTGACGCGGATGTTATCCGGGGCCAGTTCGATCGCCAGGTTTTGGGTCAGCGCGTTCAGCCCGCCTTTGGCGGCAATTGGCGCGCTCGAAGGAGTTCCGGCGACGCCGTTGATCGCCAGGACCGTGGTGATGCTGATGATGGCGCCGCCGCTCCCTTGTTTGCGCATCTGTCGCACGGCCGCTTGCGATAACAAAAAGGCGCCGCGCAAATAGCCCAGGTATTCGTCCAACTCCGCCGCGGCATAGTCCGTAAAAGGCTTGGAGCGGAACACGCCGGCGTTATTGATCAACACGTCCAGCCGCCCGAACCGCTCGAGTGCGCACTCGACGATTCTGTCTGGCGTTTGCGGATCGGTGACGTCGCCGGCCACGATCGCCACGCGGTCTGGCTGGCCCAGTTGTTGCGCCGCCTGCGCAAGCTTCGACTCGGTGCGTCCATTGAGCACTACATTGGCGCGTTGACCCAAGAACAGTTCGGCGATCGCGTAGCCCAGCCCGGTGGCGCCGCCGGTGATGACCACGGTCTGCTCTGTTGTCGATTTCGTCACGTCGGTCTCCTTGGTAAGCGAGTAGTGCTATTTGATTGGGACTTGTTCCGCGAATCGTTCGCGGCCGCTCACGCGCCGGCCAGTTCTCGCGTCCGTTGCGCCGCGGGTACTTCGCGGCAACCAGTTGTATCTTGTCCTGCCCACAGTGGCGAGAAGTCTCCGCTTCCCAGCTTCTCAGCGGCTGCGCGAAGCGGGCCAATGGCGCCGCTGGCCAGCGGAAACGCGGGCGCCAGGTCGCTGATCGGCCCAACCTCGCGCATCAAACGATTCATGATCCCGCGAGCCGGACGGCCGCTAAATACATTCGTCAGCGCGGTGTGCTGCGCAGCCTCACTCTTGAGCGCCGCGCGATGCACCGGGCTCGTCGTTGCCTCGGGACAAAGTAAATACGCCGTGCCGATCTGCGCGCCAACGGCCCCCAGCGCGAGCGCGCGGGCGACGCCCTCGGCCGTGGCAATTCCGCCGGCCGCGATGACTGGCACGTTCACTGCGCTACGGACTTGCGTGAGGAGCGCGAAGACGCCGACTTGCGTTGTCAAATCGCTCGACAAGAACATACCGCGATGGCCACCGGCCTCGGCGCCCTGGACAATGATGGCGTCAATGCCGTGTGACTCCAACCAGATCGCTTCGTCGATGGTCGTCGCCGACGAAATAATCTTCGCGCCCCAACTGCGGACGCGCGTCAACAGATCCAGCGTCGGCAGGCCAAAGTGAAAACTTACAACGGACGGCCGGAAGTCACTTAACAAGTCAGCGGTCGCGGCGTCGAACGCGGCCCGTTGCGGAGCTGGCGGAATTGCGCCGGGAGCGAGCCCGAATTCTTGATAGTACGGCGCCAGCCGAGCGCGCCAGGCGGCTTCGCGCGCGGCGTCATACACCGGCGGCGTGTGGCAAAAGAAATTGACATTGTACGGGCGCGACGTCTGTGCTCGGATTGACTCCAATTCTCGGCGCAGAACATCTGCGCTGAGCATCGCGCACGGCAAGGACCCTAGCCCACCGGCGTTCGAGACGGCAATCGCCAGGGCGCTCCCTTGAGCGCCGGCCATTGGGGCCTGAATGATGGGCAGCTCGACGCCGAATAGCTCAGCAAGCGACATTCGCAAGACTCCCTTGCCGAAGTGTGACAACCGTAAATCCGTGGTTTACAATAATACGCGCCGGGGCAAGCTTCGCGTGAGACTGGCGATCGCGCGGCGCCCTGAAGGTAGAAACTCGCTCGCATCCTCGCACACCCACCCCCATTCATAATCCCAAGGCAACATCATGCAAGGCGCCCCACGACAGTCGGTCTCGCGACGAGAATTTCTGGCAACGGCCGCGGTCAGCTCGGCGATTTTGGCCGGCGCGCCGGCAATCGTCACCGCGCGCAAGACAGACGGACCGTTGGTCGTTGGCGAGGGCGAGCATCGTTTCGAAGTGCAGCACAACTGGCCGCAGTTGCCGGATCAGTTCACCTGGCAAACGACGCACAACGTAGCGGTCGACTCGGCGGAGAATCTCTATGTCATCCACGAAGGACGGGCGAACCTCAAAGACCACCCCTCGATTTTTGTATTCGACAAGGACGGCAAGTACATCCGTTCCTTCGGCAAACAATTCCAAGGGGGCGGCCACGGCATCGAGATTCGTAAGGAAGGGGGCCAGGAATTCATTTACGTTTGCGCGTACCAGCAACTAAAGACATTCGCCAAACTTGACCTGAAGGGCGAGACCGTTTGGCAACAATACGCGCCGATGGAATCGGGCGTTTACGCTCCGAACGAAGACACCAAGCCAGAGCTGAAGTGGGGTCCGGATCGCTTTCTGCCAACCAACTTTGCCTTTCTCGACGATGGTGGCTTTCTGCTGGCCGATGGTTACGGCGCCTTCTACATCCATCGCTATGACAAAGACGCCAAGTGGAAGTCGTGCTTTGGCGGTCCCGGTAAGGGCGAAGGGAAGTTCCAGACGCCGCACGGCCTGTGGGTCGATCGCCGCGCGGGACGCGAGCCTTCGATCGTTGTCTGCGACCGAGCCAACAACACGCTGCAGTACTTCACCATGGATGGCAAGTATCTCGAAACGCTCAAGGGCTACGGGCTGCCGGCCAACGCCGAGACCTGGAAGAACTTGCTGGTGATTCCGGAACTGCATGCCCGCATTACGCTGCTGAATGAGAAGAACGAAGTCGTGGCGCGGCTGGGCGATGACGTTGCGCGGATCACCGGGGCCGAAGGGGGCAAGGTCCGCGGCGACAGCAACGCCTGGCAAGCAGGCAAGTTCGTCCACCCGCACGACGCCTGTTTTGGCGCCGATGGCAGCATCTTTGTGGCCGAATGGGTGGCGACAGGCCGCGTGTCGAAATTGAAGCGATTGGCGTAACTCGCGGTGCTGCTGTCGTGTGCCACTGGCTCTGCCAGTGCAGGCTGGCCGTGGCCATGCCGACGCGGTACAGATTCAGAAACGTTTTTTGGAAGGCATGCCCACGCAAGCGTGGGCATGGCGCCCCTACGTTTATGCAATCATGAGACATCAATGGCACTGGCGAAGCCAGTGGCACACCGCGGGCCACGTTATTGCTTCGGCGTATCGCGAGTGAACGTGCCTTGGCCGTGGACGTCGAGAAACTCGATCAGCACGCGATCGGCCTTGCCGTCTGGGGCGACAGCAAACCGCACGCCGGTTGGTCCGCCGGCGGATTCGCCGGTTGGCTGATACGTGAACGTGTCGCGGTCCCAATGCCGCAATGCGAACTCCATCGCCTTGGGTCCAAGCCGCAAGACAAAGCCGCCCTCTTTTTCGGCGACTTCGATCTCGCCGAACAGTGCGTTCGCGTACTTGCCGATGTACGCCGCTGGCTTGAGCGCCGGCGTTGGTTGCTCTGGCAGATGGCTGTAATCTCGCTCGGCGGCGAACTCTTTTTTGGCGTCCTCTGCGGCCATACGATTGGCGAACTCAAGCCAATCTCGCTGCAACTTGCCGTCGATCACCAAATCAAAAAAACTCTCAGTCAGTCCTTCCGGCACGCCCGTGTTGCCACCGTTCGACAAGACGACGATGGCAATTTGCTCCACAGGCAGCACCGCCACTTCGGTCCGTTCGCCCAACGAGAAACCACCGGAGTGCTTCCAGAAGACCCGCCCGCCGCGTTCGACACTGACATTCCAGCCCAGGCCGTATGAGCTGAGCCGTCCCTGATCTGGCGACAGGCCGAACACAAACTGCGGCTTGTGGGTTTCGGCCAGCGCTTGCGCGGCGACGAGCTGTCGGCCGTCGAACTTACCGGCGCCGGCCTGCAAGCGGAGCCACTGAGTCATGTCGCGCAGTGTCGAGCTGACGCCGCCGGCCGGTGTTTGGGCGTCTGGCTGACGTGTATTCTTCGGCGTCCATTTGCCGTCGACGCGAACGTGGATCAGCGCGCGATTCTTCGCCTGGGCGTAGTCCGCAAAGCGCGCGCTCGTGCTCTTCATGCCGAGTGGCTTGAACAGTTTCTTCGCCGCGAGTTCATCCCAGGGAACGCCCACGGCTTTGGCCGAGGCGTAGGCCGCTTCGCTATATCCAAAATTCGTATAGGCGTACCCGGACCGAAAACTACTTGCCGGCGGCTGAAACTGCGCGCGACGCAGGATCTCGTCTCGCTCAAAGCCCATGTCTTCGAGCAAGTCACCCCAATGGTCCGGCAGGCCGCTGCGGTGGCAGAGAAAATCTCGTAGCCGCACCTCGCGCGTGACCCAAGGGTCGTACATGCGAAAGTCCGGGTCGTGATCGATCACTCGGTCATCCCAGTCAATCTTCCCTTCACCGACAAGCGCAGCCAGGATGGTCGACGTAATCGGTTTCGAAACGCTGGCGAGTTGAAACACCGTGTCCGCGTCAATCAATTCCGGCTTGCCAACCTCGCGAACACCAAACCCTTTTTGATAGACGACCTTGTCCTGGTGGACGATGGCGATGCCAATCCCCGGGGCTCCGCTGGTTTTGATCGTGCTCTCGGCAAGCTTTTCAAGTTCCACAAGCGCCGATTGGACTTGCTCAGCTGACAACGTCGACTTAGGCGACGCGTCTTCGGCCTGAGCGACGAGGGGCATCGCACAAACGACAATCAGGCACAACAAGAACTTCATGGCGCGGAACTTCGGTTGAGAGGTGCGGCAGGCCAATCGCAAACATTACAAACTTAGCACGCGTAATAGAGCTTCACGGGCGTTCGCACGACGTCAAAACCGGAATCCACGCGGAGGCCGTTATTTCCTACGGCCGCCGCGGCACGACGAGTTTGGCGACCAGGATTTGCACAGGCTCGCCCAGTTGATTGAGTGTTTCACTGCGGATCGTCACCATGCCACGGTCTGGCCTGGAGCGCGATGGTTTGATTTCCGTGACCTCGCTCTCGACGTGAAGCGTGTCTCCCGGACGCGTGGGGCGCGGCCAGGTGATCTCGCCGCCAGCGCCGATGAGCCCGCCGGCGATTGGCATGCCACTTTCGACGAGCATACGCATGGTCAACGCGGCAGTGTGCCAACCGCTGGCCGCCAGTCCGCCGAAAAACGTCGATTTCGCAGCTTCCGCGTCGAGATGAAACGGCTGCGGATCAAAATCGCGGGCGAACGCCTTGATTTTGGTTTCGTCGAGATGTTGCTCACCGCTGGTGTACTTTTGGCCGACCTGAAAATCTTCCAGGTAGAGTTTCTGATTTTCGCCGTTCGATTGGACATCGGTCATCGCGCGCCGCTCCGTTAGAATCGTGATCGGTTTCAGGTCGATCGGTACATGCTAATTTGGCGTGGGCGTCGCGCTGCGCTCGCGAGCCAGCCGGGCTTCGTGCGATTTGAGTACAAGGTACGCCAGCCGCAGCAGCGAAGTTTCAGGCGGCGTAGGATTTTGTTGCCGCGCCAGCAGGTCGCCGAAGATATGATCCGCTTCGGTCCTTCCGCCATGCTCCAGGTCTCCAAGCATGGACGCGGTGAGCGTGGAGTTCGGATCACTCAGTCGGCCAACCGCATTGCCCATGAACGTCTCGCGTGGCGCTCCGCCGGCGCCCGACGCGATCGCGTGACATTCCGTGAGCAACGAGAGTGAGACGTCCAGCCCACCCGACCGGACAATGTCGCCCAGCGCCGCCCGCGTCAGACAGGTCATGCCGGCCATCGTCGCCAGGAAGATCCACTTTTCCCACATCTCGGTCAGGATCTCATCGCTTGCGCGCGCGTCAAACCGGCAGCCGGCAAATTCCTTGGCGATTTCAGCAACCCGCGCAGCTTGAAATGGTTGGCGGGCGCCGAAGGTCAGCTCGTGCAGGTCGCTCAAATGGATAATCCGCCCGTCGTCATCGAGGCGCGCCGAGATCAGGCAGCGGCCACCGAGCACGCGCTCAGCGCCGAAGCGGGCGTCGAGCAGATCAAGATGCCGCATGCCGTTGAGCAGCGGGATGATGGTCGAACTGTCGCCCACCGCTGGGGCAAACGACGCGATGGCGTCTTCCAAGTCGTACGACTTGCAGCTCAGTAGGATGCAATCGAACGGCTGACGCACTTCCGAGGCAAGCAATGTTGGCGGATTCGGCAGACGCACGGCGCCAGCATGGCTTTCGATATTCAGCCCACCCTGCGCCAGGCGGCGGGCGCGTGCGGGCCGTACCAGAAAGGTGACGTCGCGGCCGGCTTCGAGCAGTCGGCCGCCGAAATATCCACCCACGGCGCCTGCGCCAATCACCAGAATCCGCATCCAAGTACTCTCCCGGAACGTCGTGCGAAGCATTTGATGTTTCGTGACAGCATATCACTCTGCCCAGCCTGCGCGCAGCAGGATCGCGGCTGCTAGCAAGTTGAGGGGGTGCAGGACGACGGAACTCTGGGAGCAAAGCAAGAACCCTCGCTGGCGCTTTCGGGCTAGTGTAAGAAAAGGCGATCGCTGTGCGCGCGGCACGGTCGCCATTGACGGCGGACGGCGTCCGTTGTTAGAGTTCGCCGCGTTTTTCTGATTTGGACAACGCCCTCATTCCAATCAAAGTGCGGCTATGCCTCGACTGCATCATGGAATCCGTTCGCTGCCGATCGCTTTATCGGTTGTGCTGGCGAGCTACGTTTCGGCCTTCGCCGGCGACACCCAAGTGGCTTTCGACATCCCCGACACGATTGAGTGTCGTGATGTCACGCCCGACAAGTGCGCCGTTGCGCATCCTTATCTGAAAGTGATCGAAGGCAAGTTCCGGCTATCCGCGCGGATGACCAAAGGCTCAGAAGCCGACGTGCAGGACTTACTCTATATGATCGTGAATCCCGGGCTGCGGCTGAAGATTCATGATTACCTGCCGAACACCACGCTCGAGAGCGCGCTGGCCGATGACCATATCGAAGTGGCCGAGAACACGGAGAATTCAAAGTCCGCCACCGAAGACGCGCATGTGGGCTACAAGATCTTGAACCTCGGCGCGACGTTGAACCAAACCAACAAAAAGACCGAGTCGAATCACTACAAGCAAATCGTGCCGAAGTCGCTTGTCCTGGCCAGCGGAACGACCAATCGCGAGCATGGCGTGTTCTTCAAGTTGCGACCGTCGAACGGCGCCTCGCTCGAAGGCGCCAAAGAGTTCACCTTCCTGGCGATCGTCCCGCGCGACTGGCGCGGAGACTGGTGCACCGTGGCCTGCTCTGCGCGGACCAAGAAGAAATCGTTCCTCTCGTCGAATCCTTCGCTCATCGGCATCGAACAGGCGCACGTTGGGCTTTACTTGTCCGGCGATCGCGAGGCGAGCGCACTGGCTGATGCACTGTGCAATCTGCAAGAATCCAACGCCATGCTATTGGCCAAGCAGTTGACGAGCGAAGGGGAGAAGATGCTGCAGGATATGCAGGAAGCCAGCGAACCCCACCATCACACCAATACGCCGGAAGCGTGGCTGCACAACGCCTTTAAGATGCACAACCAGTCCGACGAGGTCGAAAAGGCGCTCGACGCGATGAAGACGGTGCAGAACCGCCTCGCCAGGCTCTCAGGCGCGACCTCTAAATAGTGCTTCGCCCGCTCGGCGGCTGGCCAGCCGCGCTGGCCGACCGTCGACCCGCATGAGGCGCAGGATCGACGCTCGACCAATTCTCGCGGCAGCTTGCGAGTGTCGACGATTTTGTTACCGCTTTCCGAGACCTCTACTAGAAGGGGCCCGGCTGTACCCCTTCGTCTCGCGTCAACAGTGAGCGGAGCGTGACGTTGTCGAGGAGCTCATTCACGGATTGCACGCTGCCGTCGCAAAGCAGAATGTTCGCGACGCCCGGGTGCAGGCTGAAGATCTCGCCGCTGGGTCCGCAATCTCCTTGTGCCCAGGGGCATTCTGGCGGACCACCGGTCGCGGCGCCGTTGTTGTTGACGATGTTCTTCGGAGTGCCCGCCTTGTTGTTCGGCGGCCCGGAAACATTGATCGCCTTATCCGGCTCGGCCCAACGGTTGGGAGCGCGGCCGGTTACGCCGTCGAACGGACTATCCGCATTATTGCCGCTGGCATAGACCGGATCGGTGCTTCCGGCAGCCGTATTCGGAAAGACCGTCGGAAAATTGATCGGGTTGTCTTCCGCAATGATGATCGTATTGCTGAGGCCATCGGTGATCTGCGCCAGGTAGGTTTGGCTTAATCCAAGCGCGCCGGGCATTTGGGTTCCGCTACCCGAATAGCCGGTCACAGGGTCGATCTGCGTGCCGACCGTCGGCGCGTAGTCGGCTTGCGCGTAGCCTTGCGGATCGTCGTCGATCATGCCGTTCGAAGGGCAGATCAAGCTCGGTAGCTTTGTTTTGGCGGCCACCTGGTTGTTCGGCGCACGTTTGTCGTTGTACGCGTAACTAAAGTTGATCAGCGACGCGGCCTGCTGCTGCTCGAAGTACGGCAGCAGGTAAGCATACGTGCTATGCATGTCCCAGCCAGTGGTGAAAGCGTTCGGCGTGTTGGGGACCGGCTTCGAACCCTGGCCGCCCGTCGGAAACGCGCCACGGGCCGACGCAAAGTTTTGCAGCGATAGTCCGAGCTGACGCAAGTTGTTTTTGCACTGCGAGCGGCGTGCTGCCTCGCGAGCCATTTGGACAGCCGGCAACAGCAGGCCAATCAGGATGCCAATAATGGCAATCACCACCAACAACTCGACAAGCGTGAATCCAGATGGCGTCTGGGGGCGGCAAGAACGAGTGGTCTTCATCGTGATTCCTCCATTTCCTTGGGGATGTTGATCGACGTGCAAACCGACTCGTCACGCGCGTGCTCGCGTGGCATTCCGCACGGGGGGTGGATTGCGCCACCTTGCAGCGAGGAAATGCTCGAACGCGCGAATCCGCGCGTTCGCTAACTTGTCGTTTGGTTGTCGACCGGTAGGGCGAAACCCGCTGCATCCTCAGTCCGAAGATCGCAACGAATTCCACGTTTCAGGCAGGACCGCAAAAGCCGCGAACGGCTCTCAGCGGCGCGGACGCCGGGGGGTTGTCGTACGAACAACGCCGACGCCCTAGTGGGGCGGGCATGGACCGCGTTTGGTCCACAATCAGGGGCGGGTCAGTCGCCGAGGAATGGGAAATCGGCCGGTTAGGCCTATCCATCAATGCATCAGCAACTGTGCATGAGTGATACAAATCAGCGGACGCCAATGCAAGTTAGTTTTGGCTCCACGGGCCACGCCCCCGGGACTTACGCGGACTGGCAATCGATGTATCTACTTGCAAGCTAACACGTAATGGCAGATGAAAGAGGCCCTAAGAATTTCGGTTGCTACCAGGAGAGAGGCGTCGCCAGTATCATCGGGCGTGCTTTTGCCTTCACGGAGCCGGACTGTTGCCCACCGAATCTGCTCCCCGCCGCATCGCCTCGCTACTGGCCAGCGCTACGGAGATGCTCTGTGCGCTCGGCGCAGGCGAGGAAGTCGTCGCCATTAGTCACGAGTGTGATTTTCCGCCGCAGGCAATTCTCAAACCGCGGGTTACGGTCAGCCACGTGGCGGCCCCGAGCAGCCTGGCAATCGACGACCAGGTGCGCGGCATGTTGGCGGCCGGCGAACCGCTCTACGGAATCGACACGGATACGCTCGTGGCGCTCGCGCCGGATCTGATTGTTACTCAAGCGCAATGCGATGTCTGTGCCGTGAAGTATCAGGACGTGCTCGACCTGGTCGCCAACGAACCGAGCCTGGCAAAGGCCCGCGTTGTAGCCCTCAACCCGACGACGCTCGAAGAGATTTTCGCCGATATTCATCGCGTCGGCGAATCGATTGCTCGCAACGACGCAGCGCTCGAATATGTAACCAAGCTGCGGGCTCGAGTCGACGCAGTTCGCAAGGCCACTGACATTCCAATTGCACAACGACCTCGCACCGCGTGCATTGAATGGATCGATCCGCTGATGTTGGCGGCAAACTGGATGCCACAACTTGTGGACCTGGCAGGCGGCAGTCAACCGCAGGCAGCGCAAGGCCACCACAGCACCTACAACCGTTGGGACGAAGTTGTGACCTTCGATCCGGAAGTGTTGATCGTCATGCCCTGCGGCTTTGATCTGGCGCGGGCCGTTTCCGAGTCTGACACCTTGCGAGCGAAGCCCGGTTGGGGCGACCTTTCGGCTGTGCGAAATCGTCGCGTTTACGCCGTCGATGGCAACGCCTACTTCAACCGCTCCGGACCGCGGATCGTTGACAGCTTGGAAATCCTCGCCGGGCTGTTGCATCCAGAGCGGCTTGGACTGCCAGCCGAGGTCATCGCTGGCGCCGCGGTCTGGCGTTCGTTGGATTAGTTGCGCGCGACAAAGTCGGCAGTTCGCTTTCTGCGATTGGCCTTCGCTAGCAGCGATAGCGAATCCCCGTCGATTGGGATTGCCTTGACCGGCCATGTTAAAGAGAATTCCGCCGCGCTGGCTTAGGCCACTCGGAAGGACGGCCGCCGCAGTAGTGCGGTCTATGCCTTCATTTCATCTTCATTGCTATTGCGCTCGGCGACGTTCCCCAGGCGTCGAGACGCGACCCCACGATGTAAGGCGGACTTGCATGAGCGGAGCGCACGCAGATCACCCCCTCGGCCTTGGCCAAGAGGGGGCTTCGTCGCCGCCCGTTGATTTGTTGAGCAAGCTGTGCAGTCCGGGGGCTGCGCACGTAGTCATTGCCTTGGTGTTGATTGTCATCTTCCCTTGGGCGATTCTTCGCGCCGTAAAAGACGGTGGCTGCGACCTGCGAGACTTTTGCGTCTCCGGCCAGTACGTCCTTGACCACGGCGTCAGGATGTTTGAGATCCTCGACGACGGGGGTCATATCGCCCGTCCCGCAAGTTGCCTGGCGCGCTATTTGCCGAGTGTTGACGTCGCGTTTATTCCGCTGGCGTTGCTACCGATTCAGGTGACGGCGGCGCTGTGGTACTGCATGAATGTTGCCAGTTGGTATGGATTGCTGCGCATCGTGCGGCGCGAACTGCTGACAATCGAAGACGACGCGTTGCGGCAGCGCGGCACGCTGGCGGCCGCACTGTTGATGTTGCCGATCGCGGTCGATGGATTTCTGCTCGGCTCGTTCCATATGCTTGTCATGTTGCTGACTGTCGCCGGCCTGACCAATGCCTGGCGCGGCCGAGCTTGGCGCGGTGGTTTACTGCTCGGGATTGGTGTGTGGCTCAAATTATTGCCAATCGTCGGCGTCGGCTACCTGCTACTCAAGCGAAAATGGATGGCGGCAGGCACGGCGGTATTGTGCGCTCTGACGATTGACGTGGTGTTATCGCTCGCCGGATATGGACTGGCCACCGCCTGGCAGGAGCATGTCCACTGGCTCAGTCAGGGAGCCGTCGGCACGGCGACTCGCCAGATGGATGATGGCAACGCGAACGACGAAGACCGGCTCACGAATCAATCGACGATGGTCGTCGTCCGCAGGCTCTTCAACGACCAGACGGGATTTCCCGAGCTGACCGTTACGGCACTTTCGCCCGCGATGCTCGGCGCCATGGAACTGGGGGTGCTTGGCGCGTTGGGCACTGCGATGTTGTGGCTGTTGAAACGTCCGGCGACTGCGCTGCGGCCAGAGGACTGGAGCGCCGAGATTTCGTTGGTGCTCTTGTGCACCGTTTGGTTTTCGCCGGTCGTCTGGAGCTACCACTTTTCGGCGGCGCTGCCGGCCCTGGCGTTTCTGATGGCCCGGTCAGGTCACGAAGCCAGCAAGCGCGCCACGGCCGCAGTCTGGATTTTTGCGATTGCCTGCTTTACGATTCCACTGGCGCGAGCAGGCGGGCATATGTTGTGGGCGACCTTCATCGTCGGCGCCCAAGTGGCGCTCGTCGGCTGGAGAGCGCCTAAAACGTCCGCTCAAGTGTTGCCGGATCGGATCGAAGCCCCATTTCCCCTCGCAGTCTATCACCGCTTGAATTCGTGACGCCTACGCCAACATCATCCCGCCGCCCGATCCTTGTGCCCCTGGTGGCGCTGCTGGGATTGATTGGCGTTGTCGCTGCCTATCTCACACTTGGCAAAACGACGGGCCCCGCGATTCCGCACGCTGATGACGTGGTCCGGCTGCACGTCCATCTCACGCTTCCTGTCGAGCCGCCGGACGGGCCGTTGCCGCCCCCATTCGATGCGCCGCCCGGTCACTTCGCGGAAATCATCGACGACCTGAACGGAGCGACTCGGATCGATCTCCCTAAGACCAAGCTCAGCGTCGGTTACGTCGAAGCCTGGTATCGTAACGGGTCTGGGGTGCGCGTTGAGCTGTTTTTGGTCGCATCGAAAGACGCCGCTTTGACATCGAAGAACCTCGTGCTGTCCACGAAGGATGGCGTCTGGCGCCGCGGCGAAAAGTTTCTGGACTTTGCCGCGCAGATGCAGAGCGCCTATCGCGACTTACCGGCCGAGCCTAAGTAACCGGCCCGACGGTGCACATCGACCGCTATGAGAGTCGTTTGTCAGGCCGGCGCGACGTTTATTGGTGGCTGCGTGGGAAAGTTTACGTATGCGTTGACGATTTCCCCCAACGGATGCCGGCCTCCCGCTGGTCGGCCTGTCGCTTCCTTATGCAGCCGTCAATAAGCCTTCAATCGAGGCCGCCAGGACGCTGATCAGAACCGACTTGCTGGCGCCGTGGATTACTCTCGCGTTCGGACTTCTTCTGCCTTCGTGACGCCATTGCCGGAGTAGTCGCCGCCGTTCTGTCCGGTATTCCCCTCGGACGCCAGTGGCTGGCTCGGAATGCCGGGCGCGTGCGTCAGCAGCAACTCTTCCTGGCAGCGATGTCGCGGCTCGTCCGGTCCGCGCTCGACGCGGTAATGCGTGCCATCAGCCCGCAGGATGCGAGCCTTGACGTTGTCTCGCATGTAGGCCGGCACGATTTCTTCGAGCACGCGCTGCCGCCCGGCTGGGGACTCGATCGGAAACATGACTTCGACCCGGCGATAGAAGTTTCTCGGCATCCAGTCCGCGCTGGCCAGATAAATTTGCGCCTCTTCGTCGACGCCGAAGATGTAGAGTCGGCTGTGCTCCAGAAATCGATCGACGATGCTTCGCACGCGGATATTTTCTGAGATGCCCGGCATGCCTGGTCGCAAGCAGCAGATGCCGCGGACAACCAGGTCGATTGGTACTCCGGCCTGGCTGGCGCGATACAGTCCTTCGATCACGCGATAGTCAACCAGCGCGTTGAGCTTGGCGAAGATCCGGGACGGCTTTCCTTCGCGAGCGCGCTGGGTTTGCTCGTCGATCAATTCGATTGTGCGACGATGCAAGTCGCCCGGCGCCACGACCAGCTTGCGCCAGTGGTGCCCTTGCGAGTAGCCGGTCAGCAGGTTGAACAAGGCGGACGCGTCGGCCGCGATGTCTTCGTCCGCGGTAAAGAGGCCCAGGTCTGTATACAGCAGGGCCGTCGTTGGGTTGTAGTTGCCCGTCCCCAGGTGGACATAGCGGCGGACAACATTGCCTTCTTGCCGGACGACCAGCGAGAGTTTGGAGTGTGTCTTGAGATCCAAAAAGCCGAATACGACGTGGACGCCGGCGCGTTCCAACTGTCGGGCCCAACTGACGTTGTTCGCTTCATCAAATCGAGCCTTTAGCTCAACGAGCGCCGTGACGTGCTTGCCGTTTTCGGCCGCCAGGATCAATGCCCTGGTGACTGGCGAATCGCCGCTCGTGCGGTAGAGGGTCTGCTTGATAGCCAGCACGTTCGGATCATTAGCCGCCCGCGTCACGAACTCCACGACCGGTTCGAACGAATCGAACGGGTGATGCATCAGGATGTCCTGACGCCGGATGGCCGTGAACAGATCTTCGCCGCCGCGATGACTGCGACCGCGCGGCGGCCGGGGCGTAAACGGAATATCGCGCAGATGCGTGTGGCCCGGCACGCGCAGCAGTTCCATCATCGCCGTCAAGTCGAGCGGGCCAGGGACACGGTAGACCTCGCTGTAAGATTCCGGCCCGCCGTCCCCTTCTTTGATTTCTTCTGGCTCGACGATCATGCGAATTAGCTCTTCGCTGGCGTCGGCGGCCACTTCGACGCGCACAGCCTGGCCACGTTGACGCTCGCGAAGTCGCTTTTCGATCAGACGCAGCATGTCGTCTGACTCTTGCTCGAGCAATTCCACGTCGCTGTCGCGCGTGATGCGGAATGTCGTGCTGGCCAGAACGTCGAAGCCGCCGAACAACTCGGACAGCCGGCCGGAGACGGCGTCTTCGAGCAAAATAAATTGCTGAGCGTCGCCCGCTCCAAGCGAAACCAGACGCGGCAAAACCTGCGGCAGGTGGACCACGGCAAATAAATGCCGCGGACCCAACCCCGTGTGCCGGTCCAATAGCGCCGCCAGGTACAAGCCGCGGTTGTGATAGCGCGGACTCGGATGGGCCGGGTCAACCGCCATGGGCGTGAGAATCGGGAAGGCGCGCTCGGCGAAGAACTTATCGACCTGGGCGCGCTGCTCGGCGTTCAGCTCGTGATTCTTCAACAGCCGAAAGCCCTGCTCAGCCAACTGCGGCCGAACCGAATCGTTCCAGCAGCGGTATTGCGCGGCCACCAACTCCTGGGTGCGCACGGCAATTCTTTGCAACTGGCCGATTGGCCGAACGCCGTCGGGCGAGTAGTCCTGCGGCGCCAGATCGCCAAAGGCCTGTTCGCGCAGCCCCGCCACGCGAATCATAAAAAACTCATCGAGGTTCGAGCTGAAGATCGCCAGGAACTTGACTCGCTCCAAAAGTGGGTTCGTCGGGTCGTCCGCTTCTTCCAGAACGCGCGCATTGAATTCCAACCAACTCAACTCGCGGTTGAGAAAATGTTCGGCGAGAAAGGCTTGTTCGATCACGGCCAACTCTTCAGTACGGAAAAACGATTGCGGATAAATAATCGACCTACGCCTTCCTGGCAAATAACTGCGCCTGCCTGGCAAATCTTTTTGAACCGTCGCCCGAAACGAATCGCGCCCGAGCGACTGCAACAATACCATTTTTGAGCGACTCCACGGGGCGCACAACCATTTCGCTCCTTAATCTTAGGCCCTGGCAGCCGCCTGAAAAGCGTACCCGACGGGGCGAATCCGCGGAGATTTCGGCTCTTCTGGCGGAATTGGGTGGTTTCGGAAGAGTAAACGCGGGCCGATACGCTGCCGCTGTTGCCAGGCCAAGCATTCCACGCACGCAAAAAAACACCCGGACCGCGCTTCATGCGCGAGCCGGGTGTCTTGTTAAGCATCGTACACACGACTTCCCACGCGTTTCATGGGAAGCATTCCGGGCCTACTTAGGCTGCGTTACGCCCGGAAACTCGTCCGTGCGGAAGGGCGTCGCCGGCAGGTCGGCCTTGTTGAACAAGTTGACCACCGGGAAGTTCGCCCAGCCGTAGCGGACGGCGACCGGCTTCGGCACGTCGGGGCTGCTGACGATGATCTTGTTGCCATCGATTTCGGCCATGGCGCGGACAAACTTGCGATCTTCGCCCGCGACGGTGAAACCGGTGAGCGCCCCGTTCTTGGCGGTCAGCCCACCCTTCGCGTGATCGAACGTCAGGACGACCTTGTCTCCTTCGATCGTTTTGCTGGCCAACACCGGGCCGCAATGTTCGACGTCCTCGCCATGCACCATCGCCCGCGCGGCGAGCGCCAGGCGATGACCGACGGGCTGCTTCCACTTAGGATGAATGTCCTTCTCATCGCCCAAGTCGGTAATGACCGCCATGCCGACGTTCGGCAGCGTCTTGGTCGCCAGGTATTGCGCTTCGCGCAGTTCGGCCCAATCGCTGTCACCCGGTTCCGGCTTGATCGCCGTGAACGGAGCAAGCTGCACGAGCAGGAAGGGGAAGTCGCCCTCGCCCCAACGAGCGCGCCAATCTTTGATCATGGTCGTAAAGAGCGTGCGGTATTCGTACGCCCGCGCGGCGTTCGATTCTCCCTGGTACCAGATCGCGCCCCGAATTCCGTACGGAATCAGCGGGTTGATCATCGCGTTGTACAAACCGCTCGGGCTGTTCGGCTTGTCATTGGCTGCGACGCCGTGATAGGCCTTGAGCGTAGGATCCGCGGCGATCGCTTCTTTGCTCGTCCAGGCCTCGGCCGGCGTGCCACCGTAGTTCGTACTGATCAGACCAATCGGCACTTTCAGGTGCTTGGCCAGGTCTGCGCCAAAATGGTACGCGACAGCGGAGAACTCGCCGACGGTGCTCGGTCCGCACTCGACCCACTTGTTGTCGGCCGGGATGTCGGTCTGCGGCAACGGAGTTGCGCGACGCGTGACGGTCAGCAAGCGAATCTGCGGGTTAGCCGACGCGGCGACCGTTTCTTCTGGCTTATCACTCTGCTTGACGGACCACTGCATGTTCGACTGTCCGCTGGCAATCCAGACTTCGCCGACCAGGATATTCTTGAGCGTGATGGTGTTTTCGCCTGCGATCGTCAATTCGAACGGGCCGCCAGCCTTCACCGGCGCGAGATCAACTCGCCAGTTGCCTCCCTTGGCCGTGGTCGAAACTTCCTGCCCATTGAATTTGACGGTGACTTTTTCTCCGTCGTTGGCAATTCCCCAGACCGGAATCTTGATGTCGCGCTGGAGCACGGCGTTGTCGGAGAAGACCGGGTTGACCGCGACCTTGGCCATGGCCGGCGCGGTGACGGCGGCGACCGTTAGCGATAGCGTAAACAGAAACAAGCGGCGGGCGTTCATCGTGCAAAGCTCCTGGCTGGTTCGATGGGCGGGATACTGCGGTCGCGCAGGCGGTGACCGGCGCTACCGGTATGTCGCCGCATAGTATAGACACCCCGGCGCCCAAAAGGCAGCATGCCGCCGGTTCTGCTTGCCGGACGCCTGCTGACGCCGTATTCTGACATTTAAGAACGGCGTACTGACCGAAAACGCCAATCGATGACGAACATTTCTGAACCTTCGCGCCCGGCCGCCGGCCAGGACAATTCGGCGAAGGCACAAGCTCAAAGACGGTCTTTCAGGCGGGCGATCATGGCCGACTCAGCGAACAAGCTCCGCGACACACTTGTCCAACTGCACGAGCAGCTTCGCGATACGCGCGATGTCAACGACGAGACGCGCGTCTTACTGCTCGAAATGATTGACGACATCCGCGCGGTCGTCAGCGACGGCGCGCAGGTCAATCAGGATGAGCACGGCACGCTGATCGCGCGGTTGCGAGCAGCCGAACACTCGTTCGAAGCCACGCACCCCACGCTGTCGGGCGTGATCAGCGGATTGATCGATATCCTGGGACAGATGGGGATCTGACGATCGGCCCACGCCGGGCGTCGATCAGCCTCAGGTCGCATTACTTCCCAGCTTCGAATCACTTCTCGCTCGATTACGAAGCGGCCCCGCTGTGCGGACTCCACTTCATCACCAGCCAGCGCAATCGCCGCGCTAGCAAATACGCCAGCGACACCGCGCAAAGGATGATCAGCAGGGTCCGCAACTGCGCTGCGGCTTGGATCGAGAGACCAAGCCCCGCGCCGAGCGTCACGTAGGCCGCAAAACAAATCGGGCACTTGGGCATGATCGCCAGTAATGTCGCCGGCACGGCGGGCGCTACCCAACCGGCGACGCGCCGCCAGCGCGGCTGACGTTCGCTCGGCTCGCGCCGCGCCCCATGGAGTTGCGTCTCCACCGGGCGCAGCGCGTCGGCGTCGGTCGATGGCGCCACGAACTGCACAGCCTTCGATTCGCAGCCGCAGCCGCATGAGCGATTCACGGTTATTTCTCCGCTTCGCAGCTTGAGCAGCTCGACTTTTGCGAATTGGCGTACAGTGCCGAAGCGTCGACCGTCGCGCTCGCCTCATATCGGTCGTGGTGCCGGATCCACGACATCGGTGGCGTCAGGTCTTCCTCGTTGCGTCCCATCGGCGCCAGGTCGAGATAGCCGTACGTGCCGACCAGCATCTCCAGCCCACGGGCATACGTTGAGTAGGTGTGGAAGATATTGCCCGAGGCGTCCTTGAAGAACGCGCTCATGCCTGGCAGTTCATCGGCGGTCGCCTCACTGGCCTCGTAGTTGTAGGTGACCTTTCCGGCGTCTCGTTGTTCCTGGGAGAACGAAACCTGGTAGTCGAAATTGAAGTTGTTGCCGCTCGACGACACCCAACGGAATTTCCAACCCATCCGCTTTTGAAACGGCGCAATCTCCGAAAGCTTGCCGCGCGAGATGGCGACAAACGCCACGCCACGGGCGTTCAGGTGGGGCAGCATGCCATCGGCGTGGTCCATCAAAAACGAACAGCCAGGGCAACCCTCTTGCCAGCCGGGGCCAAGCATGAAGTGGTACACAATCAACTGATTTTTCTTGCCGAACAATTGCGAGAGAGATTGCGGTCCATCGGCCGTGTCGAAGACGTAGTTCTTGTCGACTTTCACCCACGGCAGCTCGCGGCGCTGGCGGCTCAACTCGTCGCGCTGACGAGTGAATGCCTTTTCCTTGGCCAATAATGCCTTGCGCGCTTTGAGCCATTCGGCTTGAGATACAACGGGATGATCTTGCGTGATGGTGGACATGATTTCACTCCAAAAAAATCTGGACTTTCGATCGATTGCGGACCTTTCGGCGCCCCCCTCAATACACACGGTCATTTCAGTCGCTGTTCGACCAGCTTGCGCACCAGTCTCAATTGATGGACCCAACCGTGTTGAACCCCTTCGGCGTGTTCCGGCACAATTTCGCCAAACGCGCGATGACGCAGCGTGAGCCGCGTGCCACCGGCTTCCTTCGTCAATCGGTATTGCAAATGCGAAACGGCTGGGTACGACATAAACATCGGCCCATTAATCTCGATCAGCGCCGGTGGCTTGATGACCTGGACGTGGCCCCAGAAGTGACCGGTGTTATTGCCGAGATCTCGATACCAGCGACCGCCGGGCCAGGCTTCGAGCACCATCGGCATCGGTGAGTTGTCGCCCGTTTCGTTCAGTGGGCCCATCTGTTCGAGCAGTGTCTCGAAGACGATTTCGAGCGGCGCCTCGATGTCTTCGCTCTTGACGATCTCGAACGAACGGAGCTGTGGTTCGGTGGCAATGGTCGCCATGGTGAACTCTCCTAAGGTTTGCGTGATTCTTTGTCCGCAGTGGCTTGCGCGCGAGCCTTCGCTTCGGCCCGCTGCTTGACTCGGCTGATCTGATGCGTCCAGTAACGCTCGAACGGTTTGACCCAGTCGTGCACGGACTTCAACTCCTGGGCGTTCAGCCGGTAGAGCCGTTGCTGGCCGAGTTTGCTGACCGAGACGATGCCAACTTCGCGCAGGACCTTTAAGTGCTTCGAGACCGCCGATTGTGGGATGCCGAGTGAGTCGACCAGCGACCCAACCAGCTGCCCCTCTCCGCGGGCCAGCACATCAATAATCTGCCGCCGCCGCGGCTCGGCAATGGCGTTGAAGACGTCGCTGGTGGTAGTGGCTCTTGGCATGTCTGGATTATATTCCTATATGGGAATATGTCAAGCAGGAAAAAAGAGAACGTGCAACACGTGCCTTTTCTCAGGTAATGAAAACGAAAAAAGCCCATCGGAGCCCGGTAGGCTTTTACCGAACCGCGACGGGCTCTAAAAATTTGCTGCGCGCTGTTTCAGAGCGACGCAGCGAGGTCGCCTCGCAGCGAAAGTTCTTCTACTTATAGGTTGCCAGGCGCCGCAGTAACGTACACGGCGCTTTCTCGCTACTTCGTCGGGTCGGTCACTCGGCCCATAAACAGAATACTGCCGGTTGCCTGGTCGCGGATCAGGAACAGAAATGGATGATCCGCGCGGAATGTGATCGGTTCTTCTGGGGGCTGGAAGCTCGTTGTGCCGACGACTACTCCGGTGGCGGCCGCGGCCTCGGTCCCTTTTTCGTTAACCTCGACGAACGCTTTATGGTTCACGCTCGAAATCGACAGCCCGCCGGCGTCACTCATCCGACTGAAATCAGCCTTGTTATGGTCGAACGCCAAGGTCATCCCGAGTGACTGCAGCGTGTCGCCCAAAGAGAATTCGCTGGTCATCTTGAACTTGGGAAGATAGACGAGGACTTCGCGTTTGCGCAGCCCCGTGGTCGCGTCCTTCAGCCATTGACTGGTCAGTTGCGATTCAAGCTTCGCTAAGCCATCGGCCTTTTCGGGCAGCACGGCAATCATGCTCATCTGTCCGTCGGCGTAAGGAAGTTCAAGCACCTGGGCGCCGTCGAGCTTTCTATAGCCGAACGTTTTCTGCTGAAACATGAAGGACGCGTCGATTTTCTTGCCGTCGCCCATGAGAAACGGCGCCGGCTTCGTTTGCTCCGCTGTGAATGGCGCCTGCCAGTCGCCTTTGAAGTAAATCGCGTTCGTCAACACCAGGCGAGTCATGCTGTTGATAGCGCCTGGTGGGATCAGGTCCTTGATCCTGTCCTTGGTTTGTTTCGCGACCCAGTCGTTGATTGTCGTGCGCGATTCATCGGAGTTGCGGACAAAGTCCAGCGGCGTCAATTCAGCGCCAAAGGTGTCGCGGGTCAGCGTTAAATACTCTGGGCGGAAGCCGAACGTCTGTTGCCCCCACAGTCGATTGGCGAGACTAATCTCAAGCCCTGGCTGCCTGGCGGCGGTTAACTCACCGGCCAGCTGTGCGAGCGCCGGAAAAAGCTTCTCTTGCGGCAGATCGAGATGGAGCACGGTCTTCATTTGTTCGGCGGTTTCGCCGGCCGCGCCTCCATACGTCATGGAGAGCGCGGTCGAGATGCTGGCTGGCGAGAGGAAGAGATTGCCATCGCTTGGCTCGCGTAGCTTGCCGTACAGCTCCAAGGCAAACTGGTTGGTCGCTTCTGCCAATCGCCTCGTATCGACGGCCAGCTGAGCGTTCTTCCGTGGAGGGGGCGCAGCCTGGGCCGCTTGCTGGTCGCTGAAACCAATCGCCGCGGCCCCGAGTATTGAATGACAAGCGATCCCTATCAGTCGTCGACGAGTGAGCATGCAAGGAGTCTCCTGAGCGAAGCGTTCGATCGATCCGGATCGCAAAATCTGCGGCTAATGGCTCTGGCTCTCGCTACGGCTAATGGCACCGGCTTAGGTATCCGGCGCCAGCGTCAGGGCGTCGCCACCACCCGCAGTTGGGACGATCTACGGAGCGTCAAAGTTCCAAGTTCATGATTCCCGAGGTTCACTATTTACTTGGCCTCCGCTAGCAGGTACAAATAGTTCGTCAGCTAACCATTTTTGGGCGGGGCCACGTTTCCGGCCGTCCGATAGAACCAATTGGCATAATCACTTCTCCCGTTTCGCTCGAGCGAGGATTTCTCATGCGCAGTTTCCGCTGTCTCGCCAGTCTGGGTTTGATCTTGATGGTCGCAGGCGCAGCGGTCGCCGCCGACGCAGAACCGACGCCTTCGCCGATCGGCCGGAAGATCGCCGATTTCTCAATCCCGGACGTGCACGGCAAGGACCACTCGCTCTCGGAATATAAAGACAGCAAGCTGCTGGTCATCGCCATGATGGGGACTGAGTGCCCACTGGCGCGAGTTTACGCGCCGCGCTTGCAAGACTTGGCAGCCGAGTATGAATCGAAAGGCGTCAAGTTCATCTCGGTCGACGCCAACTCGCAAGACTCGCTCGAAGACATCGCGCACTTCATCAAGACGCACAACCTGACGATGCCGGTCCTGAAGGACATGGAGAACAAAGTCGCCGACCTGCTCGGCGCGACGCGCACTCCGGAAGTGTTTGTCCTCGACGGCGACCGCGTCATCCGTTACGCCGGTCGCATTGACGACCAATTCGGCTTCAAGACGGGCGCCGGTTACGCCAAGCCACGTCTGGCGCATCGCGATCTGGCCGCTGCCCTCGACGAACTGTTGGCAGGTAAGCCGGTCACCAACTCGCTCGTTACCGCCGACGGCTGTTTGATTGGCCGCGTCAAGCGCGACGGCAAGGGAGACGTCACCTACTCAAACCAGATCTCGCGCATCTTGCAGGCCAAGTGCCAGGAATGTCACCGGGCTGGCGAACTCGCGCCGTTTGCCATGGACGACTATAAAGAGGTCGTCGGTTGGGCCGAAACGATTCGTGAAGTGATCAACGATGGCCGCATGCCACCGTGGTTTGCCAACCCAGCCCATGGCAAGTTCGCCAACGATCCGCGACTCTCGGACGAAGAGAAGAAGCTGGTTGGCCAGTGGGTGGCTAATGGTTGCCCAGAAGGGGACCGCTCGCAACTGCCGCCGGCCAAGACCTACGAGACCGGCTGGAAGATGGGCAAGCCCGACCAGATCATCTATGTCGACGACAAACCCTACGACGTGCCGGCCGAAGGCGTCGTGGCGTACAAATACTTCACCGTCGATCCAGGCTGGAAAGAAGACAAGTGGATCCAGGTCACTGAGTGCCGACCGGGCAACGCCGGAGTGGTGCACCATATCATTTGCTTCATCAATAACGGCGGACCAAATCCGGTGGGCGAAGGCGGCGGCCTGGGTGGATACGCTCCGGGCAACAGCCTGAACGTGCACGCCCTTGGCACCGCCATCAAAGTGCCTGCCAACAGCAAGCTCGTCTTTCAGATGCACTACACGCCCAATGGAACTCCCACGCAGGACCGCAGCATGATGGGCGTGAAGTTTGCTGATCCGAAGACGATCAAGCAACAGAGCCACGGGGATCTGGTGGGCAATCTCAGCCTGAAGATCCCGGCCAACGACGCCAACTACGAGGTCTCAGCCAAGCATAAGTTCCGTCGCGAAATGCTGATGCTGAACATGACGCCGCACATGCATCTGCGTGGCAAGGATTTCCGCTTCGTGCTGGAATATCCAAACGGCGACAAAGAGATCCTGCTCGACGTCCCCCGCTGGGACTTCAACTGGCAACTCCGCTACGAGTTCGCCGAGCCGAAGGTGATCCCGAAGGGCGCCACGCTCCACTGCATCGCCCATTACGACAACTCGGCGGACAACCCGGCCAATCCAGACCCCAACTCGATGGTTAAATTTGGTGACCAGACTTGGGAAGAAATGATGTTCGGCTTCTACGCCTCGATCGATCCGAAGGAAAACCTGCTCGAAGCCAAGCCGGCCAAATTGGCGGCGGGCGAAAAAGCGGGCGGCGCCAAAGTTGACGCGGCCGACGACGATCAGGAAGACGACGACGCAGACGCCAAGGCCACGCCAGAGAAATAGTCTGAGCGGGCCGGTCGCGTTGGTATCACTCGGCCACAATAGACGTCCGTGATACATGACTGACCTGCTGAACAATTGACGGCTGCCGGCACGGATCGGGCGAATACTTCGCCACTATGCCGCGCCGATTCCTGGACAGCGACATGGCGGCGCTCGACAATGCCGTCATGGACGTAGCCAGTCTTCAATCTCGAACGAACTTCAAACGCCGAACGCCGCGAACCAATCGCGCGCTCGGCGTTTTTTCGTGGATCATCGTGTTGGCGATCGTCGCGGATTGGTCCACGCTCATCCGTGCGGCCGACATTGTGTCGACTTCGCGCGTGATTGAGCGGATTCCGCACACGGCGAAAGAGCTCGACCTGGCGCACGAAAAAAGCGACAGCGCCTGCGTGCTCTTGCCGGCCGGCGAGCCGCTGGCCCCGGCGCGATTCGAAACTGAGGTCAAGACCGTCGACCTGAAGCTGGCCGGCAGCGCGACCACGGGCACGGTTCTGCCGCCTGACAGTGGGCGCTGGCCGGCGCTGAGTTTTGGCGTCAACATGACGAAGAGCGATCAGGCCCTCCTGCCTCGGCTGTCTCGCCGGCTGATTCTCGAGAAGATCAAAAACAACTATGTCTGCCTGCAGGTCCGTGTCGAACGTGCGCCAGCGGGCGGCGCGCCGTTTCTGCACTATCAGCCACTGGCCGCGGTGGGCGAGTACGGACACACCGAGCGAACAGAAAAATTCGCTTCCCTACAGCAAACGGCCGTAGCCAACGTTCGCAGCCTGGGCTTGTTCGTAAAGCCCGGTGAACAGCGCGAGGCTGACAATCTGCGGACGGTGGTCCTGGCGACCAAGGGAAGCCGAGTTGTAGCGGGGAACACCGGGAATCCGCCGAAATTGGAACCGACATTGGAGATGATCTTCGTCCGGCTGCGCGTGCCGCCGGCGAAGGCGAACTCGACCGCTCCGCCGACCGTCGAGATTCACACGTTTTGCACGACGGACGATCTCAAGCGACTGGTCTACGTCTCAGGTTATACGGCGCCCGACAAGTTCGACGACTGTGGCATGACCAGCACGATTTTGATTACCGAGTTTGCCTACGCCGGGCAATATCCATCGGCCCGCGCCACGCGCGGTCTGAAGTTTCAGTCGCGTGGCGAATTTGAGATGAGCGAGCTCAACGCCTACGCCCGCGACGCCCGGCTGAAAGGCGGCGCGCTCGACAACCTGACCGACGTGCTCGATGCCGTGATTGACGGCCGGCTGAAGCCCCGCGCAGAATGACCGAGAGTATGTCCGACTTCGAGCAAGAGCGCCACAAGCCCCCGACGACGCTGGAACGACCGCGCGAATTGGTCATCGCCTGCGTCCCACTCCGGAGCAACGTAAACTTGTCACGGATCGTCCGCGCGGCCGGCTGTTGCGGCGTGCAACGCGTGATTTGTTGCGGTCACGCTCGCGTGATTGATAAGATTGCCCGCGACTCGATCGACGCCGACTTACCGACGAATGTCTCGATCGAAGTTCACCGTACGCTGGAGCCGCAGATCGCCAAGCTACGGAGCGAAGGTTTCCGCCTGGTGGGTCTCGAGCAAACCACCGGCTCGCACTGCATCTATGAGTTTGCCTTTCCACGCAAAATGGCGCTCGTAATCGGCAACGAGCGCGGTGGTCTGGACCCCGAAGTGCTGAAGTTGCTAGACGACGTCGTCGAGATCCCAGTCTACGGCCGACCACTAGCGCACAACGTGGCGACCGCCACTGCAATGGCGATGTACGAGTATTGTCGGCAATACCCGCGCGGGTGAATGCGCGGCGAACGAGCCTTCCAGCTAATGGCGGTCAGCAGCGCCGATCGTCGGGAGTGCGAGTCTCACCGCCGAGCAACGAGCGCGCAAGGCGCCGCGTCAGAAGAGATTAAGAAACGGGGTCAGAATTATTTACGACACATGCCGTAAGTAATTCTGACCTCTTTTTGCATGGACCCATTTTTGCATGCGTGGCCATGCCGACGAGGTGAATGGTTGCGGAGAGCATGCTCACGCAAGCGTGAGCATGGCACACAGGGTCAGTCGTTCCTACCAACGCCCGGTGACTGGGGCCGCGGGATTGTACGTACGAACGCGCCCGTCGGCTTCTGGAGGCGGTTTCTGATACATCGGGGGCCGAACCGTGTTGTCCAACGGGCCCATCGTAGGACTCGGATATGGATCGAACCATTGGGCGCGGCGCTGTTGCTCCGGCGCAGTGCCTGGATTGAGCCACTGCGGACCAGCAACGTCTTGGCACCCCGCCAGCGTCAACAGGACAATCGTCCACAGCGCGACTGTTGCCTTTCGCATTCAACGCCTTCTTTCGCCGCGCGTCGATAGGCTCAGAACAGAGCGCGACGTCGGGGGTGATTGTGCCGTGTTGCGCACGCGCACGCGTGCTCGATAGGAATCCGCAAGCTGCCGAACACGTCAGCAGGCTGTTAGGATCGCGGATTCTACGCGAATCGAGCCAAGGGCGGGAAGGCGAATCAAGACCGCTGGCGCGGGCATGCTAGCACGGCTAGAGAGCCGTTCTGGGCGCACCAACAGGTTGATAGCTGAGTCGAATGCAGATTGGCACTGCTGGCCAAGCCAGCAGCGGCGCAGCCATGGTTAAAGGGGTCAGAACTAATTACGGCAGGAGTCGTAAATAGTTCTGACCCCTTTTTTTATTTGACCCTTTTTTTATTGTTGCGTGCGACGGGCGCTTTCCATCGAGCGCTTGTAAGTCTGCGCCGGACGGGACTGCGAACTGGTTTTCGCCTTGCGGCTGGTGCGCGGTAGCACGTTGCCTGGTGGGACCGGCTCGCCTTGCCTGTCATCAGGCGCGGCGGGCTGGACTTCTTCGGCCCCGGCTTCGGGCAGCATGATCGTCTGTTGCGGACGATCCGTCACAGTTTGGTCTGTCCACTTCACCCGTGGAAACGTGCCGGGGGCGGGCCAACGCTGACGCGCCGCTTCGGGCGTTGGGTATTGCCACATCGGGGGTCGTACCGTGCGGTCCAGCGGGCCGATGTCGGTCATCGGGTACGGATCGAAAATCTCGGCCTGCCGCTGTTGCGCTTCGACCGGCGGCATCTGCCAGATTTTCCAGTCGCGAACACGGGCCATCGCCGGCGAGGCCGACGCGGAGATCAAGACGCCCGCCACAAAGAATTGCATTCGACGCATGGGCGGGCACTCCGTTTTTTAAGTTACGCCGGTGGTGAGATGGCCACACGCGCGTTGGTCGTTGTGGGAGAAGAATCCCGTCGAGGCGTTCTTTCCCGTCGCCAGACTCGCAGCCCAGCGACTCGCGGCTCGCATAGCACGAACCTCTATTGCAAGCATCGACGCGTCGGCGCGCAGCGCTTGAAACTCGCGAGCGAGCGATGCTTTACCGGCAAATCCCTGTCGCACGGCGCTTACGGCAAATAGGCGTCCAGCATAATCGTGCCCGGCCGTGGAATCAGCTTTATCGCAGCACGCGCGGCGGGCAGTAACGCCGTTTCGCCTGCCGAAAGCGTACGGCCCGTGGGGTCACCGCTGATTTCCACACCTCCCGCAAGTACGCTGAGGATGTGAAAGCGGTTGTCGTCGTCGACAAAGTCGGACGAGTCAAACATCCAGCGATCGAGCATGAATTTATCGCAAGCTACGAGCCGTGAAACGTGGGGCCGCGCCGTGGGTGTGGGCGTGGCAGGAGATAGTGGACCTAACGAATAGTCGATCGCCTCAAGCGCCGCTTCGACGTGCAGCGGCCGCGGGCGGCCCTGCGCGTCGAGCCGATTCCAATCATGCAACCGCCAGGTGGTATCGCTCGATTGCTGGATTTCGGCCACGACCAATCCGGCGCCAATGGCGTGTACCGCGCCGGCCGGAATGAAAACGCAATCGCCCACCTGCGGATGAAAGCGATGCAGACACAGTTCGCTTGTGCCGCGCGAGACTTCACGGGCCAGCGCGTGCCGGTCAAAGCCTCGCTTCAGCCCGGCGTAGATCCAACTATCCGGCTCGGCCGCCACAATCACCCAGGCCTCGGTCTTGCCGAAATCCGGCGGGCTGAGCTGCGCAGCGCGGGCATCGTCGGGATGGACCTGCACCGACAGATCACGCTGGGCGTCGAGATACTTGAATAGCAGCGGAAACTGCGCCAGCGGCGCGTGCCGGCCGAATAGGCTCTCGCCATGCTCGCTGACGAGTTGTCCCAACGTGGCGCCGGCGTGCGGCCCGGCGGCGACGACGCTTTGATCCTCGCCATGATCGACGACTTCCCAACTCTCGGCGTAATCTTCGCCTTCGCCGATCGGCTTGTTGAGAAACGTGCCGAGTTTACGGCCACCCCACACATACCGGCGGAACGTAGGGACAAAACGAAGCGGGCCGAGCGAGGTCATGCGTGATTTCCGGCAAAGCGCAGGCGAAACAGGATCACGCCAAGCTAACCCGCTGGGGCCGTGACGGCAACTGGGGCAGGCGCAACCGGGCGGCGCCTTCACGCGACACTACTTGGCGCCGACATGCTTCGCCAGGAAATCTCGCATGTACTTCGCCATCTCAGGTCCGTTGGTCTCGAGCGCGAAATGACCGGCGTCGATCAGATGATACTCGAGGGTCTTGAGATCTCGCTTGTACGGTTCGGCTCCGGCTGGCGGAAAGATCTGGTCGTTCTTGCCCCAGATGATCAGCATCGGCGGTTGATGCTTGCGGAAGTACTCCTGCCACTTGGGGTAGAGTGGAGGATTGCTGCCGTAGCTGAGAAATAGATCAAGCTGGATCTCGTCGTTCCCCTTGCGATCGAGTAGGAACTGATCTTCGGCGGGGCCGTCCGGACTGACCAGCTCTGGGTTTTTCGCGCCCGTCGTGTATTGCCACTTGGTCGCATCGTAGGTCAGCAGCTTGCGAATCGCGTCCCGCTTCTCTTTGCTCTCAGGTTGCTTCCAATATTCTTTGATGGGCTTCCAGAATTCGTTGTCGAGTCCTTCGTCGTAGGCGTTGCCGTTCTGGACGATGATCGCCAAGATTCGGTCTGGATGTTTGTAGGCGATCCGGTAACCGACCGGGGCGCCGTAGTCCATCACGTAGATCGCAAACTTCTTCAGGCCTAGCTTCTCGGTGAAGTCGTCGATCACTTTGGCGAGATTATCGAACGTGTACGAAAACTTGTCGTGCGTTGGCATCGAGCTGTGGCCATAGCCAGGATAGTCTGGCGCAACGACGTGATACTTGTCCGCCAGCGCCGGAATGAGATTGCGGAACATCTGCGAACTGGTCGGAAAACCATGCAGCAGCAAGATCGTGGGGGCGTCCTTAGGGCCGGCCTCGCGATAGAAAATATCGAGGTCGTCGATCTTCACGGTCTTGTAGCTGACCACCGGAGCGCTAGGCGCAGCGGCGGCCTTGGGCGGGGCGCCAGCGGCCTTAGCAGCGGCCTTCGCCGGGGCCTTTTGTGCGCTCGCCGTGTTGTAGAAACCGCTGGAGCTGAAGACCATCGTTGCGATGGCCACGGCAAGGCCAGGTCTTGTGTTGAAAATCATCGTCTCGTCTCCGAGGGAAGGGGGGTCGTTGATTGTTAGGAATAGATGCGTGCGACGTGTGATTACTTGACGTCAGGAATGCCAGGATGATCCGCCGGGCGCGGCCCGGGAGCGTCCCAGAAAAATTTGCGCTCGGACTCGGTGATCGGCACATCGTTGATGCTGGCCTCGCGACGACGCATCAGGCCCTGCTCGTCGAACTCCCACAACTCGTTGCCGTAGCTGCGAGTCCAGCGGCCGGATTGGTCGTGCCATTCGTACTGAAAGCGGACAGCGATGTGATTGTCTGTGAACGACCAGAGGGCCTTCACTAGTCGATAATCGAGTTCGCGAGACCACTTGCCGGCCAGGAACTGTTGAATTTGCTCGCGGCCAATGACGAACTCGCTGCGATTCCGCCAGGCCGAGTCCACGGAGTAGGCCAACGAGACGCGGACCGGATCTCGCGAGTTCCAGCCGTCCTCGGCCGCGCGGACCTTGGCCAGAGCCGTTTCGAGCGTGAACGGAGGACGAAGATCGCTGGGGGATGGCATGGTCTATTCCAGTCAAAAGCGTTTGCCGCAGAACGTTAGCGCGGAAGACATTCGAGCGCTGCCGGCGCGACTCGTCCTTACTAAGCGTAGAGGGTGGTCGCGGTCATTATTGCGTCCGACGGCCGCAGGGCAATCGGAGCGACGGATTCCGCGAAGTCGCTGGATGAGCCGGGAACCAATGGCTATCAAGCCCAAAACAGCCGGCTGGCTTCGAATACACAATCCAAGGCGACGTCCGAGGCGATCAGGTCGGCCAGGTGCACGCCGTCAGCGCGGCGTAGAGATTCGTTGTCTGCCACCAGTTCTCGCACGGTTCGCGGCGAGACGCAGTGCCGCAGGCAATTGTCCAAAAGCGCAGTTCGCCATTGCCCGTACTGTGTCCAGCCGCTCGACCTGCGGTCGCCGCCAACAAAGTCCAATATTCGCTGCCTGCGCCACTCATTGGGCTGGAGAAAGCGATCGTGCTCACTTTCGTAGTGGAGCACATTCAACATGTTCGCAAACAGCAAGGTGACGCCGGAACCTTTCGATTCGATAAAATCGAGCGCCGCCAGGGCATCGCCTGGCGCCACGGCGATTTGCTGCAGGCATGTCTCCATCGCGGCCAGGTTTTCTTCAGACGGCTGCAGCGCGCCAGCGCGGATGGATTCGAGGATCGTCGCAACCAGCAAGGCCTGCTCTTTGGGCGGCTGGGCTCGTTGCGCCCGACGCCAAGCGCCGCTGTGGATGATGACGCCTTCCAGGTGATCCAGCTGATAGTGGATGTTGCGCGACAAGGATTCGGTCTGGTCCATCTCGTCGGTGAGCAGTTTTGCCAGGTCGGCCCCGCGCAGCGTAGGACGCCAGGAGAGATGCTCAATGGCCATCGAGAGCGCCCGCGACAGCGCCTGTTCGTCGAATAATCGCAGACGTGGGCGGACTTGCTCGACGTCGTCGAAAATGGCGTCGGCCCAGCGCGCCCGGTCCGTGGCCTGAATGTCGAGCGCGTCGAACGCCAGCCAGCGCGCCGATAGCAGATCGATAATAGCGCCCGGTTGCTGTTGCGCGGCCAACATTCTCCTGCAGCGCTCGCTGGTGGCTTCTTCCGGTCGAGCGCGCAGCTCCTGGATATACAGTGCGGCCAATTGGCCGTTGAAGCCATAGCGAGCGATCCCGTCGGCCAGCCACTCGACCGGCGCCCGCGCGGTGTCGATCTCCGGCGCCGCAAACAGGAGCCAGAACAGCCGCGTGTAAAGTTCTACATCGGACGCGATTTCCAGTTGCGCGACGAGCTTGGCGTAGACTTCGCTGGTGGCGCCGGCGCAGGCCTGTTGCCACGCGGACGAGAGTTGCTGCCAGCGATCTCGCGACGAAACCTGGTCAGCCGGCGCGGGCGAGGGGGTCGGCGTAGCCGGCGCCGGGCCCATTGGATTCCAGAGCGTTGCCGACGTGTCGAGCACGATCTGATCGGACGTCGCGGTTGAATTGTCGGATAACGCGTACGTGCAGATCCATTCGTACGCGTCGCGCAGCCGGCGGAAGTGGAGCGGATGCTGCTCCGGTTTGAACAGCTTGATGCGCCGCGTGTAGGCTCGCTTCACGTCACGCTCACTGGCGTCGCGCGCAACCCCCAACACCTCAAAGGGGTCTTCTGGCCACTCGTCCAGATTCTCGGGTAAGTCTATGGACGACACAACAAACGCCTCAGTGACAATTCCAAGTAAGGCTGTGAAACCGATCTCTGCAATGATTTCAGGGCTCGCGAGTCGGCGCCTCGTCGTTCGCCTCATCCCTTTCCAACTGCGAGTTTTCTGCGGCAGGCTCAGATGGCAATGGCCTCGCCTCGCTGTCGCTCGATGGTTCGTCGTTCGCCGACTCTGCTGTTTGCTTAGGAGGCTGCGGGCGATTTTGGTTTTCGACCATCCGTTGGATAATGTCGACGTTGTGTCGCGTGGTGGGCGGCGGGAATCGAGACCTGGGGCGATTGTTCTCTTGCGAACAGCGGCTGATGGCCGAGACGCACATCAGGCCGAGGAAGATTGCGATCGACAGGGGCCAGCTTCTGCCAGAAGTGGTCGTCGCTGGCGTAGGACTGGCGACCGGATATGTCGTGGTGGTCGCCGCGCGGCGCGCAGGCCAGGGCGTGTCGAGAATCGCGTCGACAAACTCCGGGTCCAACTCGGCGATCTTCGGAAACTGCTTTCTGAGTTTTCGCGCCGGGGTTTGCCATGATTTCAAATCCGCTTGCCACGCCTCGAGCAATTCCTGTTGACGTTCCGCGCGATCCACCGGCCGGAGCACGAAAAGCTCGAAGATTCTGGTGGCAACCTGTCGTTCGCTCGCTGCAGCGTCATCGGCCGCGTCTTCGGCTGTGGGCAGACTGGCCAGCGCAGCGTCGCGATCGACGTGCAAGCCGACCGATAGCCCATCGAGCCGGGCAGACAGCGCCGCCGACGATTGGCAGCGCGTGTTGAGATCGAACCACTTCCGCACGCGTTCTGCGACGTTGATGGAAAAGAACGCTTCGGCGAAATGCTCGACCTGCTTGCGCAGCTCGTGGATCACTTGTTGGGAAAGGATGCGCCGCGCGCGAGGATTACCCGCCAGGCCCCCACTCAACGATTGCCAGGCGACGACACTCTCTTGCGATGGATAAAAGTCGGCCTCGCCAATCTGCTTGAGAAACGCCGCGCGGATCACGTCAACCGGCGCGTCTTCGGCAACGCCTAACGTGGCGCTGGCCCAGCGTCGCGCGTCGTCGTCCGCCGGCGCGGGCCGCTCATTCATCCGCGTGATCCTCGTCTTCCGCGCCTTCTGAATCGTCTGGCTGCGTGTCGTAGATATCGAGAAAACGCTCCAGGGATTCGCGGTGCCGCTCAATGGCTTCGCGATCGTTCAATTGCAGCGCGCCTTCGAAGCCATCGATCAGACTGGAGAGCATGTCGCGGGCATCGAGCGAGAGCTCCTGGAAGACGCGTTCTGCACGGCGCAGCAAGAAACGGTTGGGCGCTTCTTCGCGGGCGACGGCCTTCAGGTCCTGCATCTGACGGACCGCGGCCTCGACTTCCTTGGGCGAAAGGCCGTGGGCGTGCTTGGTAATCAGGTGTGTGACCTTTTTCTTGGTCGAGACGACCAGCGCCTCGACTTCGAGGACGCCATTCAAGTCATACGTGAAGCGGATATCGACGGCCTCTTCGCCGGCTGGCGAGCGGGGCAGTCCCGTGACTTCGAACTGACCGAGCGGCAAATTGCCTTCGACCCGGCGGCTCTCTCCCTGGAAGACATTCACGATGACTTCCGTCTGGTTCGGGCTGACCGTGCAGACCCGTTCCACGCGGCTGACGGGGATCGTGGTGTTGCGCTGAATGATCGGTAGAAAATAACCCGCGCGGCGATCGCGGCCGAACATCTTCGACGTTTCGACCCCCAGCGTGAAGGGGCAAACATCCGTCACCACCATGTCTTGCACGCCAGCGTGGCGAGCAATCAGGCCGGCCTGCACCGCGGCGCCCAGCGCGACGACTTCGTCCGGGTTGAGCCGATGTTTGGGTTCTTTGCCAAACAGGTGCGTGACCAGTTCAATCACCGACGGCATCCGCGTGGCGCCGCCGACGAGAATGACTTCGTGGATGTCGTGACGCGTGAGCCTGGCGTCTCCCAGCACGCGACGAAGCGGCAATTCAACGCGCGAGAGCAGGTGCCTGGTCCACTGCTCGAACACGGCCCTCTCGATGGGCACTTGCTTCGAATCGTCCTGAAACTCGCCTTCACGGCTGCACAATCGCACGTTCGTGGTCGCCTCGGCCGAAAGCTTGCGCTTGGCGACCTCGCATTGCTGCAGCAGCCGCGCCACCATTCGCGGCGCTTCCATCTCGGTCCGCTCGTAGGTCAAGCCGGCCGATTCGAGGACTCGCGCAGCCATCGTGCGGGTGAAGTCCTCGCCTCCCAAAAAACTCTCGCCTGACGATGCACGCACTTCCAGCGCCCCTTCGAAGATTTCAACGATTGAGACGTCGAACGTGCCGCCGCCCAGATCGAAAATCAGTAGTAACTTCTCGGCGTCGTTTTCGTGAAAACCGTAGGCCAGTGCCGCGGCGGTGGGCTCGTTCACGATCCGGTCGACGACAAAACCGGCCATCTGCCCGGCAGCGATCGTCGCCTTTCGCTGGCGGTCGTTGAAGTAGGCCGGCACCGTGATCACGGCCGAGTTAATCTCCTCGCCCAGGAACTGCTCCGCGTCATGTTTTAGCGAGCGGAGGACGAGGCTCGAAAGTTGCTCGGGCGAAAACTCGCGGTCGCCCAGACGTGTCTTCTGGTCCGAGCCCATCAAACGCTTAAAGAGCGCCGCGCAGCGCTCGGGGTACAGCACTTGTAGCTCGCGCGCAGCGCGGCCAACTAGCAGGTCGCCTTTCGGATCGATCCCGACGACCGACGGCGTGAGCGCGTCGCCCAGCGCATTGGGAATGACCCGCGGGCCGTCATCGGTCAGATGCGCGACGAGCGAGTTGGTAGTGCCGAGATCGATACCAAGGATTTTCGTCATGCCAGGTCCTGCCCGTCATCGGGAAGTGAGTCTCTTATGATGCCACGGAGCCAGGGGCTTTGCCAGCGTGCCGGGGAACGTGGCACGTGTCTCAGGGCGGTATCGCCGAGCGAGAGTGGGCGAAATCCCACCAGGCTCTCATAAGGCGAATCACGATCACCGCCAGGCACGTGGCGGCAAAGGAGTGCCAGAAGCGATCTTTCGACTTAGGCAGTGGCAGGTAGGTCCAGGCGGCAATAAATGGGCCACGGCCGTAGTCACCCAACGATCGAACTAAGCGTGAACGAGCGGCGCGACGAAGTGGACATGATGGCATTCTCTGCAGTCTCTCCGACGAGCGACCGCGCGCAAACAAAAGGGGGAGCGTCCTCACACGGACGTCTCCCCCTTTGGAGATCATTTTAGATTTTACTTAACCCATTCGCCTGACTTGCTTGGAGCGTCCGCACATGGTCGTCTCGAAGCGGATCTTGGCGACTAGGCCTTGCGTCTGCGAGCCAGGATGGGCATTCCCAACAACCCGAGACCCAGCAGCAACCAAGTTCCTGGTTCCGGCACGCTCTGAACCGTGGCAGTGATCGACGCAAAATGACCATCAGCGGCTTGATTCGTTCGGCCGGAAGTACCAGGATAATCGTCCGCTGCGCCGATGTCTGGATTTGGCCCAGCGAGACCGAGCAGCACGACCCCTTCGTCAGAGCCGTTGACAACGTTGTTGCCGCCGCTGGTGGTCTGCGTCCAAGTGAAATTCATCGTAAAGACTTGAACGCCCGACAAAGGCCCGGTCACAAACGCCGAAGCGCTCTGATTGATCGCCGTAACGGAAGTGCTGTTCACATTGAGCTGGCCAAGCGCAGGCAGGTTAAGCGTGCCGGTAAGCGGGCTGCTCAGCGTGCCAGTAACGGCTCTGATTTCAGCCGTGGCGCCAGCGCTACCTTCGTTGCGAACTACGAGGGCGCCCAAGCGGGACGTGTCGATCTGTATGCTGTAGGTCGACGCGTTGAACTGTGGCGTCACCGTGAAGACCACGGTATAGCTCGACGTGGCGTTGTCCGTGCGACTCGCAAAATTGAGCGCCTGAACGTCAGTCCCGAGGACTGCCGCGTAGCGGGTTTTGGCCAGAGCCGACGCAAAGATTGCGTCTGGTGTGAAGGCGCCGCTGGCGACCGTGGCCACGGTGCTAGCAAACTCGCCTTCGTTGGTCGAGTTGTTACTGTTGAAGTCGGCGGTATTGGCGCCGTCCTTGGTCACCGAATTGATGGTGACCATAATCGCACTGGCATTTGCCAATGGGATTAAAGCGAAGGCCGCTAGGGCCAAGGTGACTTGAAGCTTTGTCCGACTCATTAGCGTTTTCTCCCAGAACCTTGGGCCCGGCGTCCGGGCCAAATTAAAAGTAATGCGCGTCTTTGACCGTCAGTTCGCTCGTTGCTTAATGCGGTTCTCGCCGAATCGGAATTCATCTACCAGCGAACTGGCAGATTTCGCCCGTCGGACAAGTGGTGTCAGAATAAAGTCCGGCATATGTCCCGTCAAACGAATTGTTCTCAAAATCGTAAGAATCGTGAAAGTATCTGCCCCCCGGTGTTGTGAAAGCACATTGGACGTGACGCAAATAACCCATAGGGGTGGGTATTCCAGCGTTCGAGTCGAACGAAGTTTCCGGTTTACAGGCGGTTTTGTGTTCGCCAAGATAGATTTTTGACGTCGCCATTCGTCCGGTTGTGGATTGAAACGCCAGCAGGGGCCAATTCTCGAACCTCGAGAAAAAGCTTGCCACAAGGACGATTCTGCGGTCTACCGGTCTCGGCCGTGCGGATCGGGGTCGGCCTCGGCGCCGCGGAATTCATTCCAACCGAAGCCAGAATTACAATGAATCGAAAGCTTGAGCACTCCCAGACGCCCCGGTTACGGGATCGACCGGAGCAAAAGGGGGGCGCCCGAGCCGATTCGCAGTGCTTCGCATGGCGCGATCCGCTCGTCTGGCTGGGCGCGGGCGGACTTGTGGCGCTGGTTCTTGTTGTTTATTGGCCGACGTTGAACAACGGGTACATCTGGGACGATGAAACCTACGTCGAGCACAACGTCAACTTGCAGTCGGCGTCTGGACTCTACAACATTTGGTTCAAAATAGGCGCTGTCCCGCAATACTATCCTCTCGTCCACACGACGTTTTGGATCGAAAATCATCTCTGGGGGCTCGCTCCGCGCGGGTATCACTTCGTCAACCTGACGCTCCACGCGCTGTCGGCGATTTTGCTGTGGCGTTTGCTACTTCGGCTGCGTGTCCCCGGCGCTTGGTTGGCCGCAGCAATCTTTGCCGTTCATCCAGTGCAGGTTGAAACTGTCGCTTGGATTACGGAACGTAAGAATGTCCTCTCCTGCTTGCTCGGATTGGGTGCAATCTGGAGCTACCTGAAATTCTCTCCTCCCGAAATGCCTGACGCGCAGCGCGCGGCAGATGTGCCCGCGACAGGCAACTGGTGGTACTACGGGCTGTCCCTCGCACTGTTTGTGCTCGGACTACTCAGCAAAACAGTGATCTGTAGCGTGCCGGCGGTGCTCCTGGTGATTTACTGGTGGAAGCAAGGTCGGCTCAACCTGCGAGAGACGTTGCGGTTGGCGCCGTTCTTTTTGATTGGCTTGTTGCTGGCGGCACTAACGGTCTGGATGGAAAGAACTCGCGTTCTCGCCGTCGGCGCGGAATGGGACTACTCACCGATCCAGCGAATCCTGTTAGCGGGCCGGGATCTCTGGTTCTATGCTGGAAAGTTGGCCTGGCCGCATCCTTTGATATTCTTCTATCCGCGCTGGGAGATTCGCGCTGCCGACGGGTGGCAGTATCTCTATCCAGCGGCAGCGCTGCTGGTGTTTGCCGGATTGTGGGCATTCCGCAAGCGCATCGGACGAGGCCCGCTGGCCGCCGCATTGATTTTCGCCGGCGTCCTCGTCCCGGCTCTGGGGTTCTTTAATGTCTATCCATTTCGCTTCTCATTTGTGGCGGACCATTTTCAGTATCACGCCAGTCTGGCGTTGATTGCACTGGCGGCGGCCGGAATCACGCTGTTATGCGCCCGGCTGAAGTGGCGCGGCGCCCTGCCGCTGGTGGCGATTGTCGTCATCGGATCGTTGGCTGCCACCGCGCAGCACAGGACGGGCGTCTACCACAACCTGAAAACGTTGTACGAGGACACGATCGCTCAAAATCCAGACTGTTGGATCGCGCATCACAATCTTGGTTCGTACTACGAGGATCGGGGAGGCTATGCCGAAGCGATTGAGCACTATCGTGAAGCCATCCGTCTCGATCCCAAGCAAGGCCGTTTGAGAATCAGCCTGGCGGCGCCATTGCTGATCACGAATCAACTCAAGGAAGCCGACGCCCAGCTAACCCAGGCGTTGGCCGGCGAGATCAACGAAATTGACCGCAGCGACGCGTGGTTGTACTTGGGAAATGTGCGGACGGCAGAGCGGCGCTTTTCCGAGGCCTTCGCGGCGTACGAGCAAGCGATTTCCGCCCGTCCCGATAACGATGTGGTGTTGTATTTTCATGGAACCGCGCTTGCGGCAAGTGGCGACACCGACGGCGCTATCGAAAAACTACGCGCGGCGATCCAAAGGAATCCGAACTACGCGGAAGCGCAAAACAGGCTGGGGCAGTTCCTCACAATCGCCGGGCGTAGGGGTGAAGCCATTCAGGCATTTGAAGAGGCTGTGCGGCTGGCGCCCAACCGGCCTTCGTTCCGCGTCGATTTGGGAAATTCGCTGTTTAACGCGCACAATGCCGCACTGGCCGAACAGCAAATTCGCGCCGCCATCCAACTCGATCCGCGAAACGCGGAGTCGTATAACACGCTGGGGGCGATCCTGGGAAGCCAAAACGACCTTCCGGGAGCGATCATTCAATTCCAAATGGCGTTACGCATCAATCCTGGCTACGTCGAAGCGAACAAGAACCTGCAACGCGCTCTCGAAGCACAGCGTCGGTCGCCCTAACCCCCCCATTGCATTGGCTGCATACCTTCCCAAAAGCCGGCGCTTGGCATCCAGGTAGGCCAGAACGTCGCGATCCGCCACGGCGAACCAGTTGCCGTCCTCGCTGTCTTGAAGTAAAGCAGGTTCCCTGGTACCCTCTTTTTTCCAGTTCCTTCGCGGGACTCGACTTAGGGAAACGGCCCGGCGTTCGGTCCCAGGCCCAATTCCCGCCCGCAAAGAGACGACGCTGGCGTGTTGTGGTTGACGTAAAGTTAACCAGCAAAACGAATTGCACCCCTAGCTCAATTGGATAGAGCATCGGTCTACGGAACCGAAGGTTAGAGGTTCGAGCCCTCTGGGGTGTACTGCCCGAAGTCCCTGAAAACTAGGGATTTCGGGCTTTTTTATGCGCCGCGCCGCGGCGAACGGCTACCCGTCCGTCACTTCGACCGGCACGGTCTGAATCCCATTTCGGCCACTACGGCCGACGACCCTGGGCAGTGGTTGCGCAACGCCACGCAGGTCGATCGATCGGCAGCGCAGATTGTATTTGCCTGCCGGTAAGCCGGGGGCGAGAACGGCCCAGTGAGCGATGGTGTATCGCAGCGGCCATATATTTGCCTTGCCCGTTTGTGGATCGATTTCCTGCGGCGTGGGGACGCCATCGTCAAGATCCGGCGGCAGGCCCCAGTTTTTTGGCGGAGGCAACAACGTCGCGTCGCGCCAGTCGCACTTCGTGAAGTTTGGGTCGCCCGCGGGACGCTCCCGCTCGGCAGGCTCGAACGAGTATTGCACCTTGGCGAGTCCGCCCACGCCAACTTGCGCCAGGCCTGTGATCGGAATCGCCTGGCCGGCCTTGGCGCCCAGCGGCGCTTCGACAAATCGAGCCATGGTTTTCTGCCAGCTGTCGATGTCGTTGTTCTGATCGGCGTAGGTGTCGTTCGCGCGGTGATCGTTCGTGAGCACGATCTTCTGCAGCCACTTCACGCTTTTGAAACCGTACGCCTCGGGCACAAGCATTCGCACCGGGCCGCCGCGTTTCGGCGAAAGCCACTCACCGTTGAGCTTGTAGCAGACCAGCACTGGCATATCGCCGGGCGGATCTTCCTGCACGCGGCTGTAAGCGAGCGAGCTGCGAAACATCTGCTCGGGCTTTTCATTGTGATACCCGTAATACCACACGCGCCGAATCAAATCGGCCGGGCGCGCAAGCGCCAGCACATCGCGCAGCGGCACGCCTTCCCACAGGCCCATGCCGAGCGGGCCGTCGAGATTGTTGCAGGTCATCACCTTGCCGTAGCGAACGGCGTGCTTCTCGGCGAGCTGCATCAGACCGACCCAATCGAGCGACGTGCCGGCCTCTTTGCTCAGGGGCTTGCGAACTTTTGCGCCACTTTCGACATCCGGCACAATCTCCAGACGCCACGTTTCTCGGTCGAGTCCCGCCGCGGCGCGCTGCTCCGGCGCCAACTCCGAAGGGAGCGGATCGCCTCGCTCGACGTTGAAGAATCGCTCGTCGGCGGTCAGATACTTCAGTTTCGCGATCAGCCGTTCGAGTTCTTGCTCAGGCGTTTTCTCGTCAGCGGCGAACCTGGCGCCGAAGGCGACGGGAGCGAGACCAGCTACGCTACTGGCCGTAGCGGCGAGTTGCAGGAAATAGCGCCGTGAAAGGTGGCGATGTTCGCGAGCAAGTGTTTCGAGGTCGATCATGGCGCGGATTTCAGGAAGGCGGAACGCTTATGCGCGCTGGTTGGGAAACTACGAGTATTGATGATTGTCCCACTGCAGAGCCATTGCCGCAATCATTTGTTCGAACCAAGGCAACAACCTTGTTTTCGAAGCGGATCGCGTTACGATGCGCACTGCCAACGACGAATCTTGGGAGAACCAGCAGTGATCTACGCCAACATCTTATTAACGGTCAACGACCCCAACGACATTCCTGTCATTGGCGATCTGCTCCGCGAGCAGGGGCGGCTTTCGCGCGAGGAACCGGGCTGTTTGCGGTTCGAGGTCTATCACTCGACTGTCGACGCCACGCGGTTCTTCCTCTGCGAGCGCTGGGAATCGACCGAGGCGCTCGATTTGCATCGCAAGGCCAAGGCCTACACCGAAATCTATCAGCCACAAGTCCTGCCAAAGGTCGAACGGCAAGGGCACGTTTGCTCACTGATTGAATAGGGTACTACCAGCCCGAAGCGCAAGCGAGGATTCTTCATCTTCGTCAGCGCCAGGGCACGCCGGGACTAGCCGTTTTACATTTCGCGTTTTCGTGCTTTCGTGATCCCTTTTCTTGCGAAGATCCATGGACCGACCACAACGACACAACGGCACGACGAAGACAAGATCTCCGTCGATGCGTGCCGGACCTCACTAACTCGAAGCGCAAGCGAGGGTGCTTCAGGGAAAGCCGTCTTGGACTTGAGGCAATGAGGCGTTGAGGCAAGAACAAGCAACGTCAGCGCATGATCCGTAGGGTACGCACTCCGTGCGTACCACAATGCGTCTCACATTGCGCGCGGTGTTGAATGGAACGAATGGTTCCGGTATGCACGGAGTGCGTACCCTACGAACATGAACGACGAAGAACCCTCGCTGGCGCTTCGGGTTAGTGTGGATCGAGAGCGTGCTGTGTTAACTCGTCATCTTCCGCACCAGCCAGTCTCCCAGGCTGGGCGAGAGTTGCGAGATTGCAAACAGAATCCGCGCCTTGCCAGGCATCACTACTTCTGGATCGCGGCGCTCGCAGGCGCGGAGAACTCGTTCCGTCAGCTTCTCGGGCGAGATCAAGTTCAGCTTCACGCCGCCGCCGGGCTTGTACGCATCGGCCGGTAACGACTGGCCCGGGTGTGTGTCGATCGGTGCGTGGCGCGGCGCTTCGCGCGCAATAGGACCGGGGCAGACCAACAGCACGTGCAGCCCTTGCGGTTCGAGTTCCAGGCGAAGCTGCTGCGTGTACGCGGTCACCGCGAATTTGCTGGCCGGATAGGCGCCCAGATATCTCGACGCGGATTTACCGGCCAGTGAGCTGATATTGATCAAGTGACCCCGGGCGCGCAACAAGTGGGGCGCCGCGGCGCGCGTCATCCGCACTACGCCCAGCAGATTAATGTCGAGCATGTCGCGAAAATCTTCCGGCGTGGCGTCGAGGATGGCGCTGCGCGCGGTGCGGCCGGCGTTGTTCACCAGCACATCGAGCTGACCGAAACGCTCGATGACGCCGGCCAGCAGTGCGTCGACCGATTCTTGCCGAGTGACGTCGGCCGGAATCGCGGTCACATCGTAACCGGCGGCACACAGTTCGTTGGCCGTTTGCTGTAGTTCGTCCGCGCCGCGGGCCGCGATGACAACTCGGGCCCGGCGAGCGGCAAACGCCGTGGCGATTGTGCGACCGAGCCCGCTCGAAGCGCCAGTCACCACGACAATCTTACCTTGCCAGTCTTGCATTGAGTCGTGAATCGGTTGGAGTGATCTGGTGATTTTCCGCCGTCGCGACACGATGATCGCTCAGCGTTTGGGCGCTACATCGCTCTCAAGCGATTCGAACGACGTCACGGTCCAGTCTAGATTCAAGTCTGTGCCCAGGACCATGCGCTGATAGCGGAGCGGATAACCGAGGTTGGGATCGAAGCTGGCGCGGATAATCGTCTTGGTTCCGGCCGGAGCGCCAAAACCACCCTCGCGCTGGGCCGAGTCGAGGTCTTCGCGGATCGTTTCGAACTGGGCCGGCACGGTCCAGTATTCCCATGTGCGCTCTTGCGAGGGCGTAACGCCGTTGCGCGTCATGCGGGTGATTCGGCCGTCGTGGACTTCGATCTCGACCGGACCTGGCTGGCGACCGCCGACCGCGATGCCCATCCGGTAGCTGGCCGGTCCGCGCTGCTTCCACAGTTGCTCGGCGGCGTCGAGCGCATCGACCGTGATCTCCGGCACGCGTTCGCCGCGCGTGGCGAAGAGCAGAACGAGCCCGCCAAGGATGGCCAGGGCAACGCCGATCGCGACGCCTGTCGCCACGGCCGCCGGGCGATAGCGACGTCGCGCGGGGGCGCCTGCGTCGCGCGGCGCGGATCCGCCGGACGAATGCACGTCGTCCAGATGTGGGTGGCCGTTGGTGTGGGAATCGCTCGTCATGCGTTGAACTGCCAGCTGTCGGGAGTGAAGCGATTTAATGTCAGCGTGCGGGGCAGGACTCGCAACCGACGCGATACTAGTGAGGCAATACAAGGAGATTCTTTCGCTCTTTGCTATGCACGCGGATCAAACTCGTCTGGATCTCCTGGCTTTGGTCGAAACTTCCCTCGCTTTTCTGCTTCGGGGAAGAGAACTCGTAGCAAGTGGGCGTCGTTGCCTTCAAATTGTTCCGGGTAAAGCCAATATGCTCCGACTGAACGGTCGCCGAGTATCCACCGATAGGCCGACGGCACGGGCAGGTCTGTGTGATAGGAAAAAGATCGCTCTGGGTGCGATGCCTTGACCTTCTGCCACTCAGCCCAATCCATGAATGTGGCGCCGCCTGCTTCCACGCTCTGGCGTAACCGAGCGCGCTTATGCACCAAGTTCAATTCCCAGCCCAGACAAACCGCAAATATAGTCACTACTACGAACACGGTTCGCAGCCCGAACTGAAACCAGCGGTGTCTCGGCCCTTCGCTCATGCCGCCATTCTAATCGCTGCGACGATCTCGGCCGTATGGCAGGCTGCAGACGCCAGCTTTGGCGTCCTCCGCAATGTCAGTTTTCACCCGTTCGCCGTTCGTAAGTCACCGCTCTTGACGAACTTCCGCCAAGGCTCCATACTCCGGGCGGGGTTCGAGTAATTACATGCGCCGACGGTCTTTGCGGCGTTTCCTTTTGCGACTGAGAGCCTGGCATGCGGACGGAGCGCCGTCACGAGTTGCACACCAATTTTCTGGCTCATTGGCTGGAAATTCAGATCGATCGTTTGCGCCCCTACGCCCGCATGGTGACCGCGGTCGCCCTCGGGGTTGTCGTGGTGCTGGGGGCTGGACTGTACTTCCGCAGCCAGTCTTCGTCGAAGCAGGAACAGCAGTGGCTCGAATACTATCAGGCGATGGACCAGGTCCGGGGTGAAAACAAACCCGAGGCGTTGGTCGCATTGGTCGATTCGCCCAGCTTGCAGCAGACGCCGGTCGGCTATTGGGCCGCTTGCGGCCTGGGCGACTATTACCTGCGAGACGGCCTCGGTCAGCTCTTTGCCAACCGCGCCGTGGCGACTGAAAAGCTGAAAAGCGCAGTGCGGGTTTATGGCCAAGTGACCCAGCAGACCAAGTACCCTATGCTGGCGCAGCGGGCGCTTTTGGATATGGGCTCGGCCCACGAAGGGCTTAACGAGTTGGCCGAAGCTCGCAAGGCGTACGACAAGATCATCTCGACCTGGCCGGGCGGATCGTTCGAGACCGCCGCTAAGCAGCGCATCGAAGAGTTGGACCGCAAGGCGACTCCAGATTTCTATGATTGGTTCTTCGCCATGGCGCCGCAGCGCAGCGGAATCCAAGGTCCTGGCATTCCGGGCCTTCGTCCTGGTATGGGCGATCTACCAAGCGAGAAGTCGTTTGCCTCGCCAACGGAAGATAAGTCAGGACCGAACGCGCCGGTGATTCTGCCACCGACGTTTGTGATCCCCGGATCATCGAAGTCGCCACCGGCTACGGAGCCACCAGCCGGTGACGCGCCAGCCACTGAAACTCCTGCGCCAGACGCGGCGACGCCACCTGCGCCAGACGCGGCGACGCCACCTGCGCCAGACGCGGCGGCGCCTGCGGCTGATACCACGCCGAAGTCAGATCCACCAGCCGCGGCGCCAGACGCCGGCAAGGCGGAGCCGGAAGCGCCGAAAGGCTAAAACTGGCCGCTCGATTTTTGGACGCTATCGCGAGATATCGCCTTCGCGTCTTTTCGTAAGGAGGCGAACCACGGCGTCAGCGCGCCGCTGCTACTGTTTCGCTCCAATTCCTTCTACCGGCGGCCCAAGCATGACTTCTGAGACCACGGAACTGGTGGTTGACGAGGCGGCCGCCGACGCCCGCCTCGACGCCTGGCTGGCGCAGCAATTGCCAGACTACAGCCGCGTCTCTTTGCGCCGATTGATCAACGCAGCGCAGGTACTGGTCGATGGCAAACGAGCCAAGGCCGCGCATCGACTGCGCCCGGGCGAGCGGATTTCGGTCGTGCTAACAGAGTTGGCGCGTCCGCTCCCGCAGGCCGAAGAGATTGCGCTCGACATTCTTTATGAAGACGATTGGCTGGCGGCGATCAACAAACCACCTGGCATGGTCGTTCACCCGGCCAAAGGACATTGGTCCGGCACGCTGACCGCGGCGTTGCAATTTCATTTCAATAAGCTAAGCACCGCGGGCGGATCGACTCGCCCCGGCGTCGTTCACCGGCTCGATCGAGACACCAGCGGCGTTATCGTGATCGCCAAAGATGACCGCGTCCATCGCCACCTGGCGGCGCAGTTCGAAACGCGGACGATTGAGAAGGAATACTTTGCCATTGTCACTGGCCTGCCGGATCGAGATCGCGATTGGGTCGACCAGCCGATTGGGCTCCATCCGTATCAGCGCGAAAAGATGGCGATCCGACACAATGATCCGAACAGCCGCGAAGCCCGCAGCTTTTACGAAGTGATCGAGCGGTTTGATTCGTTCGCCACGATGCGAGTGCTGCCGAAGACAGGACGCACGCACCAGATTCGCGTTCATTTGCAAAGTATTGGCTGCCCGGTGCTGTGTGACCGGTTCTACGGCGCCCGCGCAATGATCACGCGCGGCGAAATTCGCAATGATGCGAGCGATACGACTCCACTGTTAGAGCGGCAGGCGTTGCATGCAATGCGGCTCAGCCTGACGCATCCGGAAACGGGCGAGCCGATCACCTTCGAGGCGCCTTTGCCGGCCGACTTGCAGGGCGTGCTTGCCGAATTGCAATCGTATCGCCGCTTGAAGGAAGGCCGCAAAGCGTAGAAAATCAGCGGACTGTGCCTACTGGCGGCGCGTGCGCAGCGACAACAACGGCGATTGAGATTCGACTGGAGTGGAACGATGAAGCTCGGCAAGATGCGATTTCCCGACGGCCACGAGACGATTGGCCTGGTGCAGGACGACGGCGCCATTCCGCTGACGTTGACCGGCGGCCAGTTTCAAACGCTGACCGATATTCTCGAATCGGACGACGCGCGGGCGACCGTCGAGCTGTTGATCGACCGCACCGTACGGCCGACTCCGCTGAAGGAGGTCACGCCGCTGTCGCTGGTCGAATCGCAAGAAGTCTGGGGCGCAGGTGTAACCTACACCCGCAGCCGCGCGGCGCGAATGCAAGAGTCAGAACATGGGGCCACGCACTACGAGCGCGTTTACGCGGCGCCGCGGCCTGAGTTGTTCTTCAAGGCGACCCCCAGCCGCGTAGTGCACACGGGCCAGCAAGTGCGGATTCGCAAAGACGCATTGTGGAGCGTGCCGGAGCCCGAGTTAGTGCTGGTGTTGAACTCGCACATGCGGTTGGTCGGCTACACAGTTGGCAACGACATGAGCTCGCGCGACATTGAAGGCGAGAATCCGCTCTACCTGCCGCAGGCCAAGACGTACGACGCTTGCTGCGCTCTGGGCCCTTGGATCACGCTGGCGCACGCGATGCCGCCGCGCGAGAAGATCGAGATCGCCATGCGCGTAAAACGTGGCGCCCAGACGGTATTCAGCGGCGAGACGAACGTCGGCAAAATGGCCCGCTCGTTCGAAGACTTGATCGGCTACCTGAAGCGCGACAACTTCTTCCGCGACGGCGTATTCCTGCTGACCGGCACCGGGATTGTGCCCGACGATTCGTTCACCCTCTTCCCGGGCGACGAAATCGCGATCGCCATCACCGGCATCGGCACGTTGGTGAACACCGTAGTGCAGGGGTAGCGGGCTAAGTAAATACTGCGACGAATGCAAAGCGACCCTGGAAGGGTCGAAGATACTAGCCGGCGGTTGAGCGCAGCGACACCGCCGGTATGACGCGATTCAATAACGACGTCATTCGACCCCGGCAGGGGTCGCACAAGAACGCACCTCAGAAGATATTTCGACGTCAATTATCCAACTTGGCGCCTTCTGCGACCCCTGCAGGGTCGACGACGAATCTTTTTTATCATTCGCTACCCGTGGTGTCGCTGCGCTCAACCACGGGCTAATGTCTTGGATCCCTCCGGGATCCCTTGATAGCGTCATTCCAACGGATGGTTGTTGTCGGTCACTCGCTCGGCAGCAAAAAACTGAGATGCATCTCGGCGTGGCGGAGCATTAGCGTCTCCCATTCTTCGGGCGTGAGTTGACCGAAGAACGGATGGTGGTATCGCTCTTCTTGTTGCTTCCAGCGGACGAGCGTCTGGCGGAGTTTGTCGACGCCGGCCTGGTCTTCGGTGTCGTTCGGCTCGAGTGCCGCGGCCGACTTCGGCAGCTTGAAGCCGGGACTCATCTTTTGCATCGCCTTCTTCTTGAAGACCGTGCGGGCGACGAACCGCATGAACCACGGAACGCGAATCGTCGACGGTTCAAGCGCGAGGTTGCAGGCGTCCGCCAGGTGGCTGGCCATCTTGCCGAGCGACCAGTTGCCCAACTGGCGGTACCCGCCGAGCAGCCCTTCGCAGTCTCTCAGAATGTCATCACAGCATTGAAACCGCAGCTTGCGCCGGCCGGAGACTTTGTACGTGTTGACAGGTGTCTGCGAAGCGGTGGCCATTGTCGATACTCCCATAGCGAGATTGCGAGAATCCGGCGCACGCGCGCCGGTCACAGTCCGGCAGCCGACGGGTATTGTAGCCTCAATCTCGCCCGAGACACCAGCGGGCGCGTGGCGAATTGCACGTCTTCGTTCTTCCTCTGCGCTCGCTGCGTCGTCAGCGGTTCATCTTCTTCCTGCCCGTCATGATAGAAGAGATTAACCGCAGAGAGCGCAGAAAAAGGCAAGTGGCAAGAGAACCGAGCGCTCGCGAGGGCCCGTCGGTATTCGTCGCATTGAGAAAGACGAAGAACCCTCGCTGGCGCTTCGGGTTAGTGTCAGCGCGCAGCCAATGCACTTCGAACTCAAGCGCGCCGCGGCGCATCCAGGCAAACCGCTTTCGTGCTTACTTCCCGCCTGGCGGCACGTATTGCTTCAGCCAGTTGAAGATCTCGGTGTGCCAGTACAGGCTGTTAGCCGGTTTGAGCACCCAGTGGCCTTCGTCGGGGAAGTTGATCATCCGCGATGGCACGCCTAACCGCTGCAGCGTGGTGAAGAGTTGATAGCCTTCGCTGACCGGGACGCGGAAGTCGAGGTCGTTGTGGATGATCAGCATCGGCGTTTTGAAGTTCTGCGCGAAGCGGTGCGGTGAGAACTTTTCGTACGATTCGCGGTTCTTCCACGGCGCGCCGTTGTGCTCGAACTCGTCGAACCACAGTTCGTCGGTCGTGGCGTACATGCTGTCGAAGTTGTAGACGCCGCAGTGCGTAACGAGCGCCTTGAACTTGTCGGTATGCCCCGCGAACCAATTGACCATGTAGCCACCGAACGACGCGCCGCAGGCGCCCATCCGTGTGGTGTCGATGAACGGCTGCTTTTCGAGATAAGCGACGCCGGCCATCAGGTCGTCATAGCACTTGCCACCCCAGTCACCGCTAATTTCGTTGGTGTACTGCTGGCCGAAGCCGGTGCTGCCGCGCGGGTTTGGCAGGGCGATCACGTAGCCCTGCGCGGCCCAAACCTCTGGGTTCCAGCGAAAGCTCCAGGCGTCTTCCCAAGCGCCCTGCGGTCCGCCGTGAACTAGGTACAACAGCGGCCACTTCTTATTCGGGTCAAAGCCTGGCGGCTTGAGGATCCACATCTGCATGGGCGTGCCGCCGGCGCCGGGGACGTCGATGCTTTCCGGCTTCGGCAGGTCGAGCGCGCCGAACAGCTCAGCGTTGGCATGGCTGATGTTGGTGGTCTTCGCCTCAGGCGTCACGGCCAAAACTTCGGGCGGACGACGCATCGACGATTGCGAGCAAGCCATCATCCGTCCGTCGTCGCTGCGCGAAAGGGCGCTCAACGTGTGGGCTGTCAGAAACGGCGTCACCTGACTGTCGGCCGTGGTGACGCGAAAGATCGGCATCGCGCCACGCTGATCGGCCATGAAGAACAAGCTTGCCCCGTCGGCCGCCCACAGGAACTGATCAACCGAACTGTCAAAGCCGCCGGTGACGCTCTTGGGATCGTGGCCATCGGCGTCGCCGATCATCAGTTCCCATTGGTCGGCTTCGAAGCCGGGAGTTTTTTGTGCGCGCCACGCCAGCCGTTTGCCATCCGGCGAGAACCGCGGAAAGCTGTCAGCGCCTTTGTTCGCCGCGGTCAGATTCTCGGCCGGGCCGCCGCTGATCTTCACGCGCCAGATGTCGCTGTTCGTGCTCCAGGCTTCTTCGTTCTCTGGCGGAGCGGTGTAAACGAGCGACTGGCTGTCAGGCGTGAACGTGAAGTCATCGCCCAGCGAAAACGTGGACGACGTCGGGTAGCCATCGCGGTCGCCCGGCGTGACGTCGCGTGGCGTGCCTCCGGCTGCGGGTATGACGAACAGGTGTTGCCGCTTCCCTTCGACCCAAGAGTCCCAGTGACGGTAGAACAGCCGCCCGAACGAGCGGGCCTTGACCGGGTTCTTGGTGATCTCTTCGGCCCGTTTGTGGTTCGCCGCGTCACTTTCGGCGAATGGCTGATTCGAGAATTCCGGATAAACGGCCGAGACAAAGGCGATCGACTTGCCATCGGGCGACCAGACGCCGGTCGAGGCCTCGGTCGAGATCGTCGTCAGCTGCTTCGCTTCGCCGCCGGTCAGGTCAATCGTCCACAATTGCGTTTCGCCAGAGCGGTTCGACTCGAACAAAATTTGCTTGCCATCCGGGTTGAAACGGGGATGGCGATCCTTTTTTTTGGTCGTCGTCAGTTGTCGTGGCATGCCGCCGCCGGTTGGCGCGAGCCAGATCGTTGATGACGTGCTGTTGGCCGCCAGGTCGACGCTGGTCACCGTGTAGGCGACTTGCTTGCCATCGGGGCTGATCTGCGGATCGGCGACGCGCTTGAACTTAAAGAGATCCTCGACGGTGATCGGCCGAGCTTTGTCGGCGGCGCGGCTGTTGGTCGGCGTGAGTCCGACGACAATTGAGCACGCGACAAAAGCGGACAGCACCGTCAGGAGTAGACGCTTTGAGCCCGAGGCTTGAGGCAAATGATCCGAGTTGCGCATCGAGAGAGATCCTTCGCAGAGTTGGTCGGCGGGACGTTCCGAACCCGGCCGAAAAATACCCCAGACGCCACTGCTGGGGGTTCTCAACTATACGTCTTCTTACCCGGTGGATTCAACCGGTACGGGGGCTTAGCCGGGGGTGAATCGCCCCGGTTTTGGCTGGCGCGGGGTCGCGCCGAAATCCCGGGCGATGGTGAATTCACGCATACCCTTCGACCTCGGCCGGGGTATGGCGCGGTTTGGAATCGCAAGAGCTCCGTGACGAACCACGAAGGCTCGGTTTACCCGACCGCGCGCAGAATGCGCAAAGAGATTTCAGCAGCAAAGTGAAACGAGCGCGGTCGCCGACGACTCTGGCCGACGCGCGACTCTTGTTGCCCGCTTACCGGCCGCCGATGGGTGGATCGGTCTTGGCCGGTTTGCCGACGTTGCGGGCGTCTTTGGGATCCAACTGGCTGGCGCGGAGATTCTCGCGCTGGATCGCTTCGTAGACTTCCTGACGATGCACGGGCACTTCGGTCGGCGCGGTGATCCCCAGTCGCACCTTATCGCCACGAATGTCGACGACGGTGATCACGATATTGTCGCCGATCATGATGCTTTCGTCGCGTTGTCTCGACAGAACTAGCACCTGGGGACTCCTTTTCTCTTGGCGACGCTCGCGCAGAGACGCCGGTAGCCGGCGACTGCGCTCGCCGCCCACTGGGGGCGGCGATTGCTGTGTTGGTTGTTGTTAGTATTTAGTCGATGACTTCCACCGCGCCCCGGTCTATGCCGACTTGCGAAGCGCGGGTCTGCCGAGTTCGAACTGCAGCGGTTCTTCGCCGTTGGCGATCACCTGCCGGCCCAATCGCCGGTCGAGGTTCATCACAATCGGCGCTTTCAGGTTCAGCGTGATTCCTTGCTCGTTTTTGGAAACGATCACCAGCACTTGCGCGTCATCGGGCTTGGGTAGATCCAGGCCATTCAGTTCGCGTCGGTAAACGCGCAACTGGTAGTCTGTGATAAACCGCCGCGGGCTGACCACGGCCAGGGCGACTTCGGCTCGCGTGGTGCTTTGCATCCACCCGAGCGCGTCGTTCTGACCATCGGCCAGCAACACCCATTGCCGGCAATCTTCCAGTCCGAGCAAACCCTCCTGAAACTGAATCAAGTCCTCAGGCAGAACTTCAACTTTTCCGAATCGGGTCGTGCGAACGATCATCATCGCGCCCTCCGTGGCATAGCGCTCTGCCTTCCATCGCAGTAACAGCGCACATTGTGTAATTCGGCAGCGGCGAATTGCGGAGGCGAGTAAAATTGCTGCAACATTGGCCGGTTGCGGAAGCTGGGATGGCCATGTCAGGCGCGGCGCGCGCAATGCGCCGGATTGTGCGGATACCGCTAGCGCTTCCAAGAGAGGGGATGCCCGATGGCGCCGCGCGATCGTGCGTCGCCGAGGTGGCTGAAGTACCTGCGAGCGGGGTACCAACAATTACGACGAGACAAAAACCGAGGCGGCAATTTCGCGAAATTCGGCCGCTAAGTCTTCCTGCCAGTCAGGCAGTTTCAGGCCGAAGCGCTCTGCGAGGCGCGAACAGTCCAGCCGCGAGTTGAGTGGTCGACGAGAAGCCGCGCCATACTCGGCCGTAGTAATCGGCAAAACTTGCCTAACACGCACGGGAAGTCCGGCGGCGCGAGCCAGGCGGAGAATTTCAACCGCCAGCCCATGCCAGGTCGTTTCGCCGCCAGCACAGGCATGCACGACGCCACCGCGCTTGCGCAGGA
>Ga0070665_100000388_pt1 | contig 64921 bp, 57 predicted proteins | sample KBSS13metaG_FD_65862 | JGI IMG/M metagenome (GOLD analysis project Ga0070665, IMG submission 65862) | Switchgrass rhizosphere microbial communities from Kellogg Biological Station, Michigan, USA - KBS S1-3 metaG | ecosystem: Host-associated > Plants > Roots > Rhizosphere > Soil ... | reverse complement strand
GGGGGTACGCAAGATGCTGGCCGCCATCGCGACCTGACGAACGATTGCCCCGCGCCGTGTATGCGTCTTCGCAAACATGCTATCGGCTTGGGGAGCATGCGCCGTTTTCACACGGCCTGGCCCACTTGCAGCCAGTGCCCGATGGGCTAACCCTGATGCGAGATGAAGACTAAAGCACCTCTTTTACTTCTTTGCGTCACCGCGGTTCTGATCGGCTGGATCGCTGTGATCGCGTTTGTTCAACGGACGCGAGTTGTGGAGGGAACGTGGGTAGACTTGTTTGAGCAATCGAGCTTCTTCGAAGGCAAAACGATCGCTGAAGCATGCAATGCTCAATTCGACGATGCGCCTTGGTTTGAATATGACCCACCAGAGAATACAGGATTGGGTACGCTTGTTAGTGCCAATCGGGGAAAGCGGGGCAAAGGCCAGTACATCAGTGACATAGGTGAATGGCCTGTGTCTGCATATTCAGTCGTCTTTGTGGGACGAAGAAAGGTGTCCGAGATGCTTGGGTTGGCCCCGCTACTCGGATTTGGTTACGGACATCTCGGCAGCGCCGGCTCAAAGTTTGAGGTGGATCGCGTGCTCTCCATCAGGCAAATCGCCAATGCGAAATGCGATGTCCGCTCGTCTGTCGTTGGCACCTGAAAGCGGAAGGGCCGCTCACGCCCAATTACCTGCATTGGCGATTGCGCTGATCGATGTAACACTGCTCGCATGATGCCGGCGTTCAAAGTGTCCTCCGCTACGGTTCGCACAGTCGCAATTGTTGTGGGCATCACCGCCATGCTTTTTCTGCCTGTTGCCGAGGTCGGAAGCGGTTTCCTGCTCGGAAATCTTCACCCCACCCTTGAAGAGCCCTTTGTTTTTTCAGGCAGATGGGCGCTCGACGCGGCATGTCTTGCGGCAGTCAGCTTGGCGCTGACGGTTTGGAGCTTGGCCGCCCGCCGCATCCGCTTCACTGCATTCCTGTTGGTCGTGGCGATCACGCTCCCCCTTCTCGGCCGCGCTTGGCTCCTCCATGTGGATAGCATCGTAAGCTACCCACCCGGGTATTTTTCCAGCTGATCGGCAACGGCAGCTGACCACCCAACACTCACCGTCGAGATGGTCGCGGCGCGCGGTCCTGCGGGGCGCGCTTGATCGCGTCGCTACCGCTCAGAACGGGATGTCGTCGTCCAGATCGTCGCCGAAGCCGCCGCCGGTGGAGCCGCCGGTGCGGCCCCAGTCGCTGCCGCCGCCCGAGGAGCCGCCACCCGAAGCGCCGCCGCCGCGCGCGCTGCCGCCGCCGCTGCCCCAGTCATCGCCACCGCCGGACGAGCGGCCGCCACCGCCGCCCCAATCACCACCGCCGCCACCGCCGCCGCCGCGAGAGCCGCCGCCACCGCCGCCTTGAGCGCCATCGAGCATCGTCAGCACGCCGCCCATGCCGCCGACCGAGACTTCGGTGGTGTAGCGGTCGTTGCCCGACTGGTCCTGCCACTTGCGGGTGCGCAGCTGGCCCTCGATGTAGACTTTGCTGCCCTTGCGCAGAAAGCGCTCGGCGACGCCGACGAGGCCGTCCGAGTTGAGCACCACGGTGTGCCACTCGGTCCGCTCCTTGCGCTCGCCGGTGTTCTTGTCCTTCCAGTTCTCGCTGGTGGCGATGCGCAAGTTGGCGATGCGCCCGCCGTTCTGGAACGACTTCACTTCCGGATCGGCGCCGAGGTTGCCGACCAGAATGACCTTGTTGACGCTGCCTGCCATGGGGGGACTCACCTTCGTATCGAATTCGGCCCCCGAGTTAGCCATGCACGCGCGGCGAGGCGAGTCCGACGCGATGCTTTTTCAACGGCCAACGTTGGCCCGCGCGCGACCCGGGATGGCCGAACACCAAATCGGTTTCCTAGACGGCTTCGATGTGCATGCCATGCCCGAGACGCTCTTTGAACTTGTGAACCCTTCTCGACCGCCAGCGACTTTCCGCCCGCCGAATTGCGCCCCGCGCAGAAACTCTCCACGCGCGACGTGGGCGAAGTTCGACAACTTGGCGAAGGATCAGAGCCCCAGCGCGACGGCGGTCCAATAGGTCAGCCCCGCAAAGACGTAGGCGAGGCCGAACAAGTAGGCGAGCATGAACGCGGGCCATTTCCAGCCGTTGGTCTCGCGCCGGGTGACGGCGATGGTCGACATGCACTGCGGCGCGAAGACGAACCAGGCCAGGAAGGCGAGCGCGGTCGGCAGGCTCCAGCGCGACTTGAGCTGGTCGCCCAGCGCCATCGCCTGCGCATTCTCGTCGTCCGAAGCGGCGACGGCGTACGTCGTGGCGAGCGAGCTTACCGCCACTTCGCGCGCCGCCATCGCCGGGATCAGCGCCAGCGCCATGTCGCGGTTGAAGCCGATTGGCTCGACCACCACGGCAAGGCCGTTGGCCAGCTTGCCGGCGATCGAGGCGTCGACCTGGTTCTGGCCCTCATGCGCGCGCGGGAAGTTGAGCAGGAGCCACAGGACCACGGTCACCGTGAAGATGATCGTGCCGGCCCGGCGCAGGAAGATCCAGGCGCGCTGCCACAGGCCGATGGCCAAGTCCTTGACGGCGGGCATCTGGTACTTGGGCAGCTCCATGATGAAGCCGCTCGCCGCACCCTTGGTCACCGAACGGCGCAGGATGAGCGCGACGACCATGGCGCCGACGATGCCCGCGACATAGAGCGCGAACAGGACCAGCCCCTGCAGGCCGATGCCGCCCCACACCGCCTTGGCCGGGATGAACGCGGCGATGATCACGGCGTAGACGGGCAGGCGCGCCGAGCAGGTCATCAGCGGCGCGATCAGGATCGTCGTCAGCCGATCGCGCGGGTCGGTGATGCTGCGGGTCGCCATGATCCCAGGGATGGCGCAGGCGAAGCTGGAGAGCAGCGGGATGAAGCTGCGGCCCGACAGGCCGACGCCCGCCATCATCCGGTCCATCAGGAACGCGGCCCGGGCCATGTAGCCCGACGCTTCCATCGTCAGGATGAAGAAGAACAGGATGACGATCAGCGGCAGGAACACGACGACCGCGCCGACACCCGACAGCACGCCGTCGGTCAGCAGATCGCGCGCGAGGCTGGGCGGCACGTGCTGGGTTACGAGGCCGGTCAGCGCGGCGACCCCGGCCTCCAGCGCGTCGGAGAACGGAGTGGCACCGGCGAAGACCGCCTGGAACACCAGGAACAGCAGCGCGAACAGGATCAGCGGTCCGATCCAGGGATGCAGCAGCACTCGGTCGAGCCTGGCGTGCAGGCGGTGCCGCTTCGATTCGGACAGGATCGCGGCATCGGCCATGGCGTGCGCGGCGACGCGCCGCTCCACCATCGAAAGGCTCGTCAGGCCAGGCCCCGGATGACGCATTTCGGCACTGGCGACCGCTTCGGCCAGCTCTGCCAGGCCCCGGCGGCGCACCGCCACCGTCGGCACGACCTTGACCCCGAGGGCCTGCTCCAGCGCCGCGGGATCGAGCACCAGCCCGTCGCGCTCGGCCAAGTCGACCATGTTGAGCGCCACCACGGTCGGCTTGCCCAGGGCGATGATCTCCTGCGCGAAGACCAAGTGCTGCTCGAGGTTGGAGGCGTCGAGCACCACCACCAGCGCATCGGGCGCGCTTTCGCCGGGGAACTCGCCGCGGATGACCTTGGAAGTGACTGCTTCGTCGGGGCTGGTCGGATCGAGCGAGTAGGAGCCCGGCAGGTCGGTCATCTCGACCGGCTCGCCCGAGGGCAGGACCATGCGGCCCGACTTGCGCTCGACGGTAACGCCCGGATAGTTCGCGATCTTCTGCCGCGCGCCGGTCAGCGCGTTGAACAGCGCGCTCTTGCCCGCGTTCGGGTTACCGACGAGCGCGATCTTGCGGGGCTTGCTCATCGGCGGGCGCTCACAGCAGCTCGACTTCCATCGCGGCGGCGTGGGCGCGCCGCACGGCAACGGTCATCCGGCCGATGGCAAGCGCGATCGGATCACGACCGCCGAATACGCCGCGATGGGCGACGCGGACCTTGGCGCCGTCGTCGATCCCGAGAGCGCGCAGGCGACGGGCTTCCTCCTCGACCAGCACATCCCAGTGCACCGCGGTGATACGGGCGGCTTGGCCAGGTTCGAGAAGATCGAGAGTCATGAAGGTGCGCTGCCAGATTGCCAGGAATATTGCAACTGGTTCGCAATAACTCAAGAGGCTGTCATTGCGCCCAATCAACGAAGCCCGCCGGAGAACCGCGGTCAACGCGCGGGGTAGCGGAGCCGCCCCAGGAAGCGTGCCATGCTGAACTGGTGTTCGCCCGGGCGCAGCAATTGCGCCTTGGTCTTCTCGAACTTCATGACCTCGCCGATCCGGCGATCGAGAAACGCCCGCGTGTCGGCCCGGCCCTCGCTCTCGTCGTTGGCGAAGACCGTGAGCGTCGCGGCATAGATGGCGCCAAGGATCGCGCGCTTGCTGTAGTGGTTGTAGTCGGTCGCGGTGTCGCCGGCGAGGCGCCACATCCGGTCGGCGCTGCGCCACCCCAGCTTCGCGGCGCGCCCGACGTTGCGCGGCAACGCCATGATCGAGAGCGCGCGGGCGAGTGCTTCGCGCTGACCGGCGATAGCATCGAGCCGGAACTGCACGAGCCGGCGAATGCGCTCGCGGATGGGCAATCGGGTGAGCTCCGCCGCCGGAAGCGCCTGCGCCATCGCGGCGTCGATCGCGGCGATCCACGCCTCGATCATCTCCATCGCGCCGCCGCGGAAGGCATAGAGGGCGACGTCCTCGTCCACCCCGGCCGAGGCAGCGGCCTGGCGCACAGCCTCGGCGCTCCAGCCATCGAATACGGCCGAATCCGCGATCAGCGGCGCCAGTCGCAGGCGCACATCGTCGAGCGACTGGTCTTCAGCAGCAGCCGTCATCGCTCAGAGCACCGGGCCATACGTGCGACGGTTGGCCTTAGAGGCGCCGGGCTTGGTCTCGGTCTGGATGACGCTGAGCAGCGGGTTCGACTTGCCGTCGAGCGCCGCATAGTCCCGCGCCGAGCGGCCCGAGTTGTCCGACCGGTCCGGATCGGCGCCGGCCTGCAGCAGCAGCTTGGTAAGGTCGACGTCGCGGCGGTGCACCGCGGTGATGAGCGGCGTCTCGCCCGCATCGTTGGCCACCTCGGTGTTGGCCCGGGCGCCGAGCAGCACCGTGATCCCGTCGCGCCAGCCCAGGTTGACGGCGAGCTGGAGCGGAGTGCGCCCCTGGCTGTCGCGCGCGTTCACGTTGGCGCCCTTGGTCACAAGGTACTGCAGCCAGGTCAGGTCGCGGCGGTTGGTGACGATGTGGAGCGCGCTTTCGCCCGAAGTGACATCGCGGGTGTTGATAATCGTGGTGCCCGGTTCGGCCAGCGCGTCCTCGACCTTCTGGCCATCCTTCTTGCGCACCGCCTCGAGGAACTTGTAGCCTTCGGAGAATTGCGCCTGCGCCGGCATGGCGAGGCCAAGGCCGAACGCCGCCGCGACCGCAAGGGCCGTGCGCAGCCAGATCATCGTGCGCGACCCGTCACGCTTGAACACTTCACCGATCCTTCGCATTTTTCGTTCGTCCACCCGAGTCTTGCCGCCCGGCCGCCTTGCACGCCGGCGTTTAGCAGAGCATGAACCGCCGCGCCATGACCCTTCGTTCACGCCTGATCGCCGCCTTGCTGCTGCCGCTTGCCCTCGCGGCCTGCGGCTCCAACCCGGGCGGCGCCGCTTCTCACGAGGCCCCGCCGCTGGAAGGCGCCGCGATCGGCGGCCCGTTCACCCTGGTCGACAAGAGCGGCAAGACCGTCACCTGGAACGACTTCAAGGGCAAGTACCGCATCGTCTACTTCGGCTACACCTTTTGCCCCGACGCCTGCCCGCTCGACGTGCAGGTGCTCATGAAGGGCTTTGCCCAGTTCGAGAAGGCCAGCCCCGAACGCGCCGCCAAAGTACAGCCGATCTTCATCACCATCGATCCCGAGCGCGATACGCCCCAGGTGATCGGGCAGTGGACCGCCGCCTTCTCCCCGCGCCTGCTCGGCCTCACCGGCAGCCCCGAGCAGATCAAGGCGGCGGCGGACCAGTTCAAGGCCTACTACGAGAAGGGCAAGGCCGCCGGCGACGGCTATCTGATGGATCACAGCCGCTCCGCTATCCTGTTCGGCACCGATGGCAAGCCGATCGCGCTGCTGCCGATCGACAAGGGCCTGCAGGGCGGCGATGCAGCGGTCGCGGCGGAGCTTGAGAAGTGGGTGCAGTAACCGCTTCGGCCCGGTTCTGGGAGCGCCCGCTCGAGACCTTGAACCGGCGCGAGTGGGAAGCCCTGTGCGACGGCTGCGGCAAGTGCTGCCTGCATAAGGTGGAGGATGCCGACACGGGCGAGATCTACCACACCAACGTCGCTTGCAAGCTGCTCGACCTGATGACCGCGCGCTGCACCAACTACGTGAACCGCCGCGCCTTCGTGCCCGACTGCCTGCGCCTGACGATCCGCAACGCGGGTTCGCTCGAGTGGCTGCCCGACACCTGCGCTTACCGGCTGCGTGCCGAAGGCGAGCCGTTGCCCGAGTGGCATTACCTGCTCACCGGAGATCGCCACACGGTGCACGCCGCGGGTGCCTCGATCGTCGGCCGCGCCGTAAGCGAGACCGTCGCCGGACCGCTCGAGCAGCACATCGTCTGGCCCGAAGGCATGGAAGGATGGGAGATCGAGGCGGAGGACAATCCGTGGGACATTGAAGAGGACCGGCGCTGATGCTCGATTGGCTGCGCCGCGACCCCCGCGCCGCGCCGACGATCGAGATCGCCGGCCGTTCGCTGCCGATCGAGGTGCGGCGGCTGGACCGGGCGCGCCGCATGACGATGCGCCTGGCACCGGATGGCAGCACGGTGCGCATCTCGATGCCGCGCTGGGGCGGTACCGCCGAGGCCTTGGCCTTCGCCCGCTCGCGCCGCGACTGGCTGGAGCGGCAGTTGGTCGCCCTGCCCGCTCCGGTCACGGTCCAATCGGGCAGCCCGCTGATGCTGCTGGGGCGACCGATCGAGCTGCGGCACCAGGCCACGTCGCGGCGGCGACCGATCCTGGAGGACGGCGTGCTGCACGTCGGGGGCGCGGAAGCCTCGCTGGCCCCGCGCCTGCGACGCTGGCTGCAAGAGCGGGCCGTCGAGCACATCACGCGCGACCTTGGGCATTATTGCGCCAGAGCTGGCGTTTCGGTGCCTCGCCTCGCGCTGTCGAACGCCCGCCGCCGCTGGGGCAGCTGCGCCGCCGATGGGGCGATCCGCATCAACTGGCGGCTGATCATGGCGCCGGAGTTCGTGCGCCGCTCGGTCGTCGCCCACGAAGTGGCGCATCTTCTCCACTTCGATCACTCGCCCGCATTCCACGCTTCCCTCGCGTCGCTCTTCGAAGGAGACCTGGGCGCAGCGAATGCCTGGCTCAAGCGAGAAGGCCGCGGGCTCTATCAGCCCTTCGGTTGATCTGGCGCGCGGCCATGCGAAAGCCTAAATAGCGCACATGGCATTGTTCAAACGATCCGGGATGTGGCGCGACGTCAACCCCGCAGGCATGCTCGCCGACTTCAAGCAGGTCTGGAAGCAGGCAGGGCGCAACCGCTGGCGGATCGCGCTCGTCTCGGGCGTGTGCACATTCGGCCTGTTCAGCCTGATGGCGCACCAGGGCGGAGAGGCACCGCACTTGCCCCCCAAGATCACCTACATCACCGTGCTTCCCGAGCATCGCACCGATGCCGAGATCATGGCCTCCAACATCGCCAATCAGAAGGCGAAGGAACGGTTCGCGCTGGAGCAGGCCAAGAGCGACGCGGAAGTGCGCGCCATCTACAAGACGCTCGGCCGCTTCGCCGGCATGGACGTCGACCGGATCGCCCGGGAGGCCGATGTGGAGAACGCAGCCGCAGAGAAAGCGCGGCTCGAAGCCATCCGCAAGCGTCGGGAGGAAGCCGACGCCGTGCTCGCGTCCGAGGGAAAGCCGACCGGCAGCGCGACGCCCGCCGCCGGTGAGTGACGATTCGCGCTGGCTCGCCGCCGCGGCCAGCTTGGCGGCGCGGGCGCGCCCGCTAAGCCGGCCCAATCCCGGCGTCGGCGCGGTCATCGTCAAGGAGGGACACGTGATCGCGCGCGGGTGGACGCAGCCCCGCGGACGCCCCCACGCCGAAGCGGTTGCGCTCGAAGCGGCAGGCGAAGCGGCATGCGGCGCGACGCTCTATGTCACGCTCGAACCCTGCGCGCACCGCTCGCGACGCGGCCCGGCCTGTGCCGACCTGGTCTCCGCCTCCGGCCTTTCGCGTGTCGTCGTCGGCTGCGAGGATCCCGATCCGCGCACGGCCGGCGCCGGGATCGCTCGCATCCAGGCGGCAGGGATTGCCTGCGACCTTGTGCCCTCGCCTGCTTGCGCGGCGAGCCTGTCGGGATATCTGATCCGCACGCGCCTGGGCCGTCCGGAAGTGACGCTCAAGCTCGCGACCTCGCTCGACGGGTGCATCGCCACCGCCAAAGGCGAAAGCCAGTGGATCACCGGCGAGGCCGCCCGCGCGCATACCCACGCGCTGCGCGCGAGAGCCGATGCCATCCTCGTGGGCGGTGGCACCTTGCGCGCGGACACCCCCAGGCTCGACGTGCGGCTGCCCGGCCTTGCGCCCCGCAGCCCCGAGCGCTGGGTGCTCACCGGCGGCGCGGCGCCGGAGGGCTGGCGCGCCCTGACGGCGCCGGACAGGTTGGGATCGATGGACGGCGTGCAGCACCTCTTCGTCGAGGGTGGAGCGCAGACGGCATCGGCGTTTCTCGCCGTCGATCTTGTCGACGTGCTGGTCCTTTATCGCGCGCCGATCCTCATTGGCGAGGGGCGCAGTGCCATTGCCGACATCGGCCTGCCGTCGCTGGGCGAGGCACATGGCCGATGGAGGCTGCGCGATCGCCGCACGCTCGCGCCGGACACGCTGGAAGTATACGAGCGGCAGCGCTAGGGAGCGAGCATGTTCACAGGCATCATCACCGCTCTTGGCACCATCCGCGAGGCTCGCCAGTCCGGCGACCTGCGCGCCGTCATCGCCTGCCCGTTCGATCCGGAAGCGGTCGCCATCGGCGCATCGATCGCCTGCTCGGGCACGTGCCTGACGGTTGTCGACAAGGGCGGGATCGAGGGTGACGCTTGGTTCGCGGTCGATATCTCCGCCGAAACCGTCGCCCGCACGGTGCCGGGGCGCTGGCACGAGGGTACGACGCTCAACCTCGAACCTGCCCTCAAGCTCGGCGACGAGCTGGGCGGCCATATCGTGACCGGCCATGTGGACGGTGTGGGCGAAGTCCTCGGCATCTGCCCGGAGGGCGATTCGCGCCGCATCGGCTTTCGCACCGCACCCGAGCTGGCTCCTTATCTTGCCGCCAAAGGCTCGATCACGGTGGACGGCGTGTCGCTCACGGTCAACGAAGTCGCGGATCAGGCCGATGGCACCTGCCACTTCGCGGTCAACATCATCCCGCACACCGCCGAAGTCACCACCCTGGGCGCGCTCGCTGCAGGCGACAAGGTGAACCTCGAGATCGACGTACTCGCCCGCTATCTCAAGCGGATGCAGAGCCTGCGCGGCTGATCAGTCCGCAGGCGACCGCCGGCCGCAGGCGACCGCCGGCCGCAGGCGAACCCCGTCGCGGGCGGCAAGCGCTCAGGCGGTCACGTCCGCCACGGCGGCGATGAACTGGTCGATGTTGCCCATCGTCAGGCCCGCGACATTGATGCGACCCGACGCGGCGAAGTAGATGCCGTGCTTGCTGCGCATCGCCTGGACCTGCTCGGGCGTGAAGGGGATGATCGAGAACAACCCGTTCTGCCCGCCGATCGGCGACAGATCGACCCCGCCGGTCCTGCCCGCCGCCGCAAGTCGCGCGCGCACCTGGCGCATGCGGTCGCGCATCTGGTCAAGCTCGTCGAGCCATTGGGCGGTCAGGTCCGCGTCCTCCAGCACCAGGCGCACGACGGCAGCGCCGTGGTCGGGCGGCTGCGACCAGTTCGCGCGCGCCAGGGCATGGCCGTTCGACATGACCTTGGGCAAGTCCGCCGCCGGGTCCGACACCATCGCGTAGACCGCACCGGTGCGGTCGCGATAGAGCCCGAAGTTCTTGTCGCACGAGTAGCACACCAGCGCCTCGGGCACCGCGACGAGCACGCGCCGCAAGCCATAGGCGTCCTCTTCCATGCCGCGGCCCAGGCCTTGGTAGGCTAGGTCGATGACCGGCAGCGCGGGGCTCGCCGTCAGCAGTTCGGCGATCTCGTCCCACTCGGCGTTCGAGTAGTCGATGCCGGTCGGGTTGTGGCAGCAGCCGTGCAGCAGGATCGCGTCCTTCGCCCCGGCCGAGACGAACGCGCCGCGCAGAGCCTCCATGTCGGGCGTGCCGTCGGCCGCCGCGTGGTTGAACTCGAGGACCTCAAGGCCAAGGTCGGCGCAGATCTGGTTGTGGTTGGGCCAGCTTGGCTTGCCGACGATCACCCGGGTGTAACCCGCCTTCTTGACCATCGCGAGCGCCACACGCAGCGAACCGGTGCCGCCCGGCGTCTGCATGCCTTCGATGCGGCCGCCCATGTCGGGCGAATCCTTGCCGAAGATATAGGGCATCAACGCAGCGACGAAGCCCATGTCGCCTTCCGGGCCGAGGTAGGCCTTGGAGTCCTGCGTCTCCACGAGCTTGCGCTCGGCGGCCTTGATCGCGCCGAAGACCGGCGTGTCGCCCTGCCCGGTCTTATACACCCCGACCCCAAGGTCGATCTTGTCGGCGCGCGGATCGGCGTTGTGGAGCTTGATCAGCGCAAGGAGCGCATCGGCGGGCTGTTGCTGGAGGTCGGTAAGCATGGCGGGCGGGGCCTTACTGCGCACTGGCCCCGCCCGCAAGCCGAAGTCGCAGGCCGAAGTCTCAGGCCAAAGGCTCAGAACGGCAGCCAGGTCTGCTTGCGGGTGAACTTCATGTAGCCGGCATTGAGGCCCAGGCGCACGCCCGCGCCCATCCGCACCGGGATCAGCACGACATCTCCGCGCCGCAAGTAGCTCACGTTGAATCCGCCCACGAGATAGGCCTGCCCTTCGCCCGCCGGGAAGCGCTTGTAGAGGTCCTCGGTGTCGTAGAGGTTGTAGACCAGGACGAAGGCGTTGGCCGCGTTCAGCCCCGCGTCGAAGCCGATCGAAGGGCCGGTCCAATAGACCGGCCGCGTGCCCTCCACCTTGTGGTGCAGCGTTCCCGAACCGTAGCGCAAGCCGACGCCGATCGCGCCCGAGCCCTCGCGCCCGACAATATAGGCATTGGGCCGGCCTTGCTTGCGCAGCAGGTCCTCGATCAGGCTGGCGAGCCCTTGCGCGCCCTTGCCGAACACGCCCTCGGCCGCGCCGATCAAGTCATCCTCGTGGTAGGTCTGGCCGTCGCCGGCAGGCTGTGCGGTCACCGATTGCGAGCTCCATGCTCCCGGGTTCGCCGAGGTGGAGGCGGCCGCGTCGCCGGGCGAGGTCTCGACGGGTGTGCCGTTGCCGCTGCTCCCGGTGGTTGTCGCGTCCGATGGAGGAGGCGAGGGGTTCGGCGTGACGGCGGGCGCATTCTGGCCGGGCGCGAGATCGCCGTCGATCGCCGCGTCCGGATCGACCGAGCGCACTTGGGCCAGCGCTGGACTGGTCGTGAGCAAGGCGACCGCGGCAGCAGCGGCCCAATTGCGCGCCACCCACAGTCCGCGCTTCCAGGAAACCATCACGACCACCCTCCCAAAATCTTGAAGCGCGCGACGCCACGGCCCCCGCGGCCAAGATCACGCACCCACCGTGTCATAGATGACGCGTCGCCTGACAGAGCAATGAACAGGCGGCGGTGCGAGTCGCTTTTGCGTCGAGACGAGGCGTGCGCAAAGCCAAAAGGATCGGCATCGCGTCCGCATCACCCCTTGCCGCCCCCAAACCACCTCGCTATAGCCGCGCCCTCAAGGCCGCATCCGGAGACGTGGGTGAGTGGCTGAAACCAGCGGTTTGCTAAACCGTCGTGCTCTTAAGGGGGCACCCCGGGTTCGAATCCCGGCGTCTCCGCCAGGCCCTTGTTCGCAACGGGCCGCAAATGACCGTCCGGATTGATCTTTCTCCCTTGAATCCGAAGCTTGCCGTTCCGGCTCGTTCGGTCGCGTTCGCTGGCCTCCGTTGATCGCGAAGGCCTCGAACGTGGCTTCGGTGCACGAAAACGTGACCTCGGAGATAGAGAGTGTTGAACGATGCGAAACTGCGCGGCGCTAAGCCGCGGGACAAGGCGTACAAGCTGACGGACAGCCACCGCCAGTACCTGCTGGTTAAACCGAACGGCGGGAAGCTGTAGCGCTGGAACTACAGCTATGATGGCAAACAGAAGAGCATGAACTTCGGGATATACCTGATGGTGGGTTTCCTCGACGCACGCGCGAAACGTGACGATGCTGCCGCCATACCGGGCTGCGGATTTTCTGGCCCCACTCGGAACCGTGGGTTCGATTGCCGCCGAGCTGCCATGGCGAATGTGAAGCTGATCCAGCGGCTCAACTACAAAGGCTACATTGCCCAGGGAGGCGACTGGGGATCGGCGATATCTTCGTGGATGGCAATCTTCGATGAACCGAACATGCGTGCGCTACATATCAATCTGATTTCGGGAGGTCCTGCCGATCCTGCTAAACCACTGGAGGGCCTGACGCGGGATGAGTTGGCGTACGTCGAGTGGAAGCGTAACTACGATTTGCATGAGACTGCCTACCAAGTCATCCAAAGCACGAAGCCCCAGTCACTTATGGCCTGACGGACTCGCCATCCGGTCTGGCGGCCTGGATCGTGGAAAAGTTTCGCCGCTGGAGCGACTGCGACGGCGATGTGGAACGCGCCTTCACCAAGGACCGCCTTCTCGACAATGTGATGCTCTATTGGCTCACCGGAACGATCAATTCGGCCAATCGCATGTATTATGAATCGATGGGGCCCGGGCGCTTCGCCCCTCTGCCTCGCCGTGTGGAGGTCCCCACAGCTCATGCCAGATACCCTGCGGAGATCCGCCGAACGCCCCGCGCTTGGGCGGAACGAGACTACAACATCGTGGATTGGCAGGTCATGTCCAAGGGCGGCCATTTCGCGGCCATGGAGCCGCCGCAAGCGCTAGTGGACGAAATCCGACGATTTGCTCGCGCCTTCCGGCCAGTCCACAAAAGCCGCCGGACTAATCTTTGACAGTACTGCTCAGCGGCAGGACCTAACGCGGGCGGCCTCACGACGACAGGAGCGGCAGCCTCCGAAGCCAGTCAGTTTCAATCATCTAGTCTGTTTCAATCATGGAGAGAGCGATGCAACGACGGGTGAACAGGACCGAAGGGTCGAACTGGGGAGATTTCGGTGCCGATGATCAGATCGCCCGGATGAACCTGTTGACACCTGAGAGACGGTTGGCTGCCGGCGGGAAGTCCAGGAAGGGATCGCGTTCAGCCTCAGCCTCCCGCTTGATTTCCCGGGCGGCAAACTCGTGGATTTCCGAGCGCCGCCTCAGCTGTTTGGATCGCGCAGCGACAGCTGCTGTCACTATAACATGAATTGGAAGCAGGGATCGGAAGTTACTTGCGATGACTATGTCGTTTTACATACCCAATACTCCACGCAGTGGGACTCCCTGGCTCATCACGGTCACATGTCGATGCCGATGGCGACGGGGTGGCTGAGAAGGTTTACTACAACGGCTACCGCGCGGACGATCACCTTGTCGGTCCTGACGCTGAGGGCCGCGTCTACGCGCGCGCGCTTGGAATTGACTCGCTCGCTACCGCTGGTGTGCAAGGGCGCGGCGTCCTCATCAACCTGAAGGCCAAATTCGGCATGGACTTGCGGCCGACAGGGTATGAGGAGCTGATGCAGGCGATCGAAAGCCAGCAGGTCGTCGTAAAGCCGGGCGATTTCGCGCTCTTTTATTCCGGTTTCGATCGCCTGCTCCCGGACATGGATCGGAAGCCTGATCGGGAACGCCTGCTCAGCCAATGTGCCACGCTCGATGGCAACGCCCCCCGTCTACGTCAGTGGATCGTCGACAGCGGGGTCGTAGCCTTGTGCTCGGACACAATTGCAGTCGAATGGCTGGGAAACATGCTGGCCGACACCAGAGCGGACCGTTTGCCGATCCACGATCTGTGCCTGTTCAAGCAAGGCATATTCCTGGGGGAACTATGGTACCTCGAGGAGCTTGCCGAGTGGCTTGCAGGACACCGGCGCTCCTCCTTCCTGCTTACAGCACCGCCTCTGCGCCTTCCCGGCAGCGTGGGTTCACCTTTGACCGCGATCGCGACCGTGTGATCCCGCTGCAATCTCATGACCTTGCGCCTTTCGACACAGCGTGGACGGCAAGGAAAGCGGCGGGCGATCGCGCCGGTCTCGTCCGTCTTCAGGATGGTCGCGCACAAAGTCGGAAGGCCAACATCGCCCCCATGGCGGACCGGGACGCCTCTGCCATACGGCCGTCCTGCTTCGAAGGATCACCCGCGATGGTCAAACCATCACGATGCCGCCGTTCGGCCGCAGAACTTGGCCGGTCATGAACCGACTTGCGTCCGCCACGAGGTAAAGCGCGGCGAGGGCCATGTCCCGCGCCGTGCCGATCGTGCCCAGTGGGGTTCCGGCGGCGCGTTGACTGACCAGCTTCTCGCGCGCGGCCGGATCGACCACGCCGTCCTGCGCGGTCACCGAGTGGAGCGCGAGCGGCGTTTCGACCCAGCCCGGAGCAACCGCATTGGCCCTGACCCCGAACGGCGCGAGTTCGTGGGCAAGGGTCCGGGTGAGCGCGACGACGCCAGCCTTCGTCATTGAGTAAACCGAGAGGCCAGGTGCCGGAATTTCCGCGCCGGCCGAGGAGAAGTTCACGATCGCCCCGCGCCCCTGCGCCTGCATGATCCGCCCAGCGGCCGCGCAGCCCCAGTAGGTGCCCTTGAGATTCACGTCGAGCGACCGCTCGACTTCTTCCTCTCGCGCTTCGATCACGGGACGCGAAAAGATGGTTCCAGCACAGTTGACCCACGCATCGAGCCGTCCGTGATCGGTGACGACGCGATCCGCAAGGACGTCGACCGCGCGGCGATCGGTCACATCGAGTTGGTGGCACGAAGCGGCAACGCCGATCTCAGCAACCAAGGCGGCCGTGCCGTCCATGCCGGCCTGATCGCGATCCGCCAGCACCGGGATCGCGCCTGCCTCGGCCAAGGTGCTCGCCACTACGCGACCGATACCCGAAGCCGCCCCGGTGATTACCGCTACACGACCTGATAAGTCGAACTCCGCCAAAAGTCGTTCATGCATCCTGCGTTCTCCGCTTACTTCTCATTTCCCGCGAAGTTGCCGCAATTATCCGACATTGCAATTCACAGACGCGATCAGCACACTTACGATCGAAATAACGTTCTGTGTCGGCAGCACGTCGTCACCAGCGAGCGCGACTTGCCGCGCCGATGATATGCCCAATCAACCGCAGGCTGGGCAAAGACGATGTCTGGTTCCGTGTTGACGACCGTCGCGGCACGATGCGTGTCGATCGATGCTAAGCCAGTCGGCGCGATTCCTGGCTAGGTAGAGGGCCGATCACCCTCCCGGTCTTGCTCCGACGAATGCTGGCTGGCATCGATCCATCGCTCGACCGCGGCCCGCATAAGCTGATGCAACTCGTCGATACGCGGAATGACCTCCTCACGCGAGCCTGAGAGACCCAGGACGGCGGGTACATGCAATCCGGTAAGAGGCACCGCGATCGACCAGTTGGCTTGGCCATCAATCGATCCATCGGCATAGCCGTCGCTCCGGATCTGGATGATCCGGCACATGAGGTCAGCGAAATCGGCTGGGTCGATCCGCGCACGCTGCGCGAGCCGGGCAATCTCGGCGTCATCCAGCATCGTCAACAGGGCACTGCCCGTGGCCGAGCCGAAAATCCCGATCTGCATCCCACGCTCGGTGCCCGAACCGGCCACGGCGGAAACATCGAGCAGTTGCATGAACAGGTCGTTCTGCACGCAGATCGTGACGGTCATCCCAGTCTGCGACTGCACATCGCGTACGAGTGTCTCCAGATTTCCGCCATCGCCATAGAGCTCCCTCAGCCAGCGGGAGAACAGGGCAAGTCGTGGAGAGGGAAGGTAGGCCTTGCTGCGTGCATCAAAGACAAGATGCGAAGAAGCGACCATGGTCTTGAGCAGCTGATTTGTCGTAGAGGGGCTCATGCCAAGCCGGCGCGAGATTTCGAAGGCCCGCAACGGCTCTCGAGCCAGACCGAAGTATTCGAGGACATCCAGCGCTCGAGTGGCCGAGCGCGACACATTCGTTCGATCGCCGGGACGCCGCACAGCTACCCCGCGCGATCGGCCCCGATATTTCGGCGCATCGACAATGCTCACACCACGTCCCTCACCGCCCACTTAGAAGCGAGTGGAGAACGGTTGTCAATCAAGCGGAGCACGCTGCAAAACAACGATCGCCCGCTCCAGATGACCGCGTTGAGTGCCTTCAAGCTCCTTTGCTCGCGCCTATCGGCGAGCTTGTCCTCCTCGACCGGCTTCATCAGGTAGTTGACCCCGCGACCGGATCGTAACGCCCGGGTTCGTGGACATTCACACGCATTACGATGGTCACGCCATCTGGGAGGACCGGCTCAATCCGTCTTCCTTCCACGGCGTTACGACAGTGGTGATGGGCAATTGCGGAGTGGGCTTCGCCCCATGCAAGCCCCATGACCGCGATCGGCTAGTATCCCTGATGGAGGGGGTCGAAGACGTTCCAGAGGTAGTCATGACTTCGGGGCTGACATGGGATTGGGAGAGCTTTCCCGAATACCTCGACCGCCTCGGCGAGCGAACGTACGACATGGACGTTGCCGCGTATCTACCCCACGCACCGTTGCGCGTCTTCGTCATGGGTGAGCGTGCCACCGCACGCGATCCCGCGACGCCAGAGGATGTCGCTATTATGCGGACCATGGCGCGCGAGGCCATCGCTGCCGGCGCGCTCGGCTTCTCCACATCGCGTACGCTCAACCATCGGGCACGCGATGGATGGCTCACCCCCTCCTACGCGGCGGGCGAAAGAGAGCTGACCGGGATCGCCGCCGGTTTGGCCGATGCGGGGAGCGGCGTACTCCAACTCATCTCCGATTTCGACACGGTCGAGCCGGAGTTTGCGATGCTCCAGCGCGTCGCTCAATCCTCGGGGCGGCCGCTGTCCATCTCGTTGATGCAGCAAAGCCATGCACCCGAGCGTTGGAAATCGGTCCTGCAACTGATCGATCAAGCAAATTCGGACGGCATCGAAGTCACCGCGCAAGTCGCGCCTCGCCCAGTCGGCGCGATCCTCGGCTTGGAAGCCTTCCACAATCCTTTCTCGTTCTGCCCAGCCTACGGCGCGATCGAAGATCTCTCCTTCGGCGAGCGCCTCCAGGCCATGCGTGACCCCGAGGTCCGACGTCGTCTCGTCTCGGAGTTTCCAGAGGCCGTCTCAGGAAAGCGGGCGAGCTACTGGCGCTTGGAAAACATGTATCCCATGGCCGATCGTCCAGATTACGAGCCGCTTGCAGGGGACAGCATCGCGGGTCAGGCCAAAAACCTGGGTATATCGCCGGTGGAGCATGCCTACGACCTCACGATCGCCGAAGGTGGCAAGCGCATGATCTATATGCCGACCAGCAACTATGTTGGAGGCAAGATTGATGCGGTGCGTACGATGTTGGCTAATCCCCATACTCTGATTGGCCTTGGTGACGGGGGCGCACATTGTAGCTCTATTTGCGATGCGAGTTTCCAAACTTACGCCATGTCTCGATGGGCAAAAGGAGACGATGGACTGACAATGGCGCAGGTCGTGCGAAAGCTCACTTGGAATAACGCAAAGTTCATGCGTTTGGCTGATCGTGGGCTACTCAAACCTGGAATGCGGGCCGACATCAACGTCATCAATCCAGACGAGGTCGGTCTGTTCGCGCCGGAAATGGTATATGATCTGCCGACTGGGCGCGGCCGGCTTCGGCAGCGGGCGAGCGGCTATGACCTGACTATCGTCGCAGGGGTACCGACTTATCGAGACGGCGTCGCGACTGGTGAATTGCCTGGCCGGCTCGTGCGTGGCTCGGGATACAGGCGATAACCCGTGGCACTTAAACCCATACGGATGAGAGCGGCGCAATGAAGATTTTGAGCGCGGCGCGCTCTGGAGGAATCCACCTCGACAAACGGGCTCTCAACCCGATGCTCAAGGCTTACGCCGCAACCGGCCAAAGGTTTTTGTCGGGCAACTTGCCTGACTGAAGCAGTTCCGGATTGGCCGACGCCGCAAGTGCGTTCGCCGCAAATTGCGTAATTACAGATTTTCAGCAAGCGGCCTTACGGCGTTGTCAATTGCCCCCCAGGCTAGCAAGACAATGCGGGCGCGGCGGACTGGCGTAGAAACGCCTCTCGGCTCCGTCACAAACAAAAAGGGGCAGAGTTGGTGCACGAAGCATCCAGGGTTGCAGGAAAGGTCGCGGTCGTCACCGGGGCGGCGGAAGGGATTGGCGAGGCCTGCGCCCGCACGCTGGCCGCGCAGGGCGCCACGGTCTTCGTTACCGATATCAACGCTGCAAGGGGTGAACACGTGGCGCGGGAAATCAGCGGCGGCAGCACTTTCACCGCCCTTGATGTGACCGACCTCGCCGCGTGGGAAGCCCTGATCGCGCTTGTGACCGAGGCTCACGGCGGTCTCGACATACTGGTGAACAACGCCGGAGGGGCCCACGCCATTGGCTCCATCCAGAAGCAGACTCCAGCCTCACACGCGATGACGCTCGACATCAACGTGACCGGCACATGGAACGGTATCCGCAGCGCCATTCCGGCCATGGCGGCTAAGGGCGGGGGCTCGGTGGTCAACATCTCCTCGATCGACGGACTCGTGGGAATCCGAAATCTGTCGAGCTACGTTGCGGCGAAGCATGCGGTGCTCGGGCTCACACGCTCGTTGGCGCTCGAGCTGGGCGACAAGAGCATCCGCGTGAACAGCGTCCACCCTGGAATTACCGCGACCCCGACTGTGCTTGGAACCACTCCGGAATCGTTAGCTCGGTTGCAGGAGCCGATCGCACGGCAACCGATACCGCGCATGGGTCGGCCGGAGGAAATCGCCATGGCCGTGCTGTTCTTCGCCAGTGACGAGAGCAGTTACTGCACAGGCACGTCGCTGGTCGTCGATGGCGGGCAGCTTGCCGGAATGTACCGTGAGGCGCTCGACTAGCGCGGTCCCGAACAAGAGAATTCAAGCGGGTCCGGCACAATGCCGGTCGCTACGATACAAAGTGAAGGAAAAGTGATGCGCGAACTGTTCGGCCTTGAGGGCAAATCATTTCTTGTGGTGGGTGGCGGCCAGGGAATGGGATCGTCGACCGTTCACCGCCTCGCCTCGCTCGGCGCAAACGTAGCGGTGCTTGATGTCGATCAGGGCCGGGCGGAGGCCAGCGCCGCCGAAGCGGATGCGGCGGGCGTGCGCAGTGCCGCGATCGTGGCAGATGTGCTCGATGACGGCCAGATTGCCGGCGCTGTCGCGGAGGCGGAGGCCAGGGTCGGACCGCTGAGCGGGATGGCCGCGATCGTCGGGATGGCCGGTTGGAGCACGCTACTCGAGATGACCCCGCAGATGTGGGACAATGACCAACATCGCAATCTTCGCTATTTTTTCCTCGTCGCCCAGGCCGTCGCGCGCCGCTTGGTGGCTCGCGACGCACCGGGTTCGATCGTCGGGGTCTGCTCGGTGGACGGCATGCGCTCTGCCCCCAGCCATGCCTCCTACGGTGCCGCAAAGGCGGGCCTCATGAACCTTGCGCGGTCCATGACGATGGAATGGGCGGAACGGGGCATCAGGGTCAACTTGGTCGCGCCGGGAGCCATTGTAACCCCCCGCATACCCCTTCGGGATCCCGAGGCGGAGCGGCAGTCTTCGAAGATCATCCCCATGGGTCGACGTGGCACGACCGACGAAATCGCGAACGCGATCACATTCTTCCTCTCGGACATGTCGAGTTATGTCAGTGGACAGACCCTGGCTGTGGATGGTGGATACCTTGCGGCGGGACTGTTTCCCACGCCGGAAGTGGCCAGCGCCGGTGCCGTCCTCGGAGTTAATGCCGATAAATGACTGAGCGCACCACCGTCCCGTCTCGTGGGGCCTCGTATGACTCGCCCACTCCGTACAACGGGATCGAATTCACGGATTGGCTAAGCGGATACTTCCGCGGCTGATCGACGCCGCCCCAAGTATTTGCGCAGCCAAGAACAGCTACAGAGCCAAGGACAAGAACACCATGCGGACTTTTGAAGATAGCACGCGTGTCAGCGAAAGGCATGTCACCGGCCGCAACCGCCTCAACTTGGCGGCGAAGGTGCGCATCGGCGACGAGTTGCGCCAAGCCAGCGACGCCACGATCAAGGAATGCGTGCGACACGCCGATGCGGTGGTGCTGCGTGGGCTCGTATATCAGCTTACCGGCGACGAGAAACTTGCCGACATCCACATCGAGCAGGTGGCTTTCGGCTATTCGTTCCAGGACCGTATCGCCAGCGAGGACGATCTGCGCCTAGTGCGTGCCCAGGCGACCGCCCTTCTCCGGCGTCTGCGGGATAGTGGCGCAACCGAAGTAGATATCGGCCCGCTGGAACGGCTCCCCCGCAGCCTCGAGCTGATCGCCAATGCCGCGATCCCTCAATCCGAGATGGAGATGTGGCTGGAGGAGACCGGGCTCGATCCCCTCGCACGTGGGTTGCGGTGGAAGGGCCAGCCGACGCCTGCGCAAAAGGAGGCGTTTCAGGTGGTCGTCATCGGAAGCGGTATCTCGGGCGTCAACGCTGCGGTTCATCTGAAGGCCGCAGGAATTCCGTTCGTGGTCATCGAGAAGAACTCCGGCGTCGGCGGCGTCTGGTTTGAGAACCGCTATCCCGGCATTCGCGTCGATTCACCAAGCCGCGGCTACCTGCACCTGTTCGGGTTGGAATACCCGCAGCCCTATTCCTTCTGCCCGGGGGCCGAGAACGTCCGTTACCTCGAATGGGTGATCGACAAGTACGACCTGCGTTCGCACTTCATCTTCGATACCGAGGTCTCGGACATGCGGTGGGATGAGGACAGCGCCACCTGGCATATCGCCGCGCGGGGGAAGGACGGGCCTCTGACGCTGCATGGCAATGCGGTATTCACTTGTGTCGGCTTCTTGTCGCGCCCCCGTAAAGCGCAGATCGCGGGGCTCGATACGTTCCGCGGCACGGTAACCCACACGGCCGAGTGGCCCGCGGACCTTGACCTTTCGGGCAAGCGCGTGGCGATCATCGGCGCGGGTGCATCCGGTTACCAAACCCTACCGGTTATCGCCAAGCTCGCCGCGCATACGACCCTGTTCCAGCGTCAGCCAAGCTGGTGCTATGCGACGCCGGGGTATATCGACCCCTTGCCGGACGAAGTGCTGTGGGGCGAGCGCAACATACCCTTCTACGTCAATTTCTCCCGTTTCCGCACTGCGCGCATGTACGGTCCGGAGAACTCGTTGCGCAGCCAGCACGTCGACCCGGATTTCAAGGATCCCCATGCCCGCAGCGCCGTGAACAAGGCGATGCGCGACGGCTGTCTGGCCTTCATCAACGAGGTGTTGGCTGGCCATCCGGACCTGATTGAAAAGATGACCCCGAAAATTCCGCCGATGACATCCAGGCCTATCCGGATTGATCCCAAGGATAACGTCTACACGGCGCTGCTGCGGGACGATTGTGACTTGGTGACCGATGCGATCGAACGTGTCACGCCCGATGGGATCGTGGCCGACGGCAGGGAAATCCCGCTTGACGTGATCGTGCTCGCTACCGGGTTCAGAGCTAACGATTTCCTCTGGCCCATGAATATCGAGGGCCGGGACGGTGTGCGGCCCGAAACCCTGTGGGCGAAGGATGGGCCACGCGCTTACATTGGCTCGATGATGCCCGGTTTTCCGAACCTGTTCATGGCTTACGGACCCAACACAAACGGTTTTGGCGGACTGCAAATCATCGATCTGCTGGAAATGGAGATCCGGTTCGCGATGCAGTGCGTTGCCGGAATGATCGAGACTGGACACCGCAGCGTCGAAGTGAGCGAGGAGGCCTATTGGCGCTTCAACGACGAGCTAGACCGCGCCGAGAAGAAGATGATCTATGCCGATCCGCGCGTGACGAGCTACTATCGCAACGAACATGGGCGCTCCAGCGTCAACGGTCCGATCGACATTCGTCGGATGTGGCGCTGGCTGCGGGACCCGGCCGGGCCGCCCCAGGCGGAGACCGACGCAGGCATTCGGCCCTGGTTCGGCGGGGACCTCGAAGTGGCGTAGGCGCTGTTTTGCGTTCGATGTATCAATGTCCCGGGCCTGCCGCTACAGCGGGTACGGGACTGTAGCGCGATGACAGCCTGGTTAGAAGACAGCTTTCTGAGCGGACGTCGGCAATGGCACACCAAGGATGCGTGCGATCGATGGGGCGATTGCACGCATGTCGACCGTCCCCAAACTCCCACGCCTGAGCAGCGAAGGTCCGCTTACGATCAACGTCGAGTGCATCTCGGGCAGACTGGGCACATAGCCGTGCATTCCCTTGTAGGTCGACGGCGATGCAAGCGGGGCTTTGGGATCGCGCCCGGTCTCGTACCCCGGCTCCATGACGATCGTCAGCGCGGCCTCGACAGGCCCGCCCATGGCGCGCGTCGCCGCGCGATCGAGCAGACCCGCGATGTGATAGCGCGGATCGGCCGCCAGCTTGCGCATCAGCGTCGTCACGCGCGCGAGCAGTGCCGGATCTTCGGGCTGCGACAGCACCACGAAGGCGGTGCCGCCCGCCAGCCAAGGCTCTGCTTGCCAAGACGTGACTTTGCCTGCCTCGTCCAACGCAATCAGGCCCGCTTCGACGAAGGGCGCGAACACGTTGATGTCCGTCGCGACCGGCAGGAAGCCATGGTCCGAGACGACGACCACCGTAACATCCGGCATCGCCTTGCGCGCGGAGGCGGCGAGTTCGCCCACCAGAGCGTCGGTCTTCTCGATCGTTGCCACCGCCTCAGGAGAGCCGGGGCGGCCGTGGTGCTCGGCATGGTCGATGCCGGCGAGGTAGACGGTCGTGAAGTCCGGCCGGTCGGCTAGCATGGCCTGAGCGAAGCGCACCCGGTTGGCATCGCCTTCGACCGTCTCGTCGATCCCTTGGGCATAAGCTCCGAGCTTCGCCTCCAGGCGCGGCAGCAGCCCGGGCGTGGCAAGGGCGGCGAGCAGCTTAGAATCGTCGGGCGTGCCGGTCCGCCATATCTGCGGGAGGTTCTCGTCGATCCCCTTTGCGCCGACGCTGACCGGCCAGTGGACGTTGGCGGTCTTCAGTCCTGTGGCATGTGCAGCCTGCCACAAGGTCGGCACGCGGATATCGCTCGCGTACCAGTACCAGCCCTGCTGGTTCTTCGTCTCGGGATCGAAGGTCTGGTTGTTCGAGACGCCGTGTTCGGCCGGGGCCACGCCGGTCACCAGCGTGGTGTGGCTGGGGTACGTGAGCGTCGGCAGGACGCCGGTGACACCGCTGGCGTAAGCGCCTTCGCGCATCAGCGCCTGCAAGTTGGGAGCCTTGATGCCACGCTCGGCGGCCTTCGCCACGTCGTCGGGACGCAGGCCATCGAGCGAGATCATCAGCACGGGTGAGGCTTGCGCCCCTCCCGCGAACATGATGAGCGCGCCCAGCGTGGCAGCGAAAGCGGCTGTCCAGGCGCGCCGGGCCATCGTCAGAAGCCCTTCTTGATCGAGACGAAGAACTGGCGCGGTGCGCCGGCCAGCAATGTCTGGTTGTCGCCATTGGCGGTGAAGCCGTTGGAGCCGATCGTGGAAATGTACTTCTTGTCGGTCAGGTTGGTCACGCTGCCTTCGATCCCAACGCCGTGGAGCGGGCCGTCACCCTGGAACTGGTAGCCGATGCTGGCATCGACCAGCACCCGCGAGGGCACCGACTGATCGTTGAGGTAGGTGAAGTAGCGCTTGCTCATGTAGTCGGCGCCGGCCCGGGCGGTGAAGCCGTCCTGTTCGAACACGACTTCGCCCTTGAGCATGTGCCTGGGCGTGTCGACCACCGCCTTGCCGTCGGTCGGAGCCAGCACCGCGCCTGAGGCGCTGAGCACGTCGTCGGCGTACTCGGAGTGGTTGTAGGAGTAGCTGGCGAAGATCGAGAGCGGCGGCGCGACCCGCAGGTTGGCCGAGACCTCCGCGCCGTAGGTATGCACGCCGCCGACGTTGTTCAGCGTCGAGGGATTGCCGACGATGCCGGCACCGTTGGCAAAGGCGAGCAGGCGGTTCGAGAAGTCGACATAGTAGCCGACCGCCGATGCCTGGAACGGTCCGCTTCGGAAGCGCACACCGCCCTCGACCGTCTTCGACCGCTCGGGCTTCAGCTGGCTGCGGATGGCGTCGAAGCCGGCCTGCGTTGTCGAGAACGGACCGGTCGTTGCCGAAGACACGAAGGCGCGCATGTTCTCGTTGTAGTCGGCGAACAGCTCGGCCGTCGGACTCACCTTGAACACCACGCCGACCTGCGGCTGGAACAGGTCACGCGCGGTGATGCGACCCGTTGCGAGCGGCGAGGTCGTGTCGGGCAACATGATCGCCCGGTTGATCACGTAGACGCCCTTCCAGCCGAGGTTGAACACCAGCCGCTCGTCCATGAGGCGGACGGTGTCCTCGACATGGTACTGGAGCGTGTCGGTGCCGTACTTGCCGTCCCATTGCGTGCGATAGGCGTTCTGCTGGAACTGGAGCACGTCGCGGTTTGGCTCGGGCGTATCGGTCATGCCGTAGAAGCGCCGCGCCTGGGTGAACTTGTTGTTCTCGTACCAGCCGCCGACTTCGAAGCGGTTCATGCCGGTGTCGTAGGCGAGCGTGGCGATCATGCCGACGCGCTTCACTCGGTATTCGGTGGTGCGGAAGCCGAGCGGGCTGGGCGTGGTGATGATCGAGCCGTCCTGGTTGAACGCACCCGCGGGCGTCGGCGAGTAGGGCGTGATCCACGAACCCTGGCCCTTGTTGTCGTGGTAGTAGGTGGTCGTCACCAGCGACAGATCAGGCGTGAGGTGCGCATTCAAGGTGACGCCGCCCAGCCAGTCGCGGCGGATGCCCGCGGCGTCGAAATAGGCATCGTCCACCGTGCCGAAGCCGGCGGGGAAGGTGATGCCGAAGCCGGTCCAGGGCAGCGGGACCACGGCGCCAGGCTTGCCGGCCTTGATCGCGGCGTCATTGGCAGCTTGCGTGACCTGGTTCTGGTAGACCTTGGCCAGGCGTAGTGCGAGCGGGTAGTCGTTGGCGATGTTGTCGTCGTTGAGGCCGCGACGGGCGATGATGTCGTAGCTGAGATCCTGGTAGTCCTGCTCGCGTCGGTCCGAGAAGTTCAGGAACGCGGTGATGCTGCCCTGATCACCCAGATCCTTGACGATCTTGCCGTTCGCTTGGTGCTGACGCTGCTGACCATCGCCCTTCCACTTGTCGGTGGTGAGGTAGGCATAGCTGACATAGCCTTTGAGGCCGCCGCCGAGGTCGCCGCTGTCGAGACGGGCATAGGCGCGCCAGGTGTTGTCGGAGCCATAGGTGCCGCCGCCGGTGATGTTCGCGATGTCAGTCGGTGCGGAGCTGAAGAACTCGATGGTGCCGCCGAGGTTACTTGTGGAGGCGGTGCCGAGCGCGCCGGCGCCTTGCGCCACTTCGGTGCGGGCAACGTTCTCGGAGATGATCGCACGGCTGATGTGCAGGCCGTTAACGTTGCCGTAGCTCATGTCGCCGAGCGGCACGCCGTCGAGCGTGAAGCCGAGCTGGTTCTGGTTGAAGCCGCGCAGCGAGATGCGCACCGCCCACTCGTAAGCGCCGAACGGATCGGCGGCCTGGAAGTTGACGCCGGGCAGCTTCTCGATCGCCTTGAGCGGGCTCGATCCCGGCGTCAGGCGCGAGATGTCGTCGGCGGTAACGCTTTGGACCTGGCGGCTCTGGCCGAAGCCGAGCACGACGATCTCGTCGCCGCCGGCAGGCGCGTCGTCCTTATCTTGCGCGTAAGCGGTGATCGGCAGCGCAAGTGCAAGCACAGCGACGCCGCTCAACAGGCGTTGTCCAACCCTCATGATGATTCCCCACGGCCATTATGGCTCGGGCCGCGCAATGATCTCGGATTCTTACACCGGCACGTCGAATTGGTTACAGATCGATGATGTAGCTCGCTCTGAGTAACGCGGCGTTGGCGTTACCCACGAGGGCAGCCCGCATGGCGATCTGGCGCCTCGACGAATGGCATGCTCAACCGACGAGGCGATCGGCCCGTCAGCCATGACCGGCGGGAAATTTTGCTTCTTCGCCATCAATTCTAATTGTCTAGCGATCTGGTTGAACCAGGATAAGGATGGGGTTGGCGAGCGTGAAGCCGTTCTTTGCTCATGGGGGTTCTAAGTGGCACTGATGTCTGCGAGCTTCGACCGACTACCCCTGAAACCCCCCGCCCCGTCCAAGGCTTCGGCTAGTCATCGGCAGGTCCTCGGCTGCTGCCGACACAGCCGCGCGCTCGGCTGAACCGCTCGGCGCACGCAAGAGAATAGATCGAGCACATGGACAAGCAGGACCCCTCCCAAGCGAACGTGCCCGCCGCTGGCGCAGACCTGTGGGATGTGCAGGACATCGTGCGCGAACTGGGCGACGCACGCAGGCAGTGGCGCAGCGCCAATTCGCAGCACACCGAGCATGGCGTGGAGGGTTTCCCCTCCCGGGTGCGCCTCGTCAAAGTCATGGAAGAGCTGTGCGGAGCGCTGTTTCCGCTACGACTCGGTCCCGACTTCGTGCGCCCGCACAACGAGGACAAGTTCGTCCTGCAGACGCTGCAGATCGCGTTCAGCCGGCTTCAGGCGCAATTGCGGCTGGAGTTGTCCTACGCAGGCGACGAGCGGGAACGCGAGCAAGCCGACGACAGCGCCACGCGGATGGTCCTGGCACTCGGCCGCCAATTGCCGGCGATCCGTCGCCTGCTCGACATCGATATCGAGGCGGCCTTTCGTGGCGACCCCTCAGCTCGCAGCCTCGACGAGGTGCTGATATGCTTCCCGGGCCTGCTTGCCATCATCCACCATCGGCTGGCGCACGCGCTGCATCTGCTCGGCGCCCCGCTGGTGGCGCGGATCATCTCGGAAATCTCGCACGGCCAGACCGGCATCGACATTCATCCCGGCGCGCAGATCGGCAAGGGCTTCTTCATCGATCACGGCACCGGTGTGGTCATCGGCGAGACCGCTATCGTCGGTGACAACGTGCGGATCTACCAGGGCGTGACCCTCGGCGCGAAGAACTTCCCGATCGAGGAGACCGGCGCGCTCATCAAGGCGTTGCCGCGCCATCCGGTGATCGAGAACAACGTCGTGATCTATGCCGGCGCGACGATCCTGGGCCGCGTCGTCATCGGCGAGGGCTCGGAGATCGGCGGGAACGTCTGGTTGACCCACGACGTCCCCGCCTACAGCCGCGTCTACCAGGCACGCGAGCAGAACCGCATCGTCAGCCCGCAAGGTTCATTGAATCGGGCTCGTGGCGACGCAATTGCGCCCGAGTGACGACATCGATTGCCGCCAGAGCCGGATTTGCTGGTCCTGGGCTGCCGCTGCCGGGCGAAGAGGCCGTTCTGGCCCGCCCTTTCAAGTGAAGAGCGACGCCCGAGCTCAGAAGCGTACGCCGGCGGACACCATCACGTTGCGCGGGGCTGCCATGAAGCAGTCTCCTCGGGCGAGGCAGGACGCAAACGTACGCTCGTTGAACAGGTTGGTCGCGTTCAGCGCGAGGCGCCACGCGTCCCAGGTGATCTCCGCCAGCGCGTCGACCGTGGTGCGCGAGGGCGTTACGACCGTGTAGAGCGTGCCCGCCGGGATGCTCGCGTTCCGCCCGTATGGGTCGATCGCGCCGGTGGACTTGCTCTTGCCACTATAGACCACGCCGGCACCCAGGCGCAGCCGCGCGCCGCCGTCCATTCCGAAGCTCTTGGTCGACCATACCGAGGCAGTGTGGCGCGGCATGTAATTCAGGCTGCTGTTCGCCTCCGACTTCAGCTGATTGTATCCGTAGTTCACCAAGAGCTCGAACTCGCCGGGCAATTGGTGGCTGGCCTCCACTTCGACGCCCTTGGTCACCAGCTCGCCTGACTGGGCCGTCACATTGTTGGGCAGGTAGAGCACTCGGTTGCGCTCCTTGATGTGGAACGCGGTCACCGTCACCAGGGTCGCGAGGTCCGGCTGCCACTTCACGCCTCCCTCGAATTGCGTGCCCGTCTGCGGGCGGAAGGCTTGGCCGTCGCTGTTGAGCCCGGCAAGCGGCAGGAAGCTTTCAGTGTAGTTGAAGAACGGCGAGAACCCCGCGCCGATCTCGCCGATGATGCCGGCACGAAAGGTGGTCGCGTTGTCGGTCTGGCCGCTCGAATTGGTGACATGGTCGCGCCGGCCGCCGAGCACGACAGAGACACGATCGTAGAAGCGGATCTGATCCTGGAGGTAAACGCCCAGCTGCTTCTGCGATTCGTAAGTGAAGGGTCCGGCGGGGTCATACGTCCGCAGCGCGTCGTAATCGATGTCATAGAGGTCGATGACCTCGCGGCCGCCCGCATTGCGTTTGCCCACCTTGTTCCAGCTGTAGTCGAGGCCGACCAGCAGCGTGTGTTCGATCGGCGCGCCGGTGTTGAACTTGAACTGCAGGTTATTGTCGGTCGAGAATACGTTCATCCGCGCATCGCTGGCGTCCGCATAGAGGCCGATCTTGCGACGATCGGTGCCATAGACGGAGAACGGGTCGGTCGGGTTGGTGTAGCTGTCGGCGTAGTGCGTGAAATACTCCAGGTCGCTGTCGATATAGCGGGCCTTGAGGCTCAATCGCACGCTGTCGGAGAAGCGGTGCACGACGCTGCCCCCGCCTTGCAGCATGCGGCCGTCATATCGATCCCAGCCCGGCTTGCCGACGAAAGTGTCGGGATCGAGCCGCCCCGGTGCGCCTGGGTTGGGCCGGAAAGTCCCGACGATCGGCAGGAATTGCGAGGTCGAGCCGCTGTCGTCCTTCTGGTAGAGCCCGGTCAGGAGCACGTCGGTGTCGGGCGTGGGCTGCCAGCGGATCGAAGGGGCGAACATCACGCGATCATCGGGCACATGGTCGATGTAAGTGTCCGCATCCCGCACACGCCCGACGGCTCGGATCGCCAGGTGGTCGGCAATCGCTAGGTTGACGTCGCCAAGCAGTTCCTTGCGGTCGTAGCTGCCGTAGACGGCGGTCAGCTCGCCGCCGGTCCGGAAGTCGGGAGTCTTGGATACCAGGTTGACGAGGCCGCCGATCGAGCCTTGCCCGAACAGCACCGAGGCCGGACCGCGCACGATCTCTACACGGGCGAAGTTGTACGGGTCCGATGTGATGCTGGCGTAGTACGAGAAGATGTCTCGCATGCCGTCGCGAAACTGAAGTGCCTGGATCCCGCGCACGTTGAATGCGTCGACGCGCGTGTCGCGACCGTAGGGATTGGCGAGCACGCCCGCGGCATACTTCACCGTGTCGCTGATGCTGATCGCGCCCTGGGATAGGTACTGGTCGGAGGTGATGATCGTCAGGGGCTGGGGTAGCTGGATCAAGGGCGTTTCGGTCTTGGTGCCCGCAACCGCCGCGGTGACGACGATGTCCTCGTGCGCGCTCTCGTCCGCCGGCGATTCCTGCGCCCACGCCGCCTGACTCGCCATTGCACCGACGAGACCCGCCGCCACGATCATCCTGTTCATCATATTCCCCGCTGGTGGTTCATCCCTGAGGCGCCGCCCCCTAGTTTATTGCGAAGGATTATCAATAGCATTTATTATTGCCGTCGCGGCTGCCGGCTTTTACCCCAGCGCCATGCCCGACCGCTCGAACACGATCCCGTCGCACTTGCGCTTCTCCTGGGTACGATTTCTGCTGGCCGGACCGGGAGCCATTGCCGTTACCCTGGCGCTGTTGGCCGGCATGCCGCTGTGGCTGCCCGCAGGAGCTGCGGGAATCGACAACCTCGTGTTCCCGCTGGTCCTCGCGCCGCTGATCTGGGCAGCGCTGTTCTTTCACGCCTGCCTCGACCGCAATCTGATGCGGGTGGCGGTCATCGCCGGCGCGCTGCTGCTGGTGCATGGCGGCTTGATCGCAGCGCGCCTCCTTCCTCACCCGGTCGCGCACGAGATTTCGCGATGATCCACCTCGACAAGGACGAGACCAAGGCGATGGTCGCGGTGCACGGCTGGTCCGGCATATGTCTGGGACTGCTGCTCTACGCCGTCGTGCTCACCGGAACCGCCGCGGTCTTCGCACAGGAGATCGGCGCCTGGGCCGCGGGCCACTTGAACTCGCAGTCCGCCTTCGAGGCACCTGTCGACGCGCGCGTTCGGCGCCTTTCGGAGGCAACGCCAGCGCAGTACCGCGATTCACTCAACTTGTTCGAGGTCGGCGATCATGGCCTTGGCGCCTTCTTCCATCGCGATGCGCTGGACGCGAAGGGCATGCCGACCGAGCGTGGTATCTACTACCAGCTCGACCACGGCGGCCGTCTCACCAGCACCGTTCACGGCACGAGCGAGGAAGTGTTCGGTCCCCACAATGACGATGCCCTCAGCAGCTTCTTGGTGGACACTCACGTCAGGCTGCACGTGCCCAATCCCTGGGGTCTACTTCTCACCGGCGTCCTTGGCCTGACGATGTTGGTCGCCGCGATATCTGGGCTGCTGATCCATCGCCACTTGTTCAAGGACATCTTCACGCTGCGACGGAACGGCAGCCCAGTGCTGGCCAACAGAGACATGCACAGCGTGGCGGGCACCTGGAGCTTGCCGTTCGCCTTCGTGCTGGCATTCACCGGCAGTTTCTTCTCGTTCTATGGCACCATCGGCGTACCCGTTGTCGCCATGGCGGCTTTCCGCGGCGACGTGCAGGCCCTGAGCGAGGCGGTTTACGGCAATCCGCGCAAGAGCGATCCGCGCCCTGCGTCGATCGGCGACCTCGACCGCGTCACCGCCGATGCCGTGCGCCGAACGGGCGAAGCCCCGACGTTCATCTCCATCGAGCACTTCGGCCGCGCCGATGCGGAGATCACCAGCTACCATCAGCCCAAGTCGGGCGATCTCGAGCCTGTCGCCCTGCTATACAACGGCGCGACAGGCGCATTCGAGCGCGCCAAGCCCACCGTGGGCACTCGCCCGTCCGCCGGCGGCACCCTGTCCGGGATCATGGGCCCGCTGCATTTCGGCAACTTCGCGGGCATCTTGTCCAAGGCGATCTGGTTCGGGCTCGGCTTCGCGATGTGCTACGTCACCTACACCGGCATGCGGCTGTGGGTGGTGCGTCGCGGGCAGGATACGCGCGCGCTCGCTTGGCTGGAGCGCACCTTGACCGTCGTCGGCTTTGGCCTGCCGATTTGCCTGCTCGCTGCCGCGGCGGCATTTCTGGTGACGATGCCGCTCGGCTCGGCGGTCTACTGGACGACCGGCGGGTTCCTGATCGCAGCTGGCAGCGTAATTGCGACCGGCGTCGTCATTCGCTCGAACGAGGCGCTCACCCGGACACTGAAGGGCACCGCCGGCCTGATCATGATCGCGCTGCCCTTGCTGCGCTTGTTCGCGGCCCAGGGCCCTGGCTGGTCCGAAGCGATCGCGTCTGGCCGCCCGATGACGCCCGCGATCGATGTGGGCTGCATCCTCATGGGCTTGTGGCTGGTGCGCGCGGGCTGGAACGCGGCGCGGCCGGCGCATCGCGACGGCACCGTGATCGGCAAGGGAGTGCGGGCATGACCACGGCTTGGCTGGCACTCCTCGCACTCGCCATATCGGCAATGCTGATCGTCGTGCTTTGCCAGGGCGACCCCAAGCGCCTGCGCGCTGCCGGCCAGAAAGGCGCGGCCATGCTGCCGCGCCGGCGGCGCGTGCTTGCCGCTCTCGCTTGCCTGCCCGGCCTTGGATGCGCGCTGTCCGGAAACTCCGCCGCGTTCATGCTGTGGCTCGGCGGATGCGCACTTGTCGGTTGGATCAGCGCGACCTGGCCGCGCCGTAAATCACAGACCGGAACCGGAGCCCTGGCGACGCGCAACGCGCCCTGAGCAAGCATCCGCTCTAGTAGCGCTCTCCGACGACCTCGCTGGCCGGCAATGCGGCCTCGATGGTGGCGAGATCGTCTGCGCTGAGCGCGATCTGCGTTGCAGCCACGTTTTCTTCGAGACGCTCGATGCGGCGCGTTCCAGGTATCGGCACGAGATCTTCCCCTTGGTGAAGGACCCAGGCCAACGCGAGTTGAGCCGGAGTGCAGTTCTTCTCTCGCGCCACAAGCGCGAGCGCATCCACCAGGCGCGAGTTGTTGGCCGCCGCATCCGCCTGAAACCGAGGCATTGTCGTACGAAGGTCGCTGGAGACGAGTTCACCCGGCTTCACCGCCCCCGTCAGGAACCCGCGCCCGAGCGGGCTGAACGGAACCAGGCCTATACCAAGCTCGCCGATCGTGGGCAGCACTTCGGCCTCGATGTCGCGCGTCCAGAGCGAGTACTCACTTTGCAAGGCGGCCACAGGCTGCACGGCGTGAGCCTTGCGGATGGAGGCGGGATCGGCCTCCGACAGCCCGAACCAGCGCACTTTGCCCGCCGCTATCAGTCCGCGCACGGTCTCGGCTACGTCCTCGATCGGAACTGCGGGATCAGGCCGGTGCTGATAGAGCAAGTCGATATGGTCGATCCCGAGGCGGCGAAGCGAGGCTTCCACCACCTCGACGATGTGCTCCGGCCGGCTGTCGAAGCCCCCGCGCCGACCGGTGTCCGGATCGATGCGGAAGCCGAACTTGGTGGCGATGATCACCCGATCACGGACCGGCGCGAGCGCGCGGCCGACCATCTCCTCGCCGATGAAGGGTCCGTAGATCTCGGCCGTGTCGAAGAAATCGATACCCAGCTCGTACGCACGGCGCAGCAAGGCGTCGGCCTCGCTCTGATCAAGGCGATCGCCGTAGGCTCCGCTGATGCTCATGCATCCCAGGCCCAGCTTCGAGACTTCCAGGCCATTGCCGAGCTTGCGCTTGTCCATCGTCAAATCCTGTTGGTGCGTCATTCGTTCGGACGAGAGCACACCGAGACGGGCAAGGAAAGGGTCATGGGCCGGTGCGATGCAGGCGCCCGGCGTCTTGCTTGCTGGGCCGCCAGCTATATACCCGCGAATATGGTCCAAGGGAGAAGGTCATGCGGCGCGGCATTGTGATCCTGGCATTGCTGGCGCTGGTCGGGTCGGCTGTGTGGCTGCTCGGCAGAGGCGCTCCTGACAGACAGCGCGCGCCTGTCGTGCTTGCCGCCTCCAGCCTTCAGGAAGCGCTTGAGGCGGCGGCGGAGGCGTGGGCGGCGAAGGGACATAAGAAGCCGGTCCTGTCCTTCGCGGCAAGTTCGGCCCTCGCCCGCCAAATCGAGGCCGGCGCGCCCGCCGACCTGTTCATCTCCGCCGACGAGGAGTGGATGAACGCGCTCGAGGCGAAACATCTCGTCCGCCAGGGCAGCCGGGTGCCGTTGCTCGGGAACAGCCTCGTGCTGATCGCGCGCGCGAGCAGCAAGTCGGACCTCATCATCGCACCCGATTTTCCGATCGCCCGCGCGCTCGAAGGTGGACGGCTGGCGCTGGCCGATCCCTCCAGCGTTCCCGCCGGCCGATACGCACGGGACGCATTCGAGCATCTCGGCGTCTGGCCGCAAGTGTCGGGCCATATCGCCGCCGCGCAGAACGTGCGCGCCGCACTGGCGCTGGTTGCCCGCGGAGAGGCGCCGCTCGGCGTGGTCTATGCCACCGACGCGCAAGCCGAGCCCAAGGTGCGCGTGGTGGATGTCTTCCCCCCATCTAGCCACGCGCCGATCGTCTACCCCATCGCGATCCTGAAGCGTTCGACAAACCCGGAGGCCGACGATCTCCGTACGTTCCTGCTCTCGCCCGAAGGCAAGGCGGTCTTCCAGCGCTTCGGCTTCACCGATCCCGCAAGCTGATCAATCCCACAAGTTCAAGTCGCCCGAAGCCGCGCCGTTTGCCTTCGCGTGGTTCACGAAGCCGCAGAAGCGGCTGCGCAGCGCGTCGATGGTGATGCGCGAGAGCTGTTCTTCCGAGAAACCGGAATCCATCAGCGTCGCCAGCGCCCGCTGCTTCTGTGCGATCAAGTCGATGGCCTGGAGTTGCCGCAGATGCCGGGCGGCGAAGTCGCTGTCGCGGCACAGCACTTCGCCGAGCGCTTCGATCTCGGCGCCCAATTCGCCGAGGACTGCCGCCATTGCGGCGTATTTGGTGGCGTCGCTCATGGCCTTCAGGCGGCGACCGCCAGATCCTGATCGCTCAACGACTGCAGGTCGAGCACCATGACCATGTGATCCTCTATGGCGGCAAGCCCCTCCAGGAACGAGATGACCGCGTCCTGCCCCGCGGAGGGCGGCGACTGCAGCGTGTCGGACGGCAGAGTGACAATGTCGCTGACCGAGTCGACGATAAGGCCCTGCGACTGGCCGTTGACCTGACAGACGATGATCGCATGGCGCGGCGTGGCCTGGGTGGCGCCCCAACCGAGCCGGGCGGCAAGGTCGATCACCGGCAGCACCGTGCCGCGCAAGTTGACGACGCCTGCAACGTAGTGCGGCACGCGCGGCATCGGCGTGACCGGCGTCCACGCGCGGATCTCGCGGATGGCCATGATGTCCAGCGCGAAGATCTGGCCCGAGACTTCGAAGGTGATGAGTTCGCGGTGCATGCTCGCTGTCCTTTGCTCAGTGCGCGACGCGGCGAACGGCCGCGACCAGCTTGTCGGTATCGAACGGCTTGACGATCCAGCCCGTCGCTCCGGCGGAGCGGGCGCGGGCCTTCTTCTCGTCCGAACTCTCGGTCGTCAGAACCAGGATCGGGCGGTCGCGGTGACGGGTGCCGCCGCGCACTTGCTCGATCAGGCCGAACCCGTCGAGGCGCGGCATGTTGATGTCGGTGATCACCACGTCGACCTCGTTCACCGCCAGCCACTCCAGCGCGGAGACGCCGTCGTCCGCCTGCGCGACATCGAAGCCGTTTGTGGAAAGCGCGTGGTTGAGCAGCGCGCGCATGCTGGCGCTGTCGTCCACGGTGAGAACTCGGGTTGTCCTGTTCATGAACGCATTACCTTCTTAGAAAAGTTCGACATCGCCGCGGTGCGTGGCGGCTCTGGGTTGTGGGGCGGCATCGGGCACGTCCGATGTCGAGACGGTCCGGCAGCGCACCTGACCGGAGAAAGGGCGGAAATCGATGCGCCGGGCGGCGCTGCCGCCCAGGTCCGCGCGCACCAGTTCGATCCGCTCCCGCTCAAGGAAGCCGCGCGCGAAATTGGCGTTGGAGGTTCCGATCGGGGCCATGCCCGCGCGGATGTTGGCGCCGCCGTAAAGATGCGCGCGCAGCCTCTCCTTGCGCGCACCGTAGCAGAGCATCTCGTTGATCAGCATCTCCATCAGGTAGACGCCATAGTGGACGTCGACCTCCTCGCGCGCATGGCTCGCGGGCGGCTCGGGCAGGAGGAAGTGGTTCATGCCTCCCAACTCAGCCGAGGGGTCGAACAGGCAGGTGGCGACGCAGCTTCCCAGCACGGTGCCAAGCTCGACGCGGGGGCCCGCGCTCACCTTGTACTGACCCTGCAACACGGTGAGACGGATCACGCTGCCAAGCGGGGTTTCGGGCCCGGCCATGATCAAGCAGCGCTAGAGAGCGCGTGGCGCGCGATGCGATTGATCGGGGCGATGACCTGGGCGGCGCCCAGGGCGATCGCGGCGCGGGGCATCCCGAACACGGTCGAGGTCGCCTCGTCCTGCGCGATCGTCTGCGCCCCTGCCCTGCTCATCGCCAGAAGGCCCTCGGCCCCGTCGGCGCCCATGCCCGTCAGGAGTATGCCCACTCCGCGTGGTCCGGCGACTTCGGCCACGGAGGTGAAAAGGACATCGACGCTCGGCACATGACCCGACACGGGGTCACCCTGGCGCAAGATAGCATAGGGTGCGCCAGGTCCTCCGACGCGCAAGTGTCGGTCGCCGCCCGGTGCGAGATAGACGTTGCCCTGCCGCAATGGCGTGTCCGAGGCGGCAAGATGCACATTGGCCGGACAGACGAGATCGAGCGTCTTGGCAATGGCCGGCGCGAAGCGCGGATTGACGTGCTGGACGATGAGAGTGGGCGGGCAGTCCTCGGGAAATTCCTTCAGCAGGACCTGCAGCGCCTCCACGCCCCCGGTCGAGGAGCCGATGGCGATGATCTGCGTATCGTGCGCGATCGACTGACGGCTTCGCTCCACCAACGTGGGTGTCACGCTCAAGTGGGTGTTGAACTTCACTTGCGCGGCCTGGCGGATGAGTTCTGCAAGGCGTCCACTGTCGAACAGGTTGAGCTTGCCGCTGCGGTCGTACTTCGAATAGCAATCGACCGCCCCCAGCGCGAGCGCGCGCGCCGTCACGTCGTTGCCTTCCTGCGTCGCGCCCGAAACGATGATCACCGGCATCGGCCGCAGGGTCATGATCTTCTCGAGGAAATCGAGCCCGTTCATGCCGGGCATCTCGATGTCCAGCGTGACCACATCGGGCGCGAAGCGCTTGATCAGCTCGCGCCCTTCGTGGGCGTTCGAGGCGGTGCCGATGATGGCGATGTCGCGCTCTTCGGAGAGGCGCGACATGAGGATCGCGCGCATGGTCGGGGAATCGTCAATGATGAGGACACGAATGCTCACGCCTTATCTCCGGCGGTAAATGGTGGGACCGATGAGTTGCAGGTGATCAGCGGCGGGGCCGCTCACGCGTTCGGAATGACCGATGTAGAGCGTTCCGCCGGGCGCCAACACGTCGACGAAGCGCTGCACGAGCTGCTCTTTTGTCGAGTTATCGAAATATATCATGACATTACGACAGAAGATGACGTCGAACTTCCCGCTGATCGGCCAAGTGCCGAGCAAGTTCAGCGAGCGGAATCGCACAAGGGAGCGCGGCACGTCGCCGATCCGCGTTTCCTCGCCTTCTTCCTTGGTCCAGGCCTGGCGCAAGTCGCCAGGGACGGGCTTGAGATCCTTCGTCGCATAGACCGCCTCGGTCGCCTTGCTGAGCGCATGGGGTGCGATGTCGCTGGCGAGGATACGAAGGTTAAGGCGAGCGAGTTGCTGACCGGGCAGCCTGTCCGGTCCAAGCAACGTCATCGCCAGCGACCACACTTCCTCACCGCTCGAACACCCTGCCGACCACATCCGCACTGGCTGGCGCTTGGCCAGGCGCTCGATCAACTCCGGACGGACCTCCCTCTCGAAATGCTCGAAGTGATGGGCTTCGCGATAGAAGAAGGTATGATTGGTGGTCAGTGCGGCGACGGCGCGGCTCAGCTCCGTCTCGTCCGTGCGCATGCGGTCGACATAGTTGGCGAAAGTCACGCACCCGGTCTGGCGCACCAGGGGCGCAAGCCGGGAATAGACCAGCAGCGCCTTGCCGGGGGGCAGGACGATGCCCACGGTGCCGTAGATCATCTCCGCGACCGCCTTGAAGTCGGTAGGTCCGTAGATGTCAGGACTGATCCCGGGAATGGGATCGCTCATAGCGGGTGCGAAGCTCATGCCGCCAGCCTCTCGACGGTCGCGTGCTCCGAGGAGGCGAGCGCGCAGGCGACCAGCCCGTCGACATCGACGATCAGCGCCACGCGCCCGTCGCCCAGGATGGTCGCTCCCGCGACGCCCTCGACGGGGCGGAAGTTCGTCGCCAGGCTCTTGATGACGAACTGGCGCTGATCCTGGATGTCATCGACCTGCAGCGCGGCCTGACCCGCGGACTCAGTGTCGACCACGATCAGCACGCTCTCCTCGGGGCTGCGCGCGCAGGTGCCGGCACCCAGCGCGTCGTTCAGGCTGAGCACGGGAATGAACCGGCCGCGCACGTTCAGCATTCTGCGCGTGGAGCCCAGGCCCTGCACATCGCCGGGCGCGGGCCGCAGGCTTTCCACCACGTGCGTGAGCGGCACGACGAGCGTCTGGTCGCCGACGTTGACGATCATGCCGTCCGAGATCGCGAGCGTCAGCGGCAGGGTCAGGGTGATGGTGGTGCCCTTGCCGGGCGTGCTCTCGATCGTGATGCGGCCGCCCAGATCCTTCACGTTCTGGCGCACCACATCCATGCCGACACCCCGGCCTGAGATGTTCGAGACGACTTCCGCGGTCGAGAAGCCGGGCGCGAAGATCAGGTTGTCGATCTCTTCGTTGGAAAGCTGCGCCTCGGGGGCGACGATGCCCTTCTCGATCGCCTTGGACAGCACGCGCTCGCGGTTGATCCCGGCGCCGTCGTCGGCGATCGCGATCAGAATGCGGCCGGAGCGATGCTCGGCGGAGAGCGTCAGCGTACCCTCGGCCGGCTTGCCCGCGGCTATGCGATCCTCGGCGCCTTCGATGCCGTGGTCGACCGCGTTGCGGATGAGGTGCGTCAACGGCTCGCCCAGACGCTCAATGACGGTCTTGTCGAGCTCGGTCGACTCGCCAATCACGTCGAGCTTGACGTGCTTGCCGGTGGACGATGCGAGATCGCGCAGGATACGCGGAACACGGCTGAAGACGCTGCCGATAGGCTGCGCGCGGATCGACATCGCGCTCTCCTGGATGTCGCGCGTAAGGCTTTCGAGCAGGCCCAGCTCCTCGGTCGCGGCCAGGGCCGCGCCGTCGAGGCGCTGCACCAGCATGGCCTGCGCGATCACCAACTCGCCCACGAGGTCGATCAGGCGATCGAGCTTGAGCAAGTCGATGCGGATGGATTGCCCCGCGACCGGAGCCGCGGGCGCCGAGGCGGGAGCAGTTGAAGCAGTCGGCCGCTCTGCGGTCTCCTCCACCGGCGGCGCGGAAACGGGTGCCGGGCGACCTGCCGCGATGATGCTGACGGCAGGCGGAGCCGAGCGTTCGATCGCGACCGGCGGGATGCCGGCGCCCGCGCCGGCGGCCAGCGCGCAATCGTCGCCGATGAAGTCGAAGATCTCGCGCACCGCGGCCTCGCCGACTTCGGCGGGGATCGCGAACGTCCAGCCAAGATAGCCCTCGGCCGGGTCGAACCCATCCAGCGGCGGCACTTGCGACACGTCGCACGACGCGCAGACGCCGCCGAGCGAGACGATCTCGCGCAGCATCAGCAGCGGCTCGCTGCCGTTCTTCATCGCGCCCGCGTGCGGCCGGACATGGAACGGCCAGGTCGCGGCTTTGGCAGCGGGCGAGAAGACGCCGGCGATATCGTCGAGCAGCGAGTCCAGATCCATGCCGAAGTCATCGCCCGACTGCGCATCCGTGGTCTGCCCGGGCTCTTCGATCGGGTCGCTTGCCGGCGCCGCTCCAGCATTGGCGGCCATCGCCGCCTCCATCGCGCGGATGAGCCCCGTATCGTCGGGCGCCTCGCCGCCTTCGCGCGCCGCCGTGACATGGTCGGCCAGAGTGTCGAGGGCCTTGAGCAACAGGTCGATCAGCGCATCGTGCAGCTCCACGGCGCCCTCGCGCACGTCGGACAGGAGCGTCTCGAACGTATGGGTATAACCCTGGAGTGCGGCGAACCCGAAGGCGCCCGCGCCGCCCTTGATGGAGTGGACCCCGCGGAAGACGGCGTTGATGGTGTCGGCATCCTGGGTACCCGCCTTGCAGGCCGCCAGGCCGCCCTCGGCAGCGGCAAGCGATTCCTCGCACTCGGTGAAGAAGATCTGCTGGATTTCTTCCGGGCTCACGGCTCGTTCCCTTCGAAGAGTTCGGCGGTCAGGCCGGTCAGCTCAGCCGCGTCGAGCAGCGCCGCCGACGGCGTAATGGAAGCTCCCCCGGCGCTCCGACGAGCACTGACCAGGAGTTGCAGGACCGCTTGACCGACGTGCGAGACCGCGCTGCCGTCAATCTTGGTGGCGCTCGCGCCCATGGCCGCGACGAGTTCGGGCCAGAGCGCCTCGGCGGCGGCGCGGTCGCAGCGGGCCGGAAGGATGATGCTGTTCATCGCTGATCTCCCGATCGGAGCGCTTAGAATTCGCTCCAGTCGTTTCCGCTTGCATCGGTATTGCTCAGCGCCAGGTTGCCCCGGATCGCAGGTGCGGAGACCGCCACGCGCGGCCGAACCATGGGCACGACGCGGGACGGCGCGGCGGCCGAACCCGCTCCCGTGGCGCCGGCGAAGCGCGAAACGAGATTGGTGAGCTCTTCCGCCTCGCCCGCCAGGCTGCGTGCCGCCGCGGTTGACTGCTCGACCATCGCCGCGTTCTGCTGGGTCATGCGGTCCATGTCGCCGACCGAGCTGTTGACCTGCTGGAGGCTGTGCGACTGGCTTGCGGCGGTCTCGGCGATGCCGCTCACCATGTCGCTCACTTCGCCTACGCGGTTGACGATCTTCTCGAGCAGCGTGCCCGTCTCGCCCACCAAGGCCACACCGCCGGCGACCTGTTCGCCCGACGCGGTGATGAGCTCCTTGATGTCCTTGGCCGCTTCAGCCGAGCGCTGCGCCAGCGCACGCACTTCGTTCGCCACGACTGCGAAACCCTTGCCCGCATCACCGGCGCGCGCGGCTTCGACACCGGCGTTGAGCGCCAACAAGTTGGTCTGGAAGGCGATGCCGTCGATCACGGTGATGATCTGCGCAATCTGCTGCGCCGAGCGTTCGATCTCCGCCATCGCTTCGGTCGCGCGGTCGACGACGGCGCCCCCGTCGGTGGCCTCGCGATGCGCGCTGTTGATCGTTTTCTGCACCTCGACGGCACTTTGCGCCATCGTCTTGACACCGCTGGTCACCTGATTGAGCGCCGCACTCGATTCCTCCAGGCTGGCGGCCTGCTGCTCGTTGCGCAGCGACAGATCGTCGGAGGCGGCACGTATCTCGGACGCACTATTCGAAACATTGAGAGCTGCGCTGCGCACCGAGGCCATGGTCTCGGCAAGCGAGCGCACCGCCCCGTTGAAGTCCTGGCGCAGCTGATCGTACTCGGGCGGGAACGCCTCGTGGATCGCGCAGTCCAGATTGTTGTGCGATAGCTGGTCCAGCGCCCGGTTCAACGCTTCCACCACGCGCGCCTGGGCTTCGCGGCCGCGCTGGACCCCGACCGCGTTGGTGCGGAATGTGGACATTGCCTTGGTCATGCGGCCCACGCAATCGCGATAGTCGACGTACTGGATGTCCGTTGTCGTATCGCCGGCGGCGAGCGCTTCCATGCGCAGCACGGTATTCACGTAAGGCGTGCAGACGCGCTGCGACGAGAGCACGACGGTCAGGACCGTCAGGCACCAGGCGCCGAACGCGGCGCCCACGAGCTCGGCGCTGCCCTTGGCCGACCATGTCGTGAAGACACCCACGGCGGCCAGGATTGTATGAACCACCAGGAGCGCCTTGAACTTCACACGTATCGGCGCGACCTTCTCGAACCAGTCCAGCATGCGAATACTCCGCTATGTCTTGGGCGCTGCGAATACTTGGCGCCGTCGAGCCGGTATTAACGATGGGGAGCCAAGGAGCGCTTACGCGGGCTCTGAGCATTTGCACGTACTGGCAACAAAGCATTTACTATGCGGCGCAGAGCTAAGGAGAGCCGGTTCCATTCGATGAATGAAAGAGACCGTTGCGATGCATGATGCCCGGGTTCTGGTGGTGGACGATTCCGCCGCGATGCGCGCCCTGTTCTGCGACGTGCTGGAGCAATCCAAGAACGTGCGCGTGGTCGGTACTGCGGCCAATGCGGCCGAGGCACGCGATCAGATCGGCGAGTTGATGCCCAATGTGATCACGCTCGACGTGGAGATGCCGGGGATGAGCGGCATCGAGTTCCTGGAAGAGATCATGACCGGCGGCAGCCCGCTGCCCATCGTCATGCTCTCCAGCCTGACTCAAAGCGGCACCGACACGTCGCTCAAGGCTTTCGAGCTGGGCGCGGTCGAGTGCTTCCCCAAGCCGCTCAAGGCAACGCCGGAGCAGTTCGCCAAGACGGTGGGCAAGCTCGGCAAGATCGTGCTCGCCGCGGCGAACTCGAACGTGCGCGATCGGCCTCGCCACAAGGGTCTGAAAGCCGCGGCGGAGGACACGTTCTCCTGCAACGGCACGATCGCGGCGTTCAGCACCTCGATGGGCGGGGTGGACGCGCTGTCCGACGTGCTGTCGCATTATCCCAAGAACTGCCCCCCCACGATCATCGTGCTGCAGACCGAGCCGGCCGTCGCTCAGGCGTTCATCACGCGGGCCAACAAGACCTTCGCCTGCAACGTTGCCGAGGCCGCCGACGGCGCGGCGCTGGCGCCGGGCACCGTGTACATCGCTTCAGATCCCGCGCGCCACGTCGTCGTGGAGCCCAGCACTCCGCCCGTGCTGCGCCTCGTCGATCGCGATCCGGTCGAAGGGTTCCGCCCTTCCGCGACACTCCTGTTCGGCACGATCGCGCGCGCGAAACTGCCGGCGATCGGAGCGGTGCTGACCGGCATGGGCGAGGATGGCGCCAAAGGGCTCAAGCTCCTGCGCGACGCGGGCTGCCGCACGCTTGCGCAGGATCGCAACACGGCCACGGTGCCCCAGGCCCCGGCTGCGGCGGTCGCGGCCGGCGCGGTCGAAAGCGAGATGAAGCTCGACGATCTTGCCGCGGCGGTTCTCTCAGCCTGCAAGGCGGAGTGACCTCGCGCTTCCAGGCAAGTGGATCGAACGCCGCTCAGCCCGTCAGTGGGCGGCGGCGGGCGCGGTGCCTCTCGATGGCCGCGGCGCGAGCCAGATCGCCGAGGCCGCGATCAGCAGGACCAATGCCGAGATCATGAAGAGGTGCGTCGTCGCCACGGCGGTGCCCTGCTGCGTCACGATCTGGTCGAGCGCGCCTCTTGCCTGTTCCGTGGTGAAACCACGGTTCTCCATGCGCGTGATCGTCCCCTGCGCGTCGTTGAGGGCGCCCGACATCGTCGCGGTATCGATCCGCGCCTGATTGCTCCAGTACGTCGTCACGATCGCGGTCGCGATCGCGCCGGCCAGAGTTCGGCCAAAGTTGGCGATACCCGCAGCCGATGCCGTCTCGCTCGGCGCCACGGAGCCGAGGCTGATCGTCGTCAACGGCACCATGAACAAGGAAACACCCGCTCCGGCGATGAGCTGCGGCAAGGCCAGCGTCCAGAACGTCGCGTCGGACGACCACCAGAGCGAGCGCAGGAGCGACGCCATGCCCAGCCAGCTGATCCCGAAGAAGACGATCAGGCGCGGATCGAGGCGCTTCATGATCTGGGGCACGAACGGTGACACGACCACCGCCAGGACGCCGCTGAACGCCATCGTGTATCCCGCGTCGGTCGCGGTATAGCCCAGCGAGGTCTGCAACCACTGCGGGATGACCACGATACCCGAGAAGTACGTGCCGAAGGCGAGGATCAGCGAAATCGTCGCGGTCGAAAATCCCTTGTGCCGGAAGACCTTCAGATCCACCACGGGGTGCGCCTCGGTCAGTTCCCAGATGAAGAACAGGCAGAAGACGATCACCGCGATGACCGCGCAGCCGACGATGAACGGCGAGGCGAACCAGTCCTCGTCGCGGCCATTGTCGAGCATGATCTGGAATGCGCCCACCCAAGTGATCAGCAGGCCCAGGCCGACGAAGTCGATCGGGGTCTTCTGAGTGGGAGTCTCGACTCCGCGCAAGAGGGTGATCACGCCAACGAAGATGACGACGATGATCGGCAGGTTGATGAAGAAAATCCACTCCCAGGACCAGTCGTCGCTGATCCAGCCGCCGAGGATCGGTCCCAGGATCGGCGCGACGACAACCGTCATCGCCCACAGCGCCATTGCCTTGGGATGGTGCTCCTTGGGGAAGATGCGCAGGAGCAGCGTCTGGGTGAGCGGCATCAGCGGGCCGCCGCAGAACCCCTGTCCCAGGCGAAATGCCACCAGCATGCCGAGCGTGCCCGAAAGCCCGCAAAGCGCCGAGAAGACGCCGAAGCCGATCAGCGAGAACACGAAAGTGCGAAGAGTGCCGAACCGCGCCGCCAGCCAACCTGTCAGCGGCACGCAGATCGCTTCGGCGACCGAGTAGGACGTCACCACCCAGGTCCCGCTCGATGTCGATACCGCAAGGCCGCCCGCGATATGCGGGATCGAGACATTGGCGATCGTCGTGTCGAGCACGACGATGAAGTTGGCCAAGGCCAGCACGACACCGGCAAGGATCAACCTGACGCCGCTGAAGGTTTGCGGCTCGGCTGCGGGCCGAAAGACCTCCTTCAACGATAGGAGCGCAGCCATCAGCGCTGGCTCGTCAGATCGATCTTGGCTTCCATGGACAGGCCCACGCGCAAGGGATGCTCGCGCAGTTCCTTGGGATCCAGCGCGATCCGCACCGGCAGGCGCTGCACCACCTTGATCCAGTTGCCCGTGGCATTCTGCGCGGGGATCAGTGAGAAGGCGGCGCCCGTTCCACCCGCGAAGCCAATGACCTTGCCATGGTAGACCACGTCGTCACCATAGAAGTCGGACGTGACCGTCGCGCGCTGGCCAGGGCGCACCTTGCCGAGCTGGTTTTCCTTGAAGTTGGCATCGACGTAGAGGCTGCTCACAGGCACGATCGTCATGGTGACGGTGGTGTTGGTGACGCGCTGCCCCACTTGCACCGAGCGCTGCGCGACGACACCGTCGATCGGCGCGCGGATCACCGTACGCGCAAGATCGAGCTTGGCCTGGGCCAGCCGGGACCTTGCGGCGCGAACCTCGGGGGCCTCGTCGACTGGAAGGCCTGCGACAAGCGCGTTCGCCGCCGTTTCGTCGCGGCGAGCGCTGACGGCATCGGCGCGCGCTTGGGCAAGGCCGGCATCGGCTTGGCGGACAGCCGCTTGTGCCCCCTGCAACGCCGTACGGGCCCGGCTCAGTTCCTCGCCCGAAACGGCACCGCTTCCATCGAGCGACGCGCGCCGCTCATACTCGAGCCGCGCCCGGTCCAGGTCGGCCCGGGCCGAAGCCAGGCGCGCCTGGGCCTCCGGGATGGCCGCTTCCTTGGCCGCGGCCGACGCGCCGCTTGCCGAACCTTGCGCGCGCGCTTGCGAATAGCGGCGCTGGGCCAGCGAGAGCATGGCTTCCGCCTGCTCGACCGCGATCCGCTGGTCGGTGTCCTCGAGCCGCAGGAGCAACTGGCCCCTGCGCACCGGCTGCGTGTCGACCACCGCGACATCCACCACCTGCCCGGTGGTGAGCGGCGTCACTTGCGCGTTCTCGCCCGCGACATAGGCATTGTCCGTCGACACGGAGCGACTGCCGATGAACACGTCATAGAGCAGGTAGAGCAGCCCGATCACGACGACCGCGACGAAGAGGCCGATGATCAACGGCCGCCGCTTCCCCTTGTCGACCACGCTGCCGGAGCCGTCGCCCGCGCCGGCAGCGTTGGGCTGCTCGTCCCCGGCGCGGTCTTGCTCGTTCTCACTCATTCGTCGAAGCCTTCTCATGAATCGGATCGGCGTAGCCGCCGCCCAGCGCCCGCTTGAGCGCCACTTCGCTGGCCAGCACGCGGAAGTGCGCGTCCACCGCCGCCTGGCGGGCATCCAGCGCCACCTGTTGCGCGCTCAGCACCTCGATGTAGCTCGACAGTCCAGCCCGGTAGCGGCTGGTCGCGAGTTGAAAGCCGCGTTCCGCCTCGCTGCGCGCTTGCTGCGCGTCCCGCTCCTGCGCTTGCGTGGCGTCACGCGTGGAAACCGCGTCGGCCACATCGCGCAGGGCATCAACGACCGTCCCGTTGTAATCCGCGACGGCCAGGTCGAACGCGCCGCGGGCCTGGCGGTACTCGCCCCGGATCCGGCCGCCGTCGAAGATCGGCAGGCTGAATGCCGCGCCGGCGTTGCCGTATGTCGATCCGCTGTCGAAAAGATGCGAGAGACCCAGCGATGTCAGCCCGATCAGTCCGCGCAGCGAGATGTCGGGCAGGAACGCGGTCTTGGCGATGTCGATGCGCTTGCCGGCGGCCTCGACCCGCAGCCGTGCGGCGACGATGTCCGGTCGACGGCCCGCAAGCGCGATGCTGGCATCGCCGGGAAGCGCCGTTTCGGGAAGTTGCGTCAAGGCCGTGGGCTGGATCGTCAGGCCGCGATCGGGCCCCGCGCCGAGCAGCGCGGCCAACGCATGGCGCCGCGCCGCGATCTGCTCGCGGTTGGCGGACAATGCGATCCGAGCTTGCGCGGTCTGAGCCGCCGTCTGGCGCACCGGCGTTTCGTTCTCCAGCCCCTGCCCTGCCCGCCGGCCGGTGAGCGCCGCGACGTTCTCACGCGAGGCGACAGCTTCGGCCAGCGCGCGATCGCGCTCCATAAGCCGCGCCAGATCGAAATAGGAGGACACGACGTTGGTCGTGAGCATCAGCCGCGCCTGGCTGGCATCCGCCTCGGCCGCCTCGGCCTCCGAAGTCGCTGCCGCGAGCAGCTTGCGATTGCGGCCCCACAGATCAAGGTCGAAGTCTCCGGTGAGGGCGAGGGTCCCCGTCGACTTCCACCCGCGCGGCACGAACTGCGCCGGGATGCCATTGTTGTAGCTCTGCTTGACGACGCCCGCTGATCCCTGCCCGTTGATTTGCGGCAAGCTCTCGGCGCCCGTGATCTCCGCCGCCCCGCGCGCCTGACGGATGCGCGCTTGCGCGGCCGCGACGTCGGGCGAGCCGGCCAGGGCCTCCCCTACCAGGGCATCGAGTTGCGCGTCGCCATAAGCTTTCCACCACGCGTCGATCGGCCAGGACGCAGAAGGATCGGCAGCCGCCAATGAACGCGAACTCTCAAGGGTCGCGGGCGCGCGCGCCTCGGGCCGCGGTCCGAGGTCCGGAAGGCCGCAGCCGGCCAGTGCCAGCGAGAGCGTCAGCAGTCCCGCCGCAAAGAGTCGAGGTTTGAACGTGATCATGGCTGAGCGCGGAATTCGTACCTCGGCTTGCCCTTGTCAATAAAAAACTGTACTTGCCCGTACGGTATGAAAATGGCCCTGAGCAAGCGCGAGCAGAACAAGCTGCGCCGGCGATCCACGATCGTGGAGATCGCCACGCGCGCTTTCCTGGAGCACGGCTACGCGGCCACGAGCATGTCGGCGATCGCGGATGAGCTCGGCGGCTCGAAGGCGACGCTGTGGTCGCACTTTTCGTCCAAGGAGGAGCTTTTCACCGCAGTCGTCGACGATCTGGTGGAGCGTTTCGGTGCCGCCCTGCAGAGCACGTTGAATGCCGAGGGGTTCTCGATCGACGCCTTGCGGCGCTACTGCCTGGGGTTCCTCGAGAAGCTGGTGACCGAGGAGTCGGTCCTTTTGTTTCGCCTCATCATGGCCGACGGGGGCCGCTTTCCCGAGATCAACGCGGTCTTCCACGTTCGCGGGCCTTCGCGCATCCAACGCTTGCTGACCGCCTTCTTCGCGACACGCTTCACCGAGGACGACGCTTCCACGCTCGCCATGCTGACCAACGCAACGCTGGTGGGATACCGCACGCATATGCTGACCCGCCCAGTGTTGCCGACGCTCCTGGAACGCGAGCAGTTCGTCGACGACTTCATCGCACATCTGAGGCTTCCCGAACCGCATGAGGATCCGGCCATAAGTGCCCATTAAGGCATCCCCATGTACCCGCCTAAGTTTGCGGTGGGGGCTGGCGGACGCGCCCCGATCAGGTAACGACGGTAGGCATGGCTGCACCCGACATCGCCCTCCTCGGCAAGCGGCGCCTTGGCCCCATGTTCGCGGTCCAGTTCCTCGGCGCCTTCAACGATAACCTGCTCAAGCTCGCGCTGGTCTTCCTGGCGAGCTTCACGATCTACCGGAGCGAGCCCGGCGGCGCCGAGCAGCTGGCGGTGATCTCCAGCGGGCTGTTCATCCTGCCCTACTTCCTGTTCTCCGCCATTGCCGGCCAGATCGCCGATCGCATCGACAAGGCCCGGCTGGTCCGCATGGTGAAGGCCGCGGAGGTCGGGATCATGACGATCGCGCTCGCCGGGTTCTGGCTCCAGTCGGTCCCGCTGCTGCTCGCCTGCCTGCTCCTGATGGGGGTGCACTCGACCGTGTTTGGGCCGGTCAAGTACTCGATCCTGCCCCAGCATCTTCGCGCCGACGAGATCGTCGGCGGCACCAGCCTGGTCGAGGGCGGCACCTTCCTTGCGATCCTTGGCGGCCAGCTTCTCGCCGGGTTCATCCCGCCGTGGGAGGCCGGCGTGGTCGCCGTGACGCTGGCACTGCTCGGCCTGGCTGCCAGCTTCGCCGTGCCGCCCGCGCCTCCACGCGGAGAAGCCGGCCCGATCGACTGGAACATCGTACGTGGCACTTGGCGCGTCCTGCGCACCGCGCGCGGCGGACGCGGGGTGTGGCTGGCGATCCTGGGCATCAGCTGGTTCTTCACCGCAGGCGCAGTGCTGACGAGCGAGTTCGCTCCGCTCGTCTCGGGCCAGTTCGACGCGGGGCCGCACGTCGTCAACCTGTTCCTCGCCGTCTTCTCGGTGATGGTGGCGCTGGGCTCGCTGGTGGTCAACCGGCTGCTCAAGGGCGAAGTCTCCGCGCGCTACGTCCCGATCAGCGCGCTGGCGATGGGTCTCGGCCTCCTCGACTTGTGGTTCTCGTCCGAGGCGTTCGCGCCTGCCACCTCTGGCGCCGGCGTTGCCGAGTTCCTCGCCAACCCGGGATCCTGGCGGATTCTCGCCGACCTCGTGGTCGTCGCCTTCGCTGGCGGCATCTTCATCGTCCCGCTCTACGCCATCCTCCAAGTCTGGACCGCGCCCGAGCAACGCTCGCAAGTCATTGCGGCCAACAACATCGTCAACGCCGCGGTGACCGTGATCGTCGTGGCGCTGACGAGCGTGCTGCTCGCCTCTGGCGTCGACGTACCCGGCCTCATCGGCGCGCTCGGCATCGCCACGCTGCTGGTTGCGCTGGTGAGCATCTGGCTCCTGCCCGAGACGCTGTTCAAGGACCTGGTGCGCCTCGTCCTGCGCGTGCTCTATCGTGTGGAAGTCCACGGCGGCGAGAACATGCCCCAGCCCGGCGAGCCGGCCGTCGTCGTCGTCAATCACTTGAGCTTCCTCGACGGTGCGCTGCTCGGGGCCTTCCTGCCGGGCCGCCCCACCTTCGCGATCAACACCCAGATCGCGCAGGCGTGGTGGGTGCAGCCGTTCCTCAAACTGTTCGAGGCGTTTCCGATCGACCCCACGAACCCGATGGCGGCCAAGGCGATGGTGCACGCCGTTCGCGAGGGCAAGACGCTGGTGATCTTCCCGGAAGGGCGCATCACCGTCACCGGCGCGCTGATGAAGGTCTTCGACGGCCCTGGCATGGTGGCCGACAAGGCCCATGCCCCGATCGTCCCCGTGCGCCTCGACGGGCCGCAGTACACCCCCTTCTCACGCCTGCGCGGCAAAGTGCGCACGCGGCTGTTCCCCAAGGTGACGATCACCGTCCTGCCCCCGCGCCGCTTCGAAATAGAAGGAGAGATGAGCGCGCGCCAACGCCGCGCCATCGCCGGCCGCCGTCTCTACGACGAGATGAGCGCGATGATCTTCGACACCTCGCACACCCAGGCCACGCTGTTCACGGCGCTGTGCGAGGCGCGGCACATCCACGGCGGCAAGGCGCTGGTGGTCGAGGACGTGAAGCGCGCGCCGATCAACTACGACAAGCTGATCCTCGGCAGCGAGCTCGTGGGCGAACGCCTTGCCTACCGCACGCGACCGGGCGAGAACGTGGGCCTGCTGCTGCCCAACGTCACCGGGGTGGCCCTCGCCTTCTTCGGCCTGCAAGCCGAGGGCCGCGTGCCCGCGATGCTGAACTTCACCGCCGGCCAGGCCAACCTGCTCTCGGCCTGCGCCACTGCCTGCATCCGCACCGTCGTGACCGCGCACGCCTTCGTCGAACAGGCCAAGCTGGAGCCGATCATCGCCGCGCTGGAGGCGGATGGACGGCGCATCCTCTACCTCGAGGACATCGCCGCCGAGATCGGCACCGGCGCCAAAATCGCCAAGCTGCTGCTCAAGCGCGGCGCCGCCGCCCGGCACCGCGCCCGCCGCATCGCGCCCGACGCGCCTGCCGTCGTCCTGTTCACCAGCGGCTCGGAAGGCATGCCCAAGGGCGTCGTCCTCACCCACAAGAACCTGCTGTCGAACTGCGCCCAGCTCGCGGCGCGAATCGACTTCAACCCGTCGGACATCGTGCTGAACGTGCTACCGGTGTTCCACAGCTTCGGCCTGACCGGCGGCACCCTGCTGCCGCTGCTCAACGGCGTGAAGACGGTGCTCTATCCCAGTCCGCTGCACTACCGGATCGTGCCCGCCCTCGCCTACGACGCCAACGCGACGATCCTGTTCGGCACCGACACCTTCCTGTCGGGCTACGCGCGCATGGCGCACAGCTACGACTTCTACGCGCTGCGCTATATCTTCGCGGGCGCCGAGCGCGTGCGCGACGAGACGCGCAAGGTCTATGCCGAAAAGTTCGGCCTGCGCATCCTCGAAGGCTACGGCGCGACCGAGGCAGCGCCGGTCATCGCCGTGAACACGCCCATGCACTTCAAGGCCGGCACGGTCGGCAGGCTACTGCCCGCGATCGAGCCGCGCCTCGATCCGGTGCCCGGCATCGAGGAAGGTGGCCGCCTGTTCATCCGCGGGCCGAACGTCATGGCCGGCTATCTGCTGGCCGACGAGCCCTGCATCTTGCGCCCGCCCGAAGGGGGCTGGCACGATACCGGGGACATCGTGACCATCGACGCGGAAGGCTTCGTCGCGATCAAGGGCCGCGCCAAGCGCTTCGCCAAGATCGGCGGCGAGATGGTGTCGCTGCCCGCAGTCGAAGGCTACGCCGCGCAAGTCTGGCCGGAAGCCGAGCACGCGGTGGTCACTCGCCCGGACACCAAGAAGGGCGAACAGCTGGTGCTGTTCACCACCGCCAAGAACGCGGCTGGCGCGGACCTGCTCGCCTGGGCCCGCAACAACGGCGTGACCGAACTGATGATCCCGCGCGATGTCCGCATGCTCGACGTGCTGCCGGTCCTGGGCACCGGCAAGCTCGACTACGTGACCATGAACGAGATGGCGACGCAAGCTTGAGGCCATCCCGCCCTAGTCTGTTGCTTGGCGGCCCGACGCTCAGCGCCAGTCAAGCCAGGCGGCAATGCCTTCGCCCATGACGAGATCGCGCTCGTGGCCGCGCAACCAGGGAAGACCGGCGCGGAAAGTCCGCACCAGTAGCGGATAGGGACAGGGTAGCCGGCTCAGGTCCGATCCCCAGAAAGTCCGTTCGGCGCCAAACGCATCGAACAGGGACTTCAGGAACGGCATCACGTCATCCCAAGGTGCTTGCGTGTTGCTGTAGTCCGGCAGGCAGGTCGCCTTCACTGCGACGTTGTCCGCATCCGCGAGGGCCAGCAATGACGCGAGCTGCGCGAAGGCCTCGGCACCCTTCTTGTGTACCCGAGCGCCCATGTGGTCGACGATGATCGGCAGCGTGGAATGGCGGCGCGCGATCGCGGCCAGCAGCGGCACCTTGCCCGCCGGGGCCAACATCAGGGGCAGGCGGGCGCGGGCCGCCTCGTGCCAGAACGGGTGGTCCGGTCCCTCGTCAACGCGCGGGTCGCCGTCGCTCAGGATCAGCCGCGCGCCCAGCATCCCAGGCGGATCGCGCCAACGGGGCAGCGCATCGAGACATTCCGGATCGGGCGGGATGCGGCCCATCACCGCGAAGCGCCCCGGATGATCGGCCACCGCGCGCAGGGCGACATCGTTGCGGTCTCCCTCCCACGACGGCGGGACCAGGACCGCCCGCTCGACGCCCGCGCTGTCCATCGCCAGCACTGCCTCGGCCGCCGTCAGCGGCTCCGGGCGCTGCGGCGAGGTGCGCCCTTGCGCCCCCGCCTTCGGCCACGGGCGATCCGGCCGGTCGGCTTCCCAGACGTGGATTTGCGCATCGATGATCATTCGTCTTGTCCTTCGGCAAGCGTCTGGGCGGCACGCTGGACCAGCGCGCGGAATTTGGCGAGCGGGGCGGAGCGCGAATGCGGGTTCCACGCGAGCACGAACTGCTTGGAGAGCGCCAGCCCGCCTATCGGGCGCAGAACGAGCCTCTCCGAGACAAAGCTGAGCATGGCGGCATCGCTCGATGCCAGCTCTTGGAGAGCTTAAGCGGCTGCGTGGGCTACCGCCCGGCGCTGGGTCGCTGAAGGACGCCTTCTAGAAGATACAGGTGCCAATGCCTAAGTCCATGCGACGAGGAGATACGCATGACGAAGACGGCATTGGTAGTGGGCGCGAGCGGCATCGTCGGCGGTGCGACAGCGCAACTTCTGGTCGAGCAGGGTTGGACGGTGCATGGCCTGGCGCGGCGGCCCGGCGGCCAGCCCGGGGTGCATCCCATTGCCGCCGATCTGCAGGATCCGAGTGCGACCGCACAGGCCCTGCGCGACATCGCCCCGGACGCGGTGTTCATCACGACGTGGCTGCGGCAAGACACCGAGGCGGAGAACATCCGCGTCAATTCCGCTATGGTCCGCAACCTGCTGGACGGCTTGCCGAAACCCAGTGGGCCCCGTCACGTTGCTCTGGTCACGGGGTTGAAACACTATCTTGGCCCATTCGAAGCCTACGGCAAGGGCGTGCTGCCGCAGACTCCCTTCCGCGAGGAGCAGTACCGCCTCGACATCGACAATTTCTACTACGCCCAGGAAGATGAGTTGTTCGCTGCAGCGGCGCGCGATGGTTTCACCTGGAGCGTCCATCGCCCGCACACCGTGATCGGACTGGCTGTCGGGAACGCGATGAACATGGGCACGACGCTGGCGGTCTACGCCACGCTGTGCCGCCGCGAAACCGGGCGGCCCTTCACGTTCCCGGGCTCCGCCGCGCAATGGTCGGGGCTGACCGACATGACGGACGCCGGACAGCTTGCGCGCCACTTGCTGTGGGCGACGCAAACCGATGCCGCGCACAACGAGGCGTTCAATATCGTCAATGGCGACATCTTTCGCTGGCAATGGATGTGGAGCCGCATCGCCGATTGGTTCGGGATCGCGGCTGCGCCATTCGACGGCACGGTCCGGCCGCTCGAGCACCAGATGGCGAATGACGCCAGCCTGTGGCGCGAGATCGCCACCCGCGAGGGACTCAAGGAGCCCGATCTCGCGCGCCTCGCCTCGCCCTGGCATACGGACGCCGATCTGGGCCGGCCCATCGAGGTCGTGGCCGACATGTCCAAGAGTCGGCGACTAGGCTTCACCGCCTATCAACCTACCGACGACGCGTTCTTCGCCCTCTTCGCGCGCCTGCGCGCCGATCGGTTGATACCATAGGTCCGTTGCCACCCGGCTCGCTATCTCAGGGTCACCGTCACCAAGAGCTAGCAGCAGTCGATGAACTCCGCTCCTGCGCGCCACGGTCGCGCGTAAGTCCGCTTGGTGCGCGCCTTCTACGCCATCGCCAGGATCATGCTGCGCACTTGCGGATAGACCTCGCGCTCCCACTTCGAGCCCGAGAACACGCCGTAATGCCCCACGCCCGGTTGCAGGTGGTGCCGCTTCAAGTGTGGTCTGAGGCTGGTGCACAATAAGTGCGCGGCCGCCGTTTGGCCTACAGCGCATATGTCGTCGCGCTCGCCCTCGACAGTGAGCAGCGCGGTCTTGCGGATCGCCGCGCAGTCGACCCGGCGGCCGCCATGCATCAGCTCGCCTTTTGCCAGCTGCGCCTGCTGGAACACCCGATCGATCGTCTCGAGGTAGAACTCCGCCGTCATGTCCAGCACCGCGAGGTATTCGTCGTAGAAGTCCTCGATCTTCGCGGCCTCTTCCATCTCGAGATCGGCGAGGTGCTGGTAGAGCTTGCGGAACTGCGAGGCATGCCGGCCCATGTTCATCGACATGAATGCAGTCAGCTGGATGAAGCCGGGGTACACCTTGCGCCCTGCGCCCTTGTAGCGCCACGGCACCGTGTAGATAAGGTTGCTCTCGAACCAGTCGTAGCTTTGCGCATTGGCAAGCTCGTTGACCACCGTGGGGGATTCGCGCACGTCCACCGGCCCCCCCAGCAGCGACATGGTGCGCGGCTGGCACGGATCGTCGTTCTGCGCCATGATGGCCACGGCCGCCAGGACCGGGACGCAGGGCTGGCACACCGCGAGCACATTGGCGCCGCGCTTTGCCGCTGGGTCGCCGATCTCCTGCAGGAAGCGGATGACGTAGTCGATGTATTCGTCGAATCCGAACTTGCCCGCCGACAGCGGTACGTCGCGCGCGTTCTTCCAGTCGGTGATGTAGACGTCGTGGTCACGCAGCAGCGTCTCGACGGTGTTGCGCAGAAGGGTGGCGAAGTGGCCCGAGAGCGGCGCCACCACCAGGACCTTGGGCTGCGGCGTGGCGACTTCGGGCTTCGCGAAGTGGAGCAGGTCACCGAAGGGCAGGGTCAGCGCCACGTCCTCTACCACCGGCGTCATGGCGTTCCCGCACAGGACCTCGTCGATGCCATAAGGCGGGCGCTTGTGCGTGATCGTCGACTTGTCGAAGGTCTCCGCCAGCGCGAAGAGGCGGCGTGCCATCGGCATCGTCTTTGCCCCGCCCAGGAACCGGTCGCGGAAGCCGGTCGCCGCGCGCGCGGTCAAGCGCGCTGGAGTCAGGGCGTCGCAATAGCCCTGATAGGCGTTATAGAGCATCCGCAATATTCCTCGAGCGCCTGGCGATTCGGCAAGGTTGCAAGTAAACGATTGTACAATCATGCTGCGCTGCATCATAACGATTGGCAAGCTGAATGAAGGGGCGGGTCATGGTGGATTCCGGTGCGACGCTGACGATCTCCAGCAAGACCTACTCGGCGTGGTCGTTGCGCGGTTGGCTGCTGTGCCGCCTTGCGGGGCTCGACGTCACTGAGAAGATGGTGGCCAACGATGCCACAAACCGCGCGGAACTGCTGCTGCTCTCGCCTTCGGTGCTGGTGCCGCGCCTGACGTGGAAGGGGGCGAGCGTATGGGACACGCTGGCGATCGCCGAGTTCCTCAACGAGCAGTTCCCCGATGCCCGGATGCTTCCGGAAGACCCGATCGCGCGGGCGCATTGCCGTTCGATATCGGGGGAGATCCACTCGGGCTTCACCAACTTGCGTTCGGCGCTGCCGATGAACCTGAAGGTTCGCCACGCGAAGTTCCCGGTGTTCTCAGGCGCGCGCCCCGATATCGAGCGGATCGAGGCGATCTGGCTCGAGTGCCTCGACCGTTACGGCGGTCCGTTCCTGTTTGGGGCGCAGCCGACAGTGGCGGACGCGATGTATGCACCGGTGACGACGCGCTTCGTCAGCTATGCGGTGGCGTTGCCGGAAGCGTGCGAGGCGTATTGCCGAACGATCGCCGAATGGGATCCAATGCGCGAATGGATCGCCGCTGCGAAGGCGGAGCCGGAGGAAATGGAAGAACTCGACGTCGAGTTCTAAGCATCCTCGCCGTTGCTCAGCAATGGGGAGCGACCGTCTTAGCGCCGGCTCAGCTTTTCTGATTTTGAGCATGGCATTGAGAAGACACCCATCTGACCTCCGCGGCTTCCCGCGATTGTAGGCCGTCGCTAGCCAATGCAGCCGATTGCCGCGCCATCAAGGACGTGGCGGATTCCCAAAATCACGATAGACCGACATCACCGGCCGTGACACGGTGGGCCAAGACCTCTCGTCCACGCGCGGGAATCTGAGCCGAGCTTCAATCAGGACCGATAAAGCTTATTCCAAATAGGCGGCTCGAAGCTTGACGATGTTCGCGCGCGAGACGCCGGCTTCCTTTTCAAGATACGCGTCGACGGAGCCCCACTTGGTCTCGATCTCATCGAGGGCGTAACTGAGGAAGGCGGTCCCATCGGCGGTCTTGAGGGGTTGCGGCTTGGCGGCGGCCGGCGTGCTCTGTAACTGGGCGAAAAGTTGCGCGGCAGGGTCCCCGGGATGCGCGGCAGGATCGATCCTGGGCATCTCCCACTCCGGCCGGCGCAGCATGGTCGAGAGGTGATAGTCGGTCAGGATCACCTCGCGCGGCACGCCAAGCGCGGTGAGGATCATCGCGGTGACAAAGCCGGTGCGGTCCTGCCCGGCCGAGCAGTTGTAGGCCACCGCGCCGTCCCGTGCGAGCAAGTCTTGGAACACCAGCTTGAGGTGTGGAGCGAGCATGGTCGGCATCCGACGGTAAACGCCCTCCCCATTTGTGGGCGCATCTTTCTTGATCAGCGTGGCCATCGAGTAGCCAATAGCTTCGTAGGGCACGCCGACGATGCGCGAGGGGGCGAGCACGCGCTCCTCGCTTGAGCGCAAGTCCACTTGATGCGCCAGGCCGAGTGTGCCGATCTGCGCCACGTCGGCATCGGTGAGCAGCGGCTGTCCGCCCGAGCGGTAGATCAAGCCCCAGCGCACGTGCTTGCCGCCCGCCGCAGGGTAGCCGCCGACATCGCGGAAGTTGGAGGCCTGCATCAACGGCAAGGATCGCTCGCCGACCCTGAGCGTCTGGCCGTCTGGATCCTTCAACAGAAAATAGAGCCGCTGCCCCGGCGTGACGGGCACCGTTGCGCGTCCGTCGCCGTCCGCCTTGGCGACGAGTTTCATCTGATCGGCTCGCGCTGCCGGATCGGCCGAGACCAGCACGTCTACAGGGTCGGCATCGATCCAAGACACGGTCAAATGATCCGGCGCATCACGCGTCACCACGGGAGCGGCAATGGTGCCCGCGACGGCTATTGTGGGGAGGGCACCAGTCAGCAGGCTGCACAGCAACAGCAGGTTGCGGATCTGCTTCATCTTCTCGTTACTCCAAGTCCCGGATTATTCTTGCGAGCAGGTCCTGCCCCTTGCAACGACGCGCGCAGCGCTGCTTAAAACCGGACGTTCATCTCGCCTCCCAAAATGCGAGGCTCGTTGAAGAAGCCGTTAAGGCCCGATGTCGGGCTCAAGGCTTTGTAGAATAGGTGCTGTTCGTTGAACACGTTGCGCGCCCAAAACGCGAAGGTCACTTTGGCATCGCCCTGGCCGACGGCAATATCGGCGACCGCGATGCGACTGTTCACGATGAAGGCCTTCTCACCCTTGGGCTGGTACACGTTCGCGGCATTCCCAGGGCCGATATACACCGGGTCCGACACGTTCGAGTAGAAGCCGTCGTCGTAATTACCGTCGAGGTGCGCGCGGATAGTGAAGCCGTTCAGCGGCAACTCGTAATCGACGGCCCCGCTGGCCGAAAACTTGGGCGTGTAAGTCTGATAGATGGGCACGGCGACCGTGCTGATCACACCATTTGCGTTGGGGTACGGGTTCACAGTCGCCGGAATACGCACGTACTGGTAGGCCGCAGAGCCGCTGAGCGTCAGGCCTGCGACCGGGTTGACGGTCAGTTCCGCTTCCACGCCATGCAAACCCCCCGTGCCGGGTGCGTTGATTGTCGAAGTCGTGGTCCGGGTCTGGCGCACGCCGCCCAGCTCGTAGGGACGACTGAAATCGACCTGAATATCCTTGTAGGTGCCGGCATAGGCGGCGATGTTGAAGCGGGCGTGATGGTCGAAGAACTCGGTCTTCGCGCCAATTTCAAAGATCGAGACCGTTTCCGGATTGAACGCGTCATATTCCTGGCTGCGTGAGTTCGCGCCGCCTGACTTGTACCCGGTGCTCCACTTGCCATACAGGTGCACGTCGCGGCTCAGGTCGACCGCCAAGTTGATCATCGGATCGACGCGCGACCAGCTGGCGTCGAGCGGGATCTCACCAGCGACGCCGTTGCGGTTCACGGGCAGCGCGCCGTTCACGATCTCCAGGTCGCCATGCTTGGAGTCCCTCGTCCAGCGTAGACCTCCCGTGAGGTGAAGCGCATCGTCCAGCAGATCGGGAGTCCATGTCGCTTGGCCGAACGCGCCGATGCTCTTGGTCACGACATGGCTCTGGCGATCGATCCGCTGCGTCGCGGGGTCGAGATTGGCGGCTGTGTAGGTGGAACCGGCGGGGTTGGTGAAGGTGTTGGTGTTGAAGGCTTGCGCGTTGTCGGCCACGAACTCGCGGTAGTACAGCGCGCCTGCCACAAACTTCACGCGACCGATATCACCAATCGCCTGCAGTTCCTGGCTACGCTGGTTCTGGCGGAATTGCGCCAAGCTGTAGCGCGCGAAACCAACGTTGGTGAACACGCCGGTAGCATTCGACATCGAGGTAGCCGCCGAGCCGTTGTCGAACTGCCCTTGCTCCAATTTGCGATAGGAACTGATCGACTTGATCGTGAGGCCGGGCGCCGGGTTCCACTCGAGCGTTAGACGATGACCGTGCACCTTGCCCACGCTCGGCTGCTGGGGCACGCCAACATTGGCGGTGCCGACACGATCTGGCTGAATCGTGGCGACCGCCGCCTGCCGGTTAGTGCCCGGGGCGATCAGGTTCAGGTAAAGCGACGTCGACTCATCACGTGAGGTGTCGAACGAGTAATCCGCGCTGAAGTCCGACGACGGCTTCCACAGCGCTTCCACGTGTAGCCCGCGTTTGTCGTACTGGTTGAACCCGTCGGCACCGGAGAGCGGGTTTTTCACCAGCGGATCGCGATGCGCGACTACGCCGTCGATCTTCAACGCGATGTTGTGGAACGAGGGTAGGTCGACATGCACCTCGCCCTTGTAGCTGCCGAAATTGCCAAGGCCGCCGGTACCATTGAAGTGGAACTCGCCGCTCGGCTTCTTGGTCACGATGTTGACCGCGCCGCCTTCGGTATTGCGGCCGAACAGCGTGCCCTGCGGACCTTTCAACACTTCGATGTTCTCAATGTCGAACAGCGCAGTGCCCAAACCCTGTGCACGCCCGAGATAGACGCCGTCGATATAAACGCCGACGCCTTGGTCGCGGGCCGGTTGGTTACCGTCAGACAGTACGCCGATGCCGCGGATGTTCACTATCAATGCCGAGTTGCGCGAGTAGAACGGCGCGATCTTGAGCGATGGGATCGATCCGTCACCCAGATCCACCAGCGAAGTGACGTGGCGATTGGTCATATCGTCGCTGCCTAGCACCGATATAGAGATTGGCGTTTCCTGGAGGTTCGTCCTGCGCTTCTCTGCTGTAACGATGATTTCGCTCAGCCCACCGCCAGCAGCCTCACCGGGGAGATCGGCCGGAGCGTCCGCAGCGTGGGCCATGGCTGGAAGACAAGCAGGAGCAAGCAAGGCGAGCGCCGTCGTCGCCCGCCAGTGACGTTGGAGGTGCATGATGTATCCCTGTTCAAAGGCGGCGCGAAAAGCGGCCTTCGACGGGAGCGGTTAGGCACGCTCTGTTGCAGCATTGTGACCACCTCTGAGCGGCTGTGGCACTCTTGCTGTCGCCGTACCTGAAGCTGCAGGCGCCGACAAACGACCGTCTCCCCGGTGTTGACCATCGCGCTTTCGGGGATTTCGATAAACCCCGGAGTCGTCACCGCGTCGACCGCGCCGGCCGCGTCGAAGGAGTTGGGTTGGGCCGGTAGCTCCGAAGAAAGTCCGCTCTCCCCGATTTTCCGGTCAATAAAGGCGCGTCAGGCGGGGCCTGAACCCGCCTTTATCGAGGGACCCATTCCTACGCCTTACCGACCGCTTTGTCGGCGATGAACTCTGGTTGAAAACGAAGCCGACTTAATGGCGTCGACGACAAGGCCGTTGTCAATCGGGGTATCTTGGTCTGCCGTTTTGCGCCCCCCGGCGATCCCCGCCCCCCAGGTCCGCGTGCAGGTGTCACACAAGTGGCTTGGATCGGCAATGAAACTGCCATGTCGGGCCTCTACCCGCCGCCTCGCGTCATGATGATGATGACGTCTTGAGGGCGCTTTCATGAACTTTCATTTCCTTGGGTTTGCTGCACGTCGCACGATGTTGTTGAGTGCAGTGGCACCGGTCGCACTGGCGGCTCCGGCTCTGGCGCAAGGTGGAGCCGTCTCCGCTTCTGCAAGTGACTTGGATGTCAGCGACGCGGCGGCCGCCGAGGGCGCACAGATCATCGTCACGGCCAATCGGACGCGCTCGGCCACCGCGGTCACCGGGGTGGAGATCCAAAATATCCTGCCCGGCGTCAGCCCGTTGAAGGCGATCCAGACGCTACCCGGCGTCACCTACCTGACCGCCGATCCGTGGGGCAACAACGAGCAGAACGCCTCGCTGTTCATACATGGCTTCAACTCCGGCCAGCTCGGCTACACGATGGACGGCGTTCCGCTGGGCGACCAGAACTACGGCAACTACAATGGCCTGTCGGTCTCGCGCGCCGTCATTTCCGAGAACGTGGGCCGCGTAACCGTCAGCACCGGCGCGGGCGAACTGCGCGTCGCCTCCACCAGCAACCTGGGCGGCGCGATCGAGACGATCTCCAGCGATCCGCGCGACAAGGTCGGCCTCGAGGTCAACCAGACGATCGGCAGCTACGACACCTCGCGCACGTTCGTCCGCTTCGACAGCGGCGACATGGGGCAAGGCACCAGCTTCTACGTGTCGGCCGTCCGCCAGAAGGCCCGCGCCTGGGACTTCAACGGCAAGCAGGGCGGCTGGCAGGGCAACTTCAAACTCGTCCACAACGATAGCCAGCGTCGCATCACCGCCTACATCGCCTATTCGGACAAGACCGAGCCCAACGAAGACGCGACCACGATCTACAAGAACCCGGCGAATGCCGCCCAAGCCTACCAGCCCTATACCCGCCCGTTCTTCTACCCCGACTTTGCCGGAGCGCTGGCCTATCTGAACGCGAACGGCGCGGTGCCGGCGGTCGAGAACGTCAACTACCGAAACTACTACAGCGACGCACAACGCACCGACTGGCTGGTCTACCTCAAGGACGAGGAGAAGCTCACCGACAAGATCAACCTCTCGGTCCAGGGGTACTATCACCACAACGACGGCGCGGGCGTCGTCGCCGGGCCGATCACCGTCGCCTCCCTGCCGACGCTGTTCGCGCTCTACTTCCCGGGCCAGAACCTGAAGGCTTCGACCGGCGGCTCAGGATACGCGGTGCGCACCACCGAGTACCGCATCGACCGCAAGGGCGTGCTGTCCGAACTGAACATCGATGCCGGCGCCCACCAGATCGCCGCGGGTGTCTGGTACGAGAACAACAGCTCTGCCGCGTACCGCCGCTGGTACGCGCTCGATGCGCGCTTCCCTGAGCGCTATAGCCCCTACATCCGCCCGTCGGGCCCGTTGTTCACCCAGTACGGCAGCGAGATGCGCACCGAAGTGCTGCAGTTGCACGTGCAGGACACCTGGGCGCTGACCCCTCGCTTCACCGTCGAAGCGGGCGTGAAGACCAGCCTGCAGGACGCCACGGGGCGCTTCCCGGTCCAGCCGATCGCCGGATCGTTGCCCGGTGCCGCCGGCGCGCTGCCGGAAGGGCGGATCAAGACCGACAACTGGTTCCTGCCGACACTGGGCGCCAAGTGGGAGTTCACCTCCCACGAAGAGCTTTACGGCAACGTCCAGAAGAACCTGCGCCAGTACCAGGCCTACGGCGGCGGCGGCAGCGCCGCGCCGTGGTCGACCGGCAGCCAGGCCGCGTTCGACTTCATCAAGAACAACGGTCATCCCGAAACCTCGTGGACTTACGAGGTCGGCCTGCGCAGTCGGCATAGCTGGCCGGGCTCGTTCCTGAGCGGCTTCGAGGCGCAGCTGAACGCCTACCATGTCGACTTCAGCGACCGTCTGCTGGCGATCACGCCGTCGATCGGCGGCATCGGCGGCGGCTCGATCGCCGGCGGCACGCCTTCGCTGTTCAACGTCGGCAACGTCAAGACCAACGGCGTCGATGCGGCGATCACGCTGCGCTTCGGCGACCACTTCTCGATCTACAATGCGCTGTCGTACAACAGCTCCAAGTATGACAGCGACTACAGCCTGCTCACCGGTGCGGCGACCGGCACGCGCATCGGTGGCTTTACCGTGGTACCGGTGCCTTCTGCCGGCCAGACCGCGCAGCCGAACGCGGGCGTCGTGCCGACTGGCGGCAAGCAGGTCCCAGGCAGCCCGCAGTGGCTGAACAAGACCGTCGCCACGCTCGACTTCGATCCGGTGCAATTGCAGCTGTTCGGCGACTATGTCGGCAAGCGCTACGCCACCTACACCAACGACGCTTCGGTCCCCAGCTTCTTCCTGCTCAGCGGGCGCGCGGCGATCAAGCTAGGCCAGTGGATCGGTCTCGCTGATGCGGAGCTGAGCGTCAACGTGACCAACATCACCGACAAGAAAGGCTGGCTCTCGGTCCAGGCCAACGCGCCGACCAACACCTACAACGTCTACCCGATCCCACCGCGCCAGTGGTTCGGCACCCTCAAGCTGCGCTATTGATGAGCGGCGTGGACCTGACGCGCCGCGCCCTCGTGGCATCCGGAGCGAGCCTCGCGCTCGCTTCGGCGTTGCCGGCCCTGGCCGGTTCGCCGCCACGCACCCGCCCGGCCAAGCCCCTGCTGATGGCCCACCGCGGTGCATCGGCACTACGGCCCGAGCACACGCTGGCCGCTTATGCCAAGGCGATCGCGGACGGGGCCGACTTTGTCGAACCCGACCTGGTCATCACCAAGGACGGCGTGCTGGTCGTGCGCCACGAGAACGACATCTCGGGCACCACCGACATTGCCACGCACCCGGAGTTCGCCGCGCGGCGGACCACCAAGACGGTCGACGGTGCGCCAGTGACCGGCTGGTTCACCGAGGACTTCACCTTGGCCGAGCTCAAGACGCTCCGCGCGCGTGAGCGGCTGGGCTCGGTTCGGCCTGAGAGCCAGTCCTATGACGGCATGTTCCAGATCGTCACGCTCGACGAGGTGACGGACTTCGTCGCCGCCGAGTCCACCGCGCATGGCCGCACGATCGGGCTGATCCCTGAACTCAAGCACTCGACCTATTTCGCCGGAATCGGCATGCCGCTCGAGCCGCGCCTGATCGCTGCACTCTCCGGCAGTGCGTACCTGCGGCGTGCGCCGGTGATCGTGCAGTCGTTCGAGGTGAGCAACCTGAAGATCCTGCGTGAGCGGCTCGCCCGCTTCTCCAACGTGCAGCTCATGCAGCTGATCGAGGACCCGGCTCACGCACCGTACGACACGATCGCCGCCGGCAAGCCCCGCACTTATGCCGAGATGCTGACGCCCAAGGGTCTGGCAGAGATCGCGCGCTATGCCGATTGGCTGGCGCCTGCGACCCGGATGATCATCCCGCTTGCAGCCGACGGCAAACTGGCTGCGCCCGCCGGCCTTGTCGCCGCTGCGCACGCTGCAGGACTGCTTGTGGGCACCTGGACCTTTCGACCCGAGAACCACTTCCTGGCGGCCGACTTCCGCAGTTCTCGAGGCGAGGACGCACGCAATCCCGCCGGCAGCGTGGCGGAGATCAAGCGCTACCTGGCAGAGGGCTTGGACGGCTTCTTCACCGACGATCCCGCACTAGGCCGGCAAGCGCTCGGCTAACCGATCAGATTGATCCGTGCAGCAGCGGTTTTGGCTACTACATCGACTTCGCCAACCGTCTGCTCGGCATCGCCGAATTGGCGGCCGCTTTCAGCGAAGCAGTCCACGGGCTCAAACGTCCGCTTTGTCGGCGATGATTGCCCCCGGACGTTCTCAAGCCGACGGGAGGGAGACGGCCCGATCCGGGCAAGATCGCCGCATCGGACATTTCCGAGTTGCCCCCATGGCCAAGCGATCAACCACTCTCGACGGTTTCAAGCTGTTCGCTCAGTTTCAGCCACTCCGCTTCGGCCAGCCCGAGTTGATCGGCGATCTGCGCCCGTCGGGACAGTAAATCGTCCATGGAGCGATTTACGGGATGTGTCGGTGAAGTATCCGCGGCACACATCGCTTGGTCGATTTCGCCCAAGCTTGCCTCAAGCTTGCTAACGGCATTCTCGGCCCGGGTCAGTTCGGACTTGAGGAAGCGCGCCTTGGCCCGCGTCTTGGCGGTATCGACCGATGCGTCTTTCGCCGAACCGGAGCGCGCACTCTTCTTCGGCTGATTTCGGCCGAGCACGAAGTCGATGTAATCATCCATGCTGCCGCCAAATTCCCGCGCTGTCCCGCCATCGACCAGCACCAGCCGATCGGCCGTCAACTCGACCATGTGTCGGTCGTGGCTGATCAGGATCACCGCTCCGCCATAGTCGTTCAGCGCCTGCACCAAGGCCTCCCGGGCATCGACGTCGAGGTGATTGGTCGGCTCGTCCAGGATCAGTAGGTGCGGCGCATCCCGGGTGATCAGCGCCAGAGCCAGTCGGGCTCGCTCGCCACCCGACAGCTTCTCGACCATTGTCGTGGCGCGCGGGCCGGAGAAGCCGAAGCGGCCCAGCTGCGCGCGCACGGCGGCAGGGGTCTTGCCTTCCATCGCGCGCGTCATCAGCTCGACCGGCGTCGAGGCGCTCGCCAGTTCCTCGACCTGATACTGGGTGAAATAGCCTACCTTCAGCTTGCCGGTCGCGGCCACCGCGCCCTCGGCTGCGGCAAGCTGACCTGCAAGCAGCTTGGCGAAAGTCGTCTTGCCGTTACCGTTCTTGCCCAGGAGCGCGATCCGGTCATCGGCATCGATGCGCATGTCGAGGCGCTTGAGGATCGGTGGGCCGCCACCATAGCCGACCGCGGCGCCGTCGAGCCTGATCATCGGCGAGCGCAGTTCGCCTGGCGAGGGAAACTCGAAGCTGAGCGAGGGATCTTCCATCAGCGCGACGATCGGTTGCATCTTTGCCAGCATCTTGGCCCGGGCCTGGGCCTGCTTGGCGGTGGAGGCGCGCGCGCTGTTCCTCGCCACATAATCCTGCAGCCGCGCACGCTGCGCATCCTGAGCCGCCTTGGCGGAGGCCAACTGCGCGGCGCGCTCGGCCCGCTGCTTCTCGAAGGCGTCGTAGCCGCCCGCGTACAACGTCAGCTTGCCTGCCTGCAGGTGCAGGATATGGTCGACAA
>Ga0070665_100000387_pt1 | contig 64945 bp, 49 predicted proteins | sample KBSS13metaG_FD_65862 | JGI IMG/M metagenome (GOLD analysis project Ga0070665, IMG submission 65862) | Switchgrass rhizosphere microbial communities from Kellogg Biological Station, Michigan, USA - KBS S1-3 metaG | ecosystem: Host-associated > Plants > Roots > Rhizosphere > Soil ... | reverse complement strand
TCTTCGCGACAATGGACTGCAGCGGCTCGCCGCTTTGCAGACGTTGAGCGAACTGCGCGGCGTTACTGTCGACCTTGGTGGGGGGCGCGCTCAGCTCCTGTCGGTACCGCGCCAGGGCGGCCGCGCCGCCATGACGCTGCAGCCGGTCGGCGGCGACGGTGCCCGGACTGTTCCAATATTCCGCGAACTCCGCGGCCAACCGGTCGACGATCGGGCCCGCTACGAGGACGTCGTCATCGCCGAACTGGGAGTCCGGATCGACCTGGAAGTACTGGTCGCCGATGTTGCGGCCGCCGGTCATGGCGACCGTGCCGTCGACCACCATGAGCTTGTTGTGCATGCGGTAGTCGAGCCTGGATTTGTGGAACAGAAAATCCAGGCCGCGCATCAACTTGTTGTGGCCGCGGTAGTCGAACGGGTTGAACACGCGGACCTCGACCCGGGGATGCGCGGTCAGGAGTAAAAGTTTCTCGTCACCGACGACGGTTTCGCCATCATCGGTAATGATTCTCACGCGCACGCCACGATCCGCGGCACGCAGCAAAGCCTGCTGCACCAGCCGGCCTGTATCGTCGCTGCGGAAGATGTAGTACTGCAGGTCGAGGCTCTCCCGGGCCTGGTCGATCAACTCGATCCGCAGCAACAGGCCGTCGATGCCCGTCGAGACCAGGTGAAATCCCGAAACGGACGGGTTGTTGGACCCTCGCGGTTGGAAAGTCTGGGCGAGCCAACCTGCGGTCGCGCGCGGTTGGGGTGGCTCGCTGACGGGTGGGGTGGAGAGGGGTGGGAGTGTTGCGCAGCCGGCGAGGGATAGGGCGCTGCAGAGAATCCAGAGCGCGTGCCGCAGGCGGCTGAATGAGGGACGTAGCACCAGCATGGGCTACGACGAAGCAGCTTTTGTGCCGCCGAACGAACTCCTTACGAAAGGTCGCGGCGGAACCGGTGTCGGCCGCCGGCCGGTCAGCAGGCGGGGGCGAAATTCCGCAGTACTGCCAGGAGCAGCGCGGAGCTCATGGGCTTACCCAGCCAACACATGTAGTTGTCGCCGTCGAAGGCATGCACCGCCGACGAGGTATCGCCGGAGATGACGATGGCCCTGAATGTGGGGCCACGCAGCTCGCGGACTGCGGCAATGACCTGCTTCCCTGTGTCTGCGCCCCTCAGGTGGTAGTCAGTAATGACAAGGTTGAGGTCAGGGTTGGCGCGGGCGCGCTCGATGGCTTCCGCGAGCGATGCGGCGGTCGTCACGCGATAGCCGGCGCCCTCGAGGAACAGCGCCGTGGCTCCGAGCACGGTGGCATTGTCCTCGACGAGCAGGATGTGGGGCTTCATGATGCGAGGATAACAAACCTGCGGCGCCCGTCATTCCTGCGGTGCAACCCAACACCTCGCGGAGTAGGATGCGTGGAGGATCCGAGGGTTACGAGTCGAAGATGCGCCGCGTCACCTGGTACTTTGATTTCATCTCCCCGTACGCGTATTTCAGTTTGCATACACTGGAACGGCTGGGCACGGAGGTCGAGGTCCAGTACGAGCCGGTGCTGCTCGCGGGGCTTTTGAATCACTGGGGGCAGAAGGGGCCGGCGGAGATTCCGGCGAAGCGGGTGTGGACGTACCGCTCCTGTGTCTGGTGGGCACAACAAAACAACCTGCCGTTTCGCGTACCGGCCGCTCATCCGTTCAACCCCTTGCCCTACCTGCGTTTGTCCATCGCCGCCGGGAATTCGCCGGCCGCGGTCCGGACGATTTTCGATGGCCTGTGGACTTCCGGTGTGGACCCCGCCGATCCCGGTGCCGTTGTATCGCTTGCGGCGTCCGTGGGCATACCTCTCGAGCGCATCGCAGATCCCGCTGTGAAGAGCGCTCTGCGCGAGTCGACCGAACGGGCCGTGCAGAAGGGCGTCTTCGGTGTTCCGACGTTCGGGATCGATGACCACTTGTTCTGGGGCAACGACTCGCTGGATTTTGTGATCGCCTACCTGCGCGACCCGTCCATCATGGAAACGGATGACATGCAACGCATCGATACGTTGCCTATCGGGGTGTCTCGGGTTTGAGCGGGTGGTGTTGGATGCAGTAGAGCGTTCAGCGCCGGGGGGTGAGCAGCGCCCGCAAGCGGAAGTCAATCAACAGTAGGCCGCCCCAGAGCAACGCGCCGACCAGCGTCGGGAAAATGTAGGCCTCGAAAAGCGGGTTGCCGACGCGCATGTGAGCGGCGACGGCGCCACCCAGGTATCCGGTCAGTAGTACCGCGCCGAGGATGGACGTGGCTGGGATCACGTACAGTGCGGTGCAGACCAGCTCGATCACGCCGATCGTTACGGTGACATTGAGTGGAAACCCGAGCTGGTTCATCGCCTGGAGCACCGGGGCCGGGGTGGCGAGGTGGATTCCAGCGTCCATCAGCAGAAAGAGCACGACGATGGCGCGCATCGCTCGCGACGTCCAGAGCGCTTGATTGGATACGGCCGGGTTGGCTTGGATTGCGGTTGCCATGGATCGCGCTCCGGTTTTGCCTCGTTGCTCCCAAGGACGTGCCACCGGGGTGCGATCCGACAGGCCAGCCCGTCGATATTCGTATCAGAAATAGATACGAATAGGGATGGCATTCGTAGCGGGCAGGCCGTTAGCTATCCACGGGGCTAACGGTCGCGAGGCAAGCCGGGCAACCCTACGACGGGCAGTGCGCTATCACCGAGCAACATTCTGCGGAGCCTTCCCAAGGCAGCAGATAGCTACTCGATTCCTCGACAACAAAACCGGCGGCGCTGATCTGGCGGGACAGCGTCATCTCATCCAGCGGCCGCAACGCGCTGATGAACAATCGGCCTTCAGGGTAGAGCCAGCGATAAAACTTCCGGAGGGATTGCTCGATGGCCCCGGTGTCCAGCAGATGTAGGACGCGGGCTGCATGGATGGCCGCGAAGCTGGGAGCCTTGAAGTCAACTGTCGGTAGCTGCCCGAGCCGCACCCGCAGTCTGTGGCATTGTTCAGAGGGTGTACGCTCGACGAGTCGATGGAGCGCGGCCGCGCTGGGATCCACCGCCACGACTCGACCGCCGCGTGCGAGCAAGGCGAGAGTTGCAACTCCGTCGCCGCAACCGATGTCCAGTACTGCTCCACCCGCGTCCTGCGCCCAGATCACGAACTTCAGGGACAGAACATCGAGAGTGGGACTCATCCCATTTCCGGGCCCGCTGCCGCTGCGGGGCATCCACGCCGGGTGGGGAACTGCGGTTGCGAAGTGGCTCACGGCGACTCCCTTGGGCGCCCTGGCAGGGCCGCTGCTGCAGAAAATGCCATAACTGAGGCATCGAGACCCACATTTAGCAGATTCTGTTCCCAGCGCGGTCGCATTGTTCGCGTCGCGCCGCTGCGCCCCGGTTGTCCCGCGTCGCGCCCGCTGGCGCTTCTTCCGGATTCCCTTCGCTGCGCTCCGGTTGTCGGATCCGGGCGACCGCCTTGCGGGAACGGGGAGTTGCGGTTACTTTTATTCTCCAACTTTACAGTGCAAAGTAATTGGCGACATGCAATTAAACACAGGGTCCGGTGTGAAGAAGAAGTATTGGCTGCCTTTGCTGTTGAGCGTCTGGATGCCCCTGGCGGCGCACGCCGGCATCGATCACGAATGGGCGTTCGACCAGAACGGCATCTGGGCCCGCAAGTATCAGACAGGGCTCGAATACGGCGTGATTGCCGTCGAAATCGGCGGCGCGCTGTGGTTGGGCAATGACAACGAGTTGGGTCACACGATGTGGCAGACCCTGGACTCCTCCATCATCTCCGGCCTCACCGCGGATGTCATGAAGCGCGCATTCGGGCGCGCGCGTCCCGAGCAAGGGAACAATCCGAACGCCTGGTTCAAGGGGAGCTGCTGCGAGAGCTTTCCGAGCGGGGAGGTGACGCTACAGGCGAGTTTCGTCACGCCGCTCATCGTCAATTACGCCAAGGAGTATCCCTGGGTCTGGGGCCTGGAAGTCCTCCCGGTCTACGATGCCATCGCGCGGATGAAGAGCCGCGCGCATTGGCAGACCGACGTCATCGCCGGTTGGGCGCTGGGGACCGGTATAGGCTACTGGACGACACGCTGGAAGACCCCGCTGACCGTGCGAGTCCTCCCGGATGGTCTCTCAGTAGGCTTGTCGAAGCGGTTCTAGAAGCCTGTCTGCGGCGATCATTGGTCAGACAGGCTTCAGGGTTTCGCGCCGGCCGGCACGCCGCGACCTTCTTTCACCGCAAAGGCGGCATCCCGCACGACCTGCTCGAGAACGGCAAGATACTCGACGTAGCGCTTATGACCCTCGGCGGTCAGGCGGCACGTGGTCTGTGGCCGGTTGTGCTCGAAATTCTTTTCCACGTCCACCAACCCGGCCTCCTGCAGGACCTGCATGTGCCGGCTGAGATTCCCGTCCGTGAGGCCGCACAGGGCCTTCAGGTCGTTGAATCGGAGTCCCTTCGGATAACGCGCGAGAGAGGTCAGCACGCTCAGACGCGCTCGCTCGTGGATCACGCGGTCGAGGCCCGGATACGCGTATTGATTGGCGCGCGCTTCGCCTTTCTTGCGTGAGCCGGTCATCGCGGACGCTCGAGCAGACGGCGCTGCAGGACAATCCCCGCGACCAACAGGTGGCCCACTCCGTAGGGAATTCCCATCGCCCAGGGGGAGTTGGCATGAGTTGGCGCGGCCAGGCACAGGCACGCCAGGCCGCAGGCGAGATACCACACGCCGACGACGAAGGTCGCACGGGGCAGGAACCGGCACGACGGAAACACACCGAGGGCGAAGAAGATGTGCCACAGGCCCGGCAACATCCACAGGTCCTGTGGTGCGAGCTCGAGGAGCGCGATAGTGACCAGGCCCCCAGCGACCACTGCCGGCAGGAACTGCTCGAGGGCTGATTGCAGCATGGCCGTGGCGAGCCCGCCGTGGGCGCGGCGCGAATGGTGGACCGTCTCGAAGGCAATCACGGTGACACACAGAATGGCGGCAGCCGCCCAGATCGCGATGAACAGTCGCATGTTGGTCGCGGAATGCGGCAGCCACAGCGCCTGCCCGGTCGCCACCAACAGGGCGAAAGCCCCGGTGCCTGCGAGCGTTGCGGGCGCATAGCCGCGGAATTCCGTACTTTGCGCGAGCTGCTCGCGGATCGCACTGATATCGATCAAGGCCCTTTCGAGGTCCTGCATGAGATCACCTGGTGCTTTGCAAGTTAAAGTACACCAGGGTCGCGGCCGTTCACAAGAAGTGCGGCTTCAGGAGGCTTACCAGGACGCACAGAACCGCCGTACCCGCGGCGGGAAAGCGCACGAGCTGCAGGAGTAAAAATGCCGCCACGGCCACGGCCGCATCCGTAAGGTCGGTCACGCCGCTGCGCCAGACGGGGTCGTAGAGCGCCGCAGCGAGTATGCCGACGACGGACGCGTTGATACCGGCGAGCGCTGCCGATGCACCTGCGATGCTTGCGAGCCGGTTCCAGAGCGAGACGCTGCCGGCCGCGATCAAGAGACCGGGCAGGAAGATGGCCAACACCGCCAGTGTCGCCCAGGCGGCGGCCAGATGCGGCGGCGCGCTGGTGGCGCCCAGGTAGGCGGCCACCGTAAAGAGCGGGCCCGGCAGCCCTTGAGCGAGCGCGTAACCTGACAGGAAACTGCTGTCCGAAATCCAGCCGCCCGGCACGAGCTCCTGCCGCAACAAGGGCAGCACGACATGTCCGCCACCAAATACGAGGGCGCCCGCCCGATAGAATATGGCGGCCAGTGCCCCCGGCGAATGTGGCGCAAGCAATGCGATCCCCGACACGGTGGCGAGCAGCAGGACATACAACGTCACAGCCGCCGCGGCGACCCGTGGCTGCGATGCTCGAACCATACCAAGATCGGCGAGCTTCGTGCCGCGACACACGAACCAACCGGCTACGGCTCCAAGAAACATGACGACCATCTGTGTCGCCGGGGTGGCAAACACCAACAGCGCGGCACAAGAGAGCGCCGCGAGCGCGCGGCGCGGCCAGTCCGGGCACAGGCTCCGCGCCATGCTCCAGACAGCTTGCGCCACTACGCCAACAGCGGTCAGCACGAGGCCGTGGAGTATCGGCTGCAACCAGGCAGCGCTCGACGGCAGCGTTTTGACGAGTACTGCAAAAGCATACATCAGCAGTGCCGAGGGCAGGGTGAAGCCGACCCAGGCGGCGAGCGCGCCTTGCCAACCCGCCCGGCGCAGCCCGACGAGAAACCCAACCTGACTGCTCGTCGGCCCCGGCAGACTCTGGCACAGCGCGACGAGCTCGACATACTCCGCGCTGCTGAGCCATTGGAGTTTTCTGACGTAGGTGCGCTCGAAGTATCCCAGGTGGGCGATGGGGCCGCCGAACGAGGTCAAGCCGAGCCGCAGCGCCGTCCAGAGCACCTCACCCATGGGGCCGCAGTATACGCGACTCAGCGCTCGAGGTAGCCGTGCGAGATGGCGTAAGCGGCCACGGCCGTTGCCGTTTTGAGTCCGAGCTTGCGCATCAGGTTGCTGCGGTATTTTTCGATGGTCTTGTGGCTCAGCGACAACTCCTCGGCGATCTCCCGGGTGCGCCGCCCTTGGCCGATCCGCTTGATGACGTCGCGCTCGCGGTCGCTCAGGCCGTCGGACTGCTGTTGCTGCTCCAGGTGGTGTTTGCGGACATACCCGTGCACCACACGATCGAGGATCGTAGGGCTCACGTAGCGTTGTCCCTCCCGCATGCTCTTCAGTGCGTTGGTGAGCTCGGCGCGCGTATCGGACTTCAACAGGTAGCCGTCCGCCCCGGCGCGCAGGGCCTCATCCAGGGCCTGGTCGTTCCCCTCGAATGTCAACACGAGCACGCGCGTGCGCGGCCAGCGCTGGCGTACCGCTGCAATGAGCGCGACACCATTCGACCCCGCAATGGCGCTGTCCAGGATGACGATTTCCGGAGCATGAGCGGCGGCAAACCGCGCCGGGGCGCCGTTGCCGCTGATCGCCGCGGCGACCTGGAACCCCTCTTCGAGATTGAGCAGGGCGCACAGGCCGTCGCGCAGCAGGGTATCGGCATCGATCACCAGGATCTGGAGCTTTGAGCCCATCTTCACCTTGCAGCGGCGCGCGCGGCGCTCGTCGTGGTTTGATGTTATAAGAATAGGCGCACTCACAGGGAATTTCGCTACCGGGAAATCCCTACGGCCGCTGCGGGTTTCTCCCGGCGATGCGCTGAACATTCGACGGCATGGGGCGGCCGCCCGACTTACAATATTCTGACCGGTAACGTGTGGGCGGTGTCGACCGCGTTGGAGCCGGATATGTTGTTGTTGAAAGTCATCGTGGTCTACTGCCTGCTGCTGGCCGTGGCCCTCTGGTTCGGGTATCGTTCGCGATTCGTCTGGCCGGACCAGGACGGGCCGTAAGGGCGAGGATCGCAGGCCCGTGGCTCATGCTGCGGCGCGAGTCCCATACCCGGCCCCTACCGGATTGCCCTACCCGACACCGGCCGAGGATGTCCGTATATTCCCGGGCCATGCGTCCACCAGGCCGCTCGGCTTTCGTCCTGCTCTGTTGGGCCGCCTCGGCGCTCGCCCACGCGGACATTTACGCGTTCACCGACAGCTCCGGCGTGACTCACTATTCCAACGTTCCGAGCGATTCCCGGTTCGAGCGCGTCCTGCGCGAACGGGTCGTGGATGCGGCCCGCCCCATCGGGACGGGCTGGCGCGCCCGGGCGGCTACTTACGCCGTCCTGATAGACGAGGCGGCGCAGCGCGCAGGCGTCAATCCAGCCCTGCTACGGGCAATGATCGCCGTGGAGTCCGCTTTCGACCCGCGGGCACTCTCGTCAAAAGGCGCGCAAGGCCTGATGCAGCTTCGTCCCGAAACGGCACGCCGCTACGGGGTGAGCCGGCCCTTCGACCCTCGCGAGAACCTGCGTGCCGGAGCGAGTTACATCCGCGACTTGCTCGAGCATTATGGGCAGGACGTGCAGCTCGCACTGGCGGCATACAACGCCGGGGAGGACGCGGTCGACCGGCACGGACGGTCGATCCCTCCTTTTCCGGAGACGCGCGCCTACGTACCGGCCGTCCTGCGGTTTTACCGCCGTTTCCTGGCGGACATCCCGTCAGACTGACAAGACACCGTGCGCCGGATCGTCACTCTCGTGTCGCGCATCTGTGCCTCCGGGCCCGGCATGACAATGCGCGCGGCCGCGGAGGTTGCCCTGGGAGAGTTGATTAAACAGTTCCCAGGTCTCCGGAGCGTGCTTCTCGAGCGTGACACGCGTCGGCCGGACATGGTACGTGCGATTGCAGGCGCGACTGCCGACGCCCCCTGGGCTGATCGCAGCATACCCTTGGCCGAGATCGCTCCGGTCGCCGAGGCTTTTCGCACGCCCCGCCTCGTCGTGTGTGGGACTGCCCTGTTGCCGGGTGATCGGGTGGTCCCCATGATCTGCGGCGCAATCCCGGCCCCGGACGGGGCCGTCCATGTGGTCGTCCTGCAGGGGGGCACCTCGACGGCCCTGGCGCCGCGCAAGGCTGCGGTGGAAGTGGTGCGCAGGATGCTTGCCTGGAGTCCGGCACCGGCTGCCGCGCAACGCTCGCGAGTACTCGCGGCGATCGTCGAAGCCAAACAGGAGTGGGAGCGCACGGCGGATGCGCTTCCCGAGTTGGTCGGCCTCGTCGACCGTTGCAAGCGGGTCGTACGCATCAACCGGGCGCTCGAGCGCTGGTCGTTGGGAAAAGTGCAGGACGCCATCGGCTGCGACGTGCATCGGCTGTTGCATCCGGCGTGCGACGCCAACGGCGCGTGCGAGCTCAACTCGCGGTTGGAGCGTGCTTTCCGGAAACTCGCCCGCGCACCCACGGCGACTTTCGAGCTGACCGACCCTGTCGGCGAGATGGACCTGGTCGTGGTGCTCAATCGGATCGGCGAGATGGGCGGTGGAGCCGGCGTCACGCACTGGAAGAACGCGGCCCTCATCGTCGCGGATGTCACTTCCCTGCGCAGGGCGGAGCGCGAGCTCAAACTGCTCAACCGAGCCCTGGAACAGCGCGTTGCCGATCGAACCGCACGGCTCACGGGAATCAACCGCGCCTTGCGCAGCGAGATCAAACGTCGCTGCGAGGCGGAGGAGTCGTTGCGGAAGTCGAAGCTGGAGCTGGAAGCTCTCTCCGATCGCCTCGTCACGGCGCAGGAAGAGGAGCGCAAGCGCATCGCGCAGGACCTGCACGACTCGGTGGGCCAGGGCATGAGTGCGATCAAGTACTCGCTCGAGCGGGCCAACCTGCTGGCTCGGCGGGATGCCGCGGAAGAAGCCATTCACGTCGTCGGCAATGCGATCGAGCGTACCCAGGGAGTCATCGACGAGGTGCGGGCCATTTCCATGAACTTGCGTCCCGCGGCCCTCGATGACCTGGGCGCCGTTTCGGCCATCCGCAGCTTTTGTCGCGATTGGCGCCAAGTCTATAGTACCGTGACTGTCGATGCGGACCTGGCGGTGTTGGACAAGGACATTCCTCCCGGTATCGTCACCAACGTTTACCGGGCGGTGCAGGAATCTCTCAACAACGTAGCACGGCATGCGCAGGCACAACGTGTGCGCGTATCGATGCGGATCGCCAGCGGCAAGTTGGTGGTCAAAATCCAGGATGATGGCGTGGGATTTCGCATCGACAGTGAAGCGCGTGAGGGGCATGCGCGGCCGGCCTTACTTGGTTTGCGTGGACTGAGAGAACGGACCGAACGCTCGGGAGGCAGCTGCAAGGTCACCAGTGCTCCCGGTAGGGGCACGACCGTCCGGCTGGAGTGGCCGGTGCCGGCAGGGGTCGTGGCGTGGAACGCGAACACCCGACTCAACTGAGAGCAACCGCGCCGCGGGGTGGCAATCCGCCAGTCATCTACTGCAAAACCCTCCCTGCGCCTACTGGATAGTGAGCGCAATTACACCCTCATGTGCCGACTGGTCCGGGTTGCACGACCAGGAGCAGCATGGGTTCATGGACTCGACAATCACTATCCACGTATTCCGGCGCCACGCGCGCGGTTTCACACTGCTGGAGCTGCTCGTCGTGATGGTCATCATCGGTCTGCTGGCCGGCTTCGTGGCGCCGCGCTACTTTGCGCAGGTCGGCAAGTCGCAGGTGAAGGTGGCGCGTGCGCAGATCGATGCGCTGGACAAGGCGCTCGATGAGTTCCGGCTCGATATGGGGCGGTACCCGACGACCGAGGAGGGACTCGCGGTGCTCATGACCCAGCCGAGCAACGAGCCCTCCTGGGGTGGTCCGTACCTCAAGAAGGGCGTGCCGATGGATCCTTGGGGCCGACCGTACGTGTACCAACAGCCCGGCACCCACGGCGACTTCGATCTGCTGTCCTACGGAAAGGACGGGCGTCCCGGGGGAGCTGGGGAAGACGCTGACGTCGCTAACTGGTGATGCCGTGCGTTTTCGGGTTACCGCGCTCGACCTTCACAGCAAACCGGCGATCCACGAGATGGATGCGTTGGATGAGACGGATGCGCGCCGGCAGGCACTGGCACGCGGGCTGAGAGTTCTCGCTGTCCAAGGTGCGCGTTTGCGAGCCCCCGGGCGGGCAAAACTCGCCCTGGTGCCCTTCAGCAATGAGTTGGTGGCGCTGCTCGATGCCGGATTGTCTCTCGTGGAGGCGATCGATGCCCTGACGGAGAAGGAGCGGGACGAAGCGATCGCCAGCACTCTCGAGGGTCTGCGGCGCAGGTTGTACGAAGGACAAAGTCTCTCGGCGGCGCTGGCGGAGTATCCGAGCTGCTTCCCACCACTGTACGTGGCCACGGTCCGCGCGAGTGAGCGCAGCGGGGCCATCTCCGAGGCGCTGCGGCGCTTCGTGAGTTACCAGGAGCAGATCGACGTTCTCAAAAAACGGCTGATCAATGCTTCCATCTATCCCGCGGTGCTGCTCGGTGCCGGCGCGCTCGTGGTGGTATTTCTGGTCGCCTACGTAGTGCCTCGTTTCTCCGGGATCTATGAAGACATCGGCGGCGAGCTGCCGTTGGCTTCCCGGCTTCTCATGCAGTGGGGCCGTTTGCTCGATGCGCACGGGCTCGCCGTTCTCACCGGCTTCGCGGCGCTCGCGGCGGCTGCGATTTACGGCGCCATACAGCCGGCGTTCCGTGCGGCGGTTGGGCGCGCCTTCACTCGCATTCCGGCGATCGGACACCAACTCGAGTTGTACCAGCTCGCGCGTCTCTACCGGACGGTGGGCATGCTTCTTCGGGGTGGGCTGCCGGTGGTGACCGCGTTCGAAATGACACGGGGCTTGCTCGCGGTAGCTGCACAACCGCGCCTTGCCGCGGCAACGCGCTCTGTCCGGGAGGGTCTGTCGCTCACGGATTCGCTGACGGCCACCGGGCTGACTACACCGGTTGCCGAACGCATGCTTCGAGTGGGTGAGCGCAGCGGCAACATGGGCGAAATGATGGAGCGCATCGCTGCTTTCTACGATGCCGAGCTCGCCCGCTTCGTGGAGGTCGCTACGCGCCTGATCGAGCCGGCGATGATGGCTGTCATCGGCCTGGTGATCGGTGGGATCGTCGTGCTCATGTACTTCCCGATTTTCGAGCTGGCAGGCAGCATAAAGTGAGCGCCGCACCCGAAATCCTGACACTGCAGGCCGGGCCGCCCCTGACCGAGGAGCGGCTGCGTGAGGCCATGGCGCGGGCCGCGGAGGCGGGCCGCCCGGTCGTGGAGGATCTCGCCGAAACGAGCGGACTGTCGGGCGATGCACTGGCCAAGGCTCTCGGTGCCGTGCTGCATTATCCCGCTCTCGACGGCCCGACTCTCATGACCCTGTCGCCCGCGTTCGATTTGCTGGGGCCGACGGATGCGGCTCCACGTGGGTGTGTCATCGTCCGCCGCGATTCCGAGCTCCTGGCCGTCATTGGCGATCCCTTCCGGACCGGTGTGCGCGGCTGGCTCGAGCTCAAAGTCACCCAGCCTCTGACGTGGTGCCTGGCGGCACCCGGTGAGATTACGGCGTACCTGGCGAAGCACGAGCAGGACTTGCGCGCCATGGACGTCGCGCAAGTCGGTCCCGCCGGCGAAACCTCACTGGCCGCCGAAGTCGAGAATCTCTCGCTCGCGACGATCAGCGCAGATTCGAGCCCCGTCGTGAAGCTCGTCCACTCGACTGTCTATGACGCGCTGAAGGCGGGGGCAAGTGACATCCATCTCGAGACTCGCCCGGGCGGCCTCTCCATACGCTACCGCGTCGACGGTGTGTTGGTGCACGTCGCGAACCTCGGTGGCGCGGAGCTGTGCGAGCAGGTCATTTCGCGCATCAAGGTGATGAGCGAGTTGGACATCGCCGAGCGGCGGGTCCCGCAGGATGGCCGCTTCAAGCTCGCGCTCAAGGGTCGGCCGATCGACTTTCGCGTCTCCGTGATGCCGAGCGTGCACGGCGAGGATGCCGTGTTGCGTATCCTCGACAAGCAGGCCCTGACCAACGAGCTGCAGGGCTTGCGGCTCGATGGTCTCGGCTTCGACGCTGCGGTCGTACGACGGCTGCAGCGGCTCGCGCAACTGCCTTACGGGATGCTACTCGTCACAGGTCCGACCGGCAGTGGCAAGACGACCACGTTGTATGCCGCCATCTCCGAGACCAACACCGGACACGACAAGATCGTCACCATCGAGGATCCGGTCGAATACCAGCTTCCCGGCGTGCTGCAGATCCCCGTCAACGAGCGCAAGGGTCTCACCTTCGCCCGCGGCCTCCGCTCGATACTGCGTCACGATCCGGACAAGATCATGGTCGGCGAGATACGCGATCCCGAGACAGCCCAGATCGCCATTCAATCGGCGCTGACGGGACACCTCGTCTTCACGACTGTGCACGCCAACAACGTATTCGACGTGCTCGGACGATTTGCCCACATGGAAGTGGATTCCTACGCTTTCGTCGCCGCGTTGAATGGGATCCTGGCGCAACGGCTGGTGCGGGTCGTGTGCGAGCAGTGCGCCATCCCAGTGCAGCCCTCGGCGGAGCTCCTCAGCGAGTCCGGACTCGCGCCGGCGCTCATTTCCGGATGGACGTTTCGCGCCGGCCGCGGCTGTGCGCATTGCCGGGGGACCGGTTACAAGGGCCGCCGCGCGATCGGCGAGCTGTTGGTCCTCAACGACGAGTTGCGCGAGGCGATCGTCGTGCGTGCGCCGGCCCGGCGACTCAAGGAGCTGGCCATCGCCGGGGGTTCCCGGCTCATGCGGGCGACAGCTCTCGACCTGGTCGAGCGTGGCCAGACAACATTGATGGAGGCCAATCGTGTCACCGCTCTGGCGTGATGAAGTAGCGATCTATCTCGCGCCGCGTAAGATCGCGCTGGCCCGGCGCACCCGCGGGATCAAGCCGCATCTCACCCATGCGACGGAAATTGCCGTTGCAGGCCATTACGGTGATGTTGCGCCGACACTCGACCGCCTCGCCGCCCTGCTTACCGAGCCGACGTGGCAGGATGCCGCGGCTCGGGTCATCGTGGCGGACCCCTGGGCCCGCTACGGCATAGTCCCCTGGCCCGATTTGCGACTCGACAACGACGGGCGGCTGTCGCACGCACGCTATGTGCTCGCGGAGAGTTACGGAGACGTGGTGTCCGACTGGAGTGTTGCGCTCGCCGATACTCCGCCAGGGCGCGCCTACGTGGCCTGTGCGATGCCGCAACCGCTCAGGAGCGGGTTGGAGGAGGTGTTGGTCGGCGCGCGACTGAAACTTGCCTCTTTGCAACCGCAGCTGATAGTCGCTTTCAATGCGTGGCGCCACCAGCTTCCCGCGGACGATGCCTGGTTCGTGAGTCTCGATGACGGCTCCCTCGCCGCGGTGCATCTATCCCAGGGAGCGTGGGACAGAGTCCACATGGCGCGCCTTTCGCAGGACTGGGGCGTCGAGCTCGAGCGCCTACGGACATTCAGCCGCCTGTCGCGCACCGGCTCGGGCGCTGCGCGGATGTTGGTTGATGCACCTACGTGGATGCGGTCCATGCAGATCGCGCAGGCGGCCTCTACGGAGTTCGAGTGGCTGGAGCCGGTCGGTGGCGGAACGGCGAGCCACGAGCTCGCCTTGCTACAGCGGGTGTATGCATGAAGGCACCGGCCTGCATCGCGCTCGATTTTGCCGGGCCGCGGCGGCACATCCGGTCCTCTGGAATCCTACTGTGTGCCGCCGGGATTCTCGCCTGTGCCCTCGTCGGTATGTCGTTCCAGGCCACTTTGGCGGAGCGCGACACGCTCCAGGCGCACCTGGGGGCGACGGTACGCCCACACCGGACCGTAAATCCCGACACGGCGCGCAACGCCGCGGCGGCCGCGGCAATCGAGAAGCAACTGGCGGTTCCCTGGAGCCGCCTGCTGGCGGAACTGGAAGGAGCAAGTCAGGATGTCGCGTCCACCGTGTCACTGTTGGAAGTCGAGCCGGATGCCGCGAAGCATCTGGTGCGGATCACTGCCGAGGCCCGGACGCTTCCTGACGCGCTTGCTTACCTGGAGAGGCTGCAGAAAAGCCCCGTCCTGCGTTACCCGATGCTCGACAGCCACGAGTTACGCAAGGACGACCCGCAGCACCCCATCCGGGTGAAGCTCAGTGCGGAGTGGCGCACGTGAGAGCAGTGAGTGTACCTGGGCGAGCCAAGGGTGCAATCGCGCCTTCGCCGGCTCTGCCGGGTTCGACTTCGGGCCGCAGCGTCGTCGTCGGGTCGGCGCGCCGGTGGCTTGCACAAGTTACGCACCGGTGGCTGCCCATCATCAGTTGGTCACTGCAACGAACTGGTCGTCCTGGACTATCCGGCGCGGCCCTGCTCACAGCGAGCGCCGTGTTCCTGATCTCCACGTATCTGCCGCTCGCCCGGGAGGTGGCAGAGTTGCGTTCGCAAGTGGAGACGCAACGCGTCGAGAGTCCAGCTGGTGCAAGGCCGGCGAGCGCTCCCGGTACAACCCTGCTGCGCAGTCTGCCGCCGCGTACCCGTGTGCCGTCACTGCTCGGGGTGCTCCTCAAACAGGCGGATGCGGCGCACTTGAGCATCGATACCGGCAAGTACGAGGCAACAGCGCTCAAGAGCGGCGGTGTGACGAGTTACCAGGTGTCCTTCCCGGTGAGCGGTCCGTATCCCCAGGTGCGGCAATTCATCGATGCAACACTCACCGCGCTGCCGTCCGTGGCCCTGAGCGAGTTGTCGCTGACACGCAAGACGATCGGTGATGGCTCGGTGGAAGCCCAGATCCGGCTGACCCTCTTTACGCGGGAGAGTCCATGAGTCGCTTGCTCAACACCGCGCTCGCCCTGGCCATCGCTTGCACCGCGAGCCTGATTGCCTCCAGCGCCGAGCCTCCCGCAGCCCCCCCGGTGCACCCCAAGGAGCCGCCGACGAAGCCGCAGCGCGCCGCGGACTCGTCTCACGCGGCAGCTTTATTCGCTACTCATTCATGGTACGTACCGCCGCCGCCACCGCCGCCACCGGCTCCACTTCCGCCGCCGCCGCCCGAGGCGCCGCCTTTCCCCTACACATTCGTCGGTAGCTATACCCCCGCCGGCGAGCAGCCCGTCTATTTCCTCGCCAGGGCCGATCGCGTGATCGACGCGCACGTCGGAGATCACCTCGATGGCATCTATGCATTCGAAAGCGCCGGCGCCGGCAGCCTCGTTTTCAACTACCTGCCACTCAACATCCGGCAGACCGTGCCCATTGGAGTCTCTCCGTGAACCTGCTGCTGCAACGCTCTCTCGTCATCGTGCTCGCGGCCTGCATCGGCGGCTGCGTCGCGGATCGGCTGCACCGGGAGGGCATGAACGAGCTCAACCAGGGCGAGTTCGAGGACGGGCTCACCAAGCTCGCGGCGGCGGTCAAGGCCGATCCGGACAACCTCACCTATCGCCTGGACTGGCGTGCCCGCAAGGAAGCCGCTGTCCAACAACTCATTGCAGCGGCGGACGCCGCCCGCGCGGCCGGTAAGGCAGAGGAGGCCGAGACCGAGTATCGGCGCGTCCTGGTGATCGAGTCGGGCAACGATCGTGCTCGCCGTGGGTTGGATGGCGTGGAGGCCGATCGACGTCACGCGGCACGCACCGCCAAGGCCGAGCAGCTCCTGAAGAGTAAACAATTGGACCAGGCCGAAGCCGAGGTCCGCGCGGTGTTGGGTGAGGATCCGGGTTTCGCTCCCGCCGTGGCGCTGGCCGCGTCGATCGATGCGGCCAAGGGGCCGGTCACCGCCGTTCCAAGGCTGCGCAGCCAGGACAACCGTCCGGTGTCGCTGCAATTCCGCGATGCGCCCACCAAGATGGTGTTCGAGGTGTTGGCACGCCAGACGGGAATCAACTTCATTTTCGACAAGGATGTGAAGTCCGACGGCAAGACCACCATTTTCGTGAGCCAGGTCTCGGTCGAGCAGGCGATCGATCTCATTCTCACGCAGAACCAGCTCGCCCGGCAGGTGCTCGCGGAGAACATGGTGTTGATCTATCCGAATACGCCCGCCAAGCAGAAGGACTACCAGGACGAGATCGTCCACACGTTCTACCTCGCGAACGCCGCGCCCAAGGATGCGGAGTCGATGCTCAAGACCGTACTCAACAGCAAGACACTGTACGTGGACGAGCGCGCAAACGGGATCACCGTCCGCGATACCCCCGAGCACGTGCGCATGGCGGAGAAGCTCATCGCCTCGCTGGACGTACCCGAGCCCGAGGTGCTCATGGAGGTGGAGGTGCTGGAGATCACCCGCAGTCTCGCCGATCAGCTCGGCATCAACTACCCGAGCAACGTGGCCTTCAAGGCATCCTCGCTCGCCAACCCGGGTAGCGCGGCATTGGTGTTGTCGGATATCGGCAAGCAGAACAGCAACACCGTCACGGTCTCATCACTGGGCGTGAGTGTCGATCTTCTCAAGACCGTCGGTCTCACCAACGTGCTGTCGAGCCCGAGAATCCGCGCCAAGAACAAGGAGAAGGCGCGTGTCCTGGTCGGCAATCGAGTACCCGTCGTGACCTCCGGAACGAGTGCCACGACCGGCGGGACCTACTCGACGAGCAGTGTGCAGTACATCGATGTAGGCCTGACCCTGGATGTGCAACCGACGATTCATCTCGACGGCGATGTCGCCATCAAGGTCGGGCTGGAAGTGAGCTCGATCCTGAAGGAGATCGATGTGCCGATCGGCAACGGCGGCACGACCATCGCTTACCAGATCGGCACCCGCAATTTCTCCTCCCTGTTGGAGTTGAAAGACGGCGAGACGCAGGTGCTGGCGGGTCTCATTCAGGATAGTGATCAGAAGAACTCCACGCACATCCCCGGTTTGGGGGACATGCCGCTCCTGGGACGGTTGTTCGGCTCTACGGGCACCACGCGTGACAAGAGCGAGATCGTGTTGTCGATCACGCCTCATATCATTCGCGCGCAGTCGCGCCCCGGCAGCGAGGCCATGGAGTTCTGGTATGGCACGGAGACGCAAACGCGCTCGGCGCCGTTCAGCTCGGCTCCCGTGAGCACGGAGAGCGGCGCTCCGACCGCGGCACAGGTTCCGGGAGGGGTTTCTTATGCGTCAGGTGGCGCCGCGCCGGCGGCAACGTCCCCGTACGCAGGTGCCGTGCGGAATGCGCCGACCCGCATGGATGCCTCGGCCGCACCACCGGACTCGCCGCCGCCCCCTGCCGGGCCTCCCAAGGTCACTATCGAAGGGCCTGACACGGCCAAGGCCGGCGACGAAGTCAACGTGGCCGTCCGACTGGCCTCCGGCACAGCGCCGGGCCGGCTGCGTGCGCAGGTGCGTTTCGACGCCTCCGCGCTGCAATTGTTGAGTGCCGAGCCGGGGAGCATTGCCGCATCCGGCGATTCACCCAAGTTGGATGTGCGGCCCGGAGGGGTGCAACTCGAGCTCGCCGGCAGCGCGGCTGCCCCGTTGGGAGCGAACGGCAGCATCGTCAATCTGCGTTTCCGAGCCGTAACGCCTCGCCCGTCGGTCCAGGTTTCCACCCAGGTAGTGCTGTTGAACGACGACAACACGGCCATGGCTGCAACTGCGGGGACTTCACTCAAGCTCGCCATTTCCCAATAGGTATGCGCTCCCGCGGATTCACTCTCGTCGAGTTGGTGATCACCGTTGCGATCGTTGCGCTGCTCGCGACGGCTGTCATCCCGTCCGCGCAGTTGATGTATCAGCGGCAGCGTGAGTCGGAGTTACGCGACGCGCTGCGCACGATCCGTACCGCCATCGACGCCTACAAGAAGGCGGCGGACGCCGGACGCATCAAGAAGGAGGCCGACAAGAGTGGCTATCCACCCGATCTGCAGACCCTGGTGGATGGCGTCGATGACGCAAGCAGTCCCAAAGAAGGGGTCAAGCTGTATTTCCTGCGTCGCGTGCCGCGCGATCCGTTCTGGCCGGATGCCACGAGCCCCCCGTCTGACACGTGGGGCCTGCGCTCGTATGCGAGCTCGGCCGAGGAGCCGCAGCAGGGTGATGACGTTTTCGATGTGTACTCGAGGTCCAGCCGCGTGGGTCTGAACGGAGTGCCCTACCGTGACTGGTAGCCGGGTCCACGGCTTCACGCTCGTCGAGCTGTTGGTCGTCATGGTCGTCATCGGAATGCTGCTGACGATCGCCGTGCCGCGTTACTTCAAATCCCTGGAGCGCGCCAGGGAGGCGGTGCTCAGGCAGGACATTACGAGCCTGCGCGAGTCCATCGATCGCTTTTACGGCGACACCGGCAAGTATCCCGAGACCCTGGAGATCCTGGTCGAGAAACACTACCTGCGCGCGGTGCCCGTGGATCCCATCTCCAGGGCTTCCGATACGTGGGTCCTGCTCCACGCGGAGGATCCGGAGGACACTGGAATCAAGGATGTGCACAGCGGTGCGCAAGGTAACGACGGCCAGGGCCAGCCTTATGCGTCGTGGTAGAGGGCTGCCGCGCCACCGCACGCAGCGGGGGTTTACCTACTTCGGCGTTCTGCTCCTGGTGGTGCTCATCGGGTTGTTGCTGGCAGCCGCGGGCGAGGTGGCCAGCCAACAGGCGCAGCGCGAGCGCGAGGCGGAGCTGCTGTTCGTGGGGCATCAGTACCGGGATGCCATCGAGCGTTATTTTCAGTTGAACCATCATTTTCCGGCGCGCCTGGACGACCTGGTGAGCGACAGCAGCGCGGGTATCGCTGTCACTCACTACTTGCGCAAGCGTTACCGGGATCCGATGGCTCCCACAGCCGATTGGACCGTGATGGGTGCCGCGGATGGTGGCATCCAGGGAGTGGCGAGCTCCTCCAGCCGAACTCCTATCAAGCGCGCCGGCTTCGATCCGGTCGACGTCGATTTCGACAAGGCCCAAAAGTATGCGGACTGGGCGTTTGTCTACGACCCGCTGCACGGCCTGCGCAGCCCGATCGGCCGCCCGTCTACATAGACACCCTACCTGTCGCCTACCTCCACACACCCACGCAGCTTAAGCGTCGACCGGATCGTATCGCGCCGGCTATTTCGCGACATTAGCCTTAACGGGAAGGTACAGCCAAGAAGAGTCGTCATCGAACGATTCACACAGGGGTTGTACCGCTGGTCTGCAATGCGCACACGCCTAACGGTCTCGATGTGTTGTTTGTTCGGTGTCATCGCGACGTTCGCTGTGCCGCTCCTCGCTGCGGACGTCGTTGCACCAAGTGCAGAGGAGCACGCCCATCACCATCACACCACGGACGCCGGCGGGACGCGCCGGAGTGTGCTGCATTACCAGGTACCCGATGTCGAGCTCGTCCGTGATGACGGCCGACACGTAAGCCTGCCGGCGGAGATGAACGACGGTCGGCCGGTCGTACTCGCCTTCATCTACACGAGTTGCACCACGGTCTGTCCGCTCACGAGTCAGACGCTGTCTCTGGTGCAGCAAAAGCTCGGTGATGTGCGCGATCGCGTTCACATCATGTCGATCAGCATCGATCCGGAGCAGGACACGCCGGCCCGCTTGCGCGAGTACGCCAAGACCTTTCACGCCGGTGCGCAATGGCAACACTACACCGGCACGCTCGCCGCAAGCCAGGGCGCGCAACGCGCGTTCGATGTCTATCGCGGCGACAAGATGGATCACGCTCCGGCGGTTTTGGTCCGGCGCGCGCCGGGAGGTGAGTGGGTACGGATCGATGGTTTTGCAACCGCCGAGCAGGTGCTGGCGGAGCTGCCCGATGTCCAGGAGCTGCACGCCGCGCGGTAGAGCGGCGGTCGGCATGTTAGAGCAACAGAAACTCCGATCTGCTGATGGAGGATTCGAAATGAAGCGCTTCGTTCCGTGTCTCGTCCGGTTCCTGCCGGCGGTCGGACTCTTCCTGGCGATGAGCGCCCACGCGCAGTCGTTCAAGGTGCAATGCCCGACGACGACGATGGCTCACCCGAGCGGGGGGAGCTATGAGAACAACGGCAGCACCATCAAGTGTCAGCAGATCGCAGGCGGTGACGGCTACGCCACCATGGGCGACGGCACGACCACGTACCTGTTCGGCTTCGGGCCGCTCTCGGGTCTGAAGGACATCTACCACGGACTTCCCGGCACGCAGCGTTACGACGCGTTCAACACCACCTACGGCGATTACCTGGCGGTGCTCGATCCGAGCAACTACGGCTCGCTGGCCGGCACCAGCGGGGACACGGGCAACCCGGGAAACCTCGTCGGCATGCCGGATGGAAGCTTCGGGTTCAATGGCGCTATCGGACTCACCCCCGATGTGAACGCGGATCTGTGGTCCACGGGCACGACCTACCTGAAGGGGGCGGTCGTTCGCGCCGGCAACGGCATCTGGAGCGCGACGACTTCAGGGGCGGCCGGGGCGACCTCACCTGACAGCGCCCAGGCGAGCAGCCATTGCACCGATGCGGGTACCGTGTACGACGGCGGAGTCTGCTGGAGTTACCAGAGCAGCCTGCTCGATGGCCACGTGGACGCCCGTCCGATCATGGATGTGGGTGTCATGAATGCGAATCAGCCCGCGCCGATGATCGCCATCGACGAGGACGATGAGCTGTTCCTCACGCTCACCAACGTCGGCATGATCATGCGTCCGGACCTGTTCGAGCAGCACACCGTGCACTTCCACGGCTACCCGAACGCTTCTGCCTTCTATGACGGTGTGCCCGATGCTTCGGTCGCCATCAACATCGGTGGCAGCTTCACTTACTACTACCTGGCCCCGGACGCCGGCACCTATTTCTGGCACTGCCACATCTCGCCTCCCGAGCACCTGCAGATGGGAATGGTGGGCCAGCTCTTCGTCCGTCCGCGGCAGAACCGGGTCGCCGCCGGCGCGTCGCTGCTCACGGCGCTCCTGCAGTGGGAGGCAACCAACAGCAATCTGAAGCCCATGGTCCCCAGTCCCAAGACACCGGCTGACTGGGCGACGTACGAACCGGTGCGCAAACGCTGCGGTACCGACATTCTGTGCTCGACACCATTGCCCAAAGCGCCGGCCAGCGCGACCGCCGTCGCACGCCGCGCGCCGAACGGCAACTACGCCTACAACGACGGCGACGGGTCGACGTACTACGACGTCGACTACCCGCTGCAACTCATGGGATTCGATCCCGACTTCCACTTCGTCGGCATGACTTTCAATCCGGAAGCCTTCAACGACATGAAGGACAAGTACTTCCTGATCAACGGTCGCGGCTATCCCGATACCGTGGGCGGACACACCTGCGTGCAGGGCGATCCGCTACCGGCCTGCGCGAGCGTCGCGGTCGGGTCCGTCGTGCCGGGTCCGATGCAGACGCAGTCGTCCGATGGCACCTATCACTCCTCGCAACCGCTACCGACGGTGGTCAACATCCCGGTGAACGGCAAGGCACTGCTGCGTATCTCGGACCTCAACGTGACCGAGTATCACACGCTAGCCACGCTGGGGATTCCGATGACGGTCATCGCCTACAACGCGCGCCTGTTGCGTGACATGGCCGGCAATAACATGGCGTACAAGACGAACTCCATCACGCTCGGCGGGGGTGAATCGCTCGACGTGATCCTGGATGCGACCGGTTATGCACCGGGTCAGAAGTTTTATATCTACACCCCGCAACTCGATCACCTCGCCAACGACGCCGAGAACTTCGGCGGCATGATGACCGAGATCAACATCTGTCCCGCGGCGACACCCAATGTCGACCCGCAGACCAAAGCCTGCCGGATTTAGGAGAAGCGGCGATGCGTGCCAGCAAATCGACGTCCTTGCTCATGAACACCGTGCGCGGCGCAGTGCTCTCGCTCGGTGCGTGTCTCGCGCTTCCCCTGCATGCGGCCGCACCCGGCATCACGGGGCCGACCTTCAGTCTGACGGCTGGTGACATGCATCTGACCCAGCCGAACGGGCGCAGCGTGTACGCCTGGGGCTACGGGTGCAACGGCGCGCCGACGGGCTTCAAACCCGACGCGACGCTGATGGCCAATGCGAATTGTCCCGCGGCGCAACTCCCCGGTCCGACACTGATCGTCACCGAGGGAGATACCGTCAAGGTGACTCTCACCAACAACCTGCCGGCCACGGCGGGTGCGACCTCCATCCTGTTTCCCGGATTCAATGTCAGCACCAGCGGCGGCAGCGCAGGCCTCCTGACCCAGGAGGCGCCCAATGGCGCCTTCTGCGCCGTGAACAATTGCACCAACACGGTTACCTACACGTTCACGGCAACGTCCCCTGGAACTCACTCCTACTACAGCGGTACCCAGGGGGATCTGCAGGTCGAGATGGGAATGTATGGCGCGCTGATCGTCCTGCCGAAGACCGTGCCCGGAAACTGTACGTCGGGACTGGCAGCGAAGAATCTCACGGCCGAATCGACGTGGGGTGAGAAGGACTACCGTCTCGCCCCGGCCGCGTACGACCACCCCGCAACCTGCTACGACCGCGAGTATCTGTTCCAGTTCTCGGAAATGGACGACGACATCCACAATGCGGTGGAGCAACAGGTGTTGGCCGACAAGGCCAAGCCGGCCGGCACGGGCTGCTCGACGGACAGCGGCTGCCTGATCGTCGCCACCGAGCCCTACACACCCGGCTATTTCCTGCTCAACGGGCGCTCGATGCCCGACGACATGGATCCCAATTACGCGAGCCAGTACCCGGTGCAGCCCTACAACGGCAATCCCCACATGCACCCGGGCGAGCTCACGCTGGTCCGCATCATAGGCCAGGGCCGTTGGCAGCATCCCTTCCACGAGCATGCCAACCACGTCCGCGTGCTCGCGCGGGACGCCAGTCTTTTGCTGGACCCCACGGGCAACGCCCTGGCCGGTCCGCTGTTGTTCACGACCACCACGACGCCCGGAATGACACTGGACGGGATCTTCTACTGGACCGGCAAGGGCCTGAACTGGGACGTGTTCGGTCATGGATTTTCCGGGGATTCGAGCACCTGCGTGCCCGATGCCAACGGCTACAACACCGGCGATCCGACCGTGCTCAACTACTTCGAGTGGTGCGGCGATCACAACAAGGCCCTCGAGAAGTATCCCACCGGCCAGGTCGCCAACAACGGCCCGGTCACCCTCCCGGATGCCAACATTCTCACCAACGGTGCCTGGTATGGCGGCAGCCCGTACCTGGGCCCCGAGGCCAACGGCCGGGCGGTGGGTCCCACGCCCATTCCGCCGGCCGGCACCGTCGCCAACGCCGGTGGCGTGGGTGGCGAGCAGGGATTTGCCTACATGTGGCACTCACACAACGAGCGCGAGATCACCACGGACAACGTCTTTCCGGGGGGAATGATGATGATGATGCTGGTTGACCCGCGTGGCTTCGCGATCAACGAATCGAATTGAAGTCGGGAGAAATGCAGATGCGACTCTCCAATAACAAGACACACGTCATCACCCCGGGCCGTACGGGGCGGATGCCGAGCGCCCAGCTCCTGGCGGGACTTGCCGCTTCCCTTCTCCTGCTGACACACCAGCCTGCAGTGGCACAGACAGTCAGCCTGACGGCGGGATCCACGACCACGACTCTGCCGGATGGGCAGACGGTGCCGATGTGGGGCTACACCTGCGGCACCGTATCCGGGGCGCTCTGTACGGCAGCCAATCCGGGTGCCGGCACGGGATGGTCGCCCGTCGTGATCACCGTTCCGTATACCGCGGATGCCACGGGTAAGAGCACAACTGGCCTGACGATCACGCTGACCAACGGCCTGACGTTTACGGCGGGTTCGGGTACCAACAAGATCCCGACGTCGCTGGTGATCTCCGGGCAACTGGGTGGTGGCCTGGGCGCCGGCGGCACTACGGCGCCGAGCCCGCTGCACAACCCGCAGGGTGTGACCTGGCCGGCGCCAGGCGGTCCTGATACATCGATAACGCTCACCAACGCAGGGACCGGCTATACAACCGTTCCGACGGTAACGATCCTACCGGGCGCCGGCGACACGACCGGCACCGGGGCGACCGCGGTTGCCACCATCAATGCCGCGACGAAGTCGATCGCGGCGATCACCCTCACCAACCCGGGCAGCGGCTACACGACCGACCCGGTTGTGCAGATCACTGCGCCCAATGTCAGCGGTGGCGCCCAGGCGACGGCGACACTGGCCCTGGCGGCGCTCACGGCGGGCCCTGCGGCCACCGGCATCCCTCCGGCTCAGTTGGCGCGCACGCAGTCTTTCGGCACCGAGGTGGCTGCCGGCACGAATGCGACTTTGACCTGGACCGGCCTCAGGCCCGGTACGTATCTGCTGGAGTCCGGCACTCATCCCTCCGTCCAGGTTCCGATGGGGTTGTATGGCATCGTCGTGGTCACGTCCGCGGGCTCGGCATACCCGTCGAGAGGGGGACAGCCGCTTACGGCGGCCGCCTCGACGTTCGATGATCAGCTGGCCCTCGCGTTGGGCGAGATCGATCCTGCGCAGAATGCCGCCGTCGATGCGGCGGTGCGTACCGTGGGATTCTCCGAGACGAAGCCCTGGAACGGTCTCGCGCCGGACGGCTGTGGCTATCCGGGTGCCGCCGGCTCGCCGAATTCCAACTACAACACCTGCTATCCGCCCGTAGTCAATTACAGCCCACGCTACTATCTCGTGAATGGCGTGTCGTTCGACCGGACGAATGTCGCCGGCGCGACGCTGCACGTCCTGGGCAATGCCGCAGGCACCAGTGCGAGCAGCAACAACCTGTTGCTGCGCCTGGTCAACGCCGGCCTGAAAATGCACGTGCCCTCCGTCGTCAACAAGACGATGACCTTGATCGCCGAGGACGGCAATCCGTTGCCCGGCGTGCCGCGGGTGCAAAACGAGGTGTTCCTGCCTGCCGGCAAGACCTACGACGTCCTGGTGCAGCCGGCGCAGACCACCAAGGGGACCTACGATTCAGCCACGCTCGCCCTGTTCGACCGCGAGCTCAGCCTTTCGACCAATAACCAACGCGACGGCGGCATGCAGACCTACATCGCCGTCGCCGGCGGCGCGACCTCCGGCGTAGGCACGCAGGCGGGCTCACAGAAGGCGCTGACCGGTGCCGCAAGCAAGAACTTCTTCTGCGTCGCGGGACAGACGCTGTCCGTCAGCGACCCGATGCTGGGTCTGCTCGGCGGCACCACCGGCGCCAACGGTGTGGCCGTCGTAGGAACTCCGAGTCTGCCGGCGGGCAGCACGCTCAACGTGCAGTCGAACGGTACCTTCACATACATGCCACCCGCCGCGGGCGCCTGTGGCGGGTCGTTCACTTTCATCGTCAACAACAACGCGGCCAGCCCGTTCACCGCCACGATCGCGGAGTGCGACGGCACCACGCAGTCTGCGGGCTGCCAGCTCTCCGGCGCGCCCACCGCCAATCCGGATAGCTACACGGCGGGCAACGCGAAGCAGCTCATCATCAGCGCACCGGGCGTGTTGAGCAACGATACCGATCCCGGCAAGCGGCCGCTGACGGTGGACGTGAACAGCGTGCCGGCGGCGAGTAGCGTGGGACTCAACACGCTGGCCGTGCAGCCGGACGGCTCTTTCGTTGCCACGGCGCCGGCGGCTGGCACGTACACGTTCTCCTACCACGTCGTCAACAGCCAGAAGAGCGCCTCGGCCCCGGCGACCGTCACGCTGGTATTCCCGCAGGGCTCGGGCCTGGTCGTTACGCTCTGGGACCAGAAGCACCCGGGCGATCCCTCCTGGCAGATCAAGGACTACAGGTGGATCATCGAGGAGGATCGCACCTTCTGGGTGGATCCGAAGTGCCAGGTCAATGTCGCGTCGCGCCCGAATGATTCGTACGGCCGCACTTGTCCGGACCTGCCCGTCGAGGCGCTCGGATACAACTTCCACACCGCCGGCGTGCCGGTGGTTGCGACTGGTTGCGTCGGCGACGTCTCCTGCGAGTCGGGGCAAACGGTGCAGAATACGCCGGCGGTGTGCGACGCAGGCGGTATCTGCCGCACCAATGCCACCCGGCGTGACGACTTATTGCCGTCCGACGTGGTGCTCGACCCGAACAAACACTATTTCATCTCCATCATGCCGGGCGATGGGATCAACCCGACGGTCGCGGGCGCCGGCGGCCCCGTGACCGACAAGAGCGGTCGCACGCGTCCGTTCGACCCGGTTCTCGACTGTCCCAGTGCCGCGGATTTCGCCCCGGGCAGCGGTGCGTGCGGCCACAACATGGGTGGTGCGCAGATTCCGCCGCAATATGACGCGGCCCACAACAAGATTACCCCGGCGGTCAACATCCAGCTCACCCAGACGCCGCTACCGACGGCCCGCATCGCCGTGCTGGTGTACGAGGACGACTATCCGCTGAACGGCGAGAACGATGCCGGTGGCGGCGTGGACATTCTTGCGCCGAACGAGCCGGGACTCGGCAGCTTCCAGGTCGTACTGCTCGATCAGGCAGGGGCGCTGGGGGATGCGACCGGCCAGATCACGTACGACATGTTCAACATGCCGGTGTCGAACGGGCTGGCCGGCACGCTCGACCCGATGACCCAGCTGAATGCCTGTCCCATCACGTCCAACTCGGACGGCATCGTCGGCATGATCATCACGTGTCCGACCTACGAGTCCGACGGCAAGACACTGTCGCCGTTGGCCGGGCAGGCTGTAGTCAACAACCTGTACCCCGGGCTGTACGAGATCCAGGCGTTCCCGTCCGCCGACCGCGAGGCCCGCGGCGAGGTATGGCTGCAGACGAACACGCTCGACGGTGGCAAGCCGCACGAGGCGTTCATCCGTCCCGGTGAGCCTTCTTACTTCCAGGAGTTCGGTCCCGGCGGATTCCACGTGCAGATCGGCTTCGCCAACCCGAACATCATCAACGCACGCCGTACCAACAGTGCCGGCACGGGCCTGTGCGACAAGCCCGATACCGGCGGCGGCGGTCTGAGTTGCAATGTAACGATCACCGGCCATGTGCACGGCAATCACATGAGCCGCACACCGGATCAGCGCACTTACGACAGCGGCACCTACGACGCGTTCAAGTTCTCCAATTGCTACGTGTCGCTGGGTTATCCCGACCAGCAGGACTTCGCGTTCGCCAACTGCGATGCGGATGGCAATTTCACGATGACGAACATTCCGCCCGGCACCTACAAGGTCGCCGTGTTCGATCAGTGGAACGACATCATGCTGGACGGCCTGATCACCTCGGTCACCGTCGGCAACCAACCGACCCAGGACATCACGCTGACGGTGACCCAGTGGCGCACCAACCTGTACACGCGCATCTACCTGGATACCCTGAACGGGAAGAGCAACGGTATTCCGGACCGGGACTCGGCCGGCAACGACCTGGAGCTCGGCTTGCCCCTGGTCCCGATCAATGTCCGCTACCGTGACGGCAGCAAGGGCTTCGCCAACACGACCGACCTGAACGGTTACGCCACGTACAACGAGGTGTTCCCGATCATGAACTGGCTCGTGGTCGAGCCCGACCAGACCCGTTTCAAGCCCACGGGCGAGCACGTCATTTATGACGCGGGCGGTCCGGCCGATTGCTCCGACGCTGCCACTGCCGCTAACGGGAATTGCTCGACCGCGGCGGCCTACCTGGCTGGCACGGTGGAGAACAACTCCGTGCCGTTGATGTTGCGGGTTCCCGGCGCCGTGTACTGCACGGATGCCGATTGCGCGGATGCTGCCGAATCGATCGGGCTCGGTGCCTACTACACCCGCAGCATCGACAAGAGCAGGAACGCGAGCGTCACAACGGGCCTGTCGAGTGGCCGTATCGATCCGCCTTGGAAGACCGAAGGGTGGCAGGGCCTGCTGGGCCAGCACAGCTTCATCGACTTCGGCATGAAGCCCTTCAAGGACGCCACGGCCTCGACACCCGCCGAGAACGGCGGCATCCAGGGCATGGTGATCTACTCATCGACACGGCCGTTCGATGATCCGACGCTCGGCCTGCAGCTGCAGTGGGAGCCCGGTGTGCCGAATGTCACTGTCAACCTGTACCAGAAGGGTGTGGCCGCCGACGGCACGCCGACGCTGACACTCATCGATACGACCCAGTCCACGAGCTGGGACGCGTGGGCGCAAGGCTTCCGGACGAGCTCGGACGGCACCACGCTCGAGCAGATTTCCGGTACCAACAACGATGTGAACCACACGGCGTTCAGCAACGCCTACGTGCCCAACATGAACTGCCCGGGGCAGGATCCCACCAGCGGGTTCTTTGCCACCCTGCAGGGCAGCCACATGTGGCTCGACCAGACCTTGAATCCCGACGGCACACTGGTCTGGGGTGCCCCCAAGAAGACGATTGCGTACAACTCCCAGTTCAAGTGCTTCGACGGCTGGGCGATGCTCAACCAGATTCAGCCGGCGCCGTATGACGGCAAGTACCAGTTCCCGAGCACGGTGAGCCTCGATCCGGTCACGGGTCGCCCGACCGGTACGGGTCACCTCAACGGGGCCGCGACCGGGCTCGCCGGCACGAACTGCTCCATCTGCGTCCCGAATCCGGATGACGGCACGCCGATGCTGCCCGCGGGAACGTACGTGGTCGAGGTGGTGCCGCCGGCCGGCTTCGAGATCGTCAAGGAAGAGGATAAGAACATTCTGATGGGCGACATCTACATCGCCCCCGTCACCCAGCAGTTCGCCGGCCTCGGCAACGTGTTCATCCTGCCCGACCAGGCGGCGATCAACTCGTACTACAACCCGAACAACCCGCTGAACGCGACCACCAACCTCGGGGTCGTCAACCCACGCGAGGACTTTGCGAGCAACAACCAGATGTGGCCCTGCGCAGGCCAGGTGCGCGTGGTGCCCGATACCATGAGCCTCTTCCCGACCGTGGGTCAGACCGCGCCGTTCGCTGCCGCCTCGCGGCCCCTGTGCGATCGCAAGGAAGTCTCATTGCGCGACCAGATGACGGTGACCGCGCAGTTCTTCGTGTTCACCAAGAACCACATCGCCGGCCACTTCACCGGCGTGATGACCAATGACCTCGCCTCCGAGTTCGATCCGTTCTCGCCGCAGTTCGGCGAGAAGTTCGGGCCGCCGAACCTGCCGGTTGACATGCGCGACTTCATGGGTAGCGAGGTGACTCGTGTGTATGCCGACCAGTGGGGTGTCTACAACGGCATGTACATGTCGAGCTGGGAGGTGAATCCGCCCAATCCGACGGGCTTCGCCCCGCAGATGTCCATCTCGTGCATGAACGATCCGGGCCCGATCCTGGATCGCGATCCGACTTCGCCGACCGTCGGCCAGATGATCACGGACCCGGCCTACAACCCGGCGTACTCCAACTTCTGCTACGAGATGCCGTTCATGCCGGGCTTCACCGCCTACATGGATACCCCGGTGGTGCCGGTCCAGGCCTTCGCCGACCGTTATAACCTGCCGGATGCCGAGTATCCGGATGGCACCCCGGTCATCAAGCGCGCCGACTTCTCGGGCACCGGCTATGTCGGGCCCTGGTCGCAGGCGACTGCCGGCGTGAGTGCGGTCAGTGTGACCAACTCGGGCTCCGGCTACACGAGTGTTCCGACAGTCAGCTTCTCCGGTGGTGGCGGCGGTACCGGCGCCGCTGGCACCGCGGTGATGGGCGTCGGCACCATCAATGTCACGTCCGCGGGGACCGCGACTTCGCCATTCTCACCTCCGACAGTCACTCTTTCCGGTGGCGGCGGCACCGGTGCATCCGCGACCGCGTGTATCGGCGTCGCGTCCCTGAATCTCACCGCCGGCGGTAGTGGTTACAACCGCGGTGCTACGGTTACGATCAGTGCGCCTCCCGGTGGAGGTACGCGTGCCACGGCTACCGCACAGGTCAGCAGCGGACGCGTGACCGGTCTGACACTGACCAACAAGGGATGCGGTTACACCTCGACGCCCAGCGTCACAATCGCTCCGGGATTCTTTGGCGGTGGTACGGGCGCAAGTGCTACGGCTACCGCGGGTCTAGCCTCCGTGCAAGTGACCGCGCCGGGAACCGGATATACGAACGCGCCGACTGTCGCCTTCTCCGGCGGCAGCCTCAGCGGTGAGTCCGCGGCGGCCACCCTCGGTGTTCGGTCTGTCAATGTCACGGCTCCAGGCACCGGCTACTCCAGCGCGCCGACTGTCGCTTTCTCGGGTGGTGGCGGAGCATTGGCTACTGCCTCGATCAGTGTCACTGCGGCCCATCCCCTGGTTCTGCAGGCCTATGGCCCGCGCGTAGTCCAGAACCCGCAGTACACGGGACCGTCCGGCGTGACCGCGCCTTACAACCAGAAGACGATCACGCGTACGTATTCCTTCGGTCCATACTGCGCAGCAGCTGACGTGGGTACGGTTCCTGGATGTGTGACTGCCTCGACCGTCACCGTCGACGGCAAGCCGGCGACGATCAGTCCTTCCGCCTGGACGGACGGTCAGATCACCCTGACGCTGCCTTCAGGGCTCAACAAGTGTCCCGTGCAGCAGATCAAGACCTACTCGAGCCAGGCGACACCGCCGGCCTCCTATTGCGGCCAGGTCGTGATCACCAAGGGCAACGGTCAACAGTCCTTCGATGGGATCACGGTCACGGTGGGCGGCACGACACCGATCGTGGTAAAGCCTGACTGCGCCGCGTCCGCCAGTGGCTGCTCGACCCAGTTCGGCGAGTCCTATGCGAATCCGCTGCAGACGGCGATCGACAAAGCCAACCCGGGTGACCTGATCATTGTGGATGCGGGTACGTACCGCGAGAACCTGATCATGTGGAAGCCGGTGCGCCTGCAGGGTGTGGGTGCCGGCTCGGTGACCCTCAACGCGGACGCGCACCCGGCGGGCAAGATGGATGCCTGGCGCCGGCGCGTGGACTGCTTGTTCGGTCTCACCCTCCAGGGAGCCCCTAACACCAACAACAGCAGCAACTCGCTGTTCGATCCGACCGGCCAGTTCACCTGCCCCGCGCAGCTGTACTTCCGGGTCGACCGCCTGCCGTTCGAGGGCTTCCTCGGGTGGGATGCTTCGAGCAACGGCAACCTGGCGCAGGTGCTGCAGGAGCCCTCGCTCATGGGGGCCTACGAAGGTGCGGGTGTGACCGTCGTCGGCCGCGGGGTCAACCAGAGTGGCAGCGGCAACACCGATATGTGGGGTGTGGTCGGCGGTGCCGGTACCTACGCGGATGGCAGCCGTTACATCAACGCCACGTCGGATTGCGGCAGGGGGTCGACGAGCTCCACCTTCAACGACTACTCGACGAGCAACTTCCTGTGCAACCCCTCGGCGATCGACGGCGTGAGCATCATCAACAGCTCGCAGGGCGGCGGCGGCATCTTCATGCATGGCTGGAACAGCAACATGCAGATCGCCAACAACCGCATCTCGGCGAACGCCGGTACGCTTTCGGGCGCAATCAACCTCGGCAATGGCGAGGTGCCGCCGGCCTTCACGGCGGACAACACGATCTGCGCGGCCGCGGGTTCGCCGCCGCCGGCTATTCCCGCACCGCTGTGTCCGCCCATGACGCCCAACGCGCAGCTGCCGAATGTTGCCGCTGTGCCCTTGAACGGTGTGATTCCCATGCAGTTCAACACGAACGTGCACGTGCATCACAACCAGGTGATCGACAACGCCTCCATCGGCGATGCGCTCTTCTCGGGCACGCCGGCGGGCGCGGGTGGTGTGACCATCAGCGCGGGCTCGGACAACTACGAGCTCGATCACAACTGGATCGCCGGCAACCTGACCTCCAGTGATGGCGCGGGCGTAGCCCACATGGGGACGAGCTTCAACGGCAACATCCACCACAACGTGGTGCTGTTCAACGAAGCCAACAACCCGACCCTGCCCGTGGACGGCGGCGGCATCATCGTCATGGGCGCGCAGGAGGACCGCACGCTGACGAGCACCGGACAGGAGTGCGGCGGCACCAACGACCTCGACTGCCCGCCGGGCATCGGCGACGGCACGGGCCCGAATCTGCGCATCGATTCCAACCTGATCCTGGGCAACAGTGCGGCCTATGGCAGCGGCGGCGGGCTGCGTCTGCGCCAGACCAACGGCACCGAGGTGGCTGCGTTCCCGACAGCGCCGCAGCGTTGGTACGACATCACGGTTACGAACAACATCATCGCCAACAACGTGGCGGGTTGGGACGGTGCCGGTGTGTCGCTGCAGGACAGCTTCAAGACGTCCTTCATCAACAACACCGTGGCGTCCAACGACACGACGGCCTCCGCCGGCGTGCTCTTCAAGACCCTCGGCGCGATCGATGCCGCGTCGCCGCCGCCGGGCTGTCTGCCCACGCCGGATCCGATGCAGCCCCAGAACCCGAACTGCCTCGGGACCAACGCGCCGCACATTCCGCAGCCCGCCGGTCTCGTGACCATGCAGAACACGCCGAACATGATCTCGCAGATCACCTCCGGCACGGTCTGCCCGGCAGGCTTCGGCTATGGCAACGCCGCGGATTCCACCGCGACCCGAACCAATGGCCGGTGCGTGCTGATCGGACTGCCGAGGATGGTGAACGACCTGTTCTGGCAGAACCGCGCCTTCCACGTCGAAATCGTGGATGCGGATGGCAAGCCGATCCAGGGCTCGTCGACGCCGAACGGTACCGGGTTGAAATCCCAGCAAAACATCGTGGCGCTGCTGCCCGAGCTCAACCAAGGCGGCACCGGTCAATGCGTCTCGCCAGCCGGCATGACGAATTCGGACGGCAGCCCGCTGCAACTGTACTGGGATGTGGGCGTGCGCCAGGACGAGGGCCCGCAGGCCACGCGTCACATGCTCAATTTCGACCAGGCGACCGTCGGCACCGGAGGCTACGGGCCGGGCCAGGGCGGCAGCGGCGCCCGGGCCAATCCCGCCGACGCAGGCCTGGTCCTGCTCACTGCCAGCAACTCCTTCTTCAGCGATGCGGTGAACCAGGGCGGTGTGTTGGTACCGACCGGCGCCACGAACTACGTGCCGCCCGCGGGCAACGTGCTCGTGAACAACCAGTACTGCAACGGTGCGCGCACGCCTCCGGAGCAGTGCTCTGCCAACCAGGGTGCCAATGCGCCGGAGCAGTGCCATGGCTACTTCGCGCCGGCCGGCCAGTCGGAAACGGCGGGCGTCAAGGGAGTCTTCGTGTTCAACAACATCGCCGCGACCGCGACGGTGGACGAGGGCCAGAACTGGATCAACATGGCCTACGGTCCGTTGAGCCTGGGGCGGCCGCCGAGCAATGGAACGACCACGCCCAGCGCGGAGCCGATCGTAGCTGGCGCGGCGCTCGCCAAGGTGGCAGGCGCCTATACCATCCCGGCGGGTTCCGCCGCGATCGGCACGGGTGCCGGGGCTGGCGTCAACGGTGTGCCGACGACCGACTACTTCGGTCAGACGCGCTCGGCGACCGCTGCAACCGTCGGTGCTGTCGAGTACCCGGTGGTGGCCCCGACGCTGACCTCGATTGCGCCGAATTCCGCCGTGGCGGGGACGACGGTGGCCGTGACTCTGACAGGAACGAACTTCCTACAGCTCAACGACATCATCACTGTCAGTGGCACTGGCGTGACGGTGCAGAACGTGGTCGCCAACGCTTCGGGTACGCAGTTGACGGCGAACTTCGTCATCGCGGGGAATGCGGCGACGACTGCACGCAACGTCACTGTGACCACGGCGGGTGGGACCACTGGCGCAGTTACCTTCACGATCATCCCGCCGCCGGCGCCGACCCTGACGAGTGTGAGCCCGTCGACGGTGTTCCGGGGAGCAAACTTCCTGCAGCCCAACACGGTGCAGATTACGCTCACAGGAACGGGCCTCTCGGGCGTGTCGATCTCGGCGGGGACCGGGGTGACCTGCACTCCGATCGCGGGAGGCACGGCTACCTCGCTCAACGCGAGCTGCTCGGTGACCAGTCAGGCACCGCTCGGTGCGCATAGCCTCACGGTTGCCAATGCGGGCGGTATTTCGAATGCCCTGACACTGAATGTGGCTGCACCACCTTCGTTGTCGGGGACTGCCTTCCCGCTTCTGGTGGCCCGTCGGTCGGTGACGGCGCGGACGTTCACCTACACCAACAGCACGGGCGCGTCGGTCACGTTGGGTACGGCGAATCTCACGCCGGGCCAGAATGGGACCTCGTTCGCGATAACCGGTGACACCTGCTCGGGCAAGACGCTGGCGGCGAACGGGACCTGCACGATCACCGTCACGCTGACCGCTCTGAATCGAACGGCGGCCTACACCGCGACGCTGAACGCGCCGGCGGCGACCGCCGGGGTACCGACCGCCAGCCTGGCACTCGTAACGGCAACCCTCTGATCATGAAACAGAGTGGGCTCGTGAGGGGGGTGTGCGCCGGGTTCCTGTGGGCATTGCTCGCTGCGGGCACGGTTCACGCGCAGGCGCGGCAGCCGGTGCATCCGCCTGCGGCGCGAGTGGATGCGCTGGAGCAGCGGGTTCAATTGCTGACCCGGGAGCTCGACCTGAATCCTGAACAGCAGGAGGCTGTGCGACAGATCCTGCGAGGCCAGCGCGAGGCCGTGCAGCAGATCTGGCAGGATCCCCAGATCTCGCCGGCGGAGCGGGCGCCGGCGGTTCGGCTCGTAGGCGAGCGCACCGCCGACCGGATCCGGGCGGTCCTCAACGACGAGCAGAAGAAGAAATACAACCAGCCGCTCCCGAACGGGGCGTTGTCCACGCAGGCCAACGTCGACGTCGAGGGATGGTTGCAGGCCGTACGCGGCCGCGAGGCGCGCCATGAATAACAAGCTCTCGGTTCTCTTGACTGTCGCGGTGCTTGCTACGTCCCACGTCGCCACCAAAAAGCCGAAGGTCGTGCATTCTCCATACGCCCGCGCCGCCGCGGCGCACGCCACTGCGCCAACGCCCGGCAATCCGATCAAAGGGCACAGCATGACGAGTGTCCAGGGGCAGGGCATGTCGAGGCTGCGTGGACGCTCTGCCGGCAACCCACGTTGCAGCGCGCCCAAAGATCGGCAGCGGCATTCGCCTTATCCGCGAACGCGTGAGACGCAGAAGGCGCACGGGTACTACCCGAGCGCTTGGGGCGTCGAGCATCTGCAGGCCGCCATCACTTCCTCGGGCAACCTGGTTCGCTTCAAGTTCCGGGTGGTGGACCCGAATCGTGCCAGGCCCCTGGGAGATCATGCGGCGACACCGTACATGTATGCGCCGCGCACCCATGCCGTTCTGCAGGTTCCCACCATGGACAAGATCGGCCAGCTGCGCCAGCTGGGCAGCCTCGAATCGAACAAGGATTACTGGATGGTCTTTTCCAACAAGGGCAATCTCGTCCGCGCGGGAGACCGGGTGAACGTGATCATCGGTCCGTTCCACGCGGAAAGCCTGCTCGTCGAGTGAGGATTCAAACTATGAGACGCGTTTTCCTGTTGGTCGGCTGCCTGACATCACTCGCGGGGGCGTGGTCCGCCGGCGCCGCCTCGCCGGGTGTGCAGGAGATCGTGGAGAAGAACATCGCGGCCCGGGGTGGCCTGGCTGCCTGGCGCAATGTCCAGACGCTCACGTACGAGGGCAACATGGACGTCGGCGGCAAGCCCGCGCACGAGTTGCCTTTCGTCTTGAAGCAAAAGCGTCCCCACAAAACGCGTTTCGAGGTCGTCTTCAAGGAGCAGAACGCCGTGCAGGTGTATGACGGCGCCCAGGGCTGGAAGGTGCGGCCATTCCTGAACCGCAACGAGGTGGAGGCCTACACGCCGGCGGAACTGAAGCTCGCCGGGAAAGCCGACGATCTCGACGGCCCGCTGGTCGACTACCAGAAGAAGGGCACGCAGGTCGCGCTCGAAGGCACCGAGCAGGTGGACGGGCATTCCGCCTACAAGCTGCGGCTCACCGGGCGCGACGGTACGAAGCGCAATCTCTGGATCGACGCCTCGAGCTTCCTCGAGGTGAAGATGGATGGCGAGCCCCGCAAGCTCGACGGCCGGATGCACACCGTGCAGTTGTACTTCAAGGATTTCCGTAGCGAGTATGGACTCAACATCCCGCACCTGCAGGAGACGATTGTCGAGGGCGTGAAAGAACCCTACAAGATGACTATCACCAAGGTGGCGATCAACGATGGGTTGGATGACGCAGTGTTTGGCAAACCGCGCCTGCAGGCGGTCGTGACCAACACGCCGGCGCCGGCGGCACCGACAGGTCCGGCGACCGCACCTGCCGCGCCAGCGCCGGGCAAGGCTCCGGTGAAAGGCAAGTCGTCCTGACATGCGCACACTCGTCCCGAAGGTCGCCCTCTGCGCACTGGTGGCGGTGGCGGCGTCTGTGACTGCGATCGCCGGCCCGAGCCAACCGGCCAAAACCGCCCAGGAGGTCATTGCCCGCAATGTCGCGGCGCGCGGTGGACTCGAGGCCTGGCACAAAATCCAGACGATGGCGTGGCTCGGCTACGTCGAGCACGGAACGGTGAGCAAGGCTGCGCCGCAGGCTCCTTTTGTCATGCAGTTGGAGCGCCCGAATCGCACGCGCTTCGAGCTCAAGGAGCAGATGACGCAGGTCACACGGATTTTCGACGGCCAGCACGGGTGGCGAATCCGGCCCGGGACCGACGGCCGCCCCCAGTCGCGGGCGTTCTCGCCCGAGGAAATCAAGTTCGCGCAAGCCGAGAGCGTGATCGAAGGACCGCTCATCGACTACCGGGAGAAGGGCATCACGGCGCAACTGGATGGCGTGGAGCTGATAGAGGGGCACAAGGCTTACCGCCTGTCGCTGCGGTTGCCCGCCGGAGCGGAGCGCAAGGTCTGGGTCGATGTCCGGACCAACCTCGAGGTGCGCCTGGACCGGCCTTCCACCAACCCGTTCGCCCCCGGCAAGCCGGTGTCGGTTTATTACCGCGACTACCGATCCGAGGGCGACGTGAAACTCGCACACGTGATCGAGACGGTCGCAGCGCCCGGTAGCTCACCGGCCGAGACCTCGGACCGGCTCGTGATCCGCCATGTGATCATCAACCCGCCGCTCGAGCAGACGGCTTTCCAACTGCCGCCAATGCCGTTGCGGCATGGGAGCGGCGCGCTCGTCCGGATCCCCGGCAACGCTCCGGGCCAACAAGCACTGGTCCGGTGATACCGTGAGCCGCCAGCGCCGCGCGGTTCGCACCTGTAGCGTTGGAGTCGCCGCGCTTTGCTTGAGTTTGACGTGGGTCACGGTTGCAACTGCCTCCCGCTCCCGTGTGAAGCTGCCCGAGTCTCCCGCGAGCACGACAGGTGAGGCACTCTACGTGCGTGGCGTCTCGAGCTCCGGCGCGCCCCTCGAAGCAACACGGGGGGATGCTCCGCCATTGACCGGCGTGCAGGCGGCTTGCGCGAATTGTCATCGCCGCAGTGGCCTGGGATACAAGGAGGCGCGCACGACGATTCCGCCCATCACGGGCTCGTTTCTATTCGATACGGGGCCCGGTGCACGCGCAAGCGCCCAGCATCCGTTCGTCCCGGGCGCGCGGCTCGATCGCAAGCCCTATACCCCCGAGACTTTCGCTCGAGCCCTCCGCGACGGGATCGATTCCGAGGGACGGGCGCTGAGCTACCTGATGCCGCGTTTCGCGCTCTCGGATGCCGATCTGGCAGCGCTGATCGCGCATCTGCGCTCGCTCGATCACCCGCACGCACCCGGTGTGTCGGACACCGATCTGCATTTCGCCACAATCCTCGCGCCGGATGTCAGTAGCGAGCGCCGCCAGCTCGTCCGCCAGGTCATTGAGCAGTACTTTCAGGATCGCAATGGAGCACTGCGCGGACCCGGAGCTCAAACCATGAGCACGTCCGGCACCACGGCCTATGCGCGCATGATGTTCAAAGTAAACCGGCAATGGGTATTGCATGTATGGGAGCCCACCGGGTCGCCTGACACCTGGCCCGGGCAACTCGAGCAGAAGTTCGACGCGCAGCCGGTGTTTGCGGTGATTTCCGGCATTGCCGGTCCCTCGTGGCCGGTGATCGGCGATTTTTGCGAGCGCAAAGGCGTCCCCTGCCTGTTTCCCAACGTCGAGACCCCTCCCGCGAACGGGGATGAGCAGTTTCACTCCGTGTTCTTTTCCCGCGGTGTTCTTCTCGAAGCTGACATGATCGGGGGCGCCCTGCTCGATGAGACCGGTGGTGCATTGCCGCAGCAGGTTACGCAGATCTATCGCTCTGGCGATGTGGGGGTCGCTGGCGCCGCGACGCTCGGCGGCATACTCCACAGCCGTGGTGTCAGGATCACCAACCGCGGCATCGAATCTCCGCAGGCCCTGGCAGGCGCTCTGAAAGACACCGGCGCGGCCGATGCGCTGATTCTCTGGTTGCGGCCCGAGGACCTGCGCGGACTACCGCAGCCCCCGGGACACTCGCGTATCTACATTTCCGGGTTGATGGCGGGACTCGAGGCAGCGCCGGTGCTGGAGAGCTGGCGCTCGCGGGTACACATGGCCTACCCCGTGGATTTGCCCGAGAGCCGGGTCGTCCGCCTCGACTACGCGCGGAGCTGGTTCCGCATCCGGCGTATTGCGGTGGTGGACGAGCGGCTCCAGGCGGACACGTACCTGGCCTGCGGGCTGCTCTCCGAGACTCTCAAGCACATGGTGGACGCATTCGTGCCCGACTATCTCGTCGAGAGTCTCGAGGGCACCGTCGAGCATCGGTTGCTCACGGGTTACTACCCACGACTGTCACTAGCCCCGGGCCAGCGCTTCGCCTCCAAGGGAGGGTACCTGGTCCACATCGAAAGGACCGGGGGACGCGAGCGCGTCGTACCGGATGGCCCCTGGGTCACCCCCTAGGGCCTCAGGGCTTGTTGGGCACGCGACGCAGCAACGCCGGGTCTACCGCGGGGGCGGGCTCGATCTTCAGGAGCTCGATTTCATAGACCAGGAGCGAGCCGGGGGGCACGCCATATGGGGTGTTTACCCCATAGCCGAGCTCGGGCGGCACGAAGAGTTGCCAACGGGCGCCGGGTGTCATGGTCTGCAACGCCTCCTGCCAGGCCTTGAGTACGCTGTTGGCCCGGAAGATTGCCGGGCGATCGTGGGTATCCGAACGATCGAACTCGCGGCCGTCGGGCAGGCTCGCCCGGTAGCGGAGCGTGACCTGGTCGGTCGGGGAGGGCGGCTTCCCGCCCGGGGCGCCTTGCGCAAGAACCTTGTATTGCAGTCCCGAAGGCGTGCTCTGGATGCCCGGCTGCGTGGCGTTGTGTGCCAGAAAGTCACGGGCCGCGGTCTTGTTGGCCTCCGCCAGCGATTCGAGCGCATTTCTCATGAAACGCAGTGTCGTGTCCCGCTCGGCGGGGCTCTGCAGGCGACCGGCGAGCCCGGCCTGCAGGCCTTGGAGGAGCTCCGCGGTGCTCAAGCGGGGGGCCAGGCCATTGTGCTCGAGCTGGTTGCCGAGGAATAACCCGACGGCATAACTCGTGTTTGCGGGTGCGGTCGTCGGTTGCACAGCGGCCGCGCCGGCTGCCCCTATGAAGGGCATGCAGAGCAGCAGGGTGATTCTTCTCATTGTTCGACCCTCGTAACAGCTATCGACATAACAGCGGTGTGACATAACTCTCAGGCTCGCCGGAGCGTGTTGTCCCAGAGCGAGACGGGAGTCGCAAAATTTGCAATAAGTGGCCCTTACCCGGTGTATTCCAGTGTCACCTTCGATTAAAATTTTTTCCATGCTCGGAATACAGTAGGGGCTTACCAGGGTCGCTACGACGCAGAAACTGCTCGCGAAGGGAAGAGCACCGGGCTGGGGTCGAAGCAATAAATAATTCGAAATTATGGATCACACAAACCATGCCATTGAGCTCGAACGGCTCGCAGCCGCCGCGGGGTGCGCTTGAGGCGATCGGACTGTCCCACCGCGGTCCATTTTCGGAATCCAATCCAGCCCGGCTCATCCTGATCGACGACCATGCGATCCTGCGCGAAGGCCTGATCGCGCTGTCGAACATGGAGAGCGACCTGAGGGTCGTCGGCCAGGCGGCGAGCATCGCGGAAGGCCTGGCGGTCGCCCAGGCAACTCTTCCGGATCTCATCATCACCGACCTGGCGTTGCCCGGCGCCACGGGCCTGCAGGGCATCGTGGAATTCCGCCAGCGTGTCCCGGCATCCAAGGTTCTCGTCCTGACCATGTACGACAGCGAGGAGTACATCCGGGCGGCGCTCTCGGCTGGCGCCCACGGGTACGTACTCAAGGATGCGACCCGTAACGAGTTGATGCAGGGCGTGCGGGCCGTGTTGGCCGGACACCGGCATCTTTGCTCCCGGGCCTCGTCGCGGATCGTGCGCAGCTACCTCGGCGAGCAGCAGTCGCCGCCGCCGGTTGCCGCGGGAGTGACCGGGCGCGAGCGGGAGATTCTCGGGATGATTGCCGCGGGCCTTTCCAACAAGCGGATCGCGGGGCAACTGAAGCGCAGCGTGAAGACGGTCGAAAAGCACCGCGCCAACCTCATGCGCAAGCTCCAATTGCACAACGTCGCGGATGTGACCCGGTTCGCACTGCAGAGCGGGTTGCTGCGCGACGAGTGCTCGCCCGACTGAGAGTTACGACGCAGCGGGCGGGCGGCGCGCGCGCGACACTCCTCGTTCCGAAGATCCCCTTTTCTGCGGGAGCAGTGCCGATGCGCGTTTCGCGACTACTGTTGGTTCTGACCCTGTTGCTCGCCCCCCTGGCGCGCGCCGACCCGCTGCAGCACGAATTTCTGCTCCTGCCCAGTGCCGTCGCCATCGGCACCTTCGACCGGCACGCCCCCGAGACCCAGCTGTACGACCAGGTCGTCCAGGCCGATGCCCTGTTGAGTCTACAAAAGGGCCCGTTGCGGCTGTTCGGGGAGTACCTGCTGTCCGATCACGAGGGCGACCTGGAACGATTCCAACTCGGCTGGCAGCTCTCGAGCGATACCATCATCTGGATCGGCCGTTATCACCAGCCCTCCAGTGTCTGGAACCACGATCACCACCATGGCCAATACCTCCAGACCAGTATCTCGCGCCCCTGGAGCGATGAGTGGGAAGACCTGCGTGGCTCGCTGCCTCAACATTTCACGGGCATCCTGATCGAGTCCACGCACCAGGTTTTCGGCCAGTGGCGGCTGCGCACCGCGGCCAGCGGCGGCATCGCCCCCAAGCTCACCAACGAGGGGCTCGAGGCCTTCGACCTGGTACACCCGGATTCCGGGCACCGCCTGGGTTACCAGGCGCGGGCCTCCTTGCACCCCGACGAGTTCACCGAGACGGGGGTCGGAGTGCTCGCGGCGGTTGACTCCCTCGCCGCGGAGGGATTCACCGTCCCCAGCGGCATCGGCCTGGACTTCGCGCATCTGCAACTCTTCGGTGCCTTCGGCACCTATGCCGGCGAGGGCTGGAAGCTGACCGGCACTGCCTATCGCGCGAGCACCCAACTGCACTACTTTACACGGACCGCGAGCCCCGACTCGTTCTGGGTGGGCTACGTGGAGGTGGAGCGGCGGTTTGCACGTGACTTCACCGGTTTCCTGCGTGGCGAGGCCTCTGCCGGCACCAGCGACTCCGTATATCTGCAACTGTTCGAGCAGTTCGCGCGCAATCGCTACCTCGGCGGTGTGCGGTGGGATTTCGCCGACCGCCAGGCGCTCACCGTGCAACTGACGGACAGCCACATGTTGAACGGACGCTTCAAGGATGTGCGGCTGCAATGGAGCGCGGCCCTATTTTGACTACACGGCGCACACTGCTGGCACTGCTGCTGCTGTTCGGCGCTTCTATCGGAAGCGCCGGCTCGGACAGCGTAGTATTGGTGGTCCGCGCCGATAGCAGCGTGGTCGACCTCGACCCGCTGACCGTGCGCAAACTGTTCCTGGGTGTGCCCGTGCTCGTCAATGGCACGCCGCTACATGCGATCCGCAATCGCAGTGACGCGCGCCTCGACGAGATCTTCCTCCAGGAGATCGTGGCGATGTCACAGTCCGCCTACGACCGTCAGATTCTCATCGGCGTCAATCGCCAGGGCTGGGTACGGCCCCAGGAAGTCCAGACCCGAGAACGGGCTCTCGAGAGGGTGTCTGCCGACCCGAATACGGTGACCTTCATGTGGCAACGTGACACCGCGCACGACGCGCGGATCCGCGTGATCCGGGTGTTATGGACCGACTGATCAACAGTCTGCGTTTTCGCATGATGAGCGTGGTGCTGATCGTTCTCGCCGCGCTCTTACCCCTTTTGTACCTGGGGGTCTCCGCCATTGTCGAGGAGGGCTATGCCGAGCAGTTCGTGAATGGCGTGCGCTCCTTCAGCCGACTGACCGCGGATGAGCTGGAAGCCGTCAGCGATTCCGAGTTCGAGCAACGGGCCGCCGCACTCCTGGATGGAGTCATGCTGACGGGACAGGTCGTCTTCAGCGAGATCTCGGACGGTCCACGGAAGTTGCACAGCTCCATTCGCTCGGTAGCCACGCCCGGGCAGCGGCGTGACGACTTTGCCTTCGGTGAGCAGGGTGACCAGGTCTACTACATCTCCCATGCGGTGAAGCGCGGTCATCGGGCTGTGCTCCTGCGGCTCGGCTTCGATGAGAGCCCGACGTTGGAGCGCATTGCGGCCGCCAAGGAGCGCGTGTTGGTCGCGATCCTGGGCTTCTCTCTGGCATCGATCTTCGTTTCGATCTGGCTCTCGTCGGTGATCGCCCGACCGATGGTGCGCCTGCAGGAGGCGGCCAAGCGTGTGGCCGGCGGCGACGTCCACGTGCGTCTGCAGATGCGCAGCGGCATCCGTGAAGTCCAGGAGCTCAACCATCATCTCGAGTCCATGCGCCAGGGACTGGTGGGTGCCAACGAGCGCCTCGCCGAAGAGATCCGGGAACGTGAGGTCTCCGAGAGCAAGCGCCTCGACCTGGAGCGGCAATTGTTGCATCGCGAAAGGATCGCGGCCATCGGCACACTGGCCGGTGGCGTCGCGCACGAATTCAACAACATCCTCACGCCCATCCTGCTGTACTCGCAACTGGCGCTCAACGACACGCACGCCGACAGCCCCCGGGCGCGGGATTTGCGACGGATCGTCTCAGCAGCCCACCGGGCGCGCACCCTCATTACCCGGATCCTGGCCTTCAGCCGCCAGATCGACTCGCACGGACCCACGGACTTCTCGATACAGGCAACGGTCGAGGAGGCTCTCACCCTGCTGCGCGCGATCGTGCCGGCCAACGTCGAGATTGTCCTCAACGCCCAGGTGGAAGAGATCATTCTGCGCGGCGACCCGAGCCTCGTGCATCAAGTGGTCATCAATCTCTGTACCAACGCATACCAGGCGATGAGCCGTACCGGGGGGCGCCTGCTCCTGCGCCTCTGGCTCGCGGTCGATCGGGGGTTCGAGTCAGGCCGTGCCGCGCTGCTGGAGGTCACCGATACGGGCCACGGTATCGAGGCAGCGGCGATTCCCCATGTTTTCGAGCCGTTCTATACGACTCGTGAGATCGGGGAGGGCACGGGTCTCGGGTTGTCGGTCGTACATGGTATCGTGACGTCCATGGGCGGCAAGATCACTGTCGAATCCGAAGTCGGGCGTGGAACGACCTTCCGCGTCTCTTGGCCGCTGGCCGCCGCGTCCGCGCAACGCTCAACACCGGTGGCAGGTCGCGGATAAGGGGCTGGCGCAATGGCATCGATTCTGGTCGTGGATGATGAGATCGAGGTGGCCGAAGCCATTCAGTCCGTGCTCGAGCACGCCGGATTCGCGGTCGTCAGCGCGCATAGCGCCCAGCAAGGCCTGGCAGCCATCGAGCAACAGAATTTCGACGTCGTGGTCACCGACATCATCATGCCCAAGGTGAATGGGTTGGAATTGATCCGGCGGCTGCGGACCGGTTATCCGCGGATCCGCATCATTGCCATCTCGGGAGGCGGTAGTTTCGGGCCGCTGTCGTTGAAGCCGGAGGCCATCAGCACCCACGCCTTCATTGCCGCTGCACGGGATGCGGGGGCCGAGGAAGTTCTGACCAAGCCTTTTGACATGGACGATCTGCTGTCCGCCGTGCGTCGGCATCTGCCCAACTGACCGGTGGCTGTTGTGAACGCGCCGGGTGACAAGACGCGCATCGTGCTCATCGAGGGGCATGCCATTCTCAGGGATGGGCTGCGAGCCCTGCTCGATCGGGAGCCCGATCTCACGGTGACGGGGTCCGTCGGTGAGGCCCACGGCGCCCTCGAGGTGGTCGGCAAAACGCGCGCGCAACTGGTCATCAGCGAGGTGTCGTTGCCGGACCGTTCCGGCATTGCGCTGATGAGAGATTTGCTTGCGAGCTTTGCCAGCCTGCGCCTGCTCGTTCTCACCGCATACTCCGGGGAGGAGTACGTGCGAGCGGCGCTCAGCGCCGGGGCGCACGGCTACGTGTTGAAGGACTCCGGCCACGCCGACCTGATGCGGGCGATTCGCCTGGTGATGTCCGGGCGACAGTACCTGTGTCCCGCGGTCGCGGAGAAAGTTCACAAGCCCCGTGTTCCTGTCGAGGAGCTCGTGACGGGCCGCGAAAGGCAGGTGCTGATGTGCGTCGCCCTCGGACGTTCCAACAAGTGGATTGCGCGGGACCTGGGCCTGAGTGTCAAAACGGTCGAGAAACACCGGGCCAACTTCATGCGCAAGCTCACGTTGCACAACACGGCGGCGGTCACCCTGTTTGCGCTCAGGAACGGCCTCATCGAAGCGGGCTCGAGCGAGCGGCAGTCCGACTGAGCCGCGCTATCAATCGCCGCCGACCTGGTGAACCCACTGGGAGAGAGCGGCGCGGCGGTCGTCCCACAAACCGTAGTCCAGCTCGGTGTCGCCGGTACGGGTGTGGGCCCCGAGAGACCGGGAGGCCGCAATGAAGCGCAAAGTAGCCATGTCGACGGTGTAAAGAACCGGGGGGCCGCCTCCGACCGCGGGGGCGTTCACGCGCTCCTCGATCCCGGCTTCACGCGCGGTGCGATTCGACTTTGCAAGGGTGATGCGCCGGTCATCCGCGACGATGACCAACTCGTCGGGCTGCCGCGCGTCGTCCCGCGGCTTCCCGGCGTCGACGCCGTCCCGACCGTGAGGATCGAAGGTGGTCCAGAAATAGGCGACGAGAACGAGTTGGATCTTGCCAGCGCGATCGATCGACGCGGCCGCCAGCGTGATGTAATCGCGCATGTGCACGGCAAAGTTGGGCCGCTCGCGCGCGAATACGAGGGGCCGGCCGGCTATCGTCACCGTCGCGGCGGTTGTCTGGTCGAGATAGTTCAGTGGTTCGTCCGCGCTCGGGATGGCACTGCAGGAGCCGCACAGTATCGCGATGGCACCCAGGATGATGGTTGCGGTGAGTCGCGCCACGCTAATCAGATGAGCTCCTAGAAACCGAGGCGATACGAAAGGCTGACATAGTATCGCCTGGTATTCTGCGTCTCCAGCAGCGCATCGCGCTTGCCGAGTTGTCCTCCGACCTCGAACTGCAACAACTTGAGCCCGCGCTGATAGTCGAGCAGGAGTGACGGGATATACGTGAGCTCGGTGCTGTCGTCCGCCACGAGCACGCGACGATCGATCGTTATCCGGGGGCCGATACGCCAGGCGCCCACGAAGGGAAAACGGGCGCTGGCGCTCGCGGTCTCCACCTTGCCGGTCTCGGTGTTGGCATAGGTCAGGGATGCAACACTGAAGTCGCCTGGAAACCAGAGACTGGAGCCGTAAAGCTGTCCCTGGTAGGTCACTTCCGTACCGCTGCCGGGCTGTGCATCGACCGCTCCCGATGCCGGAGTTGCGGAGGTCTGGCTCACGGCCGCAGTTGCCGAGAATTGCAGCCGCTGGCCGAGGGGACGCGTCGCCGTGACGCTGTAGTCGGTCGTGTAGGGAGTACGGTCGCGCGCCCATTGGAAAATAGTCTGCGCGGGCAGACCGGCCTGTTGGATCATCGTCGCCAGCTCGGCGATCGTCGTCGCCGGCTGACCTATGAGTGCGTTGCGTGTCGACAGTACCGGGGAGTTGCGCCGCTCCGCGTCAAAGCTCAGGTTCCAACGCGCCGGCAGCATCACGGTTCCCAGGATGGAGGCCGTGTTGAGGGAATGATAGGACGTATCGTAGTCGACGACGGCGACGAGCGAGGCGTGCGATGCCAGGTAGCGTGCCTCGAATCCCGCCGCCTGGCGATCCCGTACGCCGTCGTACTCCTGGATGGCCGCGAATACACTCGCGTCCCAGCGGGCGCCCGGTGGTGAATAGGCTATGGCGATGGTTTCGAAGCGCCGGTTGGTGCGCACGCCGGCGTCGGTCTCCTCGACCGGGTACCCCGCCGTGAGATTCACACCCCAGGACGGGCGCCATTGATAGGAAACGAACAGGCCGTCGAAGGTGCCCAACACGCCATCCTGGTTGCGGGTTTGCCGGCCGAAGCGTCCCAACAGCCCCAGCGACCGATCCACGAATTCGATCGAGGCAATACTGACGCGCCGCTGGTTGCCGACGCTTTGCTGAGCGAAACTCTTGGAATAGCCGGCACTCAGGCGGCCCATCCAGTCGACCTGGTCGCCGCGGCGCCGCACGAGCATATCCACGTCGTTGAATAACGCATCCTCGGTCGTCGTCTGTGTGGAACTGGGTAGGATCGTGCTGCCCGGTGGAACGTTGCCGGCGGGGGTGGTATTGGCGACGCGCGTTCCGTCGTAGCGGAATAGCTGGGAGACTCCCCCTGTAAACTGCCACCGCCGCGAGGACTCACCAACCTGGGCTCCGCCCTGTGCCTTTGCGGTAGCCGCCCGTAGGGTACGCAGGCGCAGCGCCACCCGCTCCGCTGCCTCCCCTTGGGGATAGCGACGCAGGTATTCCTCGTATTCCGCCTTGGCATGCGCCAATTGTCCCGAGCGCTCGCGGGCGAGACCCAACAGTTCCTGCGCGCGCGCGCGATCGGGAAATTCGGGCTGACGCTGCAGCTTGGTCAGCAGGCGGATCGCCGTCGGATAGTCGTGCGCCGACATGGCGGACTTCACTTGCGCGAGCATCGCTTTGAGGGCCGCCGGATCCAGCGGAGGATCGCTGCCCATGCGGCCCACGGGCGGCAGTGTTTCGGCGGAAGGAGCGTTCGGATCGCTCGTGACCGCATCGTCGCCGATCGCAAGCCACGCGCGCGGATACTCCGTCAAGGCCTTTTCCAACAGCCGGTCGGCCTCGGCGCGTCGCTCGATCGGCCCGGCCCGCAAGCGGTACCACTTCTGGCCGTCGACCACGACCTCGGAGACAAATATCGGCGCCTGCAGAAGCTGCTGCGCGTGCTCCACCACGGCGGGATCGAAAGGCTTGGGCTGAGAATCGAGATTGATGGCAAAGTTGTTGACCGTGTCAGTCGGCTGGCTCAGCAGCACCTGGCCTTTCCGGGAGACCGGTCGGATGAGACGCAGCCGCAGGCCGCGCGGGTCGACCCCCTGGGCGATGACGAATTGCTCGCTCTTGCGCAGATCAAAGACGAGCGTGACCTGGCCGGGCACGTCGCTGTCGACCCGGACGGCTGCGATGATCCCTCCGCCACCGGAAAGCGGCGGAATTTCACTCGCCACAGGCATTCCCGGGGCGACTCCACAATCGGGGAATGGTTGGAGCTGCACCCGGATCTCGGAGCCCTCGCTGGCCGGCAGGTGAGTGACGTATCGCATCGAGCAGTTGAATTGCACGGTGACGTCGACCTGCTCGTCGTGATCCGTTACCTCCACGATGTCGACGAGGCGGCCCGGGCCGGCGGTACCGATCTGCGCATACCCCGGGCTGGTGGCCAGCAGCGCGACGAAGGCGGCCGCTAGCAGGCACGTCGGGCGCACCAGGCGGGCAGAGCGGCGCTTAGTGCTTGAAAGCGGCATCGGTTATACGGTGATAGGGGCCGGGCTGGCGCTTTGTAATGGTGTCGCGCGTGACATCGTTGTAGACGTGGCACGACCCGCTGCAGTTGCTCAGCTCCGTGGCGCTGTAGAGCGCGCCTTTCACCGTCTTCGGATGCGCTGCCGGCTTGAAGTCCTTCGCGTGGCAGGCGCCGCAGGTCCCCGCGGCCGCCGCGTCGGGGTAGGGCACCTTGTCAGTGTTGGTCGTATGACAGGATACGCAGCTCAGGGCGGCACGGTGTTCGCCCGGGTAGGCTGCCGACGAATGTCGGAAGGTGGCAATGGAGCTCCAATCCGGGTACGCGTGGCACGTCGCGCAATCACGTTGCAGGACCATGTGGTTGGCCGGCTTGCCGACCGCATTGGTGTTGTTGTGGCAAGACTGGCAGTTGTCGCGGATGGTGGAGTGGTCCAGTTTCGCCGGCAGCCACGCCAGTGTCCCATGGCACGTATCGCATTGCTGGGTAGTGGGAATGTGATTGCGCGGCAGGCCAATCGCCTGCAAGGCGTTGTGGCAAGTGGTACAGGTGTGGGGCGCTACGCCGGCGTGATCGAAGCGTGCTGGCATCCATGCGTTGGTCGTGTGGCAACTCTCGCAGCTGTTACTGCTGGCGATGTGTCTCACCGGTTTGCCGAGCGCGAAGGTGCCGTTGTGGCAGCTCGAGCACGTCCCGATGACTTGCGTATGGTCCACGGTTTTGACCGGCAGCCAGGCGATGCTCGTGTGACAGGATACACAGGAGTTGGACGTGCGCATGTGGTCTGCGGGCTTGGTATTTCTGGCCGTCAGCTCCGGGCCCGCTCCGATCATCGCGGCGGCTGCGCGAGTTGATAGGACGGGCTGTCGAGCTGCGACAGCGCCAGCTCCCGTAGCGCCACCGCTCTTCGCCGCTGCCGCCGTCGTTGCGGCTGCGGTGGCTGTCGCCGTGGAGGCACCGCTGGCAACGACGGCGGCAGGTCGAACCTGACGCTTGTCGCGCGACGTGTGGCAGCCGGAGCCGCCGCAATCCTGCCCGGCGTGGTGGTTGGGTCCGTCGCGCACCCACAGTCTCACGCCGCTGTTCGTTTTCCAGGTCATGCCGTACTCGTGACAACTATCACAGGCATTCAGGCGAACCACCGCATGCTTCATCACCGTGCCGGAGAAGGTCGTGAAGTTTGCATTGGAGTGACACAGCTCGCAGGCAATGCTGCCGACCGGAATGTGGCCGGTGGGCCCGGTGGGCGGCTCGACGAGGGTCGGCGGGGCCATATTCGCGAACGAGAGACCGTCCGCGTGGCACAGTGCGCAGTTGCTCGTAATGCCCGCGTGCCCGGTGGCACCCATGACATAGGCGGCATAGTTACCGGGTGTCGTATGACACTGCGTGCAAGGCGCATTCGTCGGAATGTGGTTGCTGGGCTTCGATCCCGCCGTGACGTTGCCAATGAACGTGGGTGTGGTCGTATGACAGCCGCCGCAATCGCCCGTGGTGGGATGGCTCTTGTCGAAGGCGGTCGGTCGGGAGTCCCCCGCGGTCGTCGCGGTGCTGGCGATCATGCCTTGGTACGGCGCGGTCTCATGGCAGGTCTGACACGTCGTGACGGCCGCTGCGACCGTCGTATGACCGGCGGTGTTGAGCGTCGGAGCGGAGATGTTCGCGGCTCCGATGTGGAATCCACCGGAATTCACATTAGCCGTCGTATGGCATCCCGAGCCGTTGCAGTCGAGGGTGCCGATCGGAATGTGGTTGGCGGACGTCGTGACGATCGTAATGTTGGCGAAGCTGCCGGCGACCGCCGGAGCGTGGCAGGCCAGGCATGCAGTGACGCCCTGGTGCGTGCCGGTGACCGAGTACACCGCATAGTTTCCCGCAGTCGTATGACACTGGGCGCAGGCAGCGGTCGTCGGTATGTGATTCGCCGGCTTGGCGCTGCCGCCAGTCTGGTTGCTCGCAAATGTCGGCGTCGTTGAATGACAGCCCGAACACTCTCCCGTGGTCGGGTGAGCCGCATCCAAGGTGGCCGACGGTCGCGAGTCGCCCGCTGCGGTGGCGCTGCTCGCGATCATTCCCTGGTAGGGCGCTGTCTGGTGGCAGGTCTGGCAGCTCGCAACGGCGGCGGCGACAGTTGTGTGGCCGGCTACGTTCAGGGTCGGGTTGGTGATGTTCGCAGCACCGAGAGTGAACCCGCCGGGATTGACGTTAGCCGTCGTATGGCATCCGGAGCCATTGCAATCGAGAGTGCCGATCGGGATGTGATTTGCCGACGTCGTGGTAATCGTGACGTTCACAAACGTGGTCGCGACGCTCGGGCCGTGACAGATCAGGCAGGAGGTCACGCCTTGATGCGTACCGGTGACCGAATATAGTGCGTAATTTCCCGGCGTCGTATGACACTGGGTGCAGGCCGCAGTCGTGGGAATGTGGTTGGCCGGTTTCGCTGCGTTCGTTACGTTTGTGGTGAATGTCGGGGTCGTCGTATGACAGCCCGCACAGTCGCCACTCGTCGGGTGTCCTTTGTCGAACGCAGTCGGCCGAGAGTCACCGGCAGCGCTCGCGGAGCTGGCGATCATGCCCTGGTAGGGGGCACTCTCGTGGCAGGTCTGGCAGCCGGATACCGCTGCGGCGACCGTGGTATGTCCGGCGATATTCAGGGTCGGGTTGGCGACGTTCGCCGCGCCGATGTTGAACCCACCGGGATTGACGTTGGTCGTCGTGTGGCAACCCGAGCCGTTGCAATCGAGAGCGCCGATCGGGATGTGGCTCGCCGACAGCGAGGTGATCGTAATGTTGGCGAACGTGCCGGCAACCGAGGATCCGTGGCAATTGAGGCAGGTGGTCACGCCCAGGTGCGTGCCGGTGACGGAATACTGCGCGAAGTTCCCCGGCGTCTGGTGACATTGTGTACAGACCGCATTCGTGGGGATGTGGTTCGCCGGCTTCGTGCCCGCCACCACGTCGCTTGCAAATGTAGGTATCGTGACGTGACAGTCGCCGCAGTCCCCGGCGGTCGGGTGAGTAGCATCCAACGCGGCGGACGGTCGCGAGTCGCCGGCGGTCGTCGGCGTGCTGGCGACCATGCCCTGGTACGGCGCCGTCTGGTGGCAGGTCTGGCAGCTCGGAACCGCCGCAGCCACGGTCGTGTGGCCGGCAACGTTCAGCGTCGGGTTGGCGATGTTGGCCGCGCCGATGTTGAAGCCGCCGGCGTTGACGTTGGTTGCCGTGTGGCACCCTGAGCCATTGCAGTCGAGAGTGCCGATAGGAATGTGACCCGCCGATGTGGTGGTGATCGTGACGTTCGCGAACGTCGCCGCGACGCTTGGACCATGGCAGATCGAGCAGGAAGTCACTCCCGTGTGCGTGCCCGTCACCGAATACAACGCGTAGTTCCCGGGTGTCGTATGACACTGTGTGCAGGCCGCATTGGTAGGAATGTGATTGGCCGGCTTTCCGGCGGCGGTCACATTCGTGGTGAACGTTGGTGTCGTCGTATGGCAGCCTACGCAGTCGCCCGCGGTCGGGTGGCCTCGATCGAACGCCGTCGGCCGGGAATCGCCCGCAGCGCCCGCGGAGCTGGGGAGCATGCCCTGGTAGGGGGCCGTTTCGTGGCACGTCTGGCAGCCCGGTACGGCCGCGGCGACGGTGGTATGGCCCGCGATGTTGAGTGTCGGGCTGGCGAGATTGGCCGCGCCGAGCAGAAACCCGCCCGCATTCACGTTGTTCGTGGTGTGACATCCCGAGCCGTTGCAATCGAGTGTGCCGATCGGGATGTGGTTCGCCGTCGTCGTCGTGATCTTGATATTCGCGAACGTCCCGGCCACTGCGGGTCCATGGCAACCCAGGCAGGTGGTCACGCCCAGGTGGGTCTGGGTGACGGAATACTGCGAATAGTCATTCGGGGTGATGTGACATTGCGTGCACGCCGCCGTCGTCGGAATGTGGTTGGCCGGTTTGGCCCCGGTACCGACATTCGTCGTGAAGGTCGGCGTCGTCGTATGACAGCCGCCGCAGTCCCCGGTCGTCGGGTGGCTCTTGTCGAGCGCCGTCGGTCGTGAGTCACCGGCGGTGGTTGCCGAGCTGGCGAGCATGCCCAGGTAAGGTGCGGTTTCGTGACACGTCTGGCAGGCGGCCACAGCCGCTGCAACCGTGGTGTGACCCGCGATGCCCAGCGTCGGATTGCTGATGTTGGCCGAGCCGATGTTGAAGCCGCCGGGATTGACGTTCGTCGCCGTATGGCATCCCGAGGCGCTGCAATCGAGGGTGCCGATCGGGAAGTGGCTGGCCCCGGTCGAAGTGATGTTGATGTTGGCGAACGTCCCGGCCACTGCCGGTGCGTGGCAACTGAGGCATTCCGTCACCCCGACGTGCGTTCCGGTGACTGAGTATTGGGAATAGTCGTTCGGGTTCGTGTGACATTGCGCGCACGGTGCGCTCGTGGGAATGTGATTTGCCGGGCGTAGGGAATTACCGCTGAATGACGTGGTCGAGCCATGACATTGGCTGCAATCTCCGCTCGTCGGATGCGGTGCGGGTGGCCGTGTGACGATCGTGACACCGAAGAAAGACTTGCCCGCCTCGTGACAGGTCGCGCACGGAATGCTCGTGACCGCCGCGTGGTTCATCGCGGTTCCGGCGAACGTAGTGAAGTTTGTCGTGGAATGACAGGCCTCACAGGGTGCGCCATCGATGGGAATGTGAGTTGCGGGCATCCCGGTGGCCTGCACGCCGTTGTGACAGCTTGCGCAGCCGCTCGTGATGCCATCGTGCCTGAACACCGCGCCCGCCCAACTGATCGTCGAGTGGCACGCGTCGCACTCGAGGTCCGTTTGGAGGTGCGTCGGACCCTTGCCCTGTGCCTGGACATTGTTGTGGCAGGTAGAGCAGCTCCCGAGAGCTTCGGCATGGTCGAAATTGACCGCGGGATTCCAGGCAACCGGGGTATGGCAGCTATCGCAACGGTTGGTCGAGAGAATGTGGGTGGCGTTTTTGGCGGTCGCCCGGATCGCCGTGCCGATACCGTGGCAGGCGCCGCAGTCGCGCGGTGTGCCCTTGAACACCGCATTGGCATGACACGACTCGCAAGGCAGGTCGCGGTGTTGCCCCAGGAGCTCGAAACCCGTCGTGAGGTGGTCGAACGTATCCCGGGTCTGGGCGGCAAACGCCGGCGCGATCGCCATCAAGAGCAGTACCAACGATGTGGTGATGAGCCGGCGCATGACGGGTACTACTGCAGACGCGCGCCTTTGAAGGTGATGGTGGAGTGGCAGCGCTGGCACTGGCGCCCATACTGACCGAGGTGAACGTCGTCCTGCTCATGGCAGGACAGGCAGCTCTGGTTGAGTTTCACCTGGTCGGCCGGTTGCTTGTGGCAGCCCTCGCAGGCCAACTTGCCGTGCGCGCCGTTGAGCGCGAACCCCGTCTGCTTGCCGTGATCGAATTCCCACAGCCGCCAGCCATTCGTCGAATGGCACTTCGCGCAGTCGGCCCCGAGGCTGCCGTGATGCACATCATCGGTCTTGTGGCAGTCGTTGCAGCCACGACCGACGTCGTGATATTTGCGCGTGCCGTGACATTGCTCGCAGGTCACGGCTACGTGCAGGCCCACCAGCGGGTAGGTGGTCAGGTCGTGATCGAACGTGACCGAGGACTTCCAGCCTTCGGTGGTATGGCACTCGTCGCAGCGCGCCCCCAGCTTGCCCGCGTGGACGTCGCTGGCCCGGTGGCAAGCGGCACAGTCGGTCGGCAGCTTCTGAGTCGAAACGACAGCGGTGTGGCAGGAGTAGCAGCCGATCTTCTGATGTCGCCCGGTCAGATCCCAGTGCCCGTCACGAGAGTGATCGAACCGAGGCGGTTTCCATTTATCGTTGTCGTGGCACTGCTCACACTGAGTGCCAAAGCGGCCGGCGTGCGAGTCCTGGCCCTGGTGGCAGCCGAAGCAGTCCTTTGGAATCTTCTGCTGGAGATTACCGCTGCGGTGACAATCCTGGCAGTCGATGCTCGCGTGTGCACCTTCCAGGGCGAACCCGGTTTCTTTCTTGTGATCGAACTTGGTTGTCTTCCAACCCGTGGTGGCGTGGCAGCTACCACACTTCACGCCGCGCTCGCCTCGATGTACGTCGTCCGGTGCGTGGCATGACGCGCACTCTTTTGGAGTGCCTTTATAGCGGTTGCCGAAATGACAGCCCATGCACGGCACGTCTGCGTGCTTATCGCGCAGTGGATACGAGGTCTTGTCATGATCGAAGTGGCTGTGGCGCCAGGCCGCTGCGTCGTGGCACGAGCTGCAATCGCGGCCGAGCTTGCCGTCGTGCGGCTCCTCCTTCTTGTGACAGTCCACGCATTCCGTCGCGACCTTCCGATAGGCTTTCGAGGGCGCGTGACAGCTCGCGCAGGCCACACTGGCATGTGCGTCCCGCAAGGGGAAGTCCGTCCCGTCGTGGTCGAACTGAGCGGGGCTCAGTTTGGCGATGTTGGCATCGCGACCGTGATGTTCGGAGTGGCATCCATGGCACTCCGACGTCGTGATACCGCTGAGGTGCCCGTGATAGCCGCGCTTCGCCGCGACGTCCGCGGAAATGTCTTTGTGACAGTCCAGGCATAAGTGCGTTTGTCGCTTGCGGTCGCTGCGATCGTGGCACGAAGAGCATTGCTCTTCGTATTTGGCGTGCGCCTGGGTGAGCTTGCCGGGCATGAGCAGGATCTCCGGGTTCACGGCGTTACTGCGTGCCGGCCACAAGCCGAGCAAGAGAGCCAAGACCAGAAACGCGCGACACTTACCCTCCCCCATGAAGCGCGCAGCCCGCCCGCTAATAGACGTGGACTGCGATCACGTGGACGACCCCGGCAACCAACATCAAAAAAATCAGCGGCAGGTGCAGGGCGTGCCACAAGGAAAACAGGCGCTCATAGGCTTCGAGCCCGGCGACTCGCCGGGTCGCCGCGAGGCGGCGATCGATGTAGGCGAACGCTGCCCGTCGCAAGCGCTTGCGCTGCGCGGCGATGGCTGCCGATTGGGTGGCAGCCTCGCGCAAGCTGCGGCGCACGTAGGCGTGCAACTGCAGACGCGTCGTCATGGAAACGGTCGTCGTCGCGATGAGGCGGGCGATGCCGAGCAGCGGAACCTTGCCTGTCGATGCGAGCATCCTGCGCTCGGCGGCGTCGAGCCGCTCGACGAGCTGCGGGAGAAAAGTGAAAGCGCCAGAGCCCGTGCGCAGGCTCTCGGCCCCTTTGCGGAGCTCACCCAGGCTCAATTTGCTGCCGTACAGGCCATTGTGGATGCGGGCATAGATATATCGACCGACGAGCCCGCTGCCGGCCACGATCAACATGGAGAACAACGCGACGTTGCTGTTGGTCGCTCCCAGGCTGAAGTTGGAGTGATAGAGAATGCACAAAGGGCCCAGCACGCCCAGGACCATGTGGAAACGGAACCAACGGGTCGCCGGACCCATGAACTTCAGCCATGGAAACCGCTTGCGCGCCGAGTAGAGAAACAACAACAGCATGAGGCTGCCGCCGATGATCCCGAGGGCATAGCCGAGGCCGCGCGTCGGAGTGATATAGCGCTGCGTAGGCACGTGCCAGCCGATATAGAGGAGGGCGACGACCACGATCCCGAAGACGGATGTGGGTGTAAGCCAGCTCTTGCGGACAGCCGCCGGCAGGGGCGGTCTTTGCGCCGCTGCCGCTGCCGGTGCTGGTGCCTGTGCCGGCTCCCGGGGGAGCAGGGCTGGACGCAGCTCCGGATCGATGACGTCGGGCTGTGTTGGCTTGGCCAGCCGCCGGGTGTCCTCCACCGGCGCGGCGTGGCCAGAATTCTGCGGACGAGGGGCTGGGTTGGGCATCGTGCCGGCTCATCCGATCTCGTGGTTGATGACGAGCGCCAGCTTTTTCCGGGAGCCCGGGTTGACGGTAGCGCTCGTGACATACAAGTCGCCGGGCGCCGCGGTGGCCTGGCCACTGCGCGAGATGCGCGCTTCGACAATGACCTTCTGGAACTGCGAAAGCCGCCGTGACGGCAGCATCGACATGGAGTCATCCAGACGGAAGCTCACCGGCCAGTTGCCGGCGGCGACGCGCATCACGGCCAGCGGTGGTCCTGGAGAATCCGCCGCCTTTGCATAGATGAAGAGGGTGGCACCCTGGTCCACGCGGCTGGCCAGGCGGCCCTCGATCGAAATGGTGCCCGAAATCTCCGCAGGCGCCGAATCGAGCTGTGCCGCCACCTCGGCGGTCGACATCGGGGTAGCTGAGGCGACGTGCTGCCGGGCGCGCGCGGCGTCCGCGGGGCGGCCCAGAAATTCGTAAGATTTCGCTAACAACTCCCAGTCGTCCGCGCTGCCTCCGTTTCTCTCCAGGCGCGCTTCGAGCTGCGCGGTGGCCTCCTGCATCGAGAGCGCCTTGGTGCCGGATGTGCCGTCGGTTCCAACAGGGTTTGCGGTCTGCACTGTGGCGCGTGTGCTCGACGTTGCCTTCGAGTCGATGGCGAGGTAGAGCAGGCCCACGGCTAGCGCCAACAGGGCAACGCCCGTGCCCGCGAGCGCCAACAGCCGGCGGCGGCCGGCGGGTATCCGGGCGAGTGCAGGCCACAACGGCACGGTTGCAGCGGTTGCCGTTGCTCCAGTCACTACACCAACGGTGAACCAGAAACCTGCGTTCATAACTCGAAGCGGACGATGCGTGGAGGGGTTGTCGCAGCGTGACGACAAGTCGCCAACTACCGACAAATGCAGCGAAATAACACCTGTTGTGACGAAGTTGACTGGACGTTAGGGTGCGTAGCTCGCATCGTCGTGACAAGTAGGGAAAACACCCATTCCGCGACTTTGCGTCACAGAGTTAGGCTGCTGACACGATGGATACGCTCGTCTACGTGATTTACGGTTTGCCAACGTTGCTGGTGCTGGTTTGGTTCATCCGGCGTCGCAATCGCCTCGAGCAGCGCAGCACGCTCGCGCACGAAGATGCGCGCGCGGCGAGCGCGCAGGAGCCGGCATCACTGCACCCGATAATCGACCCGGCACGCTGCATCGGTTGTGGCTCGTGTGTGAAAGCCTGTCCCGAGGAACCCGAGCATCACGTGCTGGGTATCATCAGGGGTCGCGCGCAACTGGTGAGCCCTGCTGATTGCATTGGCCACGGGGCGTGCAAGGCCGCTTGTCCCGTCGAAGCGATTACCCTGGTGTTCGGCACCGAGCGCCGCGGCACCGACATTCCGATTCTCAGCCCGCGATTCGAGACGAGCGTGCCGGGGATCTTCATTGCCGGCGAGCTCGGAGGAATGGGACTCATCCGCAACGCGCTCGAGCAAGGGCGCCAGGCGGTAGAGTCCGTGCACGCCTCGCGCCCGCGGGGTGGCGAGCTCCTCGACCTGGTCATCGTGGGGGCCGGCCCGGCGGGATTCGCGGCGTCCCTGACGGCATTGTCGAAACGTATGCGCTTTGTCACCGTCGAGCAGGAGACGCTCGGTGGCTGCGTATTTCAGTATCCCCGCGGCAAGCTCGTCATGACTGCCCCGGCAACGGTTCCCCTGGTCGGCAAGGTGAACTTGCGCCAGACGAGCAAGGAGGACTTGCTGCGGTTCTGGACGCAGATCGAGCGCAAGACCGGCGTGCAGATCAATTATCGCGAGCGGGTCGATGACATCAGTCGCGAAGGTAGCGGCTTCCTCGTCAAGACGACCCGCGGCACCTACCGCACTCATAGCGTTCTGCTCGCGATTGGCCGACGCGGCACACCGCGTAAGCTGGGCGTGCCCGGTGAAGAGTTACCCAAGGTGGTTTATCGCCTGATCGATCCGGACCAGTATGCGGGCCAGCACGTGCTGGTGGTCGGTGGCGGTGACAGTGCTCTGGAGGCTGCCGCGAGTATCGCCGAGTCCGCGGGCGCGAGTGTCGTGCTCTCTTATCGGGGCGAGGCCTTTGATCGTGCCAAGCAGCGCAATCGCGAGCGCATAAGCGAGGCCGCCCGCGGCGGACGCATGAAAGTCATGCTCAACTCGAATGTGCGGCAGATCGCTACGGATTCGGTGGCGATAGAACACGTCGGGCGTGTAGTCAGCGTGCGTAACGACACCGTCATCGTCAATGCGGGCGGGGTGTTGCCGGCGGATTTCCTGCGACGCATCGGGATCAACGTCGAGACGAAATATGGCACAGCCTGAACGGTTGCGCCCAGTCGCGCTGCTGGTCACCGTGGCCGTTCTGAGTCCTGTCGTCGCGCCCGCGGCCCAGAGACCGGTGGATGCGCTCGAAGGTGCAAAAACGGACATCCGGCGTAAGGATTTCGCCGCCGCCACCACGGAGTTGCAGCGCCTGGCGGGCGGCGGTAACCGGGATGCCCAGTACCTGCTCGCCGTGCTGTATCTGAATGGGTTGAACGGTCCGCGGGACCTCGTCAAAGCCCGCGAGTGGCTCGAGAAATCCGCAACCCTGGGCAATGCGCGGGCCGCGGCCAGTTTGTCGGCCTTGTCCTCCGGTTCCGCCTCGGCGAATCTCGCGGACGTGGAGTTGTCGGACCCCGAAACGCGTGCCGAGGCCCTCTGGCTGGCTGCGGCTACGGGCGATCTGCCCCGTTTGCAGACGATCGCGAACCAACAGGCGCTCGAATCCCGCGATCCATTCGGGCGCGGTGCGCTAGCCCGTGCCGCGGAAGCAGGGCATGCCGAGGCTGTGGCTTTTCTCCTCGGGCGGGGCGCTTCGGTCGATGTACGCGACGCCCACGGCATCACGCCATTGATGCTGGCAACTCGCGCTGCGAGCCTGGATACGGTCGAGGCGTTGTTGCAGGCACGAGCCGATCCGAATGCCGCCGACAAGAATAACAACACGGTGTTGATGTACGCCACCGTCGGCGGAAAGCTGGATGTCGTCAACCGCGTCCTGGCGGCTGGAGCTGCCGCCGGGGCTCGCAATGTGCAGGACTGGTCCGCCCTGGACTTTGCGACGGTGAGGGGTGCCACCGAAATCGCAGCTCGCTTGAAGGAAAGCGGTGCGACGGCGTTGCGTCACCAGGCCGTCGTCTCGAACGCCGTTGTGACGACGGTAAGTCATGCCAGGCCGCCCTTGCCCGATCTATACCAGGGTTGGCCTGATGTCGCCGTCGCCGCAGTCAAAACGGAGCCGTCGCTACTGGAAGGAGTGCTCGCCCGGGGCGCGGATTCCAACACCGTCGGGCCCGGCGGAACCCCGGCGCTGACCCTGGCGACGGTCACCGGGACCCCCGTTTCAATCACGACGCTGCTCACCTCCGGCGCGCGCGCGTCCCAGCCAGATGTGCGCGGCGACACCGCGCTGATGGTTGCCATTCGCGGTGGCCGAGTGGAGGTTGTCGACATCCTCTTGGCGAAGGGAGTCTCGCCCGACGAACATACCGCGGTCTCAGAGCCGCCGCTCGTTGCAGCTATGAAGGCCGGGTCACCCACAATCGTGCGGCACCTGCTCGCCGCTGGCGCGCATCCTGACGCGCAGGACGTCCACGGCGAGAATGTCCTCATGCTCGCGGCGCGGGCTGGCGATGTGGACCTGTTGCGCAATCTGTTGGGTGCCGGCGCCCACATGGAGTTGGAAGACAAAGCCGGGCGCACCGCCTTGTGGCGAGCGGCCAGTGCGGGAAAGCTCGAGGCCGCGCAACTGCTGCTGACCCGTGGGGCGCGCACGAATCATGCCGATGCGGACGGCGTTACGCCTCTTGCCATCGCATCTCGCATGGGTCGCGATGCGGTGGTGGGCTACCTTCTCACCAGGGACGCCCACATCGAGGATGCAACCGGTGTGGGGGATACTCCTTTGCTGCTGGCCGCCGCGGCGGGAAAGCTTTCCCTCGTCGAGCAGTTGATCGCGGCGCACGCCAACCTTGACGCGCAGAACAAGTACGGAGATACGGCCTTGATCGTGGCCAGCCGGCGTGGCGACTCCGATATTGTCCGGCGCCTGCTTACAGCCGGCGCAAGCGCGCTACTGCGTAACCAGGACCGCCGTACGGCCTCCGACATCGCGGAGGCGCGCGCATTTACCGAGATTGTTGAGCTCCTGAAGTCGGGGTGACACCCGACACCCCGGGGCTTCACGCCCCGGGATGACGTCGATCAACAGCCCTAAAAGTTGCGTCGCGCGGTCAGATACCACTCCCGCGGCGGGCCGGGCTGGCCTTCCACGGTGGGCTCGCCGAAGGCGGTCAGGTCGAACTTGTTGAGGTAGTAGAAATGATTGGTGAGATTGGTCACCCCGAAGGCGACCGTCCAGGTGTTTTCCTTGGTCGCGTACTGCAGGCGGGCGTTGTGTAGCGTGTAACCGCCGCTGCACGAGCTGAGCCCCGTGTAACCGATGGCCGGATTCGCGGCGCCCGTGCAGATCTCGGTCTGCACGAATGCATCGTAACGCGGTGTGAGAGTCGAGCCGTCGGGCAGCGTAAAGGTATAGGCGCCCGAGAACGCAGCGTTCCACTTGGGCACGTACGCCGGCTCGCCGTTGGCGGTAATGCCGGTGCTGGTCCCGGAGGAGGTGAAGCGTGTCAAGCCGCCGCTGGCCGAGAAGATGAGCGCATCGATCGGTTTGAAGGCCACCTCCAACTCGCCGCCGTAGATCTTGCCGGGCGAATTCACGTACAGCGTGTTGGGAATCGTATTGACCAGGCACGAGGGTCCGCCCTGCGGGTTGGGCAACGGGCCCGGAACGACGCTGCCGTCGGGATTCTTGAGGCAATCGAGACCTCCGGTCGGCAGAATGCGATGGCGGTAGTCGTTGTAGAACGCCGCCGCGTTCACGCGCAGCTTGCGATCCAACAGGTCCATCTTCGAGCCGAGCTCGTAGGCCAGCAGGCTCTCGCCGGAGACGGCGACGAACTGGTCGCCCTGGAAGGGGCGCGGGTTGAAGGCCGGTGGGCGATAGCCGGTGGAGGCCGACGTGTAGAACATCACGTGGGGGTCCAGCTTGTAGTCGAATTCGATGCGCCAGTCGCCGCGGCTGGACGTGTGATTCAAGTTCGCCTTGACGATGGTGTTGTCGAAGTTGTCGGCCTTCTTGTCGCGCGAATAGCGGCCGCCGAGCGTCACGCTGAAGGCATCCGTCAGGTTGTAGACAGTGTGCAGGTAGAGCGAGTAGTTCTGGAAGTTGCCGATGTCGAGACCGTTGACCAGCAGCGCGTTCTTGTGCGGATCGGCCAGGTATGACGCGATGTTCGCACCGGGCAGGTTGACGCTCTGCGCACTGTTGGAGTCGCCGTCGTAGTAGAACGCACCGGCCGTCCAGTTCAGCTTGCTCTCCAACAGGTCACCCTGCAGGCGCAGCTCCGCGGTCCGGTAGGTGAACTGCTGGATGCCGTCGACCACCGAGACATCCAGGGGCGAGGCGTCCTGGTCCGTCGCAAAGCGGCCATTCCAGTTACGCCATGCGAGGATGAGCTTGGCGGACACCGCCTCGTTGATTTTCCAATCGGCCGTGCCGGCGATGCCTTTCTGATTCAGGGCGTTCTTCGGGGAAAAGGCCAGCCCGGAGTAGGGGTCCGAGAAAGTGGCGTATGACGTATAGCGGTTCGCGGGGACGAACCGGTTGTCGAATGGAACGCCGTAGTGCGCGAGCATGGCGTTGCTCCAGGTGAGGAAGCCGCCGACCAGCGGGCCGGACTGGACCAGGGTATCGGCAGCGGCCTCGGAGTCATCGCGCTGGTAGTCGAGTGCTACGTTGAATGTCAGGTTGTCGCTCGCCACGAAGCGGAACTGGGCACGTGCACCGTTGACGTCGGTTCCACCCTGTGTGCCGAGCTTGCAGCCGGCGGCCCGGTTCGTGATCATCCGGGGCAGCGTGCCGGAGAGCGCCGGATACAAGCAGACGAAGTCGTAGTCGTTGACATAGCCGTCCTGCTTCTTCGACACGCCGGTAATGCGGGCGAACAGCTTGTCAGGGATGAGTGCGAAGTCATAGCCGGCGCGAATGTCCACGCGGTGGAAATCTCCGACGGTGCCTTCGATGAAGCCGGTGTTGTCGCCGGTTGGCTGCTTGGAAGTGTACTTCACCGCGCCGCCGATCGAGCCGCGGCCGAACAGGGTACCTTGCGGGCCGCGCAGCACCTCGATATCGGCGATGTCCATCAGGTCGAACTGCGAGGACATGGTCGTCGGGTAGTACACGTCATCGACATAGATGCCGACCCCCGGCTCGAACGCGAAGTTGAAATCGTTCTGGCCGATGCCGCGGATGAAGGCGGTCTGGGTCTTGCCGAAGGCCGCTTGCGCCGGGCGGAAGCTGGCGTTGGGGACCATGTAGGCGATGTCGGACGAGTTGTTGAACCCGCGATCCTGGATGTCGGTGGCCGAGATAGCGGTGATGGCGATCGGCGTTTGTTGCAACGGCTCAGCGCGGTACTGCGCGGTCACGATCACCTCGGCGAGCCCACCCGTTTCGGCCGGTTCGGCCGCGGCGGTGGTCTGAGACCGGGCCGGCGCTGCGAGCATGCAGGCCAAGCTGGTGGCGGCGACGGCCGCCGCCAGCCTCTTGAGACCGATTCTAGGCGTCATGTTCCCCCCTTTGTCGCAGTTGATGCCGAGCCCGCCTGTTGGCGGGACAACTTGTTCTGCGTTGCCATCACAGCACGACGGAGGTCGGGTCAATCGATTCACACTGACCAACAAATCGACAACCAGGGACCATCCGCGCGTGTGCGGCGCGGGCGGGAACGGAAACGCCCGGCACGTTGCCCCCCGGCAACAAACAACAGCCGGCGCGGGGTCCGTTCTTGACATCCAACCTGCGATCCCCGAGGCTGTTGGCAGTGGGTTGTTGCTGCGCACCATGGCCAACCGAGCCGCCCCGACAAGAGTGCGCGAGCGATAATCGCCCGGAAAATTGGTGAGAAGCGGGCTTGATTCATCCGCACGAGCGATACTCCAGGGCGCCTGCCGCAGCGGCTTCCGCGGGGCAGGTACTGCGTGCGCGTTGCGGCGAGCTCGAGATCGGCGTCGTGGCCGTCACAGCATCGCTTTTTCGCCACTCCGGTTGTGAAGTTGCCAACACCGAGAGCGCGGTTTTCCTGGTCGATACCCCGTACGACTGTGTCAAGAGTGTCACACTGCAGGACGGTCGCGAGGCCCGCCTCGGCGCGGGCGATTTCACACTCTGCGACATGACTCGCCCCTACAACGTGCACTGCAATGGGCCTTGCCGCCTGCTCGTGCTGGGCATTCCGCGCACCCTGTTGTTGCGTTACGTGCCGTTTCCGGAGGAGTTGACGGCCGTCGCCATGTCGACGCGGGACAGCATGAACGGCCTGGTGTCCGATTACCTGCGTAACCTGTGGGCGCGGTTTCCGCTGGGCCCGCCGTTGTCGGAGGCCTGGCAGGTCTGCCAGGCCACGATGAGTCTCATAGGGGGAGCCTACGAGCGCCCGCTACAGACACGTTCTACCCGACGCTCCGCGGCTTCCGTGCACCGGGCGCGTATCCGCAGCTACATCGAGGAACATCTGACGGATCCCGACCTGACACCGAGAGCCATTGCAGCGGACTGTCAGATCAATGTTCGCTACATGCACCGTTTGCAGGCGCTCGAGCAGGAGACTCTCGCGAGGTACATCCTGCGGCGGCGCCTGGAAGAGTGCGCCCGCGAGCTCGCCGCTACTCCACGGCGGCGCTCGATCACCGAGATCGCATTTCTCTACGGCTTCAAGAGTGCCACCCACTTCGGCCGGGCTTTCCGCGACCGTTACGGCATCAGCCCCGGCAAATACCCCCATCCGGTCGCGCACCCTGCCGGGGCTTGACTCTGGACCCAAGTCCAGACCCTATAGTTCATTGGAAAAATTCGCCTAACGGCGCTTTTTCGGACATCGGCTCCGTTGCCGCCCCCTACGCGGGCCGGGCAAAAAGCGTGGTTTTTGCCAGCTATGTGGTGAGTTATGGACTCCATTGGTATCGGGACGCTGGCGAAGCGCGCCGGCGTCGGTATAGACACAGTACGTTATTACGAGCGGGCAGGGCTGCTGGCCCCGAGCCGGCGTTTGGCCTCGGGCTATCGTCGGTACACGGCACTGGAGCTGTCACGACTGCGGTTCATTCGGCGCGCGCAGGCGCTTGGATTCACGCTGAACGAGGTGCGCGACCTGCTGGCACTCTCGGCGAAACGCGACGTGGCGCGCGTCAAGCTGTCGGCGCAGTCCAAGCTGGCGGACGTCGACAGGAAGATTGCCGCGCTCCAGAAAATCCGCGAGGGACTGGCGACGCTCGTCGCTGCTTGTCCTGGTCATGGTCGGGCGGCGGATTGCCCGATCTTGCAGGCGCTCGGAGGCGAAGAATCGTAAATAACCCGCGACTGTGGTCGCGGGCTTTATGGTGAAGCATGGCAGGCCACGCAAACCCACATCAGGCGTATTTACAGCCGCCCTTGGCGTCACGGTGTGGCGCCAATCCGGGCAAGGTTCCAACTTGCATTCAAGTCAGCGTGCGCCCGGAAACCACAGGAACACTCAAAACGATGCTTGCGCCGTGTACCCAATTGACGGCAAGCCGAGCAGGTCTGGCTCGTGTAGGCCGGATTCACGTACTCCACCCCGATGCCCACCGCACGCGCCTTGTATTCCACAAAGCTCTGCAGTTGGCGGAAGGCCCAGCGGTGCAATCGGGTCCGCACGCGCCGACCCGCGCGGATGCGTTCGCGGATATGGGTGAGATCTTCCATCACGATCTTCGCCGCCCCGATCCTACGGGCTTCCGCGACAATGCCTTTGCTCGTTTCGTGATTGATGTGTCTGACACGCCG
>Ga0070665_100000384_pt1 | contig 65257 bp, 60 predicted proteins | sample KBSS13metaG_FD_65862 | JGI IMG/M metagenome (GOLD analysis project Ga0070665, IMG submission 65862) | Switchgrass rhizosphere microbial communities from Kellogg Biological Station, Michigan, USA - KBS S1-3 metaG | ecosystem: Host-associated > Plants > Roots > Rhizosphere > Soil ... | reverse complement strand
CAACGACGGTCTGCCTGATCCGGCAAAACCCCGCGCTATTTTATTTCGCCAACGAGCTGCATCGGCGTTCGCCGCTGGCGCTGGTCATCCTCGAAGCGCGCGCTCAGTCGGCGCTTTCATGCCGCTGGCGGCGACTGTTTGGCGGCGCCGGCGGACCTGCCGGAATCGATCCCTTTCGGCTGCCGCGGAAGCGCGTGCCAGCGGCGCAGGCCGCCGAGTGCCAGCGGTTTTTCGGCGACGCGTGGCGGGTTCTCGATCCGAGCATTCCGCTGCTGGTCGTGCCGGATATTAACTCACCCGTGGTGCGCGAGCGGCTTGCCGCGCTGCGCCCGGAAGTGGTGATCGACCACGGCACGTCGATCGTGCGCGACGAAGTGTTGGCCGCCGTGCCGCTGGCCCTGAATGTGCACTGGGGCCTGTCGCCGTATTATCGCGGCACGCATTGCACGGAATGGGCGCTGTTGAACTGGGACCCACTGAATATCGGCGTCACGCTGCATCGGCTGACGCGCGACATCGACGGTGGCGGAGTCGTCGCGCAGGCCCGCGCCGAGATTGCGCCGCACGATACCGTCCACAGCATCAACATGCAGTTAACGCATCTCGGCACGCGCCTGGCCGCGAAAGCGATCGAACAAGTCGCGGCCCGCCGCTCTCTAAAATTCCACAGCCAGGACCATTCTCAGGGGATCCTGACGCTCAACCGGCAATGGAGCCGCCCGCTGGGGCGGCAGATCCGTTATCTGGAACGGCGCGGATTGATCGCGAAAATGCTCAAGCACCCAGCGCGCAAAGCGCGGCTGCCGATTGTTGAGCCGGCAGGCTTTGTCGCCACGCCTGCGACTGGCTCTGTTGCCGCCTAACGGCAAAGATCATCAGCTATGCGCATTCGCGGCTAGTAGAATGCGGCGGGGTTGGGTGGGCGCCTCGGTCATGCCACCATCATACCCGGCCAAATCGATCGCTTCATTCCCTGCGCGCTCTCGGCGGGATTCTTCGTGCGCGGTAGGATGACGAAATGAGCGAAGATCCTGACGATTGGCGGCTTGCATTCCTAAAAGGATATCCGACCGGAATCACTTTCTATCGGATTGCTTACAAGCAGCTCAGCAAACAATGGGATCACGACCACTGCATGACTTGCTGGGCGAAATTTACGGAGGACGATCGGCCAGAGGACCCTCATCAGATCATCCATCGTGGCTATACGACCGACGAGGGCCCGTGGTGGATTTGCGATACGTGCTTCCAAGATTTTAAGGAGATGTTTGGCTGGCGTGAGTCACCGAAATCGGGCGTTCGAGCTGACTGATCCCCTGTAACCAGATGACGGTCACTAAGGTCTACAGTTCCTTCGCCAAGTGCGAAACGACACCGAATGCCAGTCCACGGCATCAAATGCAGCTCGTGAACGCGCCTCAACATTTCCCCAGCGCGCGGAACGAAGTCATTTCAATGCACTCTGGCATTTCCCGAATTTCGTCCACTACGGCTTGGCTCTAGGACCGAATGCTGGCGATTTTGAACCGCGTTGGATGTTGCATTGTGGCAGCGAATTCTTCAAGGACCGAACTTGCTCGTCGCTGAACTGTGTGTCGCTCAAGTATAAGACTTTTAAACTTGTAAGCCCAGCAACTGGAGTGAGGTCAGTTACTTGAGTGCCGTGAAGGTCCAGCCACTGAATGCGACTCAACTCTGCGAGCACAGTAATGTCGCGGATGTCTACCGTTCCACCGCTTATCAATAAGATTCTGTCCCCAAGCAGTTGATGGCCGAGCTCTCTCCACCAGCCTTGTGGTTTACCCTGAAACAGGAGTTCCAGCGACGTGTATGGGCCATGCAAACCAATCGTCTCAAAGCCAGCAGCCTGTAGCTCCTCGGCAATCAAGTTTTCGTGTTCGGACTGACGCCGTTCTTTGGCAATCCATGCCAATGGGGCCGCGAAGATAACAAAGATGATCAGCAGCGTTCGCAAGCGAAAGCGGAACCAGCGACGCGATGAGGTAAGCGTGTTCATAATTCCGCCGACGTCTTTCATGTGACATAGTCGCGGTCTCTAAAAAATCAACGGTCTTATCATCACAAACGCGAGAACAACCGCTTTCCAAGCGGGAACACCGATCATGGCGCCAACAAACCTTCTATCAAACAGCGATCCTACGGCGGCCCCAAATGGCGCACCGCTGAAAACTCCAAGCAGCTGTAAATTGTAATTGTCTAGTCCCGCGTTGCTGGTCCATCTCAACATCGCCGAGCCAATGGCAGCCCAAATCATGCATTCCAAAGTTTGCGACATTGAGAACTGAGACCAGCGACGGCGGGATGGGGTGGACGTCTCAGTCATGTCGTCATCATACCCGGCCGAATCGACCGCTTCATTCTCCGCGCCTCCCCGGGATTTTTCTTGCGCGTTAGGATGAGGAGATGGCAGAGCCACTAACCAAATCGCAGCAAAAGCTTCGCGGTCGTAAGATTGTCGATATGTCGAACGACCAGCTCAAAGGCTGGATCGCAGCGTGCGGAAAAATGGAGTTGTGGGTCAAGCCCGCCAAGCCGCGGCGAGCCTGGAAGAAATCAGGTCAAGAAGCGATGGCCGAGCTTGAACGCCGCGTTTCAACGAATCCGTAATACCACGGCGATAGTGAACGACCAGTCTGTTGGCCCTGTAAAATCTCGCAAGGCAACTGCCCATCTCGACACTTCTTCCAACGCTGCAACGCCGTAGTCTGTAATGGCTTCGGCCCCGGCGAAGACCGAGGGGACGAAGAGCACCGCAGAAGGTCGGCGGCCGGCTAATTTAATTCAGATCAAAGGCTAGCTTCGGCATCGCCCTGTCCCGCCCCACCAGGGTGAAGTTGCGGAAGTTGGCCGGTTCGTTATATTTAGGGGTCCGGCCCTTTGGGGTTGTGATTCCGTAGCGATCCCCGCTCGACGTTAGCCGCTGGCGCCCATACCCGGGTGGCCCGCCTGTTACCGCCGCGTCGCTGCGCGCTATCCAGACAAAACTTCGACCGACAGTCCAGGAGACTCCGGCAATGCCGACAGGCGTAGACACGACCGTGAATGTGAAAGAGATTGTCGCCTCGACCGCGTTTGGTCCCAAAGAGGTCCAGCAGATCCGTGCTGCCGTGGCCGCTGACTTTGCCAACTATCGCCAGCTGCGCGAAGCGGTCCAGGCGCTCGAAGAAGAGCAAAACGTCAGCCCGGCCGGCGCCACCAAGCTGGGCGTCTGCTATTACCTGCTCGGCCGCTACCGGCTGGCCGATGAAATGCTCCGCTCGGCCGATGGCGGGGCGCTCGCGCAGTTCTACCTGGGCAAAACGTTCTACGCTCGCCAGCAATATGACGACGCGCTCAACTCCTACCAGTCGGCGCTGAAGGCCGGTTACGATCGCGACGCCTGCACGCTGGCACAGGTCGAAGCGCGGCGCGCCAAGGGAGACAACCCAGGCGCGCTCCAGTTGCTCGATTCGCTTTCGGGTCCGGTCGAACAGACGGCCGAGTACCTCTACCAGCGCGGCGCCACGGTGGCCGCCACTGGTGGCAATCCGACCGAAGCCATTGCCCTCTACGAACGGGCCGCCGAAGTCGACAGCCGCCATCCGGGCGCGCTGTTTGGCCTGGCGCTCGAGAACGATCGCCGCGGCAATGACGACACGGCGATGGAGCTCTACCAGCGGTCGGCGGCTCAGTTCCCGGCCCACATTGGCTCGCTGTTGAACCTGGGCATCCTCTATGAGGATCGCCAGCAGTACGAGCGCGCTCGTCAGTGCTACCAGCGAATCCTGGAGAGCCATCCGAATCACCCGCGGGCCCGCCTGTTCTTCAAAGACGCGCAGGCCTCGGGCGACATGTTCTACGACGAAGACGCACAGCGCCGCAGCGACCGCCTGGGCCAGGTGCTGGGCGTGCCGGTCACCGATTTCGAACTCTCGGTTCGCAGCCGCAACTGCCTGCAAAAGATGGGGCTGATGACCCTCGGCGATCTGGCCCGCACCAGCGAGCAGGAGTTGCTGGCCAGCAAGAACTTCGGCGAGACGTCTTTGGTCGAAATCAAAGAGATGCTGGCATCGAAGGGCTTGGAGCTGGGCCAACTGGCGACCGAAAAGCAGTCGTACCGCGGCGGCTACGAGCCAGAAGTGATGAGCCCGGACGAGCAAGCCCTGCTGAGCAAGCCGATTGCCGACCTGAACCTCTCGGTTCGTGCCCGCAAGTGCATGATCCGCTTGGGCATTGCCACGATCAGCGAGTTGGTCCGCCGCACCGGCGACGAACTGCTGGAGTGCAAGAACTTCGGCGTGACCAGCCTGAACGAAGTCCGCGAGAAGCTGACCGCGCACGGGATCAAGCTGCGGGGCGATTGATTTTTGCCAGACAGTGGTGATGCAGGCGATTGCCTGTTACCTCTGCGGGAATACCTGCCCAACAGAACGCTGCTTGCCAGCTCGGTGGTACGCACGGGGCGCCTACCCTACTAGGTGGCAATCAGTCCCGTAGGGACGACCTAAGTTAGCCTGGGGTCAGCCGGCCGCAGGTCGGCGCAGCCCCAGGTTACAATCTGCCAACATTCGTCGTGAGTCCCGAAGGGACGACAGAATCGCTCGTACTCAAAGCAACGCCGACGATCCACATTAGACGAAGGTGGTTGGACGTAACACCGCTTGCCAGTTCATGGTACGCACGGGGCGCCTACCCTACGACTTGTCCCAGCTAAGGCGCTGAATGACTAGCCCCTTCCGCTTTGATCTGTTGCATGTCGACAGTAGCAAAGTTGCGCAGGGCGCAGGCAGCAAAGTTGCGCATGGCGCGGGGCTAGCGCGGCGCGGCACGTTTCACACGCCGCATGGTCCAGTCGAAACACCGGCCTTCATGCCGGTCGGCACGCAGGGGGCCGTCAAAGGGGTCACGCTCGATCAACTGCGCGCAACCGGCGCGCAGATGATGCTCGCCAACACGTATCACCTGGCGCTGCGGCCGGGCGAGACGATCGTCGCCGAATTGGGCGGCCTGCACGGCATGACCGGCTGGACCGGGCCGATTCTGACCGACAGCGGCGGCTTTCAGCTCTTCAGCCTGGCGCAGATGACCAAGGTCACCGAGACCGGCGCCGTGTTTCGCTCGCACATCGACGGGCGGCTGCTCGAGCTGACGCCGGAACGAGCCGTCGAGATTCAAGAAAAGCTGGGCAGCGACGTCGCCATGGTGCTCGACCACGTGATTGCGCTGCCGGCCGCGCCCGAGGCCGTGGCCGACGCGATGCGCCGCACGCTCCGCTGGGCCCGCCGCGCGAAAGACGCCGCCCGCCGCGCAGACCAGGCGCAGTTTGGCATAGTGCAAGGAGGGCTCGACCGGGCCTTGCGGGCCGAATGCGCCGCGGGGCTCTGCGAGATCGATTTTCCTGGCTACGCCATCGGTGGCCTGAGCGTCGGGGAAACGCCGGCCGAGATGTACGAAGTCCTCGACAGCGTCACGCCGCTGCTGCCGACGGATCGGCCGCGCTACCTGATGGGCGTCGGCACGCCGACGGATTTGCTGGAAGCGGTCGCCCGCGGCGTCGATCTGTTCGACTGCGTGATGCCAACCCGCAATGGTCGCAACGCCATGGCGTTCACGGACAGTGGGCCGGTGAAGCTGCGGAACGAGATCCACGCGCGTGATTTACGCCCGGTGCAGGCAGGTTGCCCCTGCCCTTGCTGCGCGCACAGCCGGGGCTACCTGCGCCACTTGTTCATGGCGCGCGAGATGCTGGGGCCGATTCTGCTTTCGATCCACAATCTGACGTACTATCAGCGACTGCTGGCCGACGCCCGCGCGGCGATCTTGGCCGATCGGTACGCGGAGTTCCGCGCCGCCAAACTTGCGGGCTGGCGTGGGGTGGCGGTTTGAGCGGTTGGTCGGCTTGTCTTCTCCGCCTTGCAATGGTTTGGGTGCCACTGGCTCTGCCCGTCCTTCTTAAGTAGCAATCAATGAAATGCCGAACGGCCAGGCTAGGGTGAGACTGGACTTGTTTTCGCCATTTCGTGCATGGGCCGCCAAGTGGGACGTTCGACATCGCTTGACGTGAATTCCAAGTGATCGATCTCGGCATGTGGCCTTCCGGGTCCCTTTAAAGCCGATCCGGATATTCGGGAGAAACGAAGAGCACTGGCAAAGCCAGTGGCACCCAGTCCGATCAGATGGTCAACGCAGTGCAATCGGTCATCTGGGGCCCCAATTCTGGCTCGGCTTAGCTCCCCTTGCCCGTTGTGGCGCTTCATCTTAAGATGACGGCGCGCATGCGCAAATTGGTCTGCGCTGTGGGCGTTTGGGCGACGACGCTGCGCGCCGGTCGATTCGACTGGCCTGGGGGGCCCGGCCCGCTGGGGTCGCGCCGCAGCCTGAACGAGTTCGGGGGCTTTTTTCGGTCATGGACGCCTGGCCATTGGGTCAAGGGTCCACCGGCGGCGGATCCGCGTGGTTCGGCTCCGCTTGCTATTGCCCGGTTCAACCCGGGAGGGAGATATCGGCGTGACGCCGTCCAGTTTTGTAGCGCTACTGCTGTTGGCCCAGGGAGACGCCGCTCCGGCGAACCCGCTGGCGAGCATCCTGCCGCTCGCCATGCCGGCGGTGATGATCTTTTTTATGTATGTGATGCTGATCCAGCGCCCGCAAAAGCGCGAGCAGGAGCTGCGCAAAGCGATGCTGTCGGCCCTGAAGAAGAACGATCATGTGCTGCTGTCGAGCGGCATCTATGGCGTGGTGACCAATGTTCGCGAGGACGCGGACGAAGTAACTGTGCGAGTCGACGAGAGTTCGAACGCCAAGCTCCGCGTCACGCGGGCGGCGATCGCCAAGGTGATTACGGACGATCCGGCAGACGCCCCTACCGACAGTAAGTAATCAACAGCCAGTAATTCACAGCGATACGCCGGGCGCTACGACGTCTGGCAAATAAGTAATCAATCAAGCGTCAATCCATTTTTTGGGATGGAACGAACATGGAGAGCGTCCAGTTATTTCTGGTGTTGTTGGCGGTGTTTGCGCTGCCACTTGCGTTGGGTCAGTACCTGGCCCGCGCCTTCCGCATGCCAGATCAGGGTTGGCGCATTGCCACCGTCTTCTTTTCGCTGTTCGCCGCGGCGGCGATCACCTACTTCGGCTGGCCGCCGAAATTGGGTATCGATCTCAGCGGTGGATCCCAATTGGTGTACGAAGTCGACCAGTCTGCGCACCAATCTGATGCGCCCGTCGACATGGGCAAGCTGATCGCCGCGGTGCAAAAGCGTATCGATCCGGATGGCGTGCAGGAAATCACCATCCGCCCGTACGGCGTGCAGCAGATCGAAATCATCATCCCAGACACCGACGCCGAAGAGTTGGAGCGGATCAAAACCCGCATCAGCTCGACCGGTTTGCTCGAGTTCCGCATCACGGCCAACGAGCGTCAGCACAAAGATCAGATCGAGCGCAGCAAGCGGCTCTCGCCTGAGAGCAAGGTGCTCTACGGCGAGTTGGCCGACGGCACGAAGGAAGAAGAAGCGCGTTGGGTGCCACTGAAGCAGGGCGCCCGCATGGACTCGAGCTGGATCTCGCGAAAGATTGGCGATGAAAAAGACAAAGACGCCAAGACCGAGATTCTGGTCGTCAAGGATCAGCAAGACGTGACCGGCGGTTACCTGACAAACGCTACGGCGGCCCCCAGCGAAAAAGGCCAGGGCTACAAAGTCGATTTCCGCTTTGGGACCGTCGGCGCGCGGCTATTCGGCAAGCTGACTGGCGACAACCTGCCGGTCGAAACCGGCAACCAAAAGCACTACAGCAACCTGGCGATCATCCTCGACGGCCAGCTCGAATCGGCCCCGACGATCAACAGCATGATCACCAGCGCCGGCGAGATCAGCGGCAGCTTTACCGCGGCCCAGGCGGAAGACCTGGCCAAGATTCTCACCGCCGGCAGCCTGCCGACTGCGCTCAATAAAGAGCCCAGCACCAGCCTGACGACAGGCCCCACCCTGGGCGCCGACACGATCCACAAAGGCGTGAACGCCATGCTGGTGGCGACGATCGCCGTGATCGTCTTCATGGTGGTCTACTACCGGTTTGCCGGCGTGGTCGCCAATATTGCGCTGCTGCTCAACGTGCTGTTGATCGTCGCGTTCATGATCATCTTCCGCGCGGCCTTCACCCTGTCCGGCCTCGCCGGCCTGGCGCTGACGGTCGGTATGGCGGTCGACGCGAACGTGCTGATCTACGAGCGCATGCGGGAAGAGTTGGCGAAGAAAGCCACGCTGCGAATGGCGATTCGCAACGGCTTCGAACGCGCCACGGTGACCATTATCGACGCCAACGTCACGACGCTGATTTCGGCCGTCGTGCTTTATGTCATCGGCACCGACCAGGTGAAGGGCTTTGCCATCACGCTGATCCTGGGCATTGTGATGAACCTGTACACGGCGATCTTCGTGTCGCGCGTGATCTTCGACATCGCCGAGAAAACCCGCTTCATCACGAAGCTCAACATGCTGCACATCCTCAGCAATCCGAACTTCGAGTTCATCTCGAAGTGGAAGATCGCCACGGCTATTTCGCTAGTGATCATCGGCGCCGGGTTTATTGGCGTGTACCAGCGCGGCAAGGGTATCCTCGATATCGACTTCACCGGCGGAACCTCGGTGCAGATGTTGTTTGCCAAGCCGACTGACATCTCGGCCGTCCGCGAAGGCATCGACAGCAAAGCCGACGAGCTGCCAGACGCCACGGTGCAAGACGTCAAAATCCAGGGCGAAGATCCGAACATTCGCTTCGTGATCAACACGTCGAACAAGTCGAAGACGGACGTCGAAAACGTCTTGCGCGAAGTATTCGCCGGCGACCTGAAAACCAACAAGTTCGAGACAATCGGCGAGTTGGCGCAAATCACGGATCTGCCGAGCAGCAAGCCAAGCGAGAAACCTGCGGCAGAACCCGCTAAGACAGAACCAACGAAAACCGAGCCGGCGAAGTCGGAGCCAGCTAAGACCGAAGCGCCGGCGCCAGACGCCTCGAAGACAGACGCTCCCGCCAAGGAGCCAGCTGCGGATGCGCCCAAGAGCAGCGCGACCGAACGATTCCGTCCGGAAGACGCCAACCTCCTCGCGCTCGCCGACGCACAAGACAACAAAACCGACGCAGCGCCGCCAGCGGCCGACTCCAAGGCAGCTGACACGAAGGCGGACGAAAAGCCGGCCACCGAAAAGGCGCCAGCCGCTCCTGCCGCAGATCCGTCCAAGGGAGCGCTGCCGGCCGAGGCGGCCATTGCGTCGCCCTCACGATTTATCGGTGGCACGAAGGCAGAGCTGAAGTTCCAATTGCCGATCGGTCCCGAGGAGTTGATGGGCATCCTGGTCAAGGCCCGCGACGCGACGCCGGCCGCGGATCCAACCTCGGTGATCGAAGTCGACAACGCCGAGTATCAAGAGAAAAAAGGCGCCAAGAAGTACGAGGACTGGACGGTCCGGACCTCGCTCGACAAGGGGCAGTTGCAGGCGGTGCTTGCCCAGGCCAGCAGCAACCTGGAGCACGACCCGATCTTCCCGGAGTCGAACCAGATTGGCGCCAAAGTGGCTGACAACACCCAGCGTCAGGCAATCATGGCCATGGTGGCCGCCCTGCTGTTGATTCTGGCCTACGTCTGGTTCCGCTTCTCGCAGGTGATGTTCGGCGTGGCGGCCGTGGTGGCCGTGATCCACGACGTGCTGGTCACGCTCGGCGCCATCGCGCTCAGCTACTGGCTAGCCGATCTGCCGGGCTTCCAGCATCTGCTGGTTGAACCGTTCAAGATCAGTCTGCCGATCATCGCGGCGTTCTTGACGATCATCGGCTATTCGCTCAACGACACGATCGTGATCTTCGACCGCATTCGCGAAGCCCGCGGCAAGTCGCCGACGATCTCCAAAGAATTGGCCAACCGCTGCATCAACGAGACCCTCAGCCGTACGATTCTGACGTCGTTGACGGTGTTCATCGTCGTCTTGATTCTGTACATCGCCGGCGGTCAGGCGATCCACGGTTTTGCGTTTGCCCTGGTCGTGGGCGTCGTGGCTGGATCGTACAGCACGATCTACATCGCCACGCCGATCGTCCTGTGGATGAATCGCCACGCTGGCGAAGCAAAGCCAGCAGCCGTGGCGATGGCGTCGAAAGCCTCGCAGCGAACGTCGCCGGCGTGATACGATAGGGTTGAGGCTTAGGGCTTGAGGCTCATAGAGCACGCGCGGCGGCGCAATTGGCGGGAGTGCGAGGCTCCCGCCGAGCAAGTAGCGCGATGGATATCGTCCACGGGACGACGATTCGCAGCAAGTCACTGCTGACTCCAAGACATTTGGAACCCGAGCAAGAACGCGGCGCGCAAGATTTGCAAGGCGATCTTGGGGCGGGCCACCCGAGCGTCCGCGCAGGATCTCCTGTGAAGCTACGTCGATCTCGCTTCGTTGCTCGGCGGGAGCCTCGCACTCCCGCTTGTTTGCCTTCGGCCCCTGCCCCGGCGGGCGCCTCACTCGCGCCTGCTTACTCGATAGCCCTCGTTAAACTTTTCGGGACCGTGCTATTCGGTCCATTCTGGACCCCGGTTGATTTTCTTTCCGCCTTGGTCGAAGGAAAGATTACCGGGTGGTGTTGCGCGAGTGCGCGCGTTCGCGCGTCGGCAATGTCCCGGTTACGCAGAATCAAAGGGCAATCGATGCAACGGCGGAGCAAAATCCTGGTCATCGCGGCGGTCGCTGGCATGGCCGGCGGCGCGACGTATTTCTTTCGAAAAGGGGAACCCACGCCGACGGACATATCGCCCCCAACGGCCCAGACCGAGGTCGAGCAGCGCGGCGTTGAAAAACCGGCGCCGCAATCACACCTGCTGGGCGAGATCCAACCCACCAACCAGCCAACCGCGAGCGGAGACCTGACGCCGATCGCGCCCGCCACCGGTACGCTGCCTTCGGCGACGCCGCCGGCCAATCCATTCAACGCGCAAGCCACGCCGGGCAGCGCATCGCAGGCGACGCAAGTGGCCAGCACGCCACCGCCGCCGGGGTTCAGTCCGCCGGCGGGCGCCACGAACAATTCATTCTTTCCTCCCGGCATTGGCGCAGCGCCATCAGGCGGCAGCTCGTTTGCCGCCGCAGCGCCCGTCGGCAGCCCCAGCGAAGTGCTGCGACATAAGATCGTCGATGGCGACACGCTCACGGGACTCGCCGAGCGCTACCTGGGTAGCTCGACTCGCTACCTCGAGCTGTACGAAATGAATCGCGACAAGCTGACAAGCCCCGACCTGCTGCCGATCGGCGCCGAGATCAAAGTGCCTGCCCGCGGCCTGACCGCCCCAACGCCAACGACCGAAGCGCCCCAACCGATGGTCCCACTGGCGCCGGCTGGTTGACATCGCAGGAAGACGAAGAGTTTTTGCCACGGACGTCACAGCCCAGCCCCTGGCCGCAACCAAAAGGCAGAGGACCAGCGATTGAAGCCCGTCGATCACCGTCTTTGGTCTGCTTCGATTCTCCTCTGCGTCTCGGCGCCTCGGCGGTTCATCCCTTTCTCTTTCAAGGGACGAAGAGGTGGAACCGCCGAGGCGCCGAGACGCGGAGAATCTTTACTTGAACCGCAGATGAAACACGCGTCCTGCGGGTACTTCGCGGAATAGCTACACAGAGGACACGGAGAGGAAGACCGAGAAACGAAGTCTGTCATCCGCAGATTGCGCAGATTGAAAGGAGCGAGGAAAGAAGGCGTCAATAGTGTGATTCAATTGTCGCTGCTGCGGCGGCGATCAGCGCTTTCTTCGTTCTTAAAATCTGCGGTCATCTGCGAAATCTGCGGATAAGCCACTTCGTCTTGTTCTTCGTCTCTCCGTGTCCTCTGTGACCTCTGTGGCAAAACTCTTCGTATTAAGGGCCCCGAGGCTCGCGCGATTCTGCAGCTCACTTGCCCTGGAAGTTGGCTTTGCGTTTTTGCAGGAAGGCCATCACGCCTTCGGGAAAGTCTTCGGTCTCGGCCAGCTTTTGCTGCTCGACTGCTTCGCGCTGTAGCGCGTCCTTAAAGCTCACGCCTTCCAGGTTTGCGCGGATGGCGGCCTTCGACTGCGCAATCGACAGCGGCGCCTTTTCCGAGAGGGCCGCGGCGAATTCCTGCACCTTGGCCTCGAACTCGCTCGCTGGGTAGACGTAGTTCGCCAGGCCCCAGGCCTCGGCCTTGTCGGCCGCCACGCGGCAGCCGGTCATGGCCATTTCGAGCGCTCGTCCGCTGCCGACCAGTCGTGACAACGTGAACGATCCGCCGCCGTCTGGCATTAGCGCGATGTTGACGAAGATCTCGGAGAAAAACGCCCGATCGCTGATCAATCGCATGTCGGCCGCCAGAGCGATGTCGCAGCCGATCCCGGCCGAGGCGCCATCGATCGCCGCGATCACCGGCAGCGGCGAGCCGGTCATCGCCAGCACCAGCGGGTGATAGTGATAGGCCAGGATGTCATGCACACTGACGTTCTCGCCTTCACTCATCTTCGAGCTGGCGGCCTTGAGATCGGCGCCGGAGCAGAACGCGCCCCCCTTGCCCGAGATCACAATCACGCGGGCCCCTTCGCCTGGCGCCTTTTCGATCTCTTCGCGCATCAAATCGGCCACGTCGGTCGTCAAGGCGTTCTTGACCTGCGGGCGATTGAACCAGATCCACTTAACGGCGCCACGGCGCTCGGCCAGAACTTCTTGCGCCAGCGCTTCATCTGTTCGTTCAGTCGTGGACATGTTCGAGGCTCCCGTGATTGCGTGAATGGGCGTGAGTTGCGAAAGGCGTCTAAGAACGAAATTTTGCCACAGAGGTCACAGAGAGCACCGAGGAGGAAAGTTCAAGGCGGCGTATGCGGCCGCAGCTCGTCGAGATTTGAATTTCGGCGTTTTCTCTCTCTGTGGCCTCTGTGGCAAAAATGTACTCGCTGTCGCGCGGCGTCTTTTCTTCGCCGCGCGTGTGCGCATTCTTGCCCAGCGTTTGGCGGCGGTCAACGCGCCAGTAGCGCGCAAATTCGCGCGACGACCGTCTCCGCCTCGCCCGGTTGCAGGCAGAAGGGATCGATGCCCAGCCGACAGCTGCCGGCGTCCCCGGTGGCCAGATAAATGGGGGGCGTCCCGGCTTCGAGCGATCGGGCCAGTTCGATCGCCGAGAGCTTGGCGCTGGCGTTCGGTTCGATTCGGACGACCGGCCACAACTCGTCACGAGGGACGAGGGAGACGCACACGCCTTCGAGCCGGGCCAGGCCGGCCACAATTTTTTCGGCTACCGCGGAAAACCGGGTCCGCTCCGCGGCTTCGTCACGCGCCAAGAAGCGTTCAAGCGCCACCAACAGCCCAACAATTTCTTCCTTGCCAACCTTCATGCCACGGCAAATGCCATGGTTCGGCACGCCGCGCTCGATTTGCGCCGCGGGCACTAAGTCTGCTGGCGGATTCCACAGCTCCGGCAGGAAGTCCATGTCCCACATCTGTAGCGCCGCCGAGGCGATCAGATCGCGACGTCCACACAAAATGCCGCTGGCCTGCGGACCGCGGATCGCCTTGCCCCCGCTGAAGGCGACGAGATCGGCCCCCTCGGCGACGAACCGGCGCAGGTTGGCCTTGGGCGGCAGCGCGGCCGAGGCGTCGACGATCAGCGGCAAGTTATGTCGCTGGGCCACGGCCGCCACGGCCGGTAGTTCGAGTGGCGAAAAGCCGACTGAGAACGCCAGCGCCACGGTCCGATCCGTGATTGCCGCTTCGATCTCCCACGGCTGTGGGTCGCGCGTGCGTTCGGCCAGGCCGACGTCGACTAGCCGCGCGCCGGCCGCTCGCAGGGCGTGGTCATAACCGTTGCGGTGCGACCGCGGGATGATGATTTCGTTCGCCAGGCCAGCGGTGTCTGGCAGCCGATCCATGATCGCTAGATCAGCGCCTGCCAGGCACGCGGCTGCGGCAAGAGTCAGCGAAGCGGCCGCTCCGGCAGTGACGAGCCCCGCCTCGGCGCCGGTCGCCGCGGCAATCCGCTGGCCAGCGGCGGCGTGGAGCGCGTCGATGCGAACAAACGATCGCGCGGCCTCGGCCATCGCGGCGGTGACCTCGGCGTCCATCAGAGATCCGCCGAGCCGCGTCAACGTGCCGGCTGCATTGATCAAACGTGGGACGCCAAGGTCGTCGTAGTTCATTCGGGCCTACTGTGCAGAGTTCACAACAACGTGTGCGAATGGCGACAAGTGCTCTGCCACATCTTATCGGGTTCGGGCACCATGCCACGCTGGTCGCGCGTATGTCGAAGGATGTAGACGCAGTCTAATCGTCGGAAAGCATGCTCACGCAAGCGTGAGCATGGCACCCATATTTTGAGCGATGGCATAGCACTACTCGGCGTCCTTCGCTTGGCGGATGTGCCAACAGACTCCGGCAGGATCAATCACGTGCATTTCACGGCCCCAGGGGAAGTCGATCGGCGGTTTGATCCTGACGCCGGGAAAGCGGACCGGCAATTTCTTGGGTTCAAGCTCGTCCCAATAGGCGTCGAGGTCAGCGACTTCGAACGTGATCATCTGGTTCTCCTGCCACTCGCGCACGTTCGCTTCTTGCAAGATGAAGTAGGCCCCGCCGAACCGCAAGCCGGCCAGGCCCGGCTGCGACCATTGCTGCGCAAAGCCGAGCTCGGCGAAAAACTCCAGGGCGACCTGAAAATCAGGCCCGGCTGGAACAAACGGATACAGGGTGGTGGCTGCTGTTTTCATGGGATGCTGCATGGCGAATCAACCTGCCCCAATAGTTGCGACTATTTGTCCTGCTCCCAAACCCTACGCTTCGCTTTGAGCAGCCGGCTGGTATAGCCTTCATCGGCCGCAGCTTCTGGGGCCGTTGGCGGCGTGTCGGCCGGTCGCACTGCCGTAGTCGCTTTCGCTTCCGCGACCGGCATGGGTTCCATCGCGGCGTCTTGCTCCGCGGTTGCCGCGTCGGCGGAGAACCTCGCTGGCGGCGACAGCTTGACGGCAGCGCGTCGCTGGTCGATCTCGGCGGCGACGGCTGCTTTCCGGCTCTGCAATCGCGACATGAACTCCGGCGCAGCAACCGGAGCGGCTCGCCCCAGCAGCCGATTGCGCAGCGCGATCGCCACCAGCGGCGCCCAAGCAAGGTTGACGGAAACTCGCCGCAAAAACACATCGCAGAAGAATAAGCAGCCTGCCGAGAGGACGAGCAAGTGCCAGATATCCTGCGCCCTTGTCGCTTTTGGCAGATCGCGGCGGAAACTGTTCACGGCCAACAGGTCAGGCATGCCGCCCGGCGTGAGCGAGCCATCAATCACGGCGCCGGCCTCGCCTTGCTTGGGACGCAATTCGGCGATTGATTCGAGCAACGACGTATCAGCCTGTCGATCGGCGAATTCCGCGGAGTAAGGGACATTCACGCCGGCCCGGATTTGCGCCAAGCCGGCGCCCGGGCTGAGCATGATGAAATAGCTTCCCGCTTCGGCAACCGCAAAGTCTCCGACGTAGCGCCCCGGCGCTGCCTGCTCCAAGCGCAGTTCGCGCGGCTCGACGTCAGGGCCGATCACGCTACCTGTCAGGTCGAGAAAGTTAAGAAACTCATCCTTCTGATCGAGCGCGGTGACGAACACGCGCACACGATCTCCTTCGATTTCGGTAGCGACGCTGAACTTGCCGTTGTCGTCGGTCGGCCGCATCGACCAGCGGACGAGCTGCGTGAAGAACTTGTCATATTCGGGCCAGGTGGCCCACTGCTTTGCCCAGCGGGCGCCGTCATCGGTCGTAAACGCCACGGCGCGACCGGAACCATAGGTCCAAGTGGCCAGCACGCTACTGTTCACTTCATCTTCGGGGACCGGCGAGACGATCGCTTGCTCGACCAGTGGGTTTTGCTTGAGCGTTGTCCGCACAAAGCCCGTGAGCGCCGGCAGCGGCCCGGTCATGCCGCTGGTGATTTCGTGCGGATAGCGCATAGCGGGCTGAAAGCCGGTGGCCTTCTCGTAGATTACGCTACGGGCGACGCGCATCGCCTCTTTCATAAAGATTCGCGGGATCGCGCGAGGATTGTCGACTTTGTAGAACTTGCCGCCGCCGGCGCGCGAAATCCCTTCCATCAGCGGCACGTCCGCGTCGGAACCGATGGCTAGCGCCGTGGTGGTGATGCCGCGGCGACGATTGAGCGCAGACAGCTCGGCGTAGCCATTGCCGGCCGTGCGACCATCGGTCAATACAATCATGTGTTTGACGCTCGCGTCTGCCTTGGCGAGCATTTTGTAGCCTTCCTGCACGCCCGGCATCATGTCGGTTCCGCCGCCGGAGCCGATCCGCGCCACGCGCGAGATGGCGCGCTCGCCGTTGCCGACTGGCTGCATCGGCACGACCGTGGTCGCTGTGGAGTCGAAGGTCACGACACCGATCTGATCTTTCTCTCCCAACACGCGAATCGCGGCGATGGCCGCGGCGCGGGAGAGTTCAAGCTTTTCCCCGCTCATCGACCCGGAATGATCAATCACCAGCATCAGTGCCCCGCTGGGGACGACCTTCAGGTTTTTGACTTGAAAGTCGACCGGCATCGCCTTTTCGAGTTCGGTGTTCGTCCAGCCGCCGGCGCCAAAACTGTTTGGTCCGCCCAGCATGATCAGGCCGGCGCCCATGTACTCGGTATTGCGGACCAACATGCGGATCTGATCATCCGTAAAGTGCGTGATCCGCGCCGCGTCGTCGCCGTCGGATCTTGGCACGTTCGCCAGAATGACGGTGTCGTACTGTTGCAACTCGGCCAGGTTGGTGAAGAGCTGATTCGTCGGGCGGACCGTGACTTCGACATTATTGGCCCGCAGCCGGTCAACCAACTGCTGATGCTCGCCGCGGTTTTCCATGCTTTCGATCAGCAGCGTCTGTCCACTGCCGCGCACATGGGTAAAGGCCGTGGCGCGATTGTTCTGGCTCATCGCGTCGTCGGCCGGATTGGTTGGCACGAACTGCGCTTCGTACGTGTAGAAATCCGGATGGGCAATTTCCTGCCGGACCGTGAACACGCTCTTGCCGGGTGGCAGGTCGACCGGTTCATTCGAGATCTCGGTCGGCTGATCTCCGCTGCGGACCATCACGCGCAGGCGGCCAGGAACGTGCCCTGTTGGATTCGTATTGTTGACGACCACTCGCAGGTCAAACGGCTGCCCCTTGCGAACGTCGGCCGGTATCGAGACTTTGTCAACGACGACCTCACTACGTACGCTGTAACGAACAGGCAGCACGTCGATGCCAATGCCCGACTCGGTGGCGCCGCGGGCTTCGTCGAGCGCGTCGCCGATGTTTTCGTTTCCGTCGCTGACTAGCACGATGCGTTTGGCCGCGTCGTGCGGAAAAGACGCCTCGGCCAGTTTGATGGCCGCGGCAATGTTGGTATAGCTGGGGTCGATTTGCCCTTCGACCTGACGCGCAAGGTTCAGATCGTCGTCGTAGGCGGGTGATTCAATGACCGGCTCACGACCGAAGACGATGGCGCCGGCCAAATCATGCGGTTGGCGATGTTCATGGATCGTCTGATTGGCAAAGTCGATCATCGCGCCGCGCTCGCCCGGTGGAATGCTCAGCGACTGATCGAGCAGATAGACCACGGCCAGCCGATCGGTGTTCCGCACAAACTGCGGCTCGGCCGTGGCAATCACGATCAGGGCCAGCACAAGGCTACGGACCAAACAGATCGAGAAGCGCCGCAGCCGGCCAAACGCCATCAGGCTGTTGCGGCCCCACCACCAGAGCAGCGGGATCACGGCTAGCAGCAACAGCCACGCCGGGCGATCGAAACTGAGGCCGTAGGAAAACATGCCGGAGGGCTCGCTAGCGCGGTGCTGGATACACGGCTCGACGCTGTTGCAAGTCTATTATAGTGAGCGTCCGAAAGCCGTGGCGATGAGTCATTTCCTTTACCCGCCGCAAATCGGTAGAAGTCATGCAGACGATGGTCGCGGCGGATGGCTGGCTTTACGATCAGGGCGCGGGTAGACTTTAGGCGTTCTTCCAAATCACGGATTTCGCAGTCGGGAGCCCCTCGATGTTTCGCCCACGAACGATCGTTGCCGCCCTTGCCCTGTTGTGCTTCGCCACGGTATTGGCTTCGCCCGCCATGGCGCATCCTGGAACGCCTGGTCATGAGTTTGCCGATGGGCTTGAGCATCCGATCTTCGGGCTGGATCACCTGTTGGCGATGGTGGCCGTCGGCCTGTTGGCCGTGCGAATTGGCGGTCGCGCCCTGTGGGCGATGCCCGCCGCGTTCCTCGGTAGCATGTTGTTCGGTGGGCTGGCCGCCTCGGCCGGCTTGCAATTGCCAGGAGTTGAGTATGGAATTCTGGCGTCGGTCCTGGTGCTGGGCGTGCTGATCGCTGCAACCCGCATTGCTCCGCTATCGGTCGCAGTCGGACTGGTCGCGCTGTTTGCCTTCTTCCACGGCTATGCTCACGCGGCCGAAATGGTCAGCGGCGGATCGCTGGGCGCCTACGCCGGCGGGTTCCTGCTGACGACCGCGCTGTTGAACGCCATTGGCGTCGCGGCCGGAATTGCGCTGTCGCGAGTAAGCGTCGGCCGCCTGACACGTGGCGCTTCGCTGCGGATCGCAGGCGGATTGATCACGGCGGCCGGCGCGCTGCTGGTGATTGGCGTTCTCTAGAGCGTTATAACGCTTTCCCACCAGCCCGAAGCGCAAGCGAGGGTTCTTCGTTAGCGGAGCGGCGCGAGCCGCCCGGCTGAAGTGAGCGAGGACATCCAATTCAAAGAGCCGGAGGGCTCGCGCCCTGCCGCTAACATCGGCACGAAGAACCCTCGCTGGCGCTTCGGGTTAGTGTTTGCGCTGGCGCCTTGCGCTGCTGGACAAGCCCGCAGTGGCGCACAACCGATTTATTTCGTTAGCGCGTGGTACAGGTTGTGGATGAACGACGCGTTGTCGTTTTGCAGATAATGCATCGCGCCGCCCATGCGCGAGTAGCTTTTGCAGAACCGCAGGTAGTAGGCCGGGTTCGATTTTGGCGGCTCGCCCTTCGTCCAGTCCCAGTTGCCACCGTCTTGCAGGTCGACGACGTAGATCGTGTGGTCATGCACGATCTGCCGGCCGCTTTGCAGCCGGAGGTTGTTGACGCAACTGACGGCTTTCTCGTAAACCTGCGGGCCCATGATGGCCGAACCGACCGACAGCGTCACGCCGCCATCGAGCTGTTCGACAGAACCTCCAAACAGCTTGAAATCGAGCTCGCCGCCGCGGCCGATCGCCGAACCGCTGAATACCGGGTGGTTGGAGATAATGTCATAGCCGATGCCCGGATGGACCGAGACCGGGACGCCGTGCCGGTAGGCCTCGCCGAGGATCGACGCCTGCTTCCAACGATGCTCGACCCGGGTGCGGCCGGCTGCCCAATTCTGCTCGCGCATTGCTCGCAGCAGGTCAGCCCTGGCGGCGGTGAGCCGATGGGTTGGCTCGGCGGAGATTGCGGCGGCCAGCTCATCGGCGGATGGCAACGTCACGCCATCGGTGTGAATCAGTCGGCCGAGTGAGCAGCCATAGCCAAGTCCATCGAGCGCGCCGGCCATGATAGCGCGATGCAGGTTGGTGCTGGTCTCATGCCAGGTCCCGAAGGTGCCGCTGGCGACGTTCATCTCGACGCTTTCGGTCGAGGCTCCAAACCAGGCGTATTCCCAGTCGTGGATCGTGCCGGCGCCGTTGGTGGCCAGGTGCGTGAGCCAGCCGCGCTCCATCATCCGCGAGAGAATCTGCGCCGCGCCGTTGCGCAACAGGTGGGCGCCGTAGATCAACATCACCGCGGCGTCGCGCTCGCGGGCAGCGCGGATCTTGGCGGCCGCGTCGGCGATCGTCGCCAAATTCTGCGGCGAGCAAGCCGGCGGCGCCGAATCAGGATCGATCAAAATGGCGTCAGCCGTCGTCAGATTCTTGCGCTCGCTGAGCGGCAGGACCTTCAAACGGCTCAAATCGAGTGGCACAACGTTCATCGCTTCTCCGCAGGCCGTGGTTCGGCCATTGCTTGCACTTGCCACTGAACACTCAGCGACAGATGGAATTTCGGCCCCCAGTCTACTCCCGAGCGGTCATCCGCCAATGGGCCTAAGAGAAAGTGCTTTTGCCACAGAGGGCACAGAGTACACGGAGTAAGAGGAACGAGAGGACGGCCTATCATCCACTTAACGCAGCAGGAGGTTGGCACAACTTACCTTTTTTCTCGGAGTTCTCTGTGGTCTCTGTGGCAAAAACTCTTCAACTCTTCTCTTATTTCACTCACGTACCAGCTGCTTGCTCGGCGGGAGCCTCGCACTCCCGTCGTTTGGCCTTCATCGTCAAGCCTTGATTCGTAACGTTGAGGCGTCTCGCCTTCTTGCGGCCGTTTCGCAAATCGGGGACATTCTCGCGTATCACCTGCTTTGCGCCCTCCCTTGCCCTACTTGAGGTTCCCAGCGTGCTCGCCGGACATATTACTGCTCGTGGTCAGGTTGAACTTGTCGATATCCCCGAGGCCACGCTCGATGGCGAGCCGGGGCAGATTCTGTTTGAGCCTCATCTGGGCTGCCTGTGCGGTTCGGACGTGCCGTACTTTGATTCGAGCCACAGCGACTACCCGCTCGAAGTCGGCTATTCGCTGCACGAGATGATTGGCGTGGTCACGGCCACGACAGGCCAGCGATTTAAACCCGGCGATCGCGTGCTGGCAGTCCCGATTCGGCAGCGAGGGCTGTACGAACTCTACGCGCTTGACGAATCGCGCGCCATTCCGCTCGATCCGCGCAAGCCGCCCGAGCAGGCGCTGATGGCCCAGCCGCTGGGCACGGTGATCTTTGCGCTTCGGAAGTTGCCGAATTTGATTGACCAGGTTGTCGCCGTCGTGGGTCAGGGACCGATCGGTCAGATGTTCAACGCCTGCCTGCGGAATCTGGGCGCGAGAGAGATCATCGCGATCGACAAGGTCGACTCGCGACTGGCGATCAGCGAGGCGATGGGCGCAACGGTCGTCGTGAACAACGCAAAGGACGATCCCGTCGAGGCGGTCCGCAAGGCCAATGGTGGGGCCCTGGCCGACGTGGTGGTCGAGGCCGTCGGGCACGACGAAATCGCGCTCGATCTCTGCGCCCAGTTGTGCGTCAAGTATGGACGGATCTTGTCGTTCGGCGTGCCGCCGGAGACCGTCGACGGCCTGCACTGGCGCGAGCTGTTCTATCGCAACATTACGGTCCACACGAGCGTCGATCCGGACTTCAGTAGGGATTTTCCGCTGGCCATGCGCTGGATCAGCGACGGACGGATTGATCTCTCAAGAATCCTCACCCACCGGTTTCCACTCGCGCAGATTCAGGACGCGTTCGAAATGTTCCGAGATCGCAAAGAAGGCGCGCAAAAGATATTGATCGATTTCCCACGCGCGAAATAAACACCGCGCGAGTTTTTTCCGCGAGAGGCGCAATCCAAATGGCAGAACCAAAGAAAACGCCCGGCCCGGCGACGGTGACCATGGTCGAAGAAGCAGCCGCCACCGGTCGCGTCCGCGAAATTTACGAAGACATCAAGGCCACGAAGAAAATCGACTTCGTGCCGAACCTGTGGAAAACGCTGGCGACTCACCCACCGCTGCTGGATCAGATCTGGTCGCGGCTCAAGGTGACCATGGCGCCTGGCCGGCTTGATCCCTTGACCAAGGAGATGATCGCCCTGGCGGTCTCGGCGACCAATGGCTGCGCCTACTGCGTCAATTCGCACACGGCGGCGGTTAAAAAGCTGGGGCTCGACGACGAGGGGCTGGGCGAGCTGATGGCCGTGGTGGCGATGTTCAATTCGACCAACGCCCTGGCCGACGGGTACCAGATCGAGCCGGACATTCTGCCCTGAATTCGGCTGGCCTGCCCGAGGGCGGCGGGCGGCGTTTTGGGGCCTTCACCCCAGGCGGCCAAATGAGGCAAAATGTCGCCCGAAGTGGCGTTCTGCAGTCCCCTGCCCCACCGTATTTTGACGATACTCGCAGGAACGTAAGGTTCGCTCGGGTCGATCCGAAATAGCGCACCGAGCGGGGTGAGTTTGCCCCAAATCTGCTTGGATTTCGCCCCTAAATTAACTACCATCAAGAGATTGAGGGCCCAGGTCCTACTGCGAGATCCTTTCGACCTGCCGCTCTCTGCGATGCTCGTCGCGCCACGGAACAAACAGAAGAAGCCTTTCTTAGGGAGAGCTCTCATGGCACGGATCTGTGCTGGCCAGGGTCTGCGATCGATTGCGCTACTGTTGGCGACCACGTTCGGCGTTGTCTCGTTGGGCGCTACGGCCCGCGCCGCGGAAGCTCGCGCGAAACCAGCTCGCGCTACGTCAGAAGCCAAGACACCGGCCACGACAGTCGACCTGTTCGCCGGGATGAAGAGTGGCGACATCGAAGTCAAGCTGATCGCCTCGGACTCCACCAAGGGGAACGTGATGATCATCAACAAAACCAGGCAGCCGATCAGCGTGAAATTGCCCAAGGCGTTTGCCGGGGCGCCGGTGCTCGCGCAGAACTTCGCACCTCCCGCCTTCGGACCGGCCAATGTGGGCCGCAACGGCGCCACGAATGGAGTCGCCGGCGGTCAGAACGGCGTGAATCAAACCGTCGGCGGTGGCTTTAACCAGGGCGCTAACGGCCCCAACGCGATGAACAATGGCATCAATGCTCGTGGCCCCAATGGCTTCATGAACATTCCGGCCGAAAAGACCGGCAAGCTCCGCGTCTCGCTGGTTTGCCTCGAACACGCCAAGGCCGACCCGCGCGCTACGATTCCTTACGAGATCAAACCGATCGAAAGCTTCACAAACAACATCGCAGTCCAAGAGTTGTGCGCCATGCTCGGCGAAGGCAAGGTCGACCAGCGCGTGGCGCAGGTGGCCGCGTGGCATTTGGCCAATGGCCTCTCCTACGATGAACTGGCTGCCAAGCAGCTCGAAGAATTCGGCGGCCCGGCGCGACCGTATTTCTCATCGCAAGAGATGGCAGCTGCGGTAGCCGTGGTCGACAAGGCGAAGGATCGGGCAGACCAAATCGAGAGCGAATCCCAGCAAACAATCGCCCAAAAAACGACCATTTCTGGCGAAACCGCTGTAACGCCTGTAAGCCAGACGGCCACCAGCCAGGGGGCGGTCAGCACAATTTCTACGGCGGCCGCGATCGAGCAGCCGGTGGCGCGTCGCAAAACCCGTTCGCGTTAATTACGCTATAGATAGGCGCGAGTAGACTTTTTTAGGCACACGCCTCGGTCGGCATGGCAGCGACCGGTACCAACAAGCAGGAATAGAAAGAGCCTTATTTCTTGAGGAACGTGTTATGCCACGAGTTTCCGCAGAACGCCGCTTGCGATCGCTGGTAATGATTTCGGCCGCGACAGGCGCTGTTCTGACCTGCGCAGCTTTCATCTTTGCGCAACATGGCCAGGCCGCTGATGTTGGGGCGAAGCCGTCTCGCAACAAAGCGAAGGCCGGCCAGCCAGCCGACACGGTCGAGATGTTCGCCGGCATGAAAAACGGCGACATCGAAGTCAAGTTCATCGCGATGGACGCCACGCGCGGCAACGTGATGATCGAGAACAAGACCAAGAAGCCGCTCTCGGTGAAGCTTCCTGACGCGTTTGCCGCGGTGCCTGTGCTCGCGCAACGCGGTCGAGCCGGTGGCCTCGGCGGTGGCGGCGGCATCGGTGGCCAAAACGGCATGCAGAATCAGAGCATGGGCGGCGGCATGGGTGGAATGGGCGGCATGATGGGTGGCGGCATGGGGGCCGGCATGATGGGCGGTGGCGGCATGGGTGGGTTTATGAACGTGCCGGCTGAGAGAACCGCCAAATTCAAAGTTCCGCTCGTCTGCCTGGAGCATGGCAAGTTGGATCCTCGCGCGACGGTCCCTTATGAGATCCGTCCTATCGAGACATTTACGCAGGACACTTCCGTGCAGCAGCTTTGCGCCATGCTGGGTGAAGGGAAGCTCAATCAGCGCGTCGCGCAAGTGGCCGCTTGGAATTTGGCGAATGGTCTAAGTTTCGAAGCGCTCGCCGCCAAGCGTCTGGAAGTCTTCGGCAGCCCGTCACAGCCGTACTTCAGCCCGGACGAAGTTCGCGCCGCGCTATCGGTCGTGGGCGAGGCTCAGACTCGCGCCGCGCAGGCCGAGAAAAAGGGCAAGGAAACGATCTCCAGCCCTGGCGAGGAGCAGAAACAGGCCGCCCTCAAGCAGGCTCCTTCGGACGCCGCTGGTGAAGACACCGCAGCGGCTTCGGCGCCGACTGACACTGGGGCTGCCGGCGCCCCAAAGGTAACCGCTCGTCGCAAGGCTCGGGCAAAGTAGGCGTCGCCCGTTCGACAGGTGGTCAGCCGCCCGTTGGACAGTCTGGTCAATCGTTCGGTAACGAACATTCGATGCCCACTCGGGAAACAATGCTTTTCGGCCGCTGCTACCCGTGTGCGCGGCCCTGGCTCGGGCGAAATACCGCGATTCCACGGCGAATCGCCGGTTCCTGCTTGGTATCCGGCCAAATCTTGGTTAGTCTGAATAGGCTAAGGGTTCCTTGTCCAGCGCAAGCCAGGGCAGTGAACGCGGTTGCGTCGCAGCGCAGCGAAGCCCGAACGCGGACCGCTGAATCCTGACAGCGAGCAGCGCGACCGGAGTTGCTAACCCTGTCTGTATCCGGAACACACGTCCAAGTCTTTTGCCTACGTTTTTTCTCCTGGGAGCTCTCATGCCGTCGATCTGTGCTGGTCAAAGTCTGCGCGTAGTCGTCACGCGTTTGTTGTCGATCGCCGGCGCCGTGGCATGCCTGGGCGTAACGATCGCGGCGGCAGCAGAAGCTGGCACGTCAGCATCGCGTAAAAGCGACCAGGCCAAACAACCAGCCACCACGGTGGAGATGTTCGCCGGAATGAAGAACGGCGACATCGACGTCAAGTTCATCGCCATGGACTCCACGCGCGGCAACGTGATGATCCAGAACAAAACCAAGAAGCCCCTCTCGGTGAAACTTCCTGACGCGTTCGCGGCCGTGCCGGTGTTGGCCCAGCGCGGACGCGCCGGTGGCCTGGGTGGCGGCGGCGGCATCGGTGGTCAGGGCGGCATGAACCAGAGCATGGGCGGCGGAATGGGAGGCATGGGCGGCGGCATGATGGGTGGTGGCGGTATGGGCGGCGGCATGATGGGCGGCGGCGGCATGGGTGGCTTTATGAACATCCCGGCCGAAAAAACCGCGAAGTTCAAAGTACCGCTGGTTTGTCTCGAGCATGGCAAGCCTGACCCGCGCGCTTCGGTGCCGTACGAACTGAAGCCGATCGAAAGCTTCACGCAAAACACTTCGGTCCAACAGCTCTGCTCGATGTTGGGCTACGGCAATCTCAACCAGCGCGTGGCGCAAGTCGCCGCCTGGAACCTGACGGACGGCATGAGCTTCGAGCAATTGGCCGCCAAGCAGTTAGAGGTCCTCGGCAGCCCGCCGCAACCTTATTTCAGCCAGCAGGAAGTGCAGGCCGCCGTAGCGGTTGTTAATCAGGCCGCAGCTCAGGCGGCGCAAGTCGAGCGGGCTTCGAAAGAGAAGTCCGACGACAAGGCAACGAGCCCCGGCGAGCAGCGCGCGGCCAAACAGGCCGACGCCGAGAAGTTGAATGACGAGTCCGTGGTTGGCGACGCAACGGCCGATGCGCCGGTCGTCAAGCCAGCCGCTCGCCGCAAGACCCGCTCGCGCTAGAGCATGCGTTGCGCGTGCTTACGCTCGCTTTCGTCAGAGATTGTTCATCCGTCGGGGTTATTCGACCGTCGGATTGTCGCCATCCGCCAGCAGGCATTCGCCGGTTCGGCTCCAGCGCGTTAGTTCTTCGGCGGCCGTGCGCAGGCGTTGCTCCAGCACCGCGCGTTCGCGCAACCAGGCCTCGCGCTCGTCACGGAGATGAGCTTCGCGAGCGCGGAGCTGCGATTCTCGATCGGCCAGCGCTTCGGTCAATTGCGTAAAACTCTGCTCGCGTTCGTTGATCCAGCGCTGGAAATTCACCTTCTCCGTCCGCAGCTTTTGCAGTTGCGCTGCGACCTGCTGGCCAAGCGCGGATAGGTCTGCTTGTTCGGCCTGACCGCGCGAGACGGCGACCTGCCACTGTGCATGAAGCTTTTGCTTCGTTTCCTGGAGTGACTGCGTGATCGCGGCGTGCTCGGCCTTGTCGGCGCTAAACAGTCGCGCGAGGGCTTCGTCCGCGGCGGCCCGCGTCTCGAGCGCCTCGCGATGAATCACCGTCAGCTCGTCGCGCAGCCGGTTGAGCGACTGCTGCCGCTCGTCGAGCTGTGCTTGGGTTTGCCGGATCGCTTCTTGCTGTCGGGCAATGAGTTCGTCGGCCGCGCGGCGCGCAGCGGCCTGTCGACGCTCGTCGATTTGGGCTTGAGCCTGCAGGCGCGTGAGTTCTTCCTGCAGTTGCGCACGCAGGGCGTCGCGTTCGACTTCGGCCCAGTGGAGCAGGCTTTCGCTTTCGTCGAGCGCCGCCTCGCGCGCTGCCAGTCGCTCTGCAATGGCGTGTAGATTGCGCGCATGTTGACGCTGCGATGCGCTAGGCAATTGCGTCAAAGCCAACGTGGCCTTCCGCTCGGTTTCCAGTTCGGCGGCTCGCTGCTCGACGGCGGCCCGGCGCTGCTCGACGCCCAAGAGCGCCAGGCGAATGCCGGTCAGCGTGGTCTGGCGATGCCGATCGAGCTGCTGCCGCTCTTCGACCAGAGTCTGGTGTTCGCGCTGCCGGCGCGATTCGAGTTCGCGCTGCGCGTCGGCCAGCGCCTTGGTTTGTCGGTCCAGTCGCGCTGCGGCCGTTGCCACTTCCTGCTCGCGCAGGGCTAGCGCTGCGGCGCGGCGATCCGCTTCGGCGTCGAGCTCACGCTGGGCGGATTCTTGATACGCCTCGGCCGCAGACAGTCGACTTGCCGCGTCGGCCAGGCGCGCTTCGCGCTCGGCAAGTTCTTGCTCGCGATCCGTCAACCACAGCCGCGCGGCGCGGACTTCATTCTCCAACTCGGCGGAGCGCGCGTGGCTATTGGCCTCGCGACGATCGAGGTCGGCTTGTCGCTCCCGCAGTCGATCCGCCAGTTGACGCCCTTGCACGCGCAACCGCGCGAGCAGATCGTCGGTCCACACCGGCGTCGAGGCTTCAACTGAAAAGGCGCCGGCGGGCGAGTCTTTCGCTGGAACGCTTTTGGCCGCAATGCCCTGCTCGTCTGTGACTGGCGCCGCAATCGCCCTCGTCGCTGATGTGTCTGACGTTAGTAGCGGACCATCGCCCAAGACGTGCGCAACGTCGATCCGCGTGCCGGTCATGGGAGGACCGGCCGCCGGAGCTGACTCCGCTGGAGTCGTTCGAGTGTGCGTGGTTTTCGACATGCGGCCGGTGGCGAAAAGATGAGAAGCCGGCGAGGCCCTGGCGCGCTTCCCGTTTCAGAACGAAGGGAGTCGGCCAATATCTAAGATCGGCGTCGCAGCGAGGTTAAATCCAACGCAACCGGGCTTGGCGCGCGGGCAGAGTGGCCGACGCCAGCATGCTGGCGCCCGAAATCGCCGGAAAACTCGTTAGCGCCAAAAGCAAGGAGGCCCGATTGCAATGCTAGTGCGAGTTATGGCTACTCGTTCGCTCCGTTCTGGATCGGGAACAGTAGAACGCCATTATCGATACCGAGGCAGCGAATGGGCCGGACCGCAGGCCTTTCGCGTCCGCGTTTCCGGGGCTTCCGCTGGTCGCCCCTCGCCCATTTACCACCTAGGACTCATAAGGTAGTTCAGCGCGGGCCGCTTCCAGGGCTGATTGCAGTCGACTCTTGGGCTGCACCCCGACAAAGCGCTCGACCACCTCACCACCTTTGAATATCAGCAGCGCCGGAATGCTGTCGACATGAAACTGCGCCGCGGCGGCGGGGTTATCGTCGATGTTCAATTTGCCAACCTTGACCGTCCCCACGTATTCGCTGGCCAGCTCGTCGATTAGAGGCGCAATCATCCGACATGGCGGACACCACGGCGCCGTGAAATCGACAAGCACCGGCTGCGGACTGGCCAGAACTTCGGTCTGAAAATTTATGTCCGTAAATTCCTGCGAGTGCCCTGCCATGATTTTTGTCTCCTGCGAAGTCGAGGGCTGGAAACAGAACGAGCCCACGGCGCCACTGCGGCGTCGGGGCTCGAAATTGTATTCAGCGTCTCACGACGAGACGAAAAATCAGCCGTTTAGCTCTTGGCTGATTCCAGGGCCGATTGCAACCGGCTCTTGGGCTGCACGCCCACAAAGCGGTCTACGACCTGGCCACCTTTGAAGATCATCAACGTCGGGATGCTGCTGACGCCGTACTGCGTGGCGGCGCTTGGGCTGTCGTCGATGTTCAACTTGCCAATCTTGACGGCGCCCTTGTACTCGGTGGCCAACTCTTCGACCATCGGCGCGATCATTCGGCAAGGGCCACACCACGGGGCCCAAAAATCGACCAGCACGGGCTCCGAGCTGTTGAGCACTTCGTTCTGAAAGTTGCCGTCGGTAAACTCGGTGACGTTGCCAGCCATTGTCTTAATCTCCCAGAATTGCGTTGGGGCGAAGAACTTTTCGTCCCCACGCGGGTCGGTCTTCTCGCCTGCGAACACCGGAATTATAGGTGGCCCAGGGGGGGTGTCAACGAACGCCCGGCGGGCTCGCTCCCGCGTGATTCGCCCCGGGCGGACACTTCGTCGAGTCGCGGTTTTGTCGCGCAGACTGCGCAGGCGACCTATCAACTGATAAACGATCGTCGCCGTGGTGTTCGCCTGAAAAGTTATCTCCTTTCATCGCCCAGCCAAGGTGTAGCGGTTCATTTTCTTTGCCCTCGGTCCTATAATCCTCCTCGCATGGCCATCATCGAACTATCCGGGCTTACCAAGTCCTATCGGGTTTATCAGAAGCAAGAGGGGCTGCTTGCCAGCGTGCGCGGGCTGTTCCGTCGGCAATACCGCACGGTCGAGGCCGTGCGCTCAATCGACCTGCAGGTAGAACAGGGCGAGTTCGTGGCGTTTCTGGGGCCCAACGGCGCCGGCAAAACCACTACGCTCAAGCTCCTTTCGGGCGTGATCGCCCCCACCGGCGGCACGGCCCACGTGATGGGACACATTCCCTGGAAGCGCGAAAACGCCTACCGCAGCCGCTTTGCGCTGGTAATGGGACAAAAGAATCAGCTCTGGTGGGATCTACCCGCGCAAGAGTCGTTTCGGCTGCATCAGCAGATCTACAAGATCGAGCCGGAGCGTTTTGACCGCACGCGCGATGAGCTGGTCGATCTGCTCGACGTACGCCGACTGCTCAAGCAGCCGGTGCGCGAGCTATCGCTCGGCGAGCGGATGAAGATGGAACTGATCGCGGCGCTACTGCACTCGCCCGAGGTGCTGTTTTTGGACGAGCCGACGATCGGGCTCGACGTGATCGCCCAGCACAACATTCAAAAATTTCTGCGGCATTATCAACAACTTCGCAAAATCACGATTCTGCTGACCAGCCACTACATGAAGGACGTGGCCGCGCTCTGCCGCCGCGTGGTGATCATCGCCCATGGCCGGATCATGTACGATGGCTCGCTCTCGGGCATTATCGATCGCTTCAGCAACCACAAAGTGATTACGTTTTTGTTTGCTGACGACGAGTCGTTGCCGAATGACCTGGCCCGTTTTGGCGAAGTGATGGAAGAGCAGGCGCCAAAAATCAAACTACGCGTCGAGCGGCGCAAGGCGCCCGACGTGCTGGCCGGAATTCTGGCCAAGTACGCCGTGGAAGACGTCAGCGTCGAAGACCCGCCGCTCGAGGACGTGATCGCCGAGATGTTCGCCCTGACCGGCGAGCAAGCCGCGAATGACCGTGACGCAGGCGCGATTGCCGAGCGGATGGCGTAAACGACAGACAGGCTGATACGAATATGTACGCCCGCGCGACAACCTGGTGGACGATCCTGCGGATCTGCGTCGAAGAGCGTCTCGTCTATCGTGGCGATTTCGCGCTCGGCACGCTGATGCGGTTTTTGCCGTTCATCACGCAGATCTTTCTGTGGCGAGCTGTCTTTGCCTCGCGCGATGAACCGGACATCAATGGCTACACGTACAACGAGATGATCTCGTATCTGCTGCTGACGAACATCAGCCGGGCATTTTCGAGCATGCCGGGACTGTCGACGTCGATTGCCCAATTGATCCGCACTGGCGAGCTCAAGAAATACCTGGCGCAGCCGATCGACATGATCGGCTTTTACCTACTGATGCGCGTGGCGCACAAGCTGGTTTATTACATCATTGCCGCGGCGCCTTTTGCGCTGGTGTTTTATCTCTGCCGTGGATTCTTTTCCGGCTGGCCGGACCCGCTGACCATGGCCGCCTTCCTGACGTCGCTGGTGCTGGCGTTTTTGCTGGGCTACTTTTTGGAAGCCACGATCGGCATGGTTGGCTTCTGGTTCCTCGAAGTCAGCTCACTATTGTTTGTCTACCAGCTTTTCAGCTTTTTTATGTCGGGGCAGATGTTCCCCCTCGATATCCTGCCCGAGGGGATGCAGAAACTGGTCTTTGCGCTGCCGCTGCCCTACCTGGCGTATTTTCCGGTCGCGGTCTTCCTCGGCAAGATCCAAGGGGCGGAGCTTGTGCGCGGGTTGTTGATCGAAGCCGGCTGGGTGCTGTTCTTTATCGCGGCCAGTCGCTTTGCGTTCTACCACGGGCTGAAGCGATATAGCGCTTTTGGAGGTTGAGCGAACGATGATCTCGTACCTTCGCGTGTTTTTGACGTTCGCTCGCAACAGCCTGGTGCGCGACATGACGTTTCGCGCCAACTTCATTGTCGACTGCGTGGCGTCGCTGACCTGGGTTCTCATGCAGTTGGCGCTGTATGTGCTGATCTTTCAGTTCGCCCGGTCGATCGGACCCGACGGCGAATGGCAGAAGTTCGAGTTCTATATCTTTTTGGCCACGACCTGGCTGGTGAACGGCCTGGTTGGCGCGTTCTTCATGCCGAACTTAAGCGAGTTCAGCGAATTGATCCGGACCGGGAATCTGGACTTTGCGCTGCTCAAACCGATCGACACGCAGTTTTTGATTTCTTTGACGAAGATCGAATGGTCGAGCCTCTCGAACGTGCTGTTGGCTGCGGGTTTGCTGACTTACTCGCTGATAAATCTGGGACACATGCCGAGCCCCGTGCAGTGGCTGCTGTACCCGCTTTACGTGCTGTGCGGCACGGCGATTTTTTACAGCCTGATGATTGCGCTGGCGAGCGTGAGCGTTTGGCTCGGTCGCAATCAGAACATGTACGACTTCTGGTTCTACATCACGAACTTTTCGCGCTACCCGATGGAGATCTACGAAGGCCCGATCGGCACGCCGCTACAGTGGACGTTTACGTTCTTGATTCCGATCCTGGTCGTGGTGAACGTCCCGGCGCGGATCCTGGCCCAACCGCTCGACGATCAACGCTGGCCGCTGGCCGGCTTCGCGATCCTGGCCACGGCCGCCTGCCTGGCCGCCTCGCGGTGGATGTTCACCACGGCGCTGACGAGCTACCGCAGTGCCAGCAGTTGAGCCACAAGATTGCGCGAGCTTCAAACCCTTCTCCCCTGGGGAGAAGGTGGTTTGCGTTAGCAAACCGGATGAGGGCTGCGAAGCGCGCAAAGACCTCCTATGTAATTTGTACGTCGTAGGTCACGCACCCCGTGCGTGACAAGCACGACACTCGACCATTCGTGTCACGCACGGAGTGCGTGACCTACGGAAGAACCTATCTCGCTGCTCTGCCCCCGAAGGGAGAGGGGGAAAATGCGCGGCATGGCCGGCGCTGGTCGGTTATGATAGCCGGCGCAACAAGCCCAATCGCACGCCGCACATTCAAGGAGTTCGACCATGAATGACGATCTCAGCACCCGCCGTGACTTTGTGAAAATAGCTTCTGCCGGCCTGGCCGCCAGCGCTGTGCTCTCGACCGCCCCGGCCCGCGCTTCGACTGCCGCGAACGATCGCCTGGTCGTCGCGCTCATCGGTTGCGGAGGCCGCGGCGAGCATGACGCCGGGCTGTTCCAAAAGGTCGACAACGTCGAAATCGGTTGGGTCTGCGACGTTGACGAAGCGCGTCGCGGCGCAGCCGCCAAAAAGTTCGGTGTCGAATCCAGCCGGTCCGTTGGCGATCTGCGGCGGATCCTGGACGAGAAGTCGGTCGATATCGCCCTGATCACCACGCCCGACCATTGGCACTCACCGGCGTCAATCCTGGCCTGCGACGCCGGCAAGCATGTTTATGTCGAGAAGCCGATATCGCACAACATTCTCGAGGGTCGGCTGTTGATCGACGCGGCGGCCCGCAACAAAGCGCTCGTCCAGCACGGCACGCAATGCCGTAGCACGGACATGATGATCGAAGCGGTGCGACTGCTGCGTGAAGGAATCATTGGCAACGTCCGTGCCGCCAAGTGCTGGAACATTCAGCGACGAAACGCGTTGCCAAAAGGCGAAGACACTCAGCCGCCGGCCAACTTGGATTATGACAGTTGGGTTGGCCCGGCCACGATGATCCCTTACCGCACCAATCGGGTCCACAATCGCTGGACGATGTGGCGCCACTTCGGCGCAGGCGACATGGGCAACGATGGCGTGCATGACCTCGATTACACGCGGTGGGGACTGGGCGTCGACTCGCACCCAACGAAGATCTCGGCCAATGGCGGCAAATACTTCTTCGACGACGAGCAGGAGTTCCCCGACACGCAACAGGTTACGTTCGAATACCCCGGCGATGGCACACCGTCGAGCCGCAAGATGTTGATTTACGAACAGCGGCTCTGGTCGACCAGCTATCCGCACAACTGCGACAGCGGCGCGGAATTCTATGGCGAAAAGGGACAGCTGTTCCTCAGCCGCCGGGGCAAGATCGAAGTTCGCGGCGATCGCAACCAGGTGCTCGAAACCAAGATCAAGCCGGAACCGCAAAACGATCAGGCCCACGTTGCGAACCTTTGCCAGGCAATTCGCGAAGGGACGCGACTGAATGCCGACGCCCTGACGGGCCACCTGTCGAGCGCGCTTTGCCATCTGGGCAACATCTCGGTCCGCGTCGGCCGCTCGCTCGTGTTCGACCCACTAACGGAACAGATCACCGGCGACGATCCGGCGAACGCCCTGGTCCGTCGCGAGTACCGCGAGCATTGGGGCAAACCCCGCGGAGCGTAGGAGTCGGCCAGTTGTAGGTCACGCACTCCGTGCGTGACAGGAATGGTCGAGCGATGTACTTGTCACGCACGGGGTGCGTGACCTACGGACAATCAAGCGCGCCTCTTGCCCTCACCCCAACCCTCTCCCAACGGGAGAGGGAGACTTCGCTCACCAGGCGAACCAGATACAGCCGCTGATTGCCACGATCAGCGCCAGGATCATTCCCCACACCATGAGTGGGCTGCCTGGTGAAAACGCTGTCTTGTAGTGCGGTGTGATAAACTCGCCGCAGAGGGGGCAGCGTTCCGTGTCTTCGTAGACGTCCGCGCCGCACCTCGGACACTCGGCCGTTTCCGCCTCGCCGTCCTCATCATCCTCGTCCGGGTCTGAATATTCCCAGTCGTGGTCATCATCGTCGTAGTCGTCGGCGTGATCGCGCTGGTGCATGGGGACGAGGGCTTAAATAGCACAGCTTAGTGAGGAAGCTCCGTCGCGTAGCCGGAGCCAATCAGGTTTTCCTGGTTGCGGGCGTCGATGTCGCTCAGATTATAGTCCTGGCCGAAATCCCGCAACGGGCCGATTGGGCGGTTCAGATCGAGATCACCAAATGTGCGCGCGGCGTGCATCGCCTTGGGGTTTTCGATTTCATCAAACCATTGCAGCACCATCTGCAATTTTGAAAAGAACTCGGCCTCGCGTTCGGTGCAGGAGATCTCGTGCATTTCGAGCGTGACATATTCGCCGATGCTTTGCTGGAGCGTCGTTTTCAGCCAGGCGCCGTGGGTGGCGAGGTCGCCTGCGGGAAATTGCAACAACTTTTCCAGCAGCGGAATGTTCGAGTCGAGTCGTTCGATGCACAACTCGCGCGACGCGATCGGCGCCGTGACCTGATAGTTGTAAAAATTCGAGCGCACGACTTCGACCGAGCCGTCAGGCAGCAGGTTGTGCTCTTCGGTCCCAGGAATCGAGATCTTCTTCGACACCAGGCTATCGGCGCCGAACATTGCCAGCCAGCCCAGCGGGATGCAGTACATCCCCACCGCGCGAACGTGGATCGCCGGATCGAAATCGGCCATGCCCAGGCTGGGGCAAATGTCCGGATAATCGCTCACACAGAGGTAACTTTTATTGCTCATAGCAGTGCTAGTCGCCAGTTTCCCTTGCCCAGACGCGCGCACGGCGGCCCGGAATGTCCCATACTTCAGAGTAGCTTAACGACTGCGCCGAGCGGCAAAACTGCATGGCGTCCGCGCGCTGCAGCGTTTACTTACTGCGCTACTGGTCAAAAAATCAGCGGGCGTGGCGATTTGGCGTACCTCGCACGTTCGGACCGATCGCTTTAGAATAGAGCCCTTATCGCCTGCCCAAAGTTCCCGCCCCACTACCTGTCTGAATGGCCTCGCATGCAACTCGCTTTTAGCTCCAACGCGTACACTCAATACTCTGTCGAAGAAGCGATTGCGCGTGTCGCGGCCGCCGGCTACAGTGGCATGGAATTGCTGGCCGATGTGCCGCACGCCTGGCCCGTTGGGCTGTTGCCTGAGCGTCGCCAGGCGATCCGCGATTCGCTGGCCCAGCACAAGCTGCAGGTTTCGAACGTCAACGGCTTCATGATGAACGCGGTGGCTGATCCGCGTCAGCCCTACTGGCACCCCTCGTGGATTGAGCCGGATCCGCACTACCGAGCGATCCGCCGCGAGCATACCAAGCGTGCGCTGGTGCTGGCCAAGGAGATGGGCGCCAAAAACTTGCAGACCGAGCCGGGCGGGCCACTCGCGCCGGGCCAAACTTGGCAGGAGGCGGCGGACGTCTTTTATGAAGAGCTGATGCCGTGCGTCGAAGTGGCCGAGAAGCTGGGCGTGTCACTTTTGATTGAGCCTGAGCCGGATCTGATGATCGAGCGGTTTGGTCAGTTTCTGGAATTCATCGAACGGATCGATTCGAACGCCGTGGGACTGAATTTCGATATCGGCCACGCCTACTGCGTTGGCGAAGATCCCCAGGATTGGGTCGAGCGGATGGCGCCTTACGCCCGGCATTATCATTTTGAAGACATCGCCACCACGCGAGTGCATCGCCACCTGGTACCGGGACACGGCGCGATTGATTTTGTCGCCACGCTGAAAGCAATCGCCGCGACCGGCTATGATGGCTGGATCACGGTCGAGCTTTACCCGTACATCGACCAGCCAGACGAAGCGGCCCGGGCGGCGTTTGCGTATGTGAACGACGCGGCGGCGAAGGCGGGCGTGACGTTTAGCGGTCGGTAGTAGAGATTGTGTGCCACTGGCTCTGCCAGTGCGGTTACACGACTTGGCTACTGAGACGGCACTGGCGGAGCCAGTGGCACACGACAAAGCAAGTCCATCGGCCTCGGACGTCATCCATTACTTTCAACCCGATGGCTTACTCCCATGCCTGAGCCGCGATTGCGTAGTTGGTTGCAATTGTTTCGGCTGCCGAATGTTTTCACGGCCATGGCCGATATCTTTCTCGGCTTTCTGCTGGTGCATACCAGTCTGGAACCGTGGCCAGTGTTTTTGTCGCTGCTGGCCGCGTCTTGCTTGATGTACACGGCCGGGATGGTGCTGAACGACGTCTTCGACATCGCGATCGATCGCGAAGAACGTCCCAGCCGGCCGATCCCTGCCGGCCGCGTGCCGCTTGGCCTGGCGCTGCATACCGGCGGCGTCATGCTCGGCGCTGGGCTGGCCCTGGGCTGGGTCGCGACGTTTTTATCTGGCCAGTGGCGCTGCGGCGTAGTCGCCACGCTGCTGGCCGTGATGGTTGTCGCGTACGATCGAATTCTCAAGCGCACGCCACTTGCGCCGGTGGCGATGGGCGCCTGCCGGTCGTTGAACGTGCTGCTGGGCGCGAGCGCCGCGGCCGGTGAGCTGCACGCGATTCACTGGATCATCGCTGGTGGGCTGGGGCTGTACATCACCGGCGTGACCTGGTTCGCGCGGCGCGAAGCAAGCTCAAGCGCCCGGCCACAATTGATTGCGGCGATTGTCGTGATCGCCGCCGGACTGGCGATTCTGGCGGCGTTTCCACTCTTCGCCGATGAGAAGCTGCCGCCAGACTGGCAACCGGACTACGCCCTGGCGATTGGCGCGCGCTGGTGGATGCTGTGGGGCATCCTCGGCGGGTGGACCGTGCTGCAATGCGCGAAGGCCGTGCAAGATCCGAAGCCGGCCGTGATCCAAGCGGCAGTGAAACACTGCATCGTGTCGCTGGTGATCTTCGACGCCGCCTGCTGCTTCGCCGTCCGCGACGTCTATTGGGCCGCGGCGATCTGGGCCCTGGTCGTGCCGACGCTATGGCTGGGACGCTGGATTTATTCGACGTGAGGAAGCGGGCAACGCACCCGTAGGGTACGCACCCCGTGCGTACCAGAGAATCGCCATACGGCTCAAAATGGTACGCACGGAGTGCGTACCCTACAGGTCACGATTGACATCCGCCTGTGCCGCACCAGGGCGCGCCGCAACCACGCGCGGCGGGTGGGTGGCAAACCGGCAGGCTGCTGCCGCCGTTGTTGACGTGGGCCGCTGGGACGCTGAGTTGCTTTTCGAGTCGTTTGCTCCCGCAATCTGGGCAAGCCGGCACTTCCCCGGAGCGAACCAACAGTTCAAATTGCTCGCCGCAACCACCGCAAGCGTATTCGTACAGGGGCATCAGAGATCTCCGAGCGTCGGTCAGCGTTCTTCGGTCGCGCCGCGTGACTTTTTGTGGCGCTGTCCTCTATTCTAAGGCGTGCCCCGGCTGCCGCAATGTCGGCTTGGCCGACGAACAAGGCCCAGGATCCGAACGCCATGCCAATCCCAATGCTCAATCGCCAACAATCGCAAGACGTCGATCGGCGGGCGGCAGCCGAATTTGGCATGTCGACCTTGGTGTTGATGGAAAACGCCGGCCGCGGCCTGGCCGATAAGCTCGGCGAGCTCGGCGCCCGCGGGCCAATCGTCATCGCCTGCGGACGCGGCAACAATGGCGGCGACGGCTTCGTGCTGGCCAGGCATCTCGACCTGCGCGGTGTGAAAGTTCGCGTGGCGCTGTTTGCCGATCCGGCCGAGCTGCAGGGCGACGCGGCCGCAAATTATTCGATCCTCTCGCGCTGTTCGATCCCGACGGACGTGTATGGGGCCGCTTACGACGAAGCCCAACTCGCGCGCACGCTGAGCGGCGCCGAATGGATTGTGGACGCGCTACTGGGCACCGGCTCGCGCGGCGAACCTCGCCCACCGCTGGATCGGGTGATCAATCAACTCAACGCCCATCCGGCGGCGAAGCTGGCCGTCGATCTGCCGAGCGGGTTGGATTGCGACTCTGGCGCGGCGGCCGTACATACGATTCGCGCCGCGCACACGTGCACGTTCGTCGCCGTGAAAACCGGCTTCCTGATCCCATCAGCGCATGCCTTCACGGGCGAAGTCCACGTGCTGGACATCGGCGCGCCGAGAAAGTTGATTGAGGATTGTCTAAACAAAGCGGCAAAATGAACCGTAAAAGTTCCGCAACGAATCAAACGTTGAATTGCGAAAACGCGTTCCGGGAGGGCGAGGCTACCGCCGAGCCGCGCGCGGCGTTCGGCGAAAATTCAAGCCGCATTTGTCACGCACAGAGTGCGTGACCTACGGGAGATTCTCACCACAGCAATCGTCCGCCATCGACGACCACGACCGAACCGGTCATGTAGCTCGCGGCGTCACTGGCCATGTAGAGGGCGAGTGCTCCGATTTCGCGCGGCTCGCCCAGGCGCCCCATCGGAATCGTCCCTTCGATTTCGGTCTTCAATTCCGGGCGATCTTTGAACCAGCGGCGGTTGGCGTCGGTGAGAAATGTGCCGGGCGCGATGGCGTTGACCGTGACGCCTGTGGGCGCCCAGTCAGCCGCCACGGCTTTGGTGAACATCGCGAGCGCCGCCTTGGTCGTTTCGTACGTGCGACCGCGCATTTGCTTGCCGGCGACCAGCGCCGAGATCGACGCGACGTTGATCACGCGGCCGTGGCGGCGCGGGAGCATGGCGCCGCCGATCAATTTGGTGCACAAGAATGCCTGCGTCAGATTCAAGTCGACAATCTTCTGCCAATCGGCCAGCGGTAGTTCTTCGGTCGGCAAGTTGATCCGCCGGCCACCGACGTTGTTGATCAAAATATCGATCCGGTCGAACTCGCTGAGAGCGCGGTGGCACATCGCTTCGGCAGCCGCCGGTTCGCTGAGATCGCCCGGCAGCACCGACACGCTGGCCGTGCAGGTGGCTTGCAACTCGGACTGCGCAGTTGCCAGCTGCGCTTCGTCGCGGCCGACGATCACCAGATCCGCGCCCGCTTCGCCGAGCGCGCGGGCCATCTCCAACCCCAGGCCGCGGCTACCACCGGTGATGAGCGCTCGCCGGCCGGTTAGCTTGAATGAATCGAGCACAGTCATCGGTTTGCTCGCACGTATGTGTGCCACTGGCTCTGCCAGTGCTTGATGTCAAGGTGGTCTCAGACGTAGGCACTGGCAGAGCCAGTGGCACCCGGCGTGGCCAGAGGCACCCGTTCCCAAAACTAATTCCGCCCTATGTCCTAAATCTCCCCTTCTTCTCGCAGCATCGTGAGCGTGCGGCCGAAGGCGTCGACGGTTTGCTCGAGATCGTCGTCCGAATGCACGGCCGAGGTCGGTCCGCCTGGCCAGGAGAAGATCTCCACGCCATGCAGCAGCATGCCGACGCGCAGCTTCGAAGCCAGCGACTTCCGCGGCGGCGTCTTGAATGCTCGGTAATCGAGCTTGCCACTTTCGACGTCGGCCAGTGTGATGTCACGCTTCTCGGGATTCGTGAAGATGTGAAAGCCAGAGTAGGTGCCGTAGGCGAACCAGGGAACGTTTTGATCGCGCAGCAGGCGATTGAGCTGCTCGCGGAGGCGGGCAGCGTACTCGTTGGCTCGTTGGCAAGCGGCGCCGTCAGCGATCGATTCGAGCGTGGCGATACCGGCCGCGGCCGAGAGTGGATTGGCGTTGAACGTCCCTTGATGGACGATCTTCTCGCGCCCCGTCGCCGAGGCCTGCCCGTGATCGAGCCAGTCGAGAATGTCCTTGCGTCCCACCACGGCGCCGCCAGGGAGTCCGCCGGCCAGGATCTTGGCGAGCGTTGTCAGGTCTGGCGTGATGCCGACGACTTCCTGCGCGCCACCGGGGGCACAACGGAACCCCGAGATCACTTCGTCGAAGATCAGTAGCGCCCCGGCTGCCCGCGTCATCTCGGCGACCGCGTGTAAGAAGTCCGGCCGCACGGGCACTTGTCCCCAACTGGCGCCCGTTGGTTCGATGATCACCCCGGCGATATCTTTGTGCTCGGCTAGCAGCGCACGCGTCGCGTCGACGTCGCCCGGCGGGGCGAGCACGACGTTCGCGGCGACTTCCGAGAGGACGCCCGGCGATGGCGTGCCATCGAAGCGCGCCGAAACGCCGAAGGCCATGTGGTCATGCCAACCGTGGAAATTGCCGGCGAAGCGGAGGATCTTGGCTCGTCCGGTCGTTGCTCGCGCGAGCCTCAGCGCAAGCAACGTCGCCTCGGTGCCGCTGCTGGTGAAGCGAACGCGCTCGGCCGACGGGACGAGCTTTTGCACCCACTCGCCCCAACGGATTTCGAGCTCGTGCCCGGACCCGTAATGCGTGCCGAGCGGCAGTTGTTTCGCGATCGCGGCGACAACATGCGGAGGATTGTGGCCCAGCAGCAGCGCGCCATGACCACCGGAGTAGTCGACATACTCATTGCCATCGACGTCCCACTTTCGCGAGCCGGCGGCACGCTCGACATAAATCGGGTATGGCTCAAGGTGGCGCCCGTCGTGCGTAATGCCGCTCGGAAAAATCTCCTTCGCGCGGGCAGACATCCGCGCCGAGGTCGGCGTGCGGCGACGATACGCGTCCAGAATGGCAGAAGCCGTGGCAGTGCTCATCAGGTTCTCTGTGCTCTTCAGGTCTCAGTCCGGAGAGAATTTCTGTTCCGTTAGCGGGCCGCGCGTGACAAGCGAAATTGTCGACGCCGGGGGCACTATCAATCTAACGAGCTGAAGGGGCAGTCGCCACCGGGCGCCGTAAGTGCAGAACCGTGAGCGGATAGCACGATGGACTCCCTCTCCCGCCGGGAGAGGGCCGGGGTGAGGGCAAGTCGCGCGGACGGTTTCTCAATGGAATTCGATAATGCGCACTTCTCTGCCCTCATCCGGCGTGCTGCCGCACGCCACCTTCTCCCGGAGGGCGAAGGATTTGGTGGACGATCTATTTTGCTTCATCGACCATTGCTGCGTAATGTGCTGCCAAATTCTCGGCAGTGCGAGCCGAGTTGAATTCTCGCCGGGCGTGCGCTGCTGCCGTGGCAGCCGTTTGTTGGCGCAATTCGGCATCGCCCAACAAGAGCTCGATCGCCTCGGACAGGGCGACCGCATCGCCGGGCGGAACAATCTGCGCCGCGCCGTCCGGAAAGATCTCGCGCGTGCCGCCGACGTCGGTTGCTACCACGGGCACGCCTGCGGCCGCGGCTTCTAGCAAGACTCGGCCAAGTGGTTCTTGCCTCGCGGGGTGAACCAACATTGTCAGTTCCGCTAACAGTTTCGCCACGTCGGAACGAACGCCGAGAAAGTGGCCACGTCCGGCGAGCGGGCCAGTCGAGAATGCGGCGCGCAGCGCCGCCTCGTGGGCGTAGGCCTCGGCTTTCTCCGAAAAACGGCTGCCGACGAAAACGTAGCGAGCGTGCGGATGACGCGCCGCGAGGGCCGTTGCCGCCGCGGCCAGCACGTCGTGCCCCTTGCGGAGCACGAGTTGGCCGATCGCGCCGATCAATTGCGCGCCCGGCGGCAAGCCTAACTCTTCGTGCAGCCAACCGGTGGCCGCGCGTTTCGCGAAGCGCGCGATGTCGACACCATTGTAGACGACGTGCGTCCGCGCGGCGTCGATGCCTTGGGCGATGTGATAGTCGCGCGCCGCCTGCGAGACTGCAATCAAACGGCGGTTGTAGTTCAGGTCCGCGACTGCCTGGGCGCTGAGGCCGATGATGTCGCGAATGTGACCAATGCTCGCCACGTTCAGATCGACCGCGACCGGCCCGGCGAGTCGGCCCATGGCCAGGCTGTTGGCGTGAACGAGGTTCGGCCGGACCGCGTCGATCGCCATGGCGATCTGACTACGCATTTCGGACTGGGTGGCGCGTACGCCGGCGTTATTGTGAGCATTCAGCGGCAAAACGCGTACGCCAATCGCCGCAAACGCGTCGGCCAATGGCCCCTCGGGCGGCGCCAGCGCGTTAAACGCGTAGCCGGCCGAGATCAAATGCGGCAATACGGCCAGCAGTGACTGTTCGCCACCGTTGAGCGTTGGATACTCGCAGAGTAGGAGCACCCGCGGCATGGGTCACGATTCGTTAGACCGACGGATTAAATACTGAATCGTCACGGCGCAGGTTTTGGGTCGAGGCGGCATACTCACGCAAGCGTGAGCATGGCACCCGTAGTTCTCGCTGTGACAAGGCACTACAACAAACCGTAACCTGCCAAGGTCGAGCGCAGCCGGGCGTCTTCGGCCGGGGCCAGTGGCGTCATCGGCATCCGCATTTCGCCGGTGTCGCGGCCGAGCATCCGCATCGCGGCCTTGATCGGAATTGGATTGGTCGCCAGGCCGAGCATGTCTCGGCAGAGGGGGAACAGTCGCTTGTGCCAACGCAGAGCCTCGACCATGTTGCCGGCGTCGTAGGCGTTGCAAAGTGCGATCACATCCTTCGGCACGATGTTGCCGGCGACCGAAATCACGCCGCGCCCGCCGATCGATAACAGCGGCAACGTCAGGCTGTCATCGCCAGAGAGGACCGTCAGGTTCGAGAGGGCAATAATCTGCGACGCCTGGTCCATGCTGCCGGTGGCCTCTTTGACCATCGTGATGTTTGCCAGCTCGCCCATCCGCGCGATCGTTTCCGGCTCGATGTTCTTGCCGGTCCGGCCAGGGATGTTGTAGACGCAAATCGGAATCGACACAGCCTCGGCCAGCGCCTTGAAGTGCTGGTAGAAGCCTTCCTGCGTCGGCTTGTTGTAGTAGGGCGCCACGACCAACAGCGCATCGGCGCCAGACTTCTCAGCGTGCTTCGAAAGGCGGAGCGCCTCGCGCGTGCTGTTCGAGCCGGTCCCAGGCATCACCTTGATGCGGCCGCCGGCCATCTGCACGCTCTCGGCAATGACGCGCTCGTGCTCATCGTGCGAGAGGGTTGGGCATTCGCCGGTGGTGCCCACGGGGCAAATGCAACGCGTGCCGGCGTCGGCCTGAAAATCAATCTGCGTCTTCAGCGTGCGGTAATCGATTTCGCCATCGCGAAACGGCGTGGTGATCGCCACTGAGAGCCCTGCAAACGCTTCGCCTTTTGTCGACATGATGTGTGATTGCGGCGCGCGGCCGCCAGTTTCCTATTTGCGTATACAATGAATCTTGGACAGCGCATCATAAAATATCACATGCGGACGTGCAAACCGGGTTGCCGCACCGTACTATGTCGCGCATGGCAACCTTCGTTCTAAAATGCGCTTGTTGCGGGCTGAAAATGGTCGGCCGCTCCCCAGTCCCAATCCGGGATAATACATGGCTTTGTCCTGAGTGCATTCAAACGCGCAGGGCCGAAGAAGAAACCGAGGCGATGAAGGGAAGATCGCCGACCGCAAAGGGATCGCTGCCTTGACGGAGTTCGACCTCATCCTCCGCGGCGGAACAGTAATAGACGGCACTGGCGCCGCCGGGGTTCGCGCGGATGTGGCGCTGCGGGGCGAGCGGATCGTGGCGGTCGACGATCTTACGAGCGCCCAGAGCGCCGCCGAGATCGACGCGCGTGGGTTGGTCGTTGCGCCGGGCTTTATCGACGTCCACAATCATTCGGACGGCTGGCTGCTCAAGTTACCGCAGCAAACGTCGAAGACTCTACAGGGCTTTACTACCGAAGTCGTCGCGTCGGACGGCATCTCGTACGCGCCGCTGACACGTGAACTGGCGCCCGAGTGGCTTTACTATTTGCACTCGCTCAATGGGCTTACGGCGAGCGATTACACCGGTTGGGAGTCGATCGCCGAATATCTGACGGCGCTCGATCACCGTTCGGCGCAGAACGCCATCACGCAGGTCCCCTACGCCAACGTCCGTGTGCTGACGATGGGCTGGGGGCGCGAGCGGCCGGACGATAGCCAGATTCGCCGTATGCAGTGTGAAGTCCGCCGGGGCATGGAGGCCGGCGCCACCGGCGTTTCGACCGGCATGGACTATATCTCGCAGTGCTTTGCCGAGACCGATGAGCTGGCGAAGGTGATTAGCGCGAGCGCGGCCGGGCGAGGCGTCTTCGTCACGCACGTGCGCTATAAGCTCGGCACGCTGGCCGGATTGCAGGAAGCGGTCGAGATCGCGCGCCGCGCTGGCGTGGCGCTGCACGTCTCGCACCTCAAAGGGACGAGCTCTGCCGAGCGCGACGCGATTTTGGAGTACATCGACAAGACCGCGGTGCACGAAGTCGACTTCTCGTTCGACATCTATCCCTATCTGCCTGGCAGCACGATGTTGAACTCGCTGCTGCCGTACGAGATTTTTGAGGATGGCCCGCTGGCGGCGCTGCCGAAACTGGCCGATCCGGGACTACGTAGAAGATTCGCCACGCAACTGGCCGATTACACGCTCGACCTGACACAGATTCGGATTGCCTGGCTGCCGAGCAAGGGAAACGATCGCGCCATCGGCCTTTCGCTGGCAGAGTTCGTCGAATCGCGCGGCAAGCCAGCGGCCGAGGCGCTCTGCGACTTGTTGATCGAAGAAGGCCTGGCGGTGCTGTGCGTGTTTCACGTTGGCGACGATCGATTGGTCGAGCCGTTTTTGCAACACCCTCGGTTCATGATGGGAAGTGACGGGATCTATTTCCCGGGCGGCCAGATCCATCCACGGCAGTTCGGCTCGGCCGCGCGATTGCTAGGGCCGCTGGTGCGCGATCGCCGGTTGTTCGCGCTCGAAGAAGCAGTCCAGAAAATGACGTCGATCCCGGCCGAACGGTTTGGTCTGAAAGATCGCGGCGTGATTCGGCCTGGCGCGTTTGCAGACCTGGCGATCTTCGATCCGGCGACAATCGCCGACCGCGCGACGTTCGACGATCCGCAGCAAACGGCCACCGGCGTCCGCCACGTATTGGTCAACGGCGCGCCGATCATTCGAAATGGCGCCCCGATTGAAGACCTGGGCGATCGCCCACCAGGCAGAGCGCTGAAATTCGGTTGCTGACGCGTATATTTCAACTTCACACAAGCCCGAAACGCAAGCGAGGGTTCCTCGTAGCGCCAGCCACAGTGAAGAACCCTCGCTTGCGCTTCGGGCTGATGGGATTCAACTGGATTCACACACCCTACTTATCCGTCGGCATCCCCCCTGCCCTGAGCACGGTTTCGAAGACGGCGAGTTCGTGCGCATACGGGAAGTCGGAATCTTTTTCGCCGCGGATGATTTTTGCGAGGTCGGCTAGGTCGGCTGCGTAGCGAGGGAAGTCGCCCATTGGGATTTCGGTTGTGCCTTTTGGGTACTTGTCGCGCGGCTTTGATAGTGTCAATCGCAGCGATGGCTTGTCGAGCGGTTGGATGTGGATGGTTCCTTCTGTGCCGCAGACGACCAGGTGCCGGCGGTCGCCGCCATCGACTTCCTGCGCGCTGCTGATCACCGTGGCCAGCGCCTTCGGATACGCGAGCACTGCGAGCGTGTTATCGGCCAGCCCATCCGCGGCCGGCGAAACATGCTGCGAGTACGGCGTCACGCTGGTCGGCTTGCCGAGAAGGCCGACGACCAGGTCGAGCAGGTGCGAGCCGAGTTCGAACATCATGCCGCCAGAGAAGGCCGCCAGCTCGCCGCGAGACTTTGGCGCGACGACCTTGCTCATCACGGCGTTCAACTCATATGGCGCGCCGATCCAACCATCGGCCAGCGCGCGGCGCAAGAAGATAATCGCCGGGCTGTAGCGGTACATGTAGCCCAACTGCACGGCCAGGTGTTTGCGAGTTGCCGTCTCGATGATTCGTCGGAAGCGCGGCAGCGAAGCCCCGCCTGGTTTCTCCAAATGCAGATGCTGGCCGGCCTCGACCACCGCCTCGGCCGCGTCGAGCAGATCCGGCACGTTCGTCTCAACGACGACCAACTGTAAGCCAGGCGTGGCGAGAAGTTGCTCGCGAGAAACGAACGGCAGATCCTTGAACGCGTCGCTGCTCTGGGCCGCGCGGGCGCGCTCTGCGTCTGCCTCGGCGACGCCGACAACTTCAAAGTCAGCGCTCGCCCGCAGGGCTTCCATCTTGCCGCTGGCGTGCGAATGTCCGACGCCGATCATGCCAACTTTGATCCGGGCCATTGGGGGCTCGCTCTCTTCGACTGTGGGACAAAAACGCCGCTTGTGCAGTCTGCCTGTCGGCGAGGCAAGACGCCAGTGCCGCTTGGGGGATAACACGAGGATTGCAAAGTCCTGAAGAAAGGGGTCAGGCACATGTTTTCGGCCAGCGAGCTCTCAGCGACCGAAATCTCCTCGCCGAAAAATGAGCCAGCCCCCGGCCTTTGCAGTTCTCTTGCGGGGGATAAGCTGCGCCCGTTTAGGACGATTCTCAGGCGGTATCGCCGGCCGAACGGGGCCAAAAATTTCTGGCCTCCCGGGCCAAAATGAGATAAGTTTGCGATAGCGACGCTAGCGTACGGCCAATCGGGGGAAAAGCCCTGGCGCCGCCATGCCTTCACACTTCTTTGAGCGTGCAACGATGTCCGGCACATTCATCGCGATCGCCATCTGGTTGGGGGTTATCGTGCTGGTTTCCCTGGCGGTGGCGGTGGCCGTACGCAAAGACGGCGAACCTCGGCATCACGACGGGAAGTGATTGGCGTTCATCTCGCCTTTGGGGTGAGCGATCTACGCGACGCTCTCTCCGCTGCTTTCTTCACGCGGAGCGTGAAGACTACTTTGCGCGCTTCCGCGGGTTGAAAACGCTCTGAATGCTTGCCTTTTTTCGTCGTGCCGTTGTGCCGTTGTGGTTGTTTTCTTGCATCCAAGCGCGAATTGCGAGACCACGACGGCACAACGGCACGACGGAAGACTGGAATCGAGTGCCAGAAATGCTGAGCTGCGTTTACTTGGCCTGGTCGTGCGCGATTCTCTGCCCTCATTCGGTGAGCTAACGCTCACCACCTTCTCCCGGCGGGAGAAGGGCTTGATTGGCTCCGTCTACCGGTGGGAGAGGGTTGGGGCGCCGGCCGGAAGCGGGCTGGGGTATTTACACCTGGTTTGATCGTGCGCGGCGCGCAGCCCTCATCCGGTTCGCTAACGCGAACCACCTTCTCCCCAGGGGAGAAGGGTTTGATTGGCGGCCGATGCCAGCAAGAGAACGATTTACTTGCCTCGCGTGATCAGGTCCCAATCGACTGCGTCTTTGTCGATGCTTGGCAGCTTGATGTTCATCGCCTCGGGATACTTTTGCACGGCGCCCGTGTTGAAGATCACCACGTTTTCTTCCGGGTGGATCCAGCCTTCTTGCGAAAGTTGCTCGACGGCGCCGACGCAAGCCGCTGTCTCGGGGCAGACCGAGATTCCTTCGGCGCTGGCGGCCGTGGCCATCCAGTAGCGGAGTTTCGCTTCGTCGACAGCAATCGCTCGGCCACCGCTGGCGCGGACTGCGTCGAGGATCATGAAGTCGCCCACCGCGGCCGGCACGCGAATGCCGCTGGCGATGGTGTGCGCGTTCTCAAACGGCTTTGCAAATCGCTCGCCCGCGTCGAATGCCGTTACGATCGGCGCGCAGCCGGTGGATTGCACGGCCACCATGCGTGGACGGTGTTCGCTCTTCAGCCAGCCAAGTTCTTCCAGCTCGTCAAAGGCCTTCCACATGCCGATCAGCCCCGTGCCGCCGCCGGTTGGATAGACGATCACGTCCGGCAGCTTCCAGCCGAATTGCTCGGCCAGTTCGAGCCCCATCGTCTTTTTGCCTTCGATGCGATACGGCTCCTTCAATGTCGAGAGGTCGAACCAGCCGAGGCGTTCTTTCCCTTCGCGCACGATCCGGCCACAATCGGTAATCAGGCCGTTGACCAGAAACGTGCGGGCGCCGAAGAGTCGACACTCAAGTTGGTTGATCACCGGCGTATCGGCCGGCATGAAGACGTAGGCCTCCATCCCGGCCCGCGCGGCGTAAGCGGCCATGGCGCCGCCGGCGTTGCCGGCCGTGGGGATGGCGACGCGCTTCAGGCCGAACTGGCTGGCCATGCTGATGGCCATGGCCAGGCCGCGGCTTTTGAAGCTGCCAGTCGGCAGCCGCGACTCGTCCTTGATCCACAACTGGTCCAGCCCGTAGCGAGCCCCCAGCCGGCGACAACGCAGGACAGGAGTCATTTGCTCGCCCAGCGACACGATGGTCGAGGCGTCCTTGGGCGGCAGCAGCTCATGGTAGCGCCACATCGTCGCCGGGCGTTCGGCCAGATCGGCGGGCGAGACCGCCTCGCGGATGGCGTTCAGATCGTACCGAACCCAGAGGGGACGATCCTTGTGCAAAGTCTGCGGCACGTCAGCGGGCAGTTCCGTGCCATCGATGGCGCTCTCAAGATGCGTTACGTAACACGACATAGGATGTGCGAACCTGGTTTCCGTTCTGGTATAGCGGTATTTGGGAAAACGGGCATTGGACCAGCCGGATGCATCGGAAACAAGTGATGCAATCTGACGGGTAACGCGCTATAATGCGATCCGCCCGCCCTACGCCCCGCCACGTTCGACCAACCGAATGATCACTCCCCGCGGCTGACCGTTTTCGAATGGATTCTCTTGGAGAGCGAATGATGCAGCCATCTGGATTCCATCAAGCGGCGCATGAGACAGCTTCAGGCGCTCGGTTGTTATTGCCAGCTTCGGCCGATCTGTTGCGGGCCGGATCACGGCGCTGGTTTCTGCAAACCGGTCTGGCCGGCATGGCTGGACTTTCGCTGGCGGATGTGCTGCGAGCTCGCGCTGCGGCGGCCACGCCAGACGGTTCACCTGCTGCAGCGAAGCCCGCCGCCGGAAAACCGAAATCGGTCGTGCTCTTTTGGCTCTCCGGCGGCCCCAGTCACATTGACATGTGGGATCCGAAGCCAGACGCGCCCGCCGAAATTCGCGGTCCTTACCGGGCGATCGACACAGCCGTGCCAGGCATTCAGGTTTGCGAGCACTTGCCGCTGACGGCGCGGATCATGGACCGGCTGTCGATCATTCGTTCGGTCGATTGCTCGGCCAGCAACCACACGCCCATCACGATGCAAGCCGGCAACTCGCTGGCCCGGCGGACTGACGATGGCAACGATGGCCAGGGCTACCCTTCGATGGGTTCGATCGTCGCGCGGCTGCGGGCGCCGCGCGCGGATGGCTTGCCGCCGTTCGTTGGGCTCGCCGACAGTTGGAAGGCCGATGTCTGGGGCGCGGGTGAGCTTGGCAATCGCTATGAACCGGTCAACGGCAAGGAATTGCCTGGCCGCTTGAAGATGCCCAAGGGGATCGAAGTCTCGCGCGTGCGCGATCGCGCAGCGCTGCGGAACGAGTTCGACCGGTTCCATCGAGACCTTGACCTGGCCCGCGCGATGGAGAGTGGCGATCGCTACGCGCAGATGGCGGTCGACATGGTCACGAGCGACACGGTTCGCAGCGCGTTCGACGTCTCACAGGAAACGGACGCCACGCGCGAGGCCTACGGCCGCGGCAGCCTGGGCGAAAAAGCGCTACTCGCCCGGCGGCTGGTCGAAGCCGGGGTGACGTTTACGCTGGTCAGCGGCGCGTGGGGTTACTTTGATCATCACGGCGATGAAGTCAAATGGGGCGGCATCGAGAAGGGGCTCACGCCGCTGCTTCCGCTGGTGGATCGCGCGCTGTTCGCGTTCATCAACGACCTCGAAGGGCGTGGGCTGCTCGAAAGCACACTGGTCCTGATGATGGGCGAATTCGGTCGCTCGCCGGTCATGACGCAAACCGCCGGCCGCGGTCACTGGACGAACTGCATGTCGATGCTGGTCGCCGGCGGCGGCACGCCAACCGGCCAGGTGATTGGCTCGACCGACCGCCGCGGCTACGACATCGCCACGGCGCCGGTCCGCCCCGCTGATCTGGCCGCAACAGTGTTCCGTCATCTGGACATCGACCTGAACGCGCAGTGGATCAACCGCTCAGGCCGACCGATTCCGATCGTCACCGAAGGGGGACGGCCGATCCCGGAGTTGGGGTAGCGTAAATCTCAGTCGAATTGCCCCGTGTCGATCTCACAGTCTGGCAACGCTTGCTGCAGCCTCTCGACGGCCTCTCGGCTAAACCAGTGGCCATTGATTCTGAGTTCCTGCAAACTCTTGCAGGTTGCGAGGCTCTCCAGGGCTTTGTCTGTTATCAAAGCTTGTTGAGCATTATCGTCGTCAAATTGAAGTCTCAAATATTGTAGATTCGGAAGCTGAGCAATTCGACTTACGGATTTATCCGAGATGGGTGATCGAAGGATCGAGACAATCTCGATCTGAGGTAATTGTGCGATCGCTTCAATCGCCGCGTCGTCGATCTGCTCAAATCGCACGTTCTTAAGATTTGGTTGAATTCGCAGTGCTGCAATCCCTTCGGCCGTAAACATGGTGTGCCTGGAACGGATTGATTCCAGCCCCTCCAGCGGCTCAAGGTTAAGGAGCACTCGGTCTCCGTGATCCCAAACATCATAAAACGTTAAACCATGCGACTCCCCCCTTTCGACACTCCCAACCTCCCTCATCATCAGGCCGTAGCGAAACTCTCGCTCGTCAGCAGCTGGCGAAGATAACACCTTGATGAAGGGCCAAGCCAGCAGGCAAAGCAAAGGTAGAAGCGACAATCCGCTCAACACCAGAATGCCGCGGCGTCCGATTTTTTGTGGCATGTTCATCACGCCCCAATTCTAGGTCAGCCGGCTTGATTGAAGCAACGAAGGCCGGCTGCGGGTAGCGTCCTAGAAATGAGTTGGTCGCCAATCTTTCCCTAATCAACGGCAATCTCTACTTCTGCTTCCGGAAAGAGCCTCTGCGCGCGCGCGATCCCGTCGACGTTTTCTCGATGAAGCATTATCCATTGAAGTGCTCTGTCCCCCAGCATTCGCCTCCAGGGTGGAATCCTGTTTGATGAACCATAGCGATATGGCGGCAAACCGGACCAACCTCCATACCCATAGAAGACCGCTTCATCATCCGCCAGGAACATTGATCGCTCTCGGATGAATCTCAGTTCCCAGGTGAACCACCCAATTGACAAAGCCAGCACCGTCACCACCACGAACATCGTTCGCAGGCTGAATTGCTTTCGAGCAAAGCGGGAGAGAGTAAATGAGAGAGGAGTGGCCATGATTCGAACCGATCCCGCCGGCTGTTGCGCGGTGAAAATAGATCGGGACTTCGCCCTGATTGCCCGCCCTACCAAAACTGACAAGACGAAAGCTACAACAGCTGCGATTGGAGAAGCTTTTTCATATTCTATCCGCGCCTAGCCTCAGCGAATGATGAGAAGACTTCGTTTTCGTAGGCATCGTCCGAGCTGGTCCGAAGAGCGGAACAGAGCGGGCTGGCTATGAAACGGTCCCGGCGGCTGACGCGCGATTGGCTTAAAACTCTGTTGAGTCAAGTAGTTGCGCCATTTCAATGACTTCGATTGTGAAAACTACAGCGCTGCGTCCGGACCTTTCCATTGGCGCGATTTACAACGATCTCAATTTGAATTGCACATTTTTAGGCTCGTGATCGACGTAGCTTGGGCAAAATCCGACCGGTAACCGCTTGGTATTCCTTGAACCCGTGGAGCTTTTCAGCAAGGCCATTTTCTTCCCGCCGCGCTGCGGTTGTGTAGAAAACTGCAAGTATGCCAAGATTCCCGAACATCCATGCGCTCGAAGTGATTAGGACAGCACCGCAAAACAAGATTGTATTTGCCAAATAAATAGGATGCCGAATTCTGGCATATGGGCCCGAATCAACAAGGTTCGTAGGTAAGTGAGAGTCAAAGCACGGGCTGTATTGCGATCCGAGAGCTATCATGGCCCATACAAATAACACCTCGGCCACAAGAACCAGAGCAACTCCGATGAATCCGCAGGCGGGGCCCAATGGCATTTTCGCCAGCCACGGGCTATCGCTATATAGGCTTGCCAGGCAGATGACGAGGGTCGATAGCCGCAGATAAACATCAACCCAACGAAATAGCCCGAGCGCCAGTCCATCGGCATGACGACCTCGAGAATAAGGACGTCCGCGATGTTGATAGAACCACACTTTATTTAAAAACACGAGTAAGAACAGCACCGCGACTGCATTCGTCCATGTCATCTCGGGAATTCACTCCAGGAAGATTGCTGTGCCACCTGCATTGAGGCAGAGGCTATCATTGAGAGTCGACTCAATAATCCATTGCAACCGCGATTGAGAGCGACGTTCGAGGCTGACGAGCTTCATCAGATAGACGAGGTCCGTCTCCTCGCGCAGCAGCTGCGGATAGATCAGTTCGAGCCTGCTTGGCCACATCTTTAGGCGTTCGTTCGATTCTAGATCGAGCGGCAGGCCAAACTCGTGGCACAACAGCAAATACCCCGCCCGCTGCGCCAACAGAGGGAGCACAGTCATCGTCACGTGCGAGGGGCTGGCAGTCATCGCACTTACGTAAGAGCGATGGAAGGTCGCTTTGATCCAGCGTGGTCCAATCTCGAACTCACGGACATAAAACGTTTCGGTGACACTGCTATTCGGCATGATATTAAAGACGGCATTGATCGCGGTTCCGTCCTGCAGAATCGTAATGCGCTCCTCAGCGGCTAGATCAGCTGGCTTGACATCCATCACACGTTACCTCATTTAGTTAACTGTTTCGACCCCGGCTCATGGCCGTGGCTTGCCACCGCTCGCAGGGAATGCATTAATCGCTAGCGCCTACACGTCGATACTATTCTGCACCGCGGGACTCGCAGGAGTTATGTAGTATCATTGCCGGTGCTGCGAGCACCCTTAACACTTTCAAGTCCATGGGGTTCTCATGGCTCCGCCTGAAGGTCCTTCGGCAGGCTGGTCATCCTTACAATTCTTCTCGATGCCGTTGCACGGATCTGCTGCGGATTGATGATTGTTTCCTGAAACCAATTCGCGGCCTCCGGGCGATTGTGAAATTCGCGACCGATACGGCCGAGTGCGGACCCGATCTCCATCAAGTAATCGACGTCCTCCAGTACACCTACCACCGGGATCCCGGTCGTGCCATTATGATCTACGAACGCAGGAGCGTACCGTCGGCAGCCTGTGCGCTCGTAGAATCTCAGTAGCTGTTCGCGACAGTAGAGAAAATGAAACTGCATGGAGCGCTCGCGCGTGATCGTATACATACTCCGAATTAATAATGCTGCAATCGCAGCGCCACGCTCTGTGCGCCGCACCATGAGCCGAGATGAGTAAGAACAGTGATGCGGCAGCCACGGCTCAAATCGACCGAGTTGTAATCCTTCTGCGAGATGACGCGGAAGTTCGGTGTCCCGCAGCAGGTTCAAGCGGCAGACTCCGATAACTTCTCCCTTGTTTTCCGCATAGATCTGGATGCCTGTGGCATCCAGCGGGTCGACGATCCGCAGCGTATCCGGATCCGCCTCGATCAGCGCTCGGGCCATTTCCTCGACATAGACTTCGTACCGGAAGCGGTAGATGCCCTCCAATTCGTCTTTCGACTTCGCGACGCGTATTTGCATTTTGATTGCCTTCATGCATTGATGCGGATGAGCACATCGGGATGTTCAAGCCTGCTATCCCGTCGATTCGACGAACAAAGTTCGAAGGCGAGGCAAGAACATGCCAGTTCGCCCTGAGTAGCACTCGTAAGCCACGGACAAGTCGCTTAATGCGAATTTTCGTTCCTCCTGTCGCGCAGCGCACCAATAGATCGCGCCCATAATTAAAAACGATGGAACCAACCACCAGGCGAGCGTGGCCAGAATGCCGGCTGACCAGGCAATTGCGTATGAGGTGTACAACGGGTGACGAATCCAGCGATACGGCCCACCCGTCACCAGGTGCTGCGGTGGGTCGCGAGAGAACGCGATCGTCAGTCGTCGAGCTCTAAGCGTTCGAATTGCCCACCAGAATAGGCATAATGAAGCGGCGTACAGTCCAATCGCTGGGGTCGCGGTAGGCCAGGTTCTATGAAACCAAATCGAAAGCGCGGTTAGATGCACGAGCATGAACACCAGGCCGAATGCTTGCACCAGCCTCATTCCCGGCGCGATGGCGCCTTGGCGAACAAAGAACCGCTGAATTGACCAGGTGAAGCTGCCGAAACAAGCAACAGCCAGGACGATAGCGATCACTTGCGTCGTTAGGGCCGCTGTGTCTGTCATTTTGATTATCGAATTTGCAGGGTTGAATTCGGGTGAAGATTTCCAGGAAGGCGAATGACTATTTCGCTTCAGCGGCGCCGCGCAGGGCGCGCTCGTAGGATCCGTTCCACAGCAGCATCGGATAGACGTGTTGAAAGCAGTCAAACGCGTAGAGTATCTGGGCGTGCAGCTCTGGCTTACGCGTCGTCACTTCTGAGATGAGACGCTTCAGCAGCGCGGAATGCTTGACGTCTTCGGTTGCGTGATCGACGATAAATCGCATGCCGACCTTGGATAACGATCGCGTGCTTAAGGCTGCCGTTAAATCTCTGGTCAAGTGCGACGTAAGATCTTCAAACAGGTACTCCGCGCCCAAATATGCCAGCGGTTCGACTTGCGTTGCCAACCGCTCCCAGACCGCGGCCACGGCAAATGCGCCGGGCGACATGAAATCCGACTCGCACCCAATTTGCTGCGGGTTGCCGCCGAACGCTTTGTAACCGTCGAGTGCCCACGTCCGATGTTCGACTTCGTCCCATTTGTGGAGCAGGAGCGTGCGCATTACCTTCAGCTCATCTGGGCCGATTCTGCCGAGCATTGCAAAGCCAGCTTGGGTCGTCCAAGGCTGATAGCAGTGGATCTCCCAGTAGACCTCTCGAAGCACCGCATGGATCTGGTCGATTGTCGAGTGTGGCGCGATCAAAGTGGCCCACGTTTGCGATTGCTTGAAGTGCTGGATGATTCGCTGAATCCGAGTATCGAGCGCAGCGATGGTGGGATTTTCGCGTGATCGATTTCGGCGAAGCCCCGAGGCAACAACACTTGACATTATGAACTCCTCTGGCATCTGATCGAATCCTCTTCTAACGGGCGGTTTACCCCACTCGATCGTGAATCGGCAGCCGCACTAACGAATGCGTTGACTGGTCCCATGTAGTTGGCGAACAACGTACGCGGATAGATTGCGGACCAACGAACGAAACCATTGATCTGACTACAGTTCCTCTAGACGCCGAGAAGCACGCTCTGAAGTTGAGGTTGTCGGGCCAAGTACTCGCCCCTTAAAACGGAATACTCGCGATACTGCGAGATGTACATTCGCGAATGTGCGGAAGTCTGCAGATTGCATGGACGGTCAATCGCGTCGAACAGCGTCGCCAGATCACCTCTGACGTTTGAGCAAGCGGGAATCGCGATCAGGCCGCAATGTGCCCTCCACGTCTCACTTTTTTGCAGGAAGAAGCAACTATCTCGAATGAACACTGCGCCTTGGCGCAGGTAAAAGGGGATCGCGTCTAACCTGGCTGTCGAGACATTCAACCGAACTCCCAGGTCAAGTACATGCGCCCAAGAGAAGTGGGTCAATTGACTTGGAATCGTCGTCTTACCTTTGAGCGATGGATGAACGCACATCCGGCTCGCTGCACAAAGGATTTCGCCGTGTTCCTTCAATAGCCAGGCGGGATAGGCGGCCTCGTTCTCAAATTGTCCATCCCGACGGCAAGTCACTCGCAGCGATCCCAGCAGATCACCACCTAACTTCGCAGTAAAATGCAGTGAGTGACGGTCCACGACGTCCACGTCGGATGCAATTTCGTGACCATAGGCCAATCGACGCAGTTTCAGAATCTCGGAGAAGACTGGATCCGTGTGCCCGACCATCGCAATGCTCAATGGGATGGGTTGTTGAAAATGTGCAGTTGAGGTCATTACCATTCTCCGCTGTTTCCGCGATTGCGATTTTGCCCTAGTTCGATCCGCTCGTTCCCACAGCACCGGTCGGCCAAATCGCTTCCGTGGCACCGCGCATGGCTCGCTCGTAGGACCCGTTCCAGAGTGGCATGGGATAGACGTGCTGAAAGCAATCAAACGCGTAAAGCACCTGAGCGTGCAGCTCCGGCTTACGCGCAGAGACTTCGGAGATCAGACGCTTGAGAAGGGCGGAATGCTTGATGTCTTCTTCTGCATGATCGACGATGAAACGCATGCCTTCGGCGGACAAAGTGCGCGAACGAAGTGCGGCAACTGCGTCTTTGGCCAGTCGGGCTGTTAGGTCTTCGAACAGGTACTCCGCGCCCAAATACGCTAATGGATCGATTTGGATTGCCAACCGCTCCCAGACCGCGGCCACGGCAAAAGCGCCGGGCGACATGAACTCCGCCTCGCGCCCAATTCGTTGCGGATCGCCGCCGAACGCTTTGTAACCGTCAAGCGCCCACACGCGGTGCTCGACTTCGTCCCATTTATGGAGCAGAAGTGTCCGCATCACCCTGAGCTCGTCCGGATTAATTCTGCCCAGCATCGCAAAGCCAGCATAAGTCGTCCAAGGGTGGTAGCAGTGGACCTCCCAATAGACCTCGCGCAGGATGGACAGGACGTGCTCCGCCGGCGTGCAAGGGTCGATCAGCGTTCGCCAGACGGCCGAGGCTTTAAACTCATGAACGATGCTCTCGATCCGACAGTCGAGCGCAATCAATGTTCGGTTGCCGAATGTTCGATCTCGCCGCCGACCGGTGGTGGTTAAAGAGGACATAGGTTACGCCTGCTTGGGGATTAGAAACTTGAAAGGGGATAACGGCTGTCAGCTCCTCTTTGGCAGCATTCTGGCGTGGTCGGTTGTCCCTAGCACCAGTTAGGCCCACGGAGCACACGTGCCAGTTAGGCAATGACGGATAACTTCGCGCGTCGGCAGGCCTCGTCCCAGACCGGAATTGGGTAGATTGCTGCAAAGCATTCAAAGCCGTACTTGATGCTCTCATCCGTGCCCGGGTACTTGCTTACGACGTATTCCAGCAGCTTGCGCACCATGTTGGTGTGTTTGATGTCTTCCGTGGAATGAAAGTCAATGAAGTTCAATGCCTCGTCAGGAAAACCACGTTGGCCAAGAATCTCTTTGGCCCGCAATGAGACGATGGGTGTCAGGCCTTCGAAGAGATAGAGCCCGCCGAGATAAGCGAACGGCGACTCCATCTTGCAAAGGCCCCACCACAGTGAGGCCACGATGAATGACGCCGAACTCATCCGTCGCTTGCGTGCGTAGCCCTCATCGCCACCAAGTGCCACATAGTCCTTCAGCGCTATCTCGCCGTGATCCGCCTCCTCGGCCTGATGAATCAGCATCTTTTGAATCATTTTGGCGTCGCTCTTTGGCATTCGAGCAATCGTGGCGATCGTCGCTTCGATCACCTGAGGCTGATAGGAGTAAATCTCCAGGTAGACCTCGCGCATCAGCGCCAACAGCAACTGCGGACTCGTCGTTGGATTCGCCAGTGTTTGCCACGACTCGCTGGCCTCAATCCTTTCGAGCAGCAGTCTGATTTGTTCATCCAGCCATGGCAGTACTACTTGATCATGCGATCGTGCAAAAAGGTCAGTAGCCTGAGCGGTAGAGGTAGCGGTCATATTGGTGCGATTTCCTTGTGTTTGTGAGACGCCGACCGTTGTAAATACTCATTCCCCTGAGGTGGCGCCGCCAGCGAAAGGTGTTGTTGCAAAACTACGGCGAATGGTGACTGGATTGAAGTCAGGTGCAATTGATCAAAGGCAAATAGGACGAGCGGGCTCACCGTGCCATATTCCGGGTGCTCGACATCGCCCATGTAATGGCGAAATCCCAATCGCAGATACAATGGGACGATTGGCTTGTTGGCGTCGAGGAATGCAGTCCGCACTCCGTTCGCGATCCCAGTGCGATACAGCAAGCAGTTGATCGCGTCGCTGATGCCTGGTTGCGATAGTGTTTGTGCAGCATCAACTTACTTGCCACAGCCAGTGACTGCTTGCCCTCGCTGCCAAACGCTTCCATCCCATAAAGGTCTGGGTACCACATCAGGTTGTTGTCGCCCCAAGCATTCAGGCGCGCTGTGCCCACTGCTATGTCACCTTCAAATGCGCCGAAAAGCATTGCAGCTTCGTCTAGTGGGTCGATGATCTGTTTCGCACGATCATCCACGTGCATAGGGCGTCGTCCCATCTCTTCGACATAGACTTCATAGCGAAGCCGATAGATCGCTTCGCGATCGCATTGAGAAGTAGCAATCCGGATGTCTACGGCCATTTTTGTGCTCCCTACCACGACATTTCTATGACGCCTTCGATCTTTCGAGTGAATGCAGGTTGATCCATTGATCCACTCAACTCGCTGAATGACTTCCACTGTTTACCGGTCACTGCTGCTGTGGTCGGATTTCAACGTCCACTTGCAGGCCGACAGGTAATTGCAGCGGTTCGTCGGGTTCGATGAAGACTTGCAGTACGTCTAGATCTTTTCGTTCCGCAGCATCTCGGCTGAAGATGGTTTTGTTGCCCATCAGGTTCTTGATCTGCGTGATACGTCCCTGAAATGTTTTTTCGCCCAGGCTGCGGCCCGAGATCGTGGCCGGTTGGCCAATCCGCACCTGGCTGGTGTAGCGCTCGTCTATTTCGGTTCGGACGCGGAGTTGCGAAACGTCCGCAAAGATGACGACGGGATGTACGTCAAACGCGCGAACAGATTCTCCTTGGCGTTTGAAAACTTCGAGCACCGTGCCACGCATTGGCGCGAGCAGATTTGTGTTCTCGCAATGTTCTTTGGCGGCCTGCAGATTGGCTTGGGCCAGCGCGACTTGCGCTTCGGCCAGGGCGCGGTCTTCCGCCCGCACGTGCGTTTGCAAGTGGCCAAGTTCGGCTTGAGCTTCGAGTAAATCTTCTTTTGCCTGTTCGAGATCGGTCGTCGCTTGTTCAAACCCTTCGATGGTGCCGGCCTTCCGTTCGATCAGTTCCGCCTGGCGGTCGTGCTGCCGCTGCGCGTGCCGCGTTCGCTCAAGGAACCTGGCGATGCGTCGCTCGCACGCTTCGATTTGACGGGGATGGACGCCGCTCAGCAGTTTGGCGCATTCGGCTTGCGCGAGCAGCAATTCCTTCTCGGCCACAGCGACGGCCGCTTGTTCGTCGCGATTGCGGAGCGTGGCCAATACTTCTCCCGCTTCAACGACCTGACCAAGCTGCACGTGGCAAGTTTCAATCAATCCGTCAATCTTGAAGGTCAGTTTGCGGACCTCCGTGGCTGGCTCGACATAGCCCACTGCACAGATCCGTCCGTCCTTCACTCGCTGCGGGGAATGCGGTAGATCTGGTCGCGAATTGATGATCTCGGGCACAAGCGCCCCGGAAACCCACAGCGCAAAGGCGCTGCCTGTGGCGCAAAGCATGGTCAATACAAGTGCGATCTTCACGCTGCACTCACCTTGCCGGATTCGAGAAGGATAACGCGGTCAAACAGTGGCGTAAGTCGGGTGTCGTGTGTCACGGCAATCAGCAACGCATCGTCCGCCTTGGCTTGATCGACAAGTAGCCGCATCGCAGCCTGGCCGTTCTCCCAGTCGAGCGCGGCGGTGGGTTCGTCGGCCAAAATGATGCTGGGGCGATGCAACAGCGCGCGTGCGATTGCCACTCTTTGTCGTTGACCCCCACTTAAATCCCCCGGTTTGCGGTGTGCATACTCCGACAGACCAAGCTGACCAAGGAGCTGTTCCAATCGCGCGGACGTCGCTTTGGCCTGCATTCCGGCGTTCTGCGCGACAATGCCCAGGTTTTCTTGCACCGTGAGGAACTGCAACAACTGCGCATGCTGAAACACGAAGCCGAGCGTAGAGCGGCGCAGCCGAGTTAAACTGCGCGGAGACCCGTAATCAACGCGCCGTCCGGCAATTTCGACAACGCCACTGGACGGCGAAAGCAGACAGCCCAGCACGGAAAGCAACGTCGTTTTGCCCGAACCCGATGGACCAAGCAGCATGCAGCTTTCGCCATGCGCAAAGGCGAGCGAGACGCCCCCTAGGGCGCGATCGGCCAGTGCGCCGCGGCCGTAGGTCTTGGTCAAGTCCTGACAAGTAAGTGCTGAAACCATCTTGAGAATTCTCAATTGCGAAACACAGACACGGGATCGATCCGAAAGATCGACCGCACGGACAACAACGAAGCGACGACGCATGATCCCAGCAGCACAATCACAATGCCGCCCAGCACATCCGGGCGTGTTTCGATCGGTATTGGCGTGGTCTGCGAGAGCGCCGAGACGCGGCCGAGAATAGTGCTGCCGATCACAATGCCGATGACGCCCAAGACGATCGCTTGAATCAACACGATGCAGACGAGTTGTCCCCTGCCAAATCCAATCGCCAGCAAAGTGGCGTAATTTGGCAGGTGATCATTGGTGATGGAGTAGAGCGTCTGACCGATGATCACAGTGCCGATCACCAGGCCGAGGACCGCCGTGGTGATTACCGTGATTCCCAGGCCGGTCTCCAGCATCCAATAACGGATGGTCTTCCAGACGAATTCAGTTGAGGTCAGAACTTGTCCGGAATGCAACTCTGCGGAGATCGCGTCGCGCAACTGCTCCGGCGTGACACCAGATTCGCACCGTGCCAATACGTACGTGATTTCGTCCGCGCGATAACGAAGGTCGTACTTCACGCCGGCGTCGACCGAGGTGAAGACAAAGGGCGCCGCAGTCAATGTTCGCACATCCTTGGAGAACCCGTGCACTACGGCGCGCCGGTCGCCGATTTCCACTTCTTCGCCCAGTCGCTCGACTCCCAGTTGCCCCTGGTAAAGCGTGTCGATAATCACGGAGTCCGGATCGAAGATCACATTGACCGCCTGGTCGGCCATTTTCCATGGGGCGCCAACTAACCCGTCGTCCACGCCGACTAGTTCGATATTGGTCACGCGGCCGTCTGGTCGTCGCCAGAACATCCAGCCCATGAACATGGACTCGGCCCAAGCGACGCCGGGGACGCTGCGCACCTGGTACAACCGTTGCCGAGGGATGGGCGTTCCATAATCAAACGCCGGCGTGTGATCCGCCATGACCCAGACGTCGACATTGGCGTGACGGATAATCGCAGTGCAGGTATTGCACCACCCAACCATCAGGCCCACCTGGGCGGAGCTAAGAAAGAACGCGAAGGTGATGCCAACAATCGTCGAAATTGATCGCGTTTTGTTATGCAGCAACATTTTGATGGCGATGGAAAGCATGCGGCAGAACTTGTCCACGGGCATTGGAACGTACTTAGGTATCGCTCGAGCGTCCTGCCTCGCCAAAGCATCCCAGGAGTGCTTGTTCGTTCTCTATTTAGTCCGCAACGAAACTAGCTACTCCGATCTCGGTTCCTATGAATCGCACTCTTGGATCTACGCTAGGGCCTCGTGTTGTGCAGCAGCGGAATATCCGGCAGAGTGATCGGAGTTATCATTGGGCAAACTTCGGACATGCATTTTTTTAAGTCAGATTGTGATTCGCTGTGCCAGCCGATGGACTACGTCTGACCGCCATTGCAGTCTCGCGCAGCACTACCGGTACGATCAAGGGCTGGTCTGAGTACGATCTACGACGCTTGCGGAGGGCGACTCGGCAACTGTTTTCCAGCAGATGCGACGACCAGTTCCATCCCCAAAAAAGCGGATGCGACGAACAGTGTGCGACCGGTTTAATCCCTTGATTGCATACCCCAGCCGCTGTCGAGGATCCTGCCCCCTTTCGTCCGCCAATGGGTCGTTGAGACACGGCGGCCAACCGGCTGCGGCGAACGCTGAAAGAATTACTTCCTGATTTGGGGCCGGCACGCGAAAAGCCTTGAGTACGGAGCGGTCAAAGCTAAGGACCCGATGGTGCGGGTCCCAATGCGGAATGGAGGAATGACCGTTTGCGTTAGCCCGCCCAGCCTGCGCCGCGGCCCTTGGCAATTCGATAGCGCCGTCCAGCAAGACGAGTCCCGCCTTTGTGATAACAAAGCACGCGGCGGCCGGAATGGATAAGTTCTCTAGGCGTCGGAAGGTTCGCTCACGCGAATCCGGCGACGTAGTTTCCAAGCGATGTTCGACCAAGCTGTTTGCAATCATCCATCGAAGGTCGTGCAAGCTCGCCCCAAGTTGCTCCAATGCCCTAAGTTCCAGCGAGAATTGCCAGACGTCGGCGTTCAACGACGCGGCGTGCGTCCGGCAGGCAGCGGCTATCCGAAGCAGCCGCAGTGTCTTTCGATTCGTCATCGTCACTGACACCACAGCCCTGGGTAGTTGAGCATGAGTCATTCCCGAGCGATTCTGCGCTGGCCGCGCCTTGAATTCGTTTCACCCCCCCGACTGTGGCCTGCTGATCGCCCTGCAATTGCTCCCTAATTCACTAGACGCGATTCCGGATCCAAACCGGATGCGATTTCTTTCTTATTGCCTGCGGTTCGAAGAAAGCTGCCAAGAACAGATGCCAGTCAGATCGCAAAAGGCGTGGCATTCGCTCGGCGTCACTCGAACTCCTTTCGCATCGTGCTATTACGGCGCACAACTTGTCGCTTCGCACGCTCCCCCGTGTGCGGTCAATGCGGTTCGTTGACCTCCAAATCGCCGATCTGTGCCATGAGTGGCCGAACCGGAAGTCATGCCACCGACTACGCAGAGTCACTAATTCCAAAGAACGCTGCGAGATGTCGAAACAAGCCAAGTTTCTTAGAAAATTTTTCTGTCGCCTCGTCGCGCCTAAATCCGGGCGCTTAGTTTTGACAGCGCTGTTTCGAGCGGACACAATGTGGGGGGGCCGAACCGCCCGCGGATTTTTCTATCCGCATTTCGCGGCCTGTCGCGTTTACGGGAGTAGGCATTGAGCGCATCCTCGCCAGTTTCGCCGCGTCCGCCTGCGTCCAAGTTGGACCAGGAGTCGGAGTTTGGCGCGCAATTGACGGCAGCCCGTGACGGTTCACTCGATGCTCGTGGCGAAATCCTGCAACGTTGCCGCGCCTATCTGTTGGCGGCGGCGGGTCGAGGATTGATGCCCGATCTGCGAGCCAAGGTCGGCGCGTCGGACCTGGTGCAGGAAGCGTTAACGCTTGCGCACGCCAATTTCGAGCGGTTTGTTGGCGACACCGAAGGCGAACTAGTGGCCTGGCTGGCTAAGATCGTCGAACGACGCGTGTTGACCGCCAAACGGCAATACATCGATACCGAAAAACGAGATGTCCGACGGGAACTACCACTCGACATAGCCGATGAATCGAATCGCCCGGTTGAAAATCTCGCGCTCGACACGCCCTCGCCGGCCAGCAAGGTGGCCCGGCAGGAAGACCAGGAGCGATTGGAGACGGCCCTGGCCCGGCTCTCCCCCGGAGATCGCCAGGTCATCGAAATGCGGAATTTGGAATTACTCTCGTTCGTGGCGATTGGCGAGAAGACCGGTCGAACCGCCGACGCTGTTCGCAAGCAGTGGGTACTTGCCATGGAGCGATTGCTTGACGAGTGTGATGAATAATCGCCAAGATCAGCCCGGTGTGCAATGACATTCGCGCGCGACGAACGCTTTGCCCACGCATTGGTCGATTGCCACGAGGCTATCGTTCGCAATGTTCCTCCGACATCGCTCCCCAGTGGGCCCATCGATACGACCGATGAATTGACGAGTCGTCTGAGGCGAGGTGTGCGTGCGCTCGAGTTGCTGGAGCGGTATCGCCGGAATCGCGATCGATCTGGCGCGGCTGAGTCATCCTTCGAAACGCCAATCGTCTCCGATCCGGGAGCGACGGACACACTCAAGCATTGGCGGCACGACGAACGGCCTCTTAAACGGCTGGGGCATTTCCGTATCATCCGCGAAATCGGCCGCGGCGGACATGGACTGGTCTTCCTGGCCGAAGATGAGTTGTTGCAACGTCAAGTCGCGCTTAAAGTCCCGTTGCCGGAATGCTTGCTGTCGATACAGATGCGGCAGCGTTTTCTGCGAGAAGCCCTGGCGATTGCGAGACTGACACATCCGAATCTGCTGGCGATTTTCGAAAGCGGAGAGGATGGCCCGCTTTGTTACCTGGCTTCGAGCTATTGCTCGGGGCCTACCTTAGCGCAATGGCTCAAACAGCAGTCATCGCCGGTTGACGAACGCCTGGCCGCGTCGATCGTCGCGGCACTTGCCGACGGTGTTGCTTACGCCCACGAGCGTGGTGTTTTGCATCGGGATATCAAGCCGTCGAATGTCTTTCTCGACGCAACGCCGGAAGGATTCGTGCCGCTCGCGGAAAGTAACGACAGTGCTCCTAGCGACATAGGGGCGATGTGTGTTCCTAGGCTGGGCGACTTCGGCCTAGCGCGATTGGGTGAGGAAACCAGCGACGCGACGCGAACAGGTGCTCAGATTGGAACGCCAGGCTATATGTCGCCTGAACAGGCCATTGGCGATCACGAACAGATTGGACCTACAACGGACGTTTATGGGCTTGGAACAGTACTATTCGAGCTAGCCAGTGGGCGGAGGGCTTTCACTGGTCGCAATGACGCCGATACGCTGCGCCAGGTGGTGCACGAAGAGGCACCTCCATTGCGCCAATTACGTCATGCCATCTCGCTGGATTTATCAGCGATTTGTGCCAAGTGCTTGGAGAAGCAGCCTCGGGATCGATATCGATCCGCGGCAGAACTGTCAGTGGATCTTTCCCGTTTCCTGCGCGGCGAGCCGACCAATGCCAGACCATTAACTCGCCCCGAACGAGTGCGGAAGTGGGCGCGTCGCAACCCGGACTGGGCGCTTGCCTCGATCGTGGGAATCTTGGCCTGCCTGGCATTCATGGCACTCTTGACGTGGTCGAATATACGCACGCTGCGAGAGCGCGATCGCGCGATTGCCCACGAACAGCTGTCTGAATCACGTCGGGTAACCGCGGAAGCTGCCGAATTACGGGCCCGGAAACAGCAATACGCCGCCAGTATCCAAATGGCGGCAGGTGCTATCGAGGGCGGACAACGGCAGTCAGCCCTGCACATCTTGAAGCAACTCATTCCAGAGCCAGAGCAGATCGACGTACGCAACTTCGCCTGGCACTATCTGTGGCAGCAGATTCACGGGTACGAGCATGATTTTGTCGGACATACCGGACGTGTCGCCAGTTTGGCCTTCGCCCCCGATGGTGCGGTTCTGGCTTCCGGATCGTGGGATGGCACCGTACGACTCTGGAGTACGGCGGATGGTGCCTTGCGAACTGTGTTGCGTGGTCATCGCGGCCACGTAAATTGCATGGCGTTTGTTTCCGATGGCGAGCTGCTCACAGGCGCGGACGATGGAACGCTCAAGCTGTGGAAGCTGGATGGCGAATTGCTCGCGACGATCCCCGCGCACCAGGGCGACTTGTTGTGCCTGGCTGTCTCCAAGAATGGAAAACTGTGGGCAACTGGCGGGGCGGATCGGTCCGTTCAACTCTGGGACGCGGAAGGCCGCCAACGTGTAACTAACACGGTTGACCATGTCAATTGGGCACGCGGCGATTGGATTCGCTCCTTGGCATTTGTTGCCGATGACACGCGCCTCGTCGTCGCCGACACGAGCAGAGCAATTCGCATATGGAACATCGAAACTGCTGCGCCTGAAAAAACCGTGTCACAAGAGAATCCTGCGATTACGGTGGCGGTGAGCCCAGACAGTCGGACCTGGGCGAGTGCCGATGGCGCCCGAATCCGATTTTGGGATAGCTCAACCGGGGATGCGCGGGGTGAGACGCTTTCAGTTCCACCTGGGAAGATTCGATCGTTGGCCTACTCGCCGGATGGTCGCCGTATAGCCGTTGCTTCGGAATCGGGCAATGCGTTTATCTTTGACTTAAATAGTGGATTGCTCGATCGCACCATTCTTGCACAGCCGCAAGACGTGATGTGCGTTGCCTATTCACCA
>Ga0070665_100000382_pt1 | contig 65505 bp, 56 predicted proteins | sample KBSS13metaG_FD_65862 | JGI IMG/M metagenome (GOLD analysis project Ga0070665, IMG submission 65862) | Switchgrass rhizosphere microbial communities from Kellogg Biological Station, Michigan, USA - KBS S1-3 metaG | ecosystem: Host-associated > Plants > Roots > Rhizosphere > Soil ... | reverse complement strand
GCGGCGAATCAACAACGCCGCTGGCGTCGGGCATTACCGACACAACGTATACCGACAACACCATCGTAAGCGGCCAAACGTACTACTACTTCGTGACCGCGGTTAACGCGAACGCCAGTTTCACGCCGCCCCTGCCGTCCGAAAGTGCCGCTTCAGCAGAAGTAACGAACGGCGCTTCGAATCCCGGCTCAGGCCTCCCGGCCGGATGGTCGGATGCCGATCTCGGCTCGACGAGCACGAAAGGCTCCGCCGCGTTCGATGGCACGACGTGGACCGTCGCCGGCGCCGGCGCAGACTTGTGGAACGGCGCCGATCAGGGCAATTTTGCCAGCACGCAGGTCTCAGGAGATAAGACGATCATCGCGAAAATCACGTCGATGACGAACACCAACGACTGGGCCAAGGCCGGCGTGATGCTTCGCGACTCCAGCGCCGCCGGCAGCATGTACGCCGGCGTCTTCGCCAGCCCCGCCAACGGCGTAATCTTCCAGTGGCGTTCCGCCACCAACGGCGCCACGTCGCGCTTCAAAGTGGACGGCGTTGCAATTCCGTCTGCGTCGTCGCCGGTGTGGGTCAAACTCGTCAAGCAAGGCACGAAATTCTCCGCCTACTACTCGACGAACGGATCGACTTATACGCAGATCACGACGTCCAAGACGATCGTCTTCGCTAACAGCAACTACTTGGCCGGCCTCGCGGTGACGTCGCACAGCACCAACACGCTGAGTACGACGACGTTTACCAACGTGTCGGTCATCGCGTCGCTGTAGACGATCGTCGAAGGCAAAACGGAACGCCTGAACATTCTTGTGTTCAGGCGTTCTTGATTTGTGGGCATGCTAGGGAGAACATTTCAGCTGACGCTATGACGGATCGACCTTTGCCTTCAATTAGGGCGGCGTAGTTTTAGATCTCGCCGAAATTAATGGCCGGAAAAAACGTAACGCTTGAAGTGCTGCCCGCAAACGCGACGCCCGCGGTCGACTTTCAAAAGCTTGAGGCCGACTTACGCAGGCTCGACGTCGGCGAACTGCGGTTCGACTCGCACAATCGTCAGCTTTACGCGACTGATGCATCGCTCTACCAGGTCACGCCGCTGGGGGCGGTCATTCCGCGGGATGTCAGCGTTGTGCCGTCGATCGTGACGTATTGCGCTTCGACCCATACCGCCCTGCTCCCCCGTGGCGGCGGAACGAGCCTGGCCGGCCAATGCACGGGACGGGCGGTCGTGCTCGATCTCTCGCCGAATTGTCGCCGGATTCTCGAAATCAACCCAACGGCCCGCACCTGCACGGTCGAGCCGGGGATCAGCATCGATGAACTCAATCGAGCGCTCGACGCGAGCAAGACGCAGCTCTTTTTCGCGCCGGATCCGGCCACGATCGCGCAGGCCTCTATCGGCGGCTGCATCGGCAACAACGCGGCCGGTGCTCGGTCGATTCGCTACGGCCGAACCAGTGAGAATCTCGAAGCGGTTGAGGTCGTCCTGAGCACCGGTGAGCGGATTTGGATCGAGGCCGGCGCGGGCCGCAAGTCGCAGGTGGCGCTTCGGCTCGCCGAACAGGTGGCCGAGGTGGTGCGGCAACACGCGGACGAGATTCGTGTGCGATTTCCTAACCTAATCCGTCGCAACGCCGGTTACGGACTCGATCTCATCCTGAAGCAACTGGACGGCGGCATTGAGCCGGCCGATCTCGATCTCTCAGGCCTTATCTGCGGAAGCGAAGGCACACTGGCGGTGGTCGTCGGCGCGCGATTGAAACTGAATCCCGTCCCCCGCCAACGCGGGCTCGCGGTCCTATCGTTCGACTCGGTGGATGCTGCAATCGATGCGGTGGTTCCGATCCTGGCCACCAAGCCGAGCGCCGTTGAACTTCTCGACGATGTCGTCCTCCGCGCGGCCATGGGAAATGCCGAGTGTCGGCCGTACGTCGACATGCTTCCCACGGTCGACGGCAAATCGCCGCTGGGCGTGCTTTACGTCGAATACCAGATCGAAGACGACCATCACACGCTCGACGATTTCTTCGCGAGCCTTAACGCGGTTCTGCCGCACGCCTCCATCGCAACGTTTGTTGATCTGCCCGCGATGAACCGCGCGTGGACGCTTCGCCGTGCGAGCGAAGCGCTGCTGCACGGGCTTCCCGGAGCTGCCAAGCCGGTGACGTTTGTGGAGGACAACTCAGTGCCGGTCGAGCGGCTTCGCGGGTTCGTCGCGGAGTTTAAGGACATCGTCACCCGTCACGGCACGGAGGCGGCGTACTACGCGCATGCGTCGGTGGGTGTTCTCCACGTTCGTCCGATGGTGGACCTGCACAGCGCTGCCGGCCGCGAGACGATGGTGAAGATCGCGGTTGAAGTCGCCGACCTGGCCAAGCGGTGCGGCGGCGTGATGTCGGGCGAGCACGGCGACGGACGCGCACGCGGCCCGCTGCTGGCGGAGTTTTACGGGCCGACCATCATCAAGGCGTTCAAGCAGATCAAGACGATCTTCGATCCGGCGAACATCCTGAATCCCGGGAATATCGTCGACGCCGGACCGGTGAGGAGCATCGCCGAGAACCTACGCGTCGACAGCGCCGATCCGCAGATCGTTCCGAACGAGATCGACACCTACTTTACGTACCCGACCGAAGAAGGATTCGCCGGGGCCGTTGAAATGTGCAACGGCGCCGGCTTTTGCCGAAAGACGGCGGGCGGCACGATGTGCCCGTCGTACCGCGCGACGCTCGACGAACGACACAGCACGCGGGGCCGAGCCAACGCGATGCGGAATGCGATCACCGGGCAATCGATCGATGCTAAATCGACACACACGCCGCAATGGACGGATGCAGCAGTCAAGGAAACACTCGATCTCTGCCTGAGCTGCAAGGCGTGCAAGACCGAGTGCCCCAGCAACGTCGACATCGCGCAGCTGAAGGCGGAGTATTCTGCCCAAGGCCATCGTCAGCGTGGCGGGCCGCCACTGGCCGCTCGCGTGTTCGGGCACGTGCGATCGCTCAACAAGCTCGGCTCGATCGCGCCGGGGTTGGCCAACTGGTTTAACTCGCTCGGACCGGTTCGTGCGATGATCGGCAAGACGCTCGGCCTATCACCCAAGCGCAGCCTGCCGCCGTTCGCGCCGTCGCTTTATCGATGGTTTAAGAAGCGGAGGCCGCGGCCAACCACTGGCGCTCGCGTCGTCGTGTGGGCCGACTGTTTCGCGACGTACAACGAGCCGAACATCGGCAAGGCCGCGATCGAAGTGCTCGAACAACTCGGCTACAGCGTGCTGCTGCCGAAGGTCGGCTGCTGCGGACGACCAATGATCTCCAATGGCCTGCTCGACGACGCGATCCAATCGGCGGATCAAACCCTTGACGCGCTCAAGGACGTGATCGCCGATGACTCCATCGAGGCCGTCATCTTCCTCGAGCCGTCGTGCCTAAGCGCGATCACCGACGAATGGCTGAAACTGAATCTTCGTACCGATCCGGTCATTCGTCGCAGGTTGGCAAAGAAAGCGATCCTGCTGGAGCAATTCGTGGAATCGCGGTGGGACAAGCATCCCGTGCAGCCGGCGATTCGCGCCGAGTGGAAATCAGCCGCGAGGCCGATGGTTCTTCACGGCCACTGCCATCAAAAGGCACTAGGCGGGCTCGCGACAACGGTCTCCGCGATCAATCGGCTCGGCGGGGGAAAGCTCGACGTGCTCGACTCCGGCTGCTGCGGAATGGCCGGCGCGTTCGGATACACCGCCGACCGATACGAACTGTCGATGAAAATCGGCGAGCTCTCCGTCTTCCCGCCCGTGCGAACAGCGGAAAAGGATGCGATCATCATCGCCGCCGGCACGTCGTGCCGACACCAGATCAAAGACGGCACCGGCCGGCAGTCGCTTCACCCGGCCGAAGTGTTGAAGCTTGCGCTTGTCTGTACCGACCGACCGTAACGACCGTCCCTTATCTTTGTCACCACTCGATTGCGAAGCTTATGTTTCCGTGAACCGTATATTCGCTCTCCCCGCCTCTTCGGCTAGCTGTTAGTGTTTGAGTTCTGGGTGAATCGCCGACGTTTACTTGATAGCGCGTCCGTCCGGATTTGATGATGTGGATCTTCGACTGGAAGCTCGGATCGCCTATCACTCGAAACGACAGCCGCTTCGGCGATACAGAAATATCACGCAGCGGATACTCCGAGAAAACGATAAACGGGACGCCCTCAATGCGAAGGTGCGACCGCGTGAGCAACGTAAAGGCCAACCCGGCGCCGTAGATCTCTTGTCCCACAGCTCCTGGCTTCTGCCAGTCGGCGTAAAGGTCTTCAAGCGGAATCGCCAGCTTTCGATCAATGTGCCCGTTGCGAACGTCCTCGCTAAGCTGATCGGCCGGCAACTCGGACGGGTAATAGAACCAGCAATGGTCCAGCGCATAACGGCAATATTCACTCATCAAGAGACGGACCGATGGCGGCAGATCATCGCCGGCGATTTGCAGGCACTCGTGGAACGCTGCATAAGCCTCAAACTCTTCGTAAGCGGCAGTATAGGGTCCGTCGTGAAGACACGTGACCCCCATAAAAGTTGTGAAGTGTTTCGCGGGGCCAAAGTCACATTCCCAGATGTTGGCGTTGTGAAAGAAGCTGGCGATCAACACGTAACTCTCATCACGGTAAAAGTCCTCGCCGGTGATTTTCCAAAGGCGAAGGCAGGCCAGAATGCCGATCGCGACGATGTTGAACTGGTATCCGATCGCAAATCCGAGCGGCCTGAGTGACTGAATCGCCCGCCGGGCTTCGTTGAGGTACTTCTTGTCGCCGGTGAGATCCCACGCCTCAAGCATCACGGCGGCATAGATGCCGGGCACATCAGTCTGGCCGGCTTCACCGGGTTTTCGATTTTCGGTGATGACGTCTAACGTCTCCAGATGAAACTGAACCGGCCATCGATATTGGAAATGGTGGGCGACGCGAATGCCGAATTCCAGCGACCCCAGAAACAACTCCCTTGCCTCCTTGTCGCCGCGCTTAGCTAACCGTGCGAGGTTTGTGAGCGGGTGATACAGGTACCACGAGTCCACCTCCAATTCCTTCTTGTCAGAGCCCACGCTGGACAGGTACCGCCGAATCGTACCGAGCTTTGGGTCAAAAAAATTGGGGACTGCCTGTCGCAGGCGATCGATCAGAGGCATGCTCGATTGCGCCCAGTCAGAATATTCCATAAGCGGCAGAAGCACGGCCAGTTGCACCATGCTGTCCGGGTATTCGGAATCGGTGTACGGGTGCAGATAGAGGTAGCCGTGCTCTTCCACATGGCACTTGGGACTGTGGGTCAGATCGCGCAGGGTTGCCTTCGCCATCTTGCGCCAGTCACGGTACTGCGTCTGTGGGCGTGGCAGTTGCCGATAAATGTCCGCGAGCATGTTGAGGAAGATCTGGGCGGACTTGCGAGGAGAATCAGGTATTTCGGGAGTGATATGCACGTACGCGTCGCACACGCCGTACGGCTCGCCTTTTTTAAGCGGCTTTTCATCTGACGGCGGCAGCTTAAAGCCCAAGCCAGGCCAGCTCTTGCCGACCACGGTGTTCGGCGTGGTATGCGTCACGTTGCAGTACTCGTTCAATGCGGTCAGATTTTGGAAATATAACACGCTGCCGACGCGGGGCTTCGTGATGCTGAAATATAACACTCCTGCGGCCGACCCGCGTTGGGCGGCGTGCACTACACCTTCGGTTGTCAGTGGATTGTCATTCTTGTCGATCGGATAAATATTCCACGGCTGTGGCGGCATCAACAGTGGCTCGGCCGGCGTCAACGTCACGGTGGCACGAAACATCGACAAGTCGCTATTGTACGTGCTCAGCAAAACGTCAAAAGTTCCCATCGTGCTGCCAGCGATGCGAAAGGAAGTGACGCCGCCGCGCGCCGATCGTTTTTTAATGCGAAGTTCCCCGTCCGGCGAATAGACGACTCGCATGGCAAACCCGGCCCCACTCCTGGACCGCGCTAAAACCCAAAGCGCTTCGGTCGATTTGCGGATTTCAAACCTGAAATTTCCCAGTTGGAAGCGTCTAATAAGCGTTGATCGCTTCAACTGCGATGGAACCGCGAGCGTGTGCGGACGCTGACCTTTAATTTCGGCAGGCGTATTCCATTTCTGAGATTTGAATTCTGGATTCATAAAGCACTGCCCAACATGCGATCCGGGTTCGTTGCGGGATCGTGCGATCTTGGCGTCCTATCCATGCAATGTTCCGCGTTAGCCCGTCCTCCTGGAAATCGACGCAGTGGATGAAGATATAAATTTTTGGATGCGCACCTATCGGGATGTGTCCCCCACACTGAGTCGGGCAGGGTTCGTGGTTGGTGTGACGGACACGTTCGACCGGAGCCGGAGTATGACCCCGCAAGCGGGACCTCATTTTATAGCTAGGAATTGGCCCGATGGACTTAGACGCATATTTTACCTCTACGAAGCAACAATGAATTCAAAAAAAAAAGCCCGCCCATCACGCGTGTTGCGTAATGGGCGGGCTTGAACCCCTTGCGGGATTAGTGGAGGCGGAGGGATTCGAACCCTCGTCCCGAGACTTCTTCGATGGAGGCCTCTACATGCTTAGGCGATTTTTTGATCTCGACGCCGGGGACGAGAACCGTCACCCTTCTCCGGCGTCCAGTCGTCTTGATCTCATCTCCGCGCCAACGTCCGAACGCGGAAACCAGTCCACTGTTTTAAGCCTCTCCGTCGCAGACATCCGGAAAGTGCCGAGCAGCCTTAATTAGGCTGCGATCGCGAGGGCAGCGCCGAAACCGACGCGGCCCGTAACATCACTGTTTTTAGCAGTTATGTTTTGCACAGATTTTTTACCAGGCCAACTGTGCGTCCTGGGCATGCCACCGCCAACGTAGCCATCCGGTCGATACCAGTCGCCCCCGTTGGGTCAAGTTGTCTAACGTATTGTATGTCGGTTGGATCGGGCGGGCAAATGAAGGGATTTAGTTGCGGGGGAGCACGTCTGCTTCGTTCTTCTTGATCATCTTCACCTTGCGGCCGCCGTTGCTCCAGCGGACGCTGTTCATGTAGGCTTCCATCAGTAGGATGCCGCGGCCGGAGCACTTTTCGAGGTTTTCTTCCTTCGTCGGATCCGGCACGCTGCTGCGATCGAATCCCGGGCCCTGATCTTCGATGACGATCTCGGCCTGTGCGGGAGTGATCTTCGCCTCGATCTTCACTTTCTTCTTCGGGTTCAGCTTGTTGCCGTGCTTGACGGCGTTGATCATCGCTTCTTCCAGGGCGAGCTTGATGGCGAACGTGCTCTGGCTGTTAAAGCCGCGGCGGGCGACTTCTTTCAAAATCGCCGTTTGAACTTCGTGCTGGTGCTGAAAATCAGAAGGGATTTCGAATTTCAACGGCGACTTCCCGTCGTTCTTGGCCGATGCGGCAGCGCGCTTCGGGCGCTTGTCGTCTGACGAGCCGCCTCCGCGAAGTTTCGATCCCGCAACACCCATTCTGGCAAGCCCGTAAAACCCGGTGCGAATCAAGTAGCTAACGAAACAACATTACGACTGAAAACTCGCCAGCGCCTCGGCCCGGTTAGGCAGAATGCGAAACAGCTTATTCAGTTTGGTGATCACGAACACTTCAAAAATCTGCGGCTTAATATTAGCCAGCCGGAGCTGGCCGTTCTTCTGCTTGATGCGATTGTTCACGTTGATCAACATGCCCAGCGCGGCCGAGCTGAGGTGCTCGACGGTTGAAAAATCGAGCAACAGTTTCGGCATCGTCTTCTCGTCGATGAGCGAACCGAGGGTCGCACCGATTTCGGCAATGTTGGCTTCGTCGAGAATTTTGCTGTTAGTGAACTCGACGATGCGGACATCTTTTTCCGTCGTCAACGCCACCGTGGGAATGGTATCGGACATGGCCGGCTATCCTTGGTGAATCAATTCGAACTGGTGGAAACCCTGCAACAAAACGCGACCGGACCAGCGATCTGCGTCAACTGCCGCGCCACCGGCAATTTATCGACTGAAAGTACGAGTTGCTGAAAGGACTGTCAAGGAAACCGCCTTGGAACGGCCGCCAACGCCGCCGCCGATAACGCTACCGCCACGCATGCAAACCACGGTGCAAAATCGAGCCAAGCGTCAGGAATCGGCGTTGCGACCAATTCTGACGTCGAGGCAAACGTTGTTCCGGGGACTGGCTGGAACTCATCGCCGCCCTGCCCGACCCAGTTGAAGGCGTTGGTCCAGAAGATGACGAACTCAGGCGTGCGAGCCAGCGACGGCGATTCGAAGCCGATCCACGCCTGCCGGGCGGGTTGTTCGCGTACGCCTAGTACCAGCGAATCGCCGACGGTGACGAGCGGCCTCCAGCCGGATGAAGGCCGCACGGCGAGCTTGGCGTCAGTCAAGGCGGACGACCAATTGATGCCTTCTGTCAGCGGATGGCTAACGACCTTCGGTGCGCCGCCGATCATCTGCCCCGCATCGGCGACGACAACGCCCGGACCGCTCTCGAGTCGTGCCGCATCACCCGCCACAATTCCGATGCTCGGCGAAGCACTGGATGCCGGCCGACGCGTCGTGTAAACGTCGATCATCCGCCGCACTTCTTCCGGCAGCGGCGAAAGCGCCTTCACCGTCGGCCAGCTTTGCCGACGAGTGATTTCAACTGATCGACCCCGCATATCCGGGCGCGCTTCCTTCAGCGTCACGCGCACGCTGTTCGTATTCAACTCGATCGGGAAAAAATAGTTTCGACTCTTCCCCGCCGCCGGCAGATCGAGCACTTGCTGGTCGCTCGTTCCGTTCCGCTCGATCACTAAGTTGGCGTTTGTTGCAGGACCCTCGTTCAGCACCCGAACCATCACTTGATCGTGAGCAACCGTCAGCGATTCAATTCCGTACACACCAATGGTCGGCGCCGCGACGATTGTTCCATCCCGTATCTTCCACCGCGGCCCGGCGGCGCTGAGGATAGCCACCGCCGCTGCAGCCAGCAGCAGCGCGATCCACACCGGCATTCGTTGAATCGAAGGACTCGTCCGCGGCGCCGCCACCGGCCCGCGCCACAGATTGATGAAGGGAACTTCCGCCCGCGGCCGTTTGCCCAGCAGCAAGTAGAGCGTCACGCCCGCCCACGGCAGCAACGCCGTCAGCCAGATTGGAAATGCGAAGGTCATTTTAGAATACGGATGACGGATGAAGGCGGAAGGATGAATGAAGAGAATCCTTTTTCATCCTTCCGCCTTCATCCATCATCCTTATCCTCAGAACTGCGTCTGCGTATCCGGCACCACGACGACCTTTTCCAGCAGCACGTAGTTGCGGCCGTTGTATTCAGTCACCATGCCGGTGATGCGGAACCGCAGGTCGCGGGTGTTGCCTTTGACCGCCTGCTCCATCGCCATCAGCTTGAGGTTCGGCAGGATCATCACAGGCGGATCCTTCATCGCCTTGCCGTCGGAATCGAAGGTAAACTCCTGCTGCTGCCCGTCGGCCGATCGTGTGAGCCGCCCGGTGCGATCGACCAGGTACGAGCCTTCGCGCATCACGGTAAGCGTGGGTGCATTGGGCGCCACGGCGCCGGGGCCGGTCGAGCGGTCGATCGCGGGCGGCTGGTTGCTGCCTTGAACCGTCTTGCCAGCATCTGGCGCGGGACGCAACATCTTCGACAGCATCTGGTCAGCCGGCACAGGCTTGGACGGCTGCGTGGCGGGCGCCTCCGCGAGTGAGACACTCGTGAGCGCGAGCAAACCGAATCCGACACAGCCGATCAACATGGACTTCATAGCAGCCTCCGTGAACCTGCCATGGTATCGACCTTTACGCGTCGCTCAATCCACAATCCGCGCACCGGCGGTTTTATCGGACCGGGCCCGGCGAGGGGCCGGCAACGGTTGGAGCGATCAGGACGGCCGCGTTGCGGGGCTGGGCGTCGGGCGGACGTAAGGCTTGATCTCAATCGTGCCCCGCGACGCTGGCGGGTTAGCGATCGTTTCGCCGCTATCGAATCGCGCCGCCGTGGGCACGTCCGTCATCCGGAAGTATCGCGGGACGGCCTGATACGCAGCCAATCGCGCGTCGTTCGCGCTGAATCCGAAAATCGCGGCATTGGGCTGATACGGCAGATCGTCGGAGTACGTCCGGGCGGGCAAGTTGATTCGATCCGGCGCTCGCGTGATCGCGGCGCCGCGGTTTGCCCGCTCCGCCCGCGCGAAGACGGCCAGGTCGCTCCCGCCGTAGTAGTACTTGCTATTGCCGACGCCGTATTCGTATTGAACGGGAAGGTAGACGACGCCGGCGTTGGCGTTGGAGGCAACGAGGGACACGATCGCGAGGACGAAGACCTTCAGCATTTTTCCGCTCCTGTTACGACACGCCATCGTATCACGAGCCGTGCAAATGCTGAGCTGAATTGTGAGTGCGTCACGCGGGTAAAACACAAATCCGAACGAAATCGCGCCGCACACTCATAAAAAGTTCGCCAGCTTTTCATCTACCTGCGCCTGCGACATGCCGGAGATCTGCATCAGCTTTCGCGAGTCGTAATGCCCGCGCACCAATTTGATGCGGTACGCCGGCACGTCCAGCGCCTCGGCCAGCAGGTCGATCACCGCGCGGTTCGCCTGTCCGCCTTCCGGGGCGGCCATCACCTTGATCTTGATGGCATCACCCAGCCGGCCGGCGATTTCGTCGCGGCTGCTGCCGGGCACCACCTTGATCGCCAGCTTCACTGCGTAAGACGGCATGCTCGTGGCGGCAGCGGGTTCATCGCGCTTTTCTCGCCGCTTGCTGAACCACGCCGCGCGCTCGTCGACCGCGTCACTCCGCGCGCCGAACAATCCCGTGCTGAATCGTAACGAGCGCGTTCGCCCGAATTCGCTCCAGAACGCCCGCATCACCTGGCAGAGTTCGTCCTGCGCATCGACGCGGGCAAACACTTCGCCAATCAGCCACAGGATGAACGCGCTGACGAGCATGAGCAATTCGAGGACAAGCAGGTAGTCGAGCGCCGTCATCATCCCCTCCGCGGCCGCTGGGCCGACGTAAGGGCCACCGCGAACGCGCTGATCAATCGCCGGCCGAGGAGGTAGACGACCAGCCCGGTGATCACGTAGCGCACCAACAGCAGCAGGCACCAGAACACCAGCCACGTGATGGCGTACTGCCGCTCCTGGCCGGAGAGCTTTTGCAGGTCTTGCAGCGCTTTGAGGAAATCGTCGTACATGGGAGTCGGGTTACAACGGCTTGGCAGAACCGTCGCCGGAATTGTACTTGGGGCTGATGGCCCAGTGCAGCTTTTCCGCCAGACTACGCCATTCGCGGGCCTGCGGATTCTCCACGAGGATCGCGTCGTTCGGCGAGCGCGTGATGATGATGCGATCGCCGGCCACCAGCTTAGTGCTGGCCTGGCCGTCGCAGAAGAGCGTGGTGCCTTCGTTCACTTTCGTGGCGACGATCAGCACCGTGGAATTGCTGCTCACCACCACGGGGCGAAAGCTCAGGCTGTGCGGGCAGATGGGCGTGATGCACATCGCCTCCACATCCGGATTAATGATCGGCCCACCGGCGGACACGTTGTACGCCGTGCTGCCGCTGGGCGTGCTGACAATCGCGCCATCACCGAAATAGCGGATGGCCGTCTCCACGTCGGCGCTGATCTGTAGCTCGATCATGTGGAAAGGAGGCCCCGCGGTGATGACCGCATCATTGAGCGCTGTAGCGGCGAAGTAGCGCCGCGCGATGACGGCCGGTCGATCGAGCGGGCTGCAATCTCGACCGGCGGGTACGACTGAAGTTTCCAGCATCATCCGGCTGGTCGATCGCAATTTGCCCTGCAGGAACTGATCGAACTTTTCGAGAAATTCCTCCGGCTGAAAGCTGGCGAGGAACCCGAGGCGACCAAAGTTGACGCCCATCATCGGGATCGCCTTGCCCGCCATGCGCCTGGCCGCAGAGAGCAGCGTGCCGTCGCCGCCGAAGACGAGCATGATGTCTGCTTCCACCTTGGTGAGGTCGTACAGCCCGTCGATCTCCACGCCGACCACTTCGCAGCGGCTCTTGATCGCCGGCAGCCACTTCTGGAGTGCAGCCTCGACGATCGGCTTGGCGGTGTTGGCGATGATGAAAGCACGCATGGCTTAAGTGTACTAGGGATGCAAAGAAGGATGAAGGATCAAAAAAGCCGCCGCGGAAAGCGGCCGGGGACACGACGGCACAGAACCGGTTCTGTTTAGGGCTGCTTCCTTTCGGACCTGACCCGGTTCACAGCCGACCCTTGCATCGGACCCGGCCGCCTACCACGGCGGCAGAGAGATCCAAGTTGAGCCACTCATTCTAGCCCCCCGCCGGGGATTTGCCAGCAAGCGACTTTTGGGCCCCTAATTACTGCCGATATTTTTCGGCCGTCGCGAGTTCAAACCCTTCGTGCTTGGGATTGAGCGGCCGATCGCGGAACTCCGCCCTGCACTTGTAGCAGACCGTCACCTTGCCCACGCAGGCGTAGATGATCGCATCCACAATCGCCGCCGCGACGAGGATCCACGCACCGATATAGAACGTCGAGGGATTGGCCGCCAGCACGAGAAACGTAACGCCGGCGAGAATGACGAGCCCCATGCCGAGCTTTTGTGGGAAGTCTTTGCGGATAAACAAATCGCGACAGCCGCACGCCGGACAGGTTTGCAGAGGTTGGTCGGCCGATTCGTTCATTAGATTAGAACGGCAGCCCCGTTTGGCTCACTAGGTTCAGCGCGATGATCTCGCCGATGAAAATCAGCACGCCGGCCACGTACAAGATGCCGGTCGCCGATTGCGTCGAGCGGCGCTTGATGCAATCGTGGGCCATGTAAATAAACACGGCTGGCACGAGCAGGCCGACGAGCCAGCGGGTGCCGATCAGCAATCCTTGAATACCCCACAGCATCTCCACCGGATGCCAGTGCTGCACGAGCATGGTGACGACAACGGCGCAGACGGTTCGGATCAGCATGGCCACCGCCACGCCTCGGTTGAGTCGCAGGAACGGCGCGATCGTCATCTTCGACGCGGTGAGATACGCATGGCCGAGCAGCATGTCCATGAGTGTGAGGCCGGTCATCGCCGCCACTCCGGCGACGGCAACGAGTGCCAGAAGCATCGGCAATCCATCCGCAACGCCGAGCAACTTCGCCGCTGCGATCACCGACACGGCGAATGCGATTGCAGAGAAGAACCGCTGCGTGCGCCGCCACGCGATCTGCACGAATGCGAGCTGCCCGAGCACGGCCGCCGCGGTCGCGCCGATCAGTATCGCCTGCAGCATCACTCGATCGACCGGATCACGCCGAAAGAAGAAAAATCCCGCCAGCCCGCAGGCCGACAGCGCGGTAATCCCGCCCAGGCGCAGCCACTGCAGCGTGACTTCGCGAGGATTCGAGACCGCCGCCGCCAGCATGATTCCGCCGGCCAGTAAGATGAGGAAGGTTTCAGGCATGCTTGCTCGCCCACTCCACCAGCGTGCGAACGCCCCAGCCGGTGGCGCCTTTGCCGTAGTACGGGAGCTCTTTTTCGGTATCCGCCACGCCGGCGATATCTAGGTGCGCCCACGGCAGATTTTCCGGCACGAAGTAGCTGAGGAACGCCCCGCCCTGCAGCGGATGGGCTTCGCGAGCACCTGAGTTTACGAGGTCGGCATGGTCGGATTTCATCAGGTCCCGCTGATCGTCGCCCAGCGGCAGCCGCCAGAATTTTTCGCCGGCGAGATCAGCGGCGAGTTGCAGGTCGGCCACGAGCGAGTCGTTGTTCGCCATCACGCCCGCCATCGTTTTGCCCAGTGCCACCACAACGCCGCCGGTGAGCGTGGCGAGATCGACGACGGCGGAAGGTTTGTACTGCTCGATGCCCCACGCGAGCGCGTCGCCGAGCACGAGGCGACCTTCAGCGTCGGTATTCGTCACTTCCACCGTCACGCCGTTGTACATGCGGAGAATGTCGCCGGGGCGAAACGCAGTATCGCTGATGTGGTTTTCCGCCGACGTGAGGATGCCGACGACCGGTTGCGCGAGTTTCAGCTTCGCTACCGCGAGCATAAACCCGAGCACGGCCATACCGCCACATTTGTCGTAAATCATTCGACCCATGCTGGCGGCGGGCTTGATCGAGATGCCGCCGGTGTCGAAGGTGATCGCCTTGCCGACCGCGAGAAGCGGCTTGGCGGATTTTCTCGTGCCCTTCCACTCCAGCACAATCATCCGCGGCGGAGTGGTCTTGTTCGCCGCGCCGACGGCGAGAATCCCACCCATGCCGAGTTTGGCCATCTGCTTTTCATCGAGCACGCGGCAGCCGAGGCCGACTTCCTTCGCCATCTGCTGCGCGACTTTGGCCAGCGACGGCGGATTGATGTTGTTGCCGGGCCGGCTGGCGATCGTGCGGGCGAAATTCTGGCCGCTGGCGATGGCAACCGCTCGTTCGAACGACGCCTTAGACTTCGCTCCCGCCGACACGATCGTAATCGTCGGCGGTTTCGCGTCGGCGTCGTCGGACTTCTTCTTACTCGCGGTGCCCTTGTATTCCGTGTAGTTGAAACTGGCGAGCATCAGCCCGGTCGCGATCTCTTCCACGCGTCCGTCCGGCACGGACACGGTGATCGCGGCGAGCTTGTGCTTGCGGATCGCCTTCGCCAGCGCCCCCGCCGCCTGACGGTACGACTCGCTGGTCGCTTTATCCGCAGGACCGACGCCCACGACAAACACGCGGCGGAGCTTTCCCTTGCCGCCGTCGACGAGGTCGAACGTGACTTCGTTGGCCTTCCCTTTGAACACGCCGCTCGACAGCAGCCGCAGCCCCGCCGCCCGCTCGGCCGACGCCAGGAGGTCGGCCTGCAGAAGCTCCTTCGTCGACGCGAAGATCGCTACGGCTTCAGCAGCGGCCAATGGCTTGTTCGAGAAATTCAATTTTATCGGCGTACTGGTCGGGATCATGGGGCAAAACTCCGGGTTGCTTCACACGTCAAACATCGCCGCCTTCTTCACCGGCGGCAGGCAGGCGGTTTCGGTGCACGCCTGGTAAACGATTGTCACGTTCAGCCGGCCTGAAACCTGGTCCGCAAACTCGACTTTGACAACGGCCTGCTTCTCGTACACCGGGATCGGCTTATCTGCGAACGGAAATGTCTTTTCCTCACCGACGGGATACTTGATCGACTTCACCGTCGCGCCTTCAACGTTCACTTCGGTCGCGATCAAACCCTCCCCGGCTGGATGCCCGTTGAGATGGTAACCGGCGGCGATGGCAAACGTCAGCCGCAGCGTGGTTGGGCTGTCCCACCGCGCGGCCAGTTGCACCACACCCGCGGCGATCTCCTCGGGCGATTTCGGCCGTTGCGATTCGGCCGGCCCGGCGGCCACTTCGATCGGGCCTTCCCGCTGCACGTATGCGAGCGCCGACTGAATCATCGAGCTCATGCCCTCGCCGTGACCTTCGAGCTGCTGGCCAAACGCGCGGATCACCTTACCGGCGGCTTCAGCTTCGCTGAGGCCGAGCAACACCCGCGCGGCGACCGCATTTCCGCTCGGTAGCGGGCTGTCGCTACCGATCTTCTGGCGAACGATCAGATCAGTCGCCGTATCCTCGGTAAAGTAGAACGCCCCGTCGCTCGAGTCTCCGAATCGCTTACTCATCATCGTGGCAATTTCCGCAGCCCGCGGATCGCCGAGTGACTGCAGGGCATCGATGACGAACGAGTAGTCGTCGAGCATGCCGGCATACTTCTTGACGCCATCGCGGCTGGAACGGAGCAGGCCGCCGTCGGGCGACCTGTGCTCGGTCAACACGAATTCGGCCGCCTTCTTCGCCGCTTCGGTGTACGTCGGCTCTTTGAGCACTTCGCCCCCGTGCGCGAGGGCGCGGATCATCATCGCGTTCCAGCTGGACAGGATTTTCGTATCGAGCAGCGGCTGCTTGCGCTGATCGCGGACGGCCTTCAGCTTCTGTCGCATTACTGCAAGGCGGCCCTCTTCACGCTCCGCCAGATTAGCGTCGGCGACGAACAGGATGTTCTTGTCGGGCCCGCCGTCGCTGTGGTGCGGGTCGGTGAAATTCGGTCCCTGATCCACGCCGTAGACCTTGGCGAACAGTTCCGCGTCATCGTGGCCAAGGTGCTGTTCGATCTCGTCGAGCTTCCAAAGGTAGTTGAGACCTTCCTGGCGATCGACTTCCGCATCCATCGCGGTGTAGAACGCGCCGGTCGGCGACGTCATCTCGCGCAGCACGAAGTCGAAGATGCCGCGGGCCACTGTCGCGTACCTCGCGTCGCCGAATTGGCGGAACGCCTCGACGTACACCCAGCCGAGCATCGCCTGGTCGTACAGCATGATTTCAAAGTGCGGCACGAGCCACTTGGCGTCGGTGCTGTAGCGATGGAATCCGCCGCCAAGCTGGTCGCGGATGCCGCCGACGGCCATCGCGTCGAGCGTGTGGGTGAGCATCTGCTTCACGCGGGCCTGCTGCTTCAGATCGGACTGGTGGTCGGCGAGCTTGCCGGGGTTGTTCGCCCAATCGAGCCAGTGCAGCAGCAGTTCGAGCTGGGTCTGCCGCGGGAATTTCGGCGCTCGGCCGAAGCCGCCGTGGTGCGGGTCGTAGTCGGTGATGCTGCGGGCGATCATCTTGTCGATCCACGCGCCGTCGATCGTGACCGGCGTCGTCGGTTTCACCAGCGCCGAGACGCGTTCCAGCACCGACATGATCTGCTCGGCCGACCGCTCAACTTCATCGCGGCGGTTGCGGTACGCGTCTTCGAGCGCATCGAGCACGGTCACAAACCCCGGCCGACCCAGCGCGTCCTCCGGCGGAAAGTACGTGCCGCCGTAGTACGGCTTGAGATCAGGCGTCAGCCACACGCTCATCGGCCAGCCGCCGTGTTGCGTGAGAATCTGGACCGCCGTCATGTAAAGCTGGTCGACGTCGGGGCGCTCTTCGCGATCGACCTTGATGCAGATGAAGCGCTTGTTCATCTCCTCGGCGATCCTGGGCACTTCAAAACACTGCCGCTCCATCACGTGGCACCAGTAGCAGGTGCTGTAGCCGACGGAGAGAAAGATCGGCTTGTCCTGCGAGCGCGCGGCCTCAAACGCCTCCGGGCCCCACGCGTACCAGTCGACGGGATTGTGCGCGTGCTGCAAGAGGTACGGCGATGTTTCCTGGCCTAGTCGATTCATTTGATTCCGTGCACCTTATCGGGTTTGCGGCATTTCTCAACTTGTGACAAAATCGCGGGATGGAACTGCGTATCCCCCGCGGCGAATTTTCCGACATCCAGCAATCGCCGGCCGTCGTTAGCCTCGATCATTTTCACATCCGCGGCAGCGAGCATCGGCCTGTCACCACGTGCCGGCTGTACCACGGGCCGCGGGCGATTCATCTGCGGTTTGACGTGCAGGACAAGTTCGTGCGCTGCGTTCACAAGGGGTTTCAAAGCCACGTCTTCAAAGACAGTTGCGTGGAGTTCTTCGTTCAGCCCAAGCCCGATTCAGGCTACTTCAACTTTGAAACCAGCGCCGGCGGCGAGATGCTGCTCCGATACATCAAAGACCCCTACCGCGATGAACGCGGCCGCGTAATGAACACCCGCGACGTGACGGCCGAGGAAGCCGGGGGCATTACCGTGCGAACGCTGCTCAAAACGCCGTACGAATCCGTGAACGACGAGCCGATCAACTGGTGGGTGGAGCTGTCGATCCCGATCGATTTCCTGCAGAACTACGTCGGCCCACTGGCGGACCTGCCGGGCCAGAGCTGGCGGGCGAATTTCTACAAGTGCGGCGACAAAACACCCATGCCGCACTTCGGCAGCTGGGCGCCGATCGGCGACAAGCTCGAGTTCCACCAGCCGAGCAAATTCGGCACGATCATCTTTGAATGAGCTAGTGGAATCGCCAGACGATCGCCGCGAGCAGACCTGCCAACGCCAGTAACTGCATCAGATGGTTGCGGCCATGGGCGGCGCGCCGCGGGCGGGTCAGCACTTCGGAGATCGGCGCGTGCAGCAGGCCGGTCGTCGCATGGGCGTGCGAACATGCGATGCAGTACGACTTACCGTGTGATTTAGATAACTGATGAACCGGAAAAGTTTGCCGGCATCCGTCGCACGCAGCGGATGGAACGGCGACTGCTTTGGGTTTGCGCTGCTGATCGTGCTTGCCACACTCAACGCACCAATGGCGTCCATGCGAGTCCTTCATCCGCTTTTGACCGTTGAGAATCTTGCCGCAGGCGACGCAGGCCTTCACTGTGCAGGGTTCGGACATCAAACACCTCGCATGTCGACTCTTCGGTGACTATTCAAATTGATGAGACTTATGAACAGCTACGACGGCCGAGTTCTACGGGTTTGCGCGGCCCGGAATTTTTTCTGAACGTGTACAGGCGACGTTCTTTTCAATACGCTTCACACATGGACACGACAACTCTCATCGCCGCAATGGAATATTCCCGAGCCCGATTGCTGGGCACTCTCGCCGGGATCGAAAAGACCGGGCAGGACATGGCCAAAGTGCTCGCCTGGCGACCGGGAGCCGGCCGGGCGCACATCGGCTGGCAGGCGATGCACTGCGCCGCCACCCACGACCGATACATCAACTCCCGCCTCCTCGGCGCCGCGGTGAAGGACGAAGCCCTCGTCGCCAACTTCGGCGGCGGATCGACACCGTCCGATACCAATGTGCCGACACTGGCCGACATCCGGCAGAAACTGGAGACCAGCTTCGCCGACGCCGTCGGATTCGTTCGCTCGCTTTCGTCCGCCGATCTCGAGCGGATGACCGATTTCCCCAACAACGTGAAGCGTTCCATCGGCGAGTCGATCCTGCTCCTCACTTGGCACGAAGCCCACCATCAGGGGCAGATCCATCTGACGTGGAACCTGTACAAGCAGGCGCACGGGATTTCATAGAGTTTGTCCCCGTTTAGCCGCCCCGCGTGCGCGGCGCGGACCGTCCCAGAACGCGCCCAGCACGCGGGGCGGCTAAACGCCACGATCCATCTGAAAAACTGTTCCGTCTGTTCCGATTATCAAGTTTTGAACGCCTCGATCGGTATCTCAGATCGAGCGAATCGCACGGCATGTGCTTACGTCGTCCGACAATCGGGCCGATGAAAACGGCGTGATCGCACTTTGGAAAAACCCCTCACACGCCGCCCGACGTAAAAGTAATCCGGCTGTACCGGTTGAGCTGTCGGAAGGTCGGCTGGAAAAAGTGATCAAGGCCCTGTCACTTGCGCCGCGGGCGGCCGGTTTAGATCGGCCGAGCCCACGACTGTCACTTTCGGCGGCCGTCACGGTTCTTCCGTTCCGCCACGGCCGAAGTGAGAAGGCCCGGCCGGCGAGCATCCACGATATTTCATCCGCCGGCGTGTCGGTCCTTGCGGCCGAAGCGATGCCGGTCGGCACGCAGTTCAAGCTGCTCATCCCGCGACGACTCCGCCGCGCAATCGAGGTGCTCTGCACGGTGCGTCACTGCCGGGCGAGTGAAGAGGGATTCATCATGGGTGCGGAGTACGGCGTTTCGTGGATCGAAACGCTGGGCACGCTCGTCGGCCCGCCGCCGGTTGCGGCGGGCGCCGTCGCGCGGGCTCGGACACTTTCAGAATTGGCAATCGCGTAATCAGGTGTACACCGCTGGAGGCGGTCAAACGTGGACAAGAGACTTATCTTAGTGGCGTTGGTGGCGTTGATGTTCTGGCTGGCGCCCAAGCCCAATGTAAGCCAGGCCAATCAGGAATCCGTCGCGGTGCCGGTGGTCCAAGTCAAACCCGAATCGCGCATCATCATCACGCGATACGTTAAACCGACTCACGCACAATAGAAGAACACCGCGAACGCAGCGGCCGTCGCGTACATCAGCGGATGCACCTGCGTGAATCGGCCGCTCAGCGCCTTGATCGCCACGTAAGCGATAAATCCGTAGCCGATGCCGTGGGCGATGGAGTAGGTGAGCGGGATCGTCAGGATGATGATGAATGCGGGGATGGCGGTGTCGAGCGATTCGAAGTCGATCTCCGACACCTGCTTCATCATGAGAAATCCGACGAGGATGAGCGCCGGCGCCGTGGCCGCCGCCGGCACAACGCCGGCCAGCGGTGAAAGAAAGATCGACGCGAGAAACAGCAGCCCCACGACCACCGTGTGCAGCCCAGTGCGAGCACCTTCGCCCACACCGGCGGCGCTTTCGATGTAGGCCGTCACGCTGCTGGCGCCCAGCAGTCCGCCGATGGCGGCGCTGATGGAATCGATCATCAGCACGCGCTTCACGCCGGGGATGTTTCCCTTCTGATCCACCAGCCCTGCTTCAGTCGCGATGGCGCTGGCGGTGCCGATCGTGTCGAAGAAGTCGATCATCACCAGCGAGAAGAGGACGGCGAGATACTTTCCGTTCATCAGGCCGGCCCAGGCGGATTTCATGTCCGGATGGAACGCCGTCGCGAAACTCGGCATGTGGAATTCCGTTGGCCAGCTTGTCAGCTTGAGCGCCAGCGCTGCCGCGGTAGTGGCGATAATGCCGATCAGCAGCGAGCCGGGGACTTTTCTTGCCACGAGGACCGCCGTCAGCACCGTGCCGCAGAGGGCCAGCAGCGTCGCCGGTTCATGCACGCTGCCGGGAGCGACGGCGACGGGGTTGAACGCGTCGGTCTTCACGATGATGCCTGCGTTCGACAGGCCGATGAATGCGATGAACAGGCCGATGCCTGCACCGATCGCCATCCCCAAATCGTGCGGGATGGCTCGCATGATCGCCTCACGCAAGCCCAAGAGCACCAGCGCGAGCGTGAGCAACCCATCGAACACGATCAGCGCCATCGCCGTCTGCCAGCTGCCGGTGAGCTTGGCGATGCCGAACGCAACGAACGCGTTGATGCCCATTCCGCTGGCGAGTGCGAGCGGGAAGTTGGCGATGAATCCCATCAGCAGGCAGCAGATTCCGGCCGCCAGCGCCGTGCTCGCCGTCACCGCCGCAGGGTCCATGCCGCACTTGGAAAGAATGCCGGCGTTGACGAAGAGGATGTACGCCATCGTGAGAAACGTGGCGACGCCGCCGCGCACTTCGCGCGGAATCGTGCTGCCGCGGTGGTGGATTTGGAAGAACGAGTCGATTGAGGTCATGCGTGTTCAGCGGCGATGGTCGGGCTGAGCATAGGCAAATGGCGGGGGCAATTCAATCTTGTTTAGCGGAGATGCCGTCATCCTGAGCGTACTCGCGAAGGATCTGTGTTGACCGTCGATCGATGCCAGATCCTTCGCGAGTACGCTCAGGATGACAAGTCTCGTTTTGATCGCTTAATGAGTTCTCAAACACGCGGCCAGATGACGGTTAGCGGGAGGCAATCAACAGGCTATTTCCGCTTCGATCGTCCGCGTTGCTTCGACGCGCGATTGCGGACGGTCCCGCCGCCGGTGGGTTTGCGTTTGCCCTTGCTGCCGCCGCCTGAGCGGGGACGGGTGGACGGTTTGAGCGATCGCCCGCCCTTGCCGGTAGGCTTGGCGACTTTTTCCGGATGGCCGGCTTTGCTCACGATCTGCGTGATCGCCAAGTCCAGCTCGCGTCGGGCCGAGTCGACCTTCACGATGCGTGCGGTGACCACATCTCCGATGCCGATCTTTCGGCCGGTGCGCTGGCCGCGGATGAATCCGCCGCGCTCGTCTACGTCCCACCAGTCGTCCATCAAATCCTGATAACGGATCAGGCCGTCAACCAGGTACGTCTGAAGCTGGACAAAGATGCCGAAGTTGGTGATGCCGGTAATCACGCCGGGGAATTCTTCGCCGATCTTGGTTTCCATCAATGCGAGCAGTTTGACCTGCCGCAGTTCGCGCTCGGCGTCTTCGGCGCGGCGTTCGGTGTAGCTGATAGCCTTCCCGAGCTTGACGAGGTCGTCGTACGTCGGCATGTCTGCGAGCGAGATGTCCTTGCGGGCAGTCGTCTCACGGGCGGCGAAGTAGGCATCGAGCAGGCGGTGGATCGTGAGATCCGCATAGCGGCGGATTGGGCTGGTGAAGTGGCCGTAATGCTCGCTCGCCAAAGCGTAGTGGCCGATGGGCTTGGGCGAATACTCGGCCCGCGTGAGGCTCTTCAGCACCGCTAGGTTGATCGCGAACGCTTCGGGCTTGCCCTTCACGCTGGCAAGCAGTTGCTGCACGGCCTTGCGGTCGAGCTGCTTGGGCAGCTTGTAGCCAGCGACTTGAACGAACGTGCGGAGACGCTCGGCCCCCTGCACTTCCGGCTCAGGGTGCGTGCGGCGAAGGAACGGCACGCCGACGCTGTTGAGCAGTCGCGCGACGGCCTCGTTGGCTTCCACCATGGACATTTCGATGAGCGTGTGCGTGAAGCTGGTGTCTTCGGGCACGGCGTCGATGATTTTGCCGTCTTCGTCGAGCACCAGTTCGGTTTCCGGTAGATCGAGCGTGAGCTGGCCGTCGTCGAGGCGTCGCTTTTGAATGCGCTTGGCCAGGTCGTTCATCTCGTGCAGGAGTTTAACGACCTCCGGCTCGTAATCGTTGATCGTCTTGTCGCCATCGGGATGCGGAATGACGGTAGCGCCGTCGAGGATCGCCTGGGCCTCTTTGTATCGCAGACGCTTGCGGCTCTTGATGACGGTATTGGCGAATTTCGCACTGCTGGGCCGGGCGTTGCTGTCGAGCGTGATGAACGCGCTCTTGCACAGCCGCGGCACGTCGGCCTGCAGGCTGCAGACGCCGTTGCTCAGCATCTCGGGCAGCATCGGGATGACCTTGCCGGGGAAATAGCAGCTGTTGCCGCGCTTCACCGCTTCTTCATCCAGCGGCGTGCCGGCGGGCACGAAGTACGAGACGTCGGCGATGTGCACGCCAAGTTCCCAATTTCCATTGGCGAGCTGGCGGAGGCTGATCGCGTCGTCGTAGTCCTTCGCATCATCGGGGTCGATCGTGCAGATCATCTGATCCGTCAGATCGAGCCGGTGTTTGCGTTCTTCCTCGGGGTCGAAATCGTCGATCGCCTGGCGGGCCTGCGCCAGCACTTCGGGCGGAAATTCGCCGGGGAGGTTGTATTGAACGATGAGGGCGTTGAGATCAACGTCTTTCGCGCCGGCTTCGCCGAGCACTTCGGTGATGACGCCTTGCGGCGGTTGGCCGCCGTCGGGGTAGGTCGTCAGTTCGACGACCACTTTCGTCCCCGCGCGGATGTGCCGGCTGGCGGCATCAGGCGTGAGGATCGCAGCGGTTAGCGTGTTGCCGTCGGGTAGAACCATCCACTCGCCGGAAACCTTCTGCAGGCTGCCGACGAAACGCTTCTGCGTGCGCTGGATGATCTCGGTGACGCGGCCGGAGTAGATGATCTTGCCGTCTTTGTGGCCCTGGCTGGTGATCTGGGCGCGAACGATGTCGCCGGTGATCGCGCCAAGGTTCTGGCCCTCGGGCACGAAGAGGTCTTCGTGCGCGGTCGGGTCCTGCGGCACGACGAAGCCGAAGCCCCGCTTGTTGTGCCGGTACGAGCCGGTGAATTCGTTGGGACTGGTGCGATTGCTCGGGAGCAGCACCGCGCCGCGTGCGCCAAGGACCACGCGGCCCTCGTGCATCAGCTCGCGCAGAGCGTCACGGAAGGCGCCGTAGTGATCGTCTTCGGTCAGCTCAAGATCGGCGGCTAACTTGCGGGGCCGCTCGGGGCGGTAGGCGGGCGACTCGAGGTGAGTCAGAATACGAGAATGAATGGAATCAGAATCGGACATAGCGGAACAACTATTTTAGAGTTGTAAATTTCCTTAAAAATCAGCATTTCTTGCGGAATCGTAACAAAATGTGGCGGTAAACGATACGGCCGGGTGTGACGATGCGTAGCAGGTGCTGGGAGTATTATACTCGACCGGCCGCCGGAATCAACTCAGGCGGCTTGCCGTGCTTTATCGGCGTGATGGGTCGGCGAGTTAACCTTCGACGACGCTTTTCTCGATCGGCTCGACGGTGACGCCCGCGGCGCGCATGAAATCAATCGCGCCCTGCACGTCGTTCGTCGGCCCGCTCAGCAGCACGGCCATGATGCCGATCTCGTTGTTCACGCTGGCCTGGCGGATGTCGAAACTCACCTCGGGGAACTTGCGGCTCATCTGCCAGATGATGGGCTTCTCCACCTGCATGCGCGTGGGGAACGTGAACCAGCACCGCTTTGCAATCGAATCAGCCATGGTTTCTCACTTCTTGGTGTCCATCATTATTACTACGCCGGCCACCACCGTCATCAGCAACGCGATCGGCAGCGCGATGAGCGACAGCTTGCGCGACCAGCCGTGCGCTTTCCAGTTGAGCGCCATCGAGAGCGCCGCGACCGCCAGCCCAACGAACGGGAACAGGCAGAGGACGATCGCGAGAATCGCCACCACGCGCGACACGAGCGACACGCGGTTGACCAGCACTCGCTCGAGCTGCTCCGGCGTCATACCGATGATTTCGGCGGCCGGGCGCTTGGAGTAAAGCGACGTTCCGCACGCGGAGCATTTCACCCACGTGGTGGTCTGGCGGATGACCAGGTCGAGCGTTTCCTTGAGCGTGGTGATCTTGGCCGGCACGTGCTTGGCGCCGCACTTGGGGCAGTTAATCAAAAAGGCCGGCGATTGCCCGGCCTCGAAGGTTTCGGTATCGACTTCTGACACGGCCTCCCCCTACCATCCGCCCGCGATGGCGGGAACGATGCTGATCTCGTCGCCGGACTTCACCGGCGTTTCAAGGTTCTTGAGGAAGCGGATGTCTTCGTCGTTGAGGTAGACGTTGACGAAACGGTTGAGCTGCCCGGGCGATTTGAACAGCCGAGTCTCAATGCCGCTGGCCTTGCTCTGCAGGCTGGTCAGCACTTCGCCGACGTTGGCGCCTTCGGTGTCGACCGAATCAACGCCATTGGTGTAGCTTCGTAACGGCGACGGAATTCTCACTTTAATGCTCATCGGAAAACGAATCCTTTCGGGATCGAATGATTTGACGGTCTATTTCTCTTTGAACTTCAGCGAGCCGCTGGACGGATTCTTGAGGTAGGTCTTTAATGACTTCTCGATCGCGTCATCTTTGTCTTCGAGCTTTGGCGTATCTTTGCTCCAGGCGAGTTTTTTCTTCGCCCAGGCAGCCTTGCCGTACACGACGGTGCCTTTGACGCCCGTTGCCTTATTTAATGCGCCCAACACGGCGTTGACGGCACCGGGATTGGCATCGACCGCGAGCCAGCCGCGTACATCGGTACCAAAGTTGGCCATCAGGTTGCCCGGCGACACGCCTGCCTGGCAGCGAGTCATGCCGTCCTGCAGGCGTTGGATCAGCGTATCCGCAGTCACGGGCAGATGGGCGTAGAGCGAATCACGATAGCCGATGATCACCGCGTTGGCCGAATCGATCGGCAGTCTTGCGGTGGCCACCTGTTCATTGATCTTTTCAAGCTTGTCGTCGTCTTGATCTTCCTTCAGCCCGCGAATGGCCATATCAAGTTTCGTCTTGACCCCCTGATCCGATCCGAACCGCATCATTGGTCCCGGCGCACTGCGATAGACATTGAACACGCGGCTTGCCATCTGGCCGTCGAATTTGGACGGACACGCGGACAGCAATTGAAATTTTACGTAGCACGCCTGTGCGGCCGAGCCGGACATGCTGTGCTCGAGAAGGCTGACGACATCTTCAACCGTCGCGTCTTCAGGCATTGCTTTGAAATAGTCGCTCTTTTTGCGAAGCGAGTCGCTGTCGGGCTTTGCGGCGAATTCTGCAAACTCTTTATTCAACTCGGCCATGGCATCGACGAGCGATTGCGGCGGGCCGACGCGCTTGGCGGGTTTGCCGGAAGAGTCTGCGGAGGAGGCGGGTTTAGTGGCGGGCTTGTCCGCAAAGGCAGACGCGGTTCCCATCAACACGCCCGCGATCAAAACGGCCGTTCGAACGCGTGAACCAAATCGCTTCATACAGCGCCCTCTCTTAGATTCCAGCAATCTACCCATTCCACTGCAAACCGTAACGGCAGCATTGTAATGAGTTTTGCCCGTCCACCATAGGACTATTCGAGCTCGCCACATCCAGTAATAAGACCCTCTGAAGCTACCACGGTTAGCCCGCAACGTTGTCCCAAATCCCCAAAACAGGCCGGTTTCGGCCGCAATTGCCCGTCCCGCGGTGCCTGAGGCGCAACCACGACGAACGACTGCTGCCGAAACGGGAAGAAAGCTGCCGGCGTCTGCAACCGAATGTGTTGATCTACACCGTCGTCGGTTGCCGATTCGGAACGCGTTCCACCGGGACGTTCTGCGCTTCCACCAGCTTGTCGAACTCCGACAGCTTCGGCTCGATTACCGCCGGCTGAATCAGATCGCCCTGCACGGCCTCCAGCGTCTTCAGGCCGTTACCGGTGATGGAGACGACGATGAGGTCGTCCTTCGGAATGCGGCCCGACTGAATCAACTTGATCGCCGCCGCCAGCGTGGTGCCACCGGCCGGTTCGGTCCAGATGCCTTCGGTTTTCGCGAGCAGCTTGATCGCATCGACGATCTCGCGATCGCTCGCGCTCTCGCCCCACCCGCCGGATTCTTTGACGACCTGGTACGCGTAATACCCGTCGGCCGGGTTGCCGATGGCGATCGACTTGGCGATCGTGTTCGGCTTCTGTGGCACGATGATGTCGCTGCCGGCGTGGATGGCCGTCACCACCGGATTGCAACCGGCCGCCTGCGCGGAGTAAATCTTCGGGCCGTTGTCTTCAACGAGGCCGAGCTTGATCAGTTCCTGGTACGCCTTGTAAATCTTCGGCAGGATCGTTCCGCCCGCCGTTGGAACGACCGTGTGCTGCGGCAAGCGCCAGCCGAGCTGCTCGGCGATTTCAAAGCCGTAGGTCTTGGCGCCTTCGGTGTAGTACGGGCGAAGGTTCACGTTCACGATCGCCCAGCCGTACTTGTCGGCGATTTCAGTGCACAGGCGGTTCACGTCATCGTACGTGCCGCGAATGCGGACCATCGTCGGCCCGAAGATCAGCGAGCCGAGGACTTTTCCCTGCTCCAGATCGTGCGGGATCATCACGTAGCACTTCAGCCCCGCCTGCGCCGCGTGGGCCGCCGTGCTGTTGGCGAGATTGCCGGTGCTGGCGCAACCGACGGTGTCGAAGCCGAACTCGATCGCCTTGCTGATGGCGACCGAAACCACGCGCTCTTTGTAGCTGTACGTCGGATAGTTGCAGGAGTCGTCTTTGATCCAGAGATTCGAGCAGCCGAGTTCTTTCGCCAGTCGATCGGCTTTCTTCAGCGGCGTGAAGCCGGAATGGAACCCCGTCTTGGGCGTTTCCACCGGCAGCAGATCCTTGTACCGCCAGAGACTCTTAGGCCCCTTTGCGATCGACTCGCGCGTGACTTTGCCCTTCATCGCCGCGTAGTCGTATTCGACTTCGTACGGCCCGAAACACGCCTCGCACACGTGCACCGGCGAAACCGGAACGCGATGCCCGCACTCTTTGCACTTCAATCCAAGAACGTAGCTCATGCCTGCTCCATACCAACAAAAAAGCCTCGTCTTATCTAAATAAGAAGAGGCCAAGCCGCGCAAACGGGGAGCGTCTTCTTATCTGCCCCGGTTCAGGAAATCTGAATACCCGGGCGGGAGTTAGCACCACTTCTTTCGCGCTTCACGCGATAAGACGGTTGCTGTGGCGTCGTAGGGCCCAACCCTCAACCACTCTGGATAAGAACGAACAGCAAATTGTAGAGGAAGATTGTAAGCAGGCGGCCGAGGGTGTCAATTTTATTCTGAATCAGCGGTCATCGCATCAATAAACGCGATCACCCGCTCGAATTCCGTCGCAATCGCGGCCATCCGAACCTGCCCTTCCGCGGGCGAAATCGCGGCCGCCGATGCTTCCAGCTCGCCGCTGAGTGCGCTCAACGCACATGCCGAAATATTGGCCGCCGAGCCTTTGAGCGCGTGGGCAGACTTTGCCAACCCAACCGCATCGCCATCCGACAGATTTCGCCGGAGGTTCGCCACGAAGGTCACGCCCTGCCGCTTAAAGATCCCCAAAACCTCCCGTACAAACGCCGCATCGCCCAAGCACCGTTCATGTAACGATTGCACGTCGATCGGAACAGCCTGATTGCCAGTAACTTGCGGTTCCATGGTCTCGTTCGCTTCTGATATCGGACTATCACACCTTAAAATTCACTCGCCGTCTGCTACATTTAACTCATATCGGCGGGTCCGTACACTTCAGGCCCGGTAGCGATAAGCCGATTTAATCCGAGAAGGCATGGTCGTCGGATCGGCTGGGGCGTTAGCTCTTGGGACGACGAAGGATAAGCAGCAGGACGTTCATGAATCGGCCAAAGGTCAGTCTCGGTGTTCCCGTCTATAACGGGCAGCGCTACTTGGAGTTCGCGCTCCGGTCGCTGCTCGAGCAGACGTATACCGATTTTGAACTGATCATCTGCGATAACGCCTCCACCGATCGCACCGCCGACATTTGCAAGGATTTTGCCGCGCGGGACGCCCGCGTCCGCTACTACCGCAACGAACGAAACATCGGCGCGAATCCGAACTTCAACCGCGTGCTCGAGTTGGCCACCGGCGAGTACTTCAAGTGGGCCGCGTACGACGACATCTGCCTGCCGACGTATCTCGAGCGCTGCGTCGCCGCGCTCGATGCCGATCCGGCCGCGTCGCTCGTCCACCCGCGCACAGCGATCATCGACGACGATGGCGATCGCCTCGACACCAACCCGGCCGCCCTGTCGCGCCGGAACATGACGCTCCGCGACATCCAGGACCCGCCCCGCAAGCTCGGCTCGAACTGCAACGTGTCGCGGTTCGCCAGCATTGTGCTCAAGACCAAGTGGTGCTTTGAAATCTTCGGCCTGTTCCGCACCGAACAACTCCGCCAGACCGGTGGCATGGGCGACTTCTACGGCACTGACAAGGTGCTGCTCGCCACCACCGCATTGCAGGGCAAGTTCGTGGAGATCGACGAGGAGCTGTTCCTCCGCCGACATCACGCGGCCCAGTCGAGCCAGATCAAGACCGCCAAGCAGCGCGCAGCCTGGAGCGGCGCGACCTCCAGCAGCTTCATGGCGTCGCAACGGAAATGCCTCGCCGGCTACCGCAACGCCATCCGGATCGCGCATCTCAGCTTTGCGCAGCGATTCGCCTGTTACGCGGTGCTGCTGCGATACGTGCTGCAGATCCGGAAATGGCCGGCGATGATGGGCCTGCCTCGGCGGACCGATGCGACGGCGCAACCGTCGCTGCCCCCCTCCAAGCCCGAGGCCGTTGTTTCCGAGAGTCATTGACCGATTGTGATACCGCGAATCAGGACGTACTGAACAATGAGCACTGCAACCCAGGACAAGCCGACCGTGAAACCTTCGCCGACGAGCGCCAACCAGCCCGCCTGCCGCTTCTGCGCCACGCCGCTGACGACCACCTTCGTCGATCTCGGCACCAGCCCGCTCTGCCAGCGTCACGTCACGCCCGAACGATTCAACCACGCCGAGAGCTTCTATCCGCTGCACGTGTACGTGTGCGACAAATGCCACCTCGTGCAGTTGCCCGAATACTGTGCCCGCGAAGAAATCTTCGATGCAGAATACGGCTACTTCAGCAGCTTTTCCGACACGATGCTCAAGCATGCCGAAGCGTACGTCAACATGATGATTCCGCGGTTCGGCCTTGGTAAGCAGAGCAAGGTCGTCGAGCTCGCCAGCAACGACGGCTACCTGTTGCAGTACTTCGTGAAGGCCGGCGTGCCGGTGCTCGGCATCGACCCCACCGCCAACACCGCCGCCGCTGCCGAGAAGAAAGGCGTGCGAACGCTCGTCCAGTTCTTCGGCGTCGACACCGCCAAGAAGGTAAAGGCCGCCGAAGGATCCGCGAACCTCATCCTCGGCAACAACGTCCTCGCCCACGTGCCCGACATCAACGACTTCGTCGGCGGCATGAAAGTCCTGCTCGCCCCCGGCGGTGTGGTGACGATGGAATTCCCGCAACTGCTGCACCTCATCGAGCAGAAGTACTGGGACACGATTTACCACGAGCACTTCAGCTACCTGAGCTTCACGACGGTCGAAAAGATCTTCGCCGCTCAAGGCCTCACGCTGTTCGACGTCGACGACATCAGCACGCATGGCGGTTCCATCCGCATCTACGCCAAGCACGCCGACGACGCGACCAAGCCGATCGACGCCCGCGTCGCCGCCATGAAGGCCAAGGAAAAAGCCGCCGGGCATTTCGATCTCAGCTACTACACCAACTTCGGCGAAATGGTGAAAGAATCGAAGCGCTCGATCGTGGAGTTCCTCATCGAAGCGAAGCGGGCCGGTAAATCGGTTGCGTGCTACGGCGCGCCCGGCAAAGGCAATACGCTGCTCAACTACTGCGGCATTCGGACCGATTTCGTGGACTACACGGTCGATCGCAGCCCGCACAAGCAAGGCAACTTTCTGCCCGGCACGCGGATTCCGATCCACTCGCCGGACAAAATCCGCGAGACCAAGCCGGACTATTTGCTCCTGCTGCCGTGGAATCTCAAGGACGAGATCATGAAACAGATGGCCGACATCCGCGCCTGGGGCGGGAAGTTCGTCGTGCCGATTCCGGACGTGAAGGTGTATTGAAGAATGTAGGGCGGGATGGAAATCCCGCCGCTGCGACGTTCCGGCGGGATTGCCATCCCGCCCTACATGAAGATTGAAATTATGAACGCAACCGAAGTTGTACAAAACGATCTCGACTACATCTGCCTGACCAACAAGGTGGAGTTCGCCAAGATGAGCGGCAAGCGCCTGCTCATCACCGGCGGCGCCGGATTCCTCGGCTACTACCTCGTGCAGTCGATCACGCACTGGAACGAACAGTACTCGCCCGAGAAGCGCGTCGATCTCACCGTGTGGGACAATTTCTCGCGCGGCGTGCCGGCGTGGCTGACCGCCCTGCAGGAAACGAAGAAACTCAAGCTCGCGAAGCGCGACCTCCGCGATCCGCTGCCGGCCGACATGGGGGACATCGCCTACATCGTGCACGCCGCGTCGATCGCGAGCCCGACCATCTACCGCCAGGATCCGATCGGCACGATGGACGCCAACATCACCGGCCTGCGAAGCCTGCTCGATTACTCGCTCAAACAAAAAGCCGCCGGCAAGCCGATCGAAGGCTTCCTCTTTTTCAGCAGCAGCGAAATCTACGGCGACCCCGACCCGGCGAACATCCCGACTGCCGAGGATTACCGCGGCAACGTCAGCTGCACCGGCCCGCGGGCCTGCTACGACGAAGCCAAGCGCTACGGCGAAACCCTCTGCGTCAACTTCGCCCGCCAGCACGGAATCCCCGTGAAGTGCGCCCGCCCGTTCAACAACTACGGCCCGGGCCTGAAGATCACCGACGGCCGCGTGCTGCCGGACTTCTGCCGCAACGTTCTCAACGGCGAAGACATCGTCATGCTGAGCGACGGCCTGGCAAAGCGAACCTTCTGCTACGACGCCGACAGCATCATGGGCTACTACCGCGTGCTGGTGAACGGCCGCCCCGGCGAGGCGTACAACATCGGCGTGGAAACCCCTGAGATCTCGATGCGCGAACTGGCCGACCGAGTCGTCGCGCTCGCGAAAGAGCTCGTCAACTACAAGGGCAAGGTTGTGCTGAAGACGAGCGCCGATCCCGACTATCTCGTCGACAACCCAAACCGCCGCTGCCCGATCATCACCAAGGCCCGCGAGCAGATCGGGTATCAGCCGTCGATCTCGCTCGAGGAAGGTCTGCGTCGGTCGCTGTTGTGGTACCGCGAGAACCGCGAGTAATGAATGTAGGGTCCGCCTTGGCGGACCATCTGCGAATTCCGGTCCGCCAAGGCGGACCCTACAGGAGAGTAGAGTTTGAACGTATCGATCATCGGTTGCGGTTACGTGGGCCTGGTCACCGGCGTTTGCCTGGCGGACAAGGGCCACCGCGTCGTCTGCGTCGACATCGACGCCACGAAGGTCGATCGCATCAACAACGCCATCCCGCCGATCCACGAAGCCGGCCTGCCCGAGCTGCTGACCAAGAACATCGGCAAGAACTTTTCCGCCACCACCGATTTCGACGCCGCCGTTCGTGATAGCGATCTCACGCTCATCGCCGTCGGCACGCCGTTCGATGGCAAAGAGATCGACCTGACGTTCGTAAAGAAAACCGCCGAGCAGATCGGCACGGTGCTGAAGACCAAGAACGCGTACCACGTCGTCGTCGTCAAGAGCACCTGCGTGCCCGGCACGACGGATGAAGTCGTCGGCCCGCTCGTCGCCGCCGCCAGTGGCAAGCTCCTCGGCGAGCATTTCGGCCTCGGCATGAACCCGGAGTTCCTCAGCGAAGGCGAAGCCATTCGCGACTTCATGAACCCCGACCGCATCGTCCTCGGCGGCATCGACGAACGCACCACCGCCAAAATGGCCGAGCTGTACACCGCCTTTAAAGGCGTGCCCGTGCTCACCGTCAACAATAAGACGGCCGAGATGATCAAGTACACCAGCAACGCCATGCTGGCGACGTGCATCAGCTTCGCAAACGAGATCGGCAACCTCTGCTCCGCACTCGGCGGCGTGGATGCGCTGGATGTGATGCGGGCGAACCATATCAACTATTACCTCAGTAAGCGTCTTCCGGATGGGACGATGTTCAAAGCCCCGCTCGCCAGCTTCTTTGAAGCCGGCTGCGGGTACGGCGGCTCCTGCCTGCCGAAGGATACGAAGGCGCTGGTCGCGCACGGAGAAAAGTTCGACCAGCCGATGCCGCTGCTGCACGCGGTGATCGACACCAACCGCAAGCAGCCGGGCCGCGTGCTCGATCTGATCCGCAAGCACGTTCCCGATCTGACCGGCCAGACGATCGCCGTGCTCGGCCTCGCGTTTAAACCCGAGACCGACGACCTGCGCGAATCGCCGGCCTTCCCGATCATCGAACTCCTTCTGCGCGAAGGCGCGCACGTGAAAGCGTACGACCCGCAAGGCAACGCCGGCGCCCGCAAGGTGCTGGCCGACAAGCAGGTCGACATCGTCGACACGATGGCCCGGTGCGTTGAAGGCGCCGCCGTCGTCGTGATCGTGACCAAGTGGGACGAATTCAAAACGCTCCCCGCTGTGCTGAAGAAAACCAACCCGCAGGCGATCGTCGTAGACGGCCGGCGGATGCTCGACAAAAACGCCGTGCCGAATTACACCGGCATTGGCTTGTAGTTGTAGGGCAGGCTATTGCCTGCCGTTCGTGCCGAGGCAGGCAATAGCCTGCCCTACATGGAGAGACAGATGAAAGTAGTCCTTTTCTGCGGCGGCCAAGGCTTGCGGCTCCGCGACTATTCTGAGAACACGCCCAAGCCCATGGTGCCGATCGGAAATCGTCCGATCATGTGGCACCTGATGAAGTACTACGCGCACTACGGCCACACCGATTTCATCATCTGCCTCGGCCACAAGGCCGACGTCATCAAGAGCTACTTCCGCAACTACGACGAGTGCGTCAGCAACGATTTCGTCATCGCCCGCGGCGGCCGGGTGAAAATGCTCGGCCGCGACATCGACGACTGGAACATCACCTTCGTCGACACCGGCTACGACTCGAACATCGGCCAGCGTCTGATGCAGGTGAAAGAGCACATTGGCGACGACGAGATGTTCCTCGCCAACTACTCCGACAACCTCACCGACGTGCCGATGACCACGCTCATCGACCACGCCAAGAAGCAGAACAAGATCGCCAGCTTCCTCAGCGTGCAGCCGAGCAGCAGCTTCCACCTCGTGCAGTCTGACGAGACCGGCAAGGTGAAAGACATCGTCGGCGCCACCGAGGCCGGCCTGTGGATCAACGGCGGCTTCTTCGTCCTCAAGCGCGAAATCTTCGACCACATCAAATGGGGCGAAGAACTCGTCATCGAGCCGTTCCGCAAACTCATCGGCATGGACCAGCTCACCACGTACCGTCACAATGGTTTCTGGGCGTGCATGGACACGTTCAAGGAAAAGATGACGCTGGATGACCGCTGGAGCAAAGGCAACGCCCCGTGGCTCGTGTGGAACGAAGCCCAGAAGAAACGCGTTGAGACGCTGAAGAAGAACGGAACGGCAAAATAAGGATGAAGGCTGAAGGATGAAGGATGAAAAAGGAATGAGCGAAGGAGTTTTCTCCTTTTTCATCCTTCATCCTTAAGCCTTCATCCTTCGGTTTTCATGATCCCTCTCGCCTCCTTCCAATCCGTGAAGAACGTCCTCTGCCTCGGCGCCCACTGCGACGACATCGAGATCGGCGCCGGCGGGACGATTCTCAAACTCATCGCCGCCCATCCGCATCTGAAATTCCACTGGGTCGTCTTCGGCGGGAAAGATCCCGCGCGAGAGCACGAAGCCCGCGCCGCCGCCGCCAAGTTTTTGTATGGCGCTGCCGGGCAGACCGTCGATATCCAACAGTTCTCCGACTCCTTCTTCCAGTACTCCGGCGAGGCGATCAAAAAATACTTCCTCGAGATCCGCAACGCCTTCGCCGCCGACGTCGTCTTCACGCATCACGGCGATGACCGCCACCAGGACCACCGCCTCATCAACGAGTTCACCTGGAACACGTTCCGCAATCACCAGATCCTCGAGTACGAAATCCCCAAATGGGACGGCGACCTCTCGCGGCCGAGCATCTACTCGCCGCTGGATGAGGCGACGATGCTGAAGAAGACGGACCTGCTGATGGAACTGTTCGGCAGCCAGCGCAGCAAAGCCTGGTTCACGCCGGACACGTTCAAAGCCGTCATGCGACTCCGCGGGTTGGAGTGCAATTCGCCGAGCGGATTTGCCGAGGCGTTTCACACGCGCAAGCTTGTGATTGGGTGAGCCTCCCTTCTCGACATTCGCCCCAACTCAAGGGCCGTCATCCTGAGCGTACTCGCGAAGGATCTGCGTCCCTTTATGACCCAGCCAGGTCCTTCGCGAGTACGCTCAGGATGACGACGCGTTATTGTAGGGTGGGCACTGCCTACCGTCTGCGGCTTTTCGCGAGTCGTGGTGGGCGGTGCCCAACCTACAAAATCCAACGGCTCAATCCCCCGCCGGCACGAATCGTTGCAGGTTGTCGATCAGCACGCCGATCGCCCGGTGGTTCTCCTCCGTCGCGCTGATGATCAACTGCCCGCCGACTTCCTTGATCTCGCCCGCCCCGCCGGCCACTTTCCAGCTCGCCGGCGCGATCGATCCGTAAAGAATCCGCAGCAGCGGGTCGGCCGGCTCCGTCGGTCTCGTCGATGGCTGCGTGACCGCGGCGTTCTTGCGCCACTTGGCGAGGAATCGCACGTCGTACACTTTCGTGACGAGGTTCAACTGAAAGTCGGCGGCCGTCGAAATTTCGATGACGCCGTCGTCCCGCCGCCACGCAAGAGTCGCCTTTTCGTTCGAAGCGGCCTTGAGCACCGTGTCGAGCACCTTGCTGAACTTGATGTCGCGCAGCCGGGCCGACACCGGCACGTTGCGATCGATGTCGGCTCGTTCCAGTGCTTTCCAGTTCACGAAAATGTTCGCGCCCGTCACGTCGCGAAGAAAATCGATGACATCGGCGAAACCCACTGTGTCGAATCGAACCTCGGGCAATTTCCGATCGAGCAGGTCCTGCGTCTTCTTGTCGTCAGGTGTGGGCACCTCGCCGTTTGATACCGAATGCGTGGTCGGACTTCTGAATATTTTATCGACCACGTCCGCGGCCGTCGGCTGCGTCGCCGGCGGTTCCGCGCGCACGGTCCCTGCCACCCCGCCGATGCAGAGCGCTGCTGCGAGTGCGATCGACGCGATGAGAATGGCGATTCGCCTCATGGTGTTCCTCCGGTGGTGTGTGCTTGTTCGCCCGCGTCGCGTTGAACGTCGGGCGACGTTTTGGCGCGGTCATCGTACGTTGCGCCCGGCGCGGGAGGCAAAGGCAACTCGCGGCCGCGACACGGGTTGGCGGCGGATTGGGTTCGTTTGTTCGGTTCGTTGGCGTTGGGTGCAGCGGTCGAAGACTCAGACGACGGCGCGACGGGAGTCACGGATTCCGTGTTGTCGGAATTGGGTTCGTTTGTTCGACTCGAAGCAGAATCCGCAACGTCCGGCGCGGGGTGGTTCGCTTCCTGTAGGGTCAGCCTTGGCGGACCGACCTCCCCACCGTGGTCCGCCAAGGCGGACCCTACATTTTCATCATCCTGCTCGACCGGGTCTTTGCGAAGCTCGCGCAGTTCCTTCAAACACGCCCGCAGTGATCGCTCGAGCCGTTGTTCGTACACCTGCAGCGTGCCGAGCACATTTCGGCTTCGCACGTCCATCGCGATCGTCTCGGCAGTCCCGGGGCCGGGGACGTGCGGATTCGGCCGGCGCGAATAGCTCGGCGGGTTGCGGCGGGTCGTTTCAGCGTCGGCCTGGCTGGTGATGATGCTCGCCTCGATCTGCGGCAGGCGCTTCAGCTTCCACTGCAGGTGGGCGATCCGTTCCACAAGCATCGTCTGCACGGCCCCGGCCGGTCGCTGGTCGAGCAGGACGGCTTGCAGGAACGCCTCGAACTCGGCCGGGTCTTCGCCCGGCAGCTGCGGTGCGGCGGAGAGCAATCCGTGCTGGATGGCGTTGCGGGACGATCTTAGCTTTCCTTCGGCAGTCCTCGGTCCGGTGGACTTTTGCGCGTTACGACGGTTGGCGCTCAACTGGGCTTGGGTAGCCATAGCGGATCTCCTTGTGTTGGTTGTGAACGGGGATTTAGCGAGGGAAAGCCCACCGCTGACCGGTGAGCTTCATAGAGAGGTCGCAGGTTCAACACCGTGGGAACGTGGGTGAAGGGTAGCGTTGCACTACCGTACATATTCTTAACAAACAAAGGTCAAAAGTCAAGCGATTTTCGGTTACTTGATCGCACCGGGCGTGCCGCTGAGGCAGGCCGGCTTGATCTTGCTCGCTTTGTAGGGTGGGGTTCATCCCCCCATTCGGAATCGGGAGGTGGGGATGAACCCCACCCTACACGAACGGCACTGAATCCGTGATGCATTCCAGGAACACTTCGTCAGACCAATCCACCGTTCACGTTTAGCCGCGGCGGCTACGCCGCGCGACGGGCGAATACCGCGGCGTGGGCGCCGCGGCTAAACGCGCAAGGTTTTTTGGAATGGAGTACGTCTTGGTGCGAATAGGTGCGTTACAGTCCGAGTCCGAGCGCTGCCAATTCCCCTACTCGCGTTGCCACGTAGTTCAGCGGCTCGAGCAGCTTCGACGGGCGGCGCATCGGCATGGCCGACTTGTAGACGCGCAGGTAATCGGCGGCGGCTTTATCGGGGTGGAGATGAGCCTGCGCGTACGCCAGGCCGTGCGACGACCAGTCGTGCAACCGCTCGGCGTGGTCCATGGCCCAGGCTATTTTCGTCGCAGCGTCTTTCGGCGTTGACGGCAGCAGCAATCCCAGATCCTGCTTCTTGAACATCGGCGCGATGTCGACGTTTTCGCTGATCGCGCACGGCGTGCCGAGGCTCATCGCTTCCGTGACCGAAACCGGGAACCCTTCGCCGCGAGACATTTGCAGGTACATCGTGGCGCCGGCCAGCACTTCTGCCTTGGCGGCGCCGTAGACCGGATCATGGAAGAATACGTTGGCGGGCGTATTCCGCTTCAGCTCGAACAGCACGTCGTCGTTGCGGCGCGAATCGGTCTCGCCGTACAGGTGCACCTCCACGGCCGGCAGGTGGCGGGCGATTTGGAACAGTTGCTCGACGCCACCGTTCTCTACGTCGAATCGGCCGAGGAATACCAGCTTGCGTGATCCGGTGGCGGCGAGCCAGCCGTGCGTGCCGGTGGGATCGACGCTGACAGGGTTCGGGATCCACTTCATCGCCTCGCGGTAGCCGGGGATGAAGTGGCGGATTTGCTGTTCTTCGGTCGGCGTCACCAGCGTAATGGCCGACGCGCGGCGGAAGCGCGGGCGCTCGACGAGCGCGGAGTAAATCGTTTTAAGGTGTTTGCGCCAGCCGGCCGTTTGCGTGCCGAGGCCGCCGTGCGGCGTGAGCACGTACGGGATTTGGCACTGCGCCAGCGTGCGGGCGAGCGTCGCCAAGCGCGGGACGAACACCGAATGCAGGTGAACGACGTCGGGCTTGTCGTCGTGCAGTGCGTCCATCAGCGTACGCGGATCGAACTGGTACTTGGTGCACGGGATGTGCAGGATCGTTACGCCCAGCCGACGAGCGGCCGCGGCGGAGTCGTGATCGGGGCGGTCGCTCACGACGACCAACACATCGTGCCCCGCAGCGGCCTGGGCGCTGGCGAGCGACCAGACGACAGAATTCACCGCGTCGAGCGAGTGCGGCGAACGAGCGGAACTGACGTGCCAGATGCGCATGTGAAGGAGACTCCCTTGTAGGAAGTATCGACCGGATTGGATGGTGGGTTTATGAGGATAGCGGGAGGTTATCGGTACTTTGTAGGGTGGGGTTCATCCCCACCGCCCGGGGAAAGATGGTGGGGATGAACCCCACACTACGGGAACTGACGGATCATGCGCCGGTCAGCGCTTCGATGGCCGGTTGAAGGTTCATGACGTGTAAATCGACCGTGATTTCCGGCACGTAGATCGGGTTCATCACGATCACGACGTCGGGCTTGTAGTCGGTCATCGCAGCCGGCGCGACGATTTTTTGAGCGGTGCCGGGGAGGAACGTGTTGTGCTTGTTGGGGTTGATGTCGACGACGAACGGGACCATCGCGTCGGTGATTTGCAGCGTGGTGAGGAACCCTACTGCTTTAGAACCGCTACCCCAGATGGCGACCTTGGCGCCGCGGGCGCGCCAGGTGTCGAAACGCGATTGCCAGAGTTTGAGATACGTACTGCAATTCTGTTTGAAGCGATCGATGTCTGATTGGAAGTCCCACGCCAAAGGCGAGGGCTTTGGCGTTGCGGGTTTGACGTCGATCACCAGGTACTGGTCGTCGAATTCCCTGTACTGGTCGAGCACTTCGAAACCAGCGCGTTCGAACACACCCTGCAGCGTTTCAGGCACGAAGTACGAGCAGTGCTCGAAGTACATGTCCCAGAACGCGCACTCGCGAAGGACGCGCAGCGTATCCGGCACTTCAAACGCGACGACGGCCTTGGTGTTGTCACCGATCGCGGCGCGAATCGTTCGCAGGAACTCCAGCGGCTTCTGAATGTGTTCGAGCGTATGCCGGCAGAAGATGAAATCAGCCGGCAGGTCGCGGTACTTGGGGCCGTAGTAGTCGCTGATGAACTGCACGTGCCGACCGTCGGATTTGCGGTCGGGCGACAGGATGGGATCGATGCCTATGCCGGGCGTATTGGCGGTGTCGCACAATCCGGAGATGAACTCGCCCTGGCCGCAGCCGATTTCGAGGACTTTTTTGCCGGTGAGCTGGTAGCGATCAACCCACCGCTGGGCGAGTTTTTTGGCGAAGGCGCTGAAGGTGGGCGAGTGGCCCTGCGTGGCTTCGTACTTGCCGGAAAGCTCCTGGGTGGCCGGGTCGAACGCGGTGTTGGTGATGAAGCCACACGCCTCGCAGACGGCGAGTTTGAGATCGCCCCGCGGCTGATCGACCGCCTGCTGCCGGGTGGCCATCAGCAGGTTGCTTTGCGTGGGGATGGCGTCGACTTCGTAGAACTGACGAAGCGATGGTGATTCACAGGCTGGACATACAATTGCGGATTGCGAATTGCGGATTGCGGAATGAGATACAGAAGTCATGGGCCGCATTCTGATTTCGCAATCCGAAATCCGCAATCCGCAATGGAGCTATTCCAGCGTCGGCGGCCGCATGCTTCGCGAATCGCTCGGCAACTTCTTGCCGTTCAGGTCCGACCACATCGCCGCTTCGCCGTTCAACGGGCTCTTAATGTTGTAGGCCTGATACCCGATCATTTCGCCGATGCGGACGACGAGGTCGACCAGGCGTTCGCCGGCCGTCCAGTGGTCGCCGACGCAGATGGTCGTTTCGTCGAAATTCGGGTGGAAGATCGGCGTGAGCATTTTGCAGCGCGGGCTGAGGCGCGGGTAATCGCTGGTGAGCTCGATCTTCACGCTGTGCACGCCGCGGGGCGACGGCTCGGCATCGGGCGTGGCGCCCGGCTCGTAGCTCATCACGTGGTACTCGATCTCGTATTCTTCCGGCGGATTGCCGACCACGCTCTTGATGCGGATCGGATCGAAACCGGCAAACGCCTTCTGCATCTGCTCGTGCTCGGCGACGAGACGGCGCGTGCGCGGAGCCACCTTCGGCGTAGCGCCGGCGGCCGCGGGAGCGACAACGGTGGCGCTGCGGGTCGATTGCGGCGGGACGACGAGTTCCGATCCGCACCCATTGCACTTGGCACGACGCCCGACGGCCGAATCCGGCACGGCGAAGCTGCGCCCGCAACTAGGGCACGAAAACGAAATCATTTCCCGAGCCATTCCAGCGGTGAGATTTTGAGCCACCATAATCCAGATACCAATACGCCTGAGGCAAAACCGATCAGGGAAAGCACCAGCGCCACGAAGACCCAGGCGGTTTGTCGTCGCAGCAGATAGGCGGCCGATACGACCGTCGTAATCAAGGCCAGTGCACCAAACGCGAGCAATCCCAGCAGCGATCCGACGACCGCCGCCCCCACCAGCGCCGCATCCCACGGCACGACGGAGGGCTTTTCAATTTCATCATCGAGCGCGAAGTCCTCGTCGGTCATCGGCTCGGCCGTGCCGGTTTCGGCGTGATCTTCGGCCAGTACATTGACCTGCTTGCAGCCGTACGCGGCGCAGCCGCAGTTTTCGGCCCAGCATTCTTCGTGGTAGACCGCGCCGCAGCTTTCGCACGTGTGGCGAACGTCGGAACCTTCCACGTTGCTCAAGCAAATGCTGCAGGCGTGGACTTCCTTGGTCTCAACCTGTTCAACGGGCGTGAAAATCGTCGGGCAGTTCACGTCGCGCGAGCAGCGCCGGCAGCGAACCGTGGAACCGGCCAAGGTCATGGGCGACCAGAGCCGAGCGCCGCACTCGCACTCGAACACGACGCCTTCATCGGCGTTGTGCGCGGGGAGCGTTTCGACGTGCTCTTCGGTGGTGTTGCGGAACCAGATGGTTGTGGGCCCGATAGCAATGCGATCGCCGTCTTGTAGCACGATGGGCTCCTTCACGGTCAGGCTGTTCACTTCCGTTCCGTTTCGGCTGCCGCAGTCACGGATCGTGTAGCCGCGATCGGTCTTCTCGATGATCGCGTGGTCGCGCGAGACGAGCGGATGATCGATGCGCAGCTTGCTGGCCGTGCCGCGACCGATCGGGCACTTGCCGTTCAGTTCAATCGGATGACGTCGGCCGGATTGTTCAACTAATAGGAGCGACATAATTTCGTTTTCTAGAAGTCAGAATTCGTTAAGCCGCCTGGACCTTGGCTTTTTCGTGGAACTCGAACACGGTCGAGCCCACCTGAATCTTATCGCCGAGTTTGAGGCGCGTTCGGGTCACCATATTGCCGTTCACCAGTGTGCGTGAGCCGAGCGGCAGGTCTTCGATTTCAAACCCGCCGGGGACCACGTGGATCGCCGCATGACGACGGCCGACCTTCGGGTCTTTGAACAGGTACACGTGGCAGTTGGGGGCCGAGCCGATGTAAGTCGGATTGCGGTAGAGCACGAACTGCTTGCCGGCAATCAAACCTTCCTTGACCTTGATCCAGCCGTTCTTGATGGCGTTTTCGAGCAGGCCGGTGCCAAGGCCCGCGGCCAGGCCGATGGTGACGATCGCCACCAGGCGGCTGATGTGCTCGTCGGTCGCCTGGAGGATCGGGTCGAACATCGCCCCGCCGATGAGGCCGCCGATGAGGCCGCCCGCGGCGCCAACCACCAGACGTTTAAAGTTCCGCATGAGGAGTCCCGGCGCGATCGAGATGAACAAGCCGAGGATGCCCCAGGTGATCGAGCGGACCAGGATCGCGCTCTGCTCGTCCGCCGCCGTGCCGAATTGGCCGACGAGGACGCGGTACAGTTGATCGTAGAACAGCGAGATGACCACGCCGCCGATGAGGCCCATCGCCGCGCCGACGGATCCGTTCAGGATCGCCCCGCGTGCGTTACGGCTGACGACGGACTCCGCCGCCGACAGGAACGTGGAGATCATCATGCCGCTGATGCCGAAGAACAGCACGTTGCCGATGAAGACTTTCCACGTGTCAAGGTTTTCGATCTCCTGCATCTGCGCCGTTTTTTCATCGGCCGACAGGGAGTTGTCGAAGTAGACCTTCAGATAATCATTCCACTTGGCGGCCCGGGCGATTTCCTTCATCGCGCCTTCGGCGGCCACTGCTGGAAGCTGGCCGCTGTCGCGTTTCACTTTCAACTCTTCGTAAGCGTGGATCTTATTATCGCGCTCGATCCGCGGATCGGTGCGGAAGTTCATGATCTCGCCGAACGCGTACCCGACCATTCCGCCGGCCGCGCCGAACAGCGCCATGTACACGAGCGTATTGTAGAGGAACGCGAAGCGGCTGGATTTCGCAGGGAGCGTGGTCTGGGTGACCGGCTTGTCGTACTGCTCACGAGCGCGGGCGACGGCGTCGAGACGCTGAAGCTTAGCCTCGACCTTGTCGCTGCTTAGCTCGTCCCATGAGATCTTGAGAGGTTCTTTCTCCATCGTAGGCATCCTACCACTCCTGCGATTTAGGCGGATCAATCACTGCGCTTGAGCGGCAGGCTCAACCGGCGCGTCATTCATATCCACTGCTGGATCATCGGCAGTATGGTCCTGCATCTGTTCCATTAATTCGTTCAGATCGGGGTCTTTGGCCGTTTCGTCCTGTAATCCAGGTGATGGAATACGCGGCCCGTAATTGGGTGCCGGCTGCTGCTGGACCAATAATACGTACGTTGCCAGGAAGACGATCAAGAACGCCGTCAAATAAAGGGTGGGTGTGTATCGCGTAATAGGCCCCTTCCCGAGATTCTCCAGATCGGGCAATGAAATTTTATTGGCCGCTTCAACCGCGGCGTCTTCTTCAACCAGGAAGTTCTCTTTTTCGCTCTTGCCCTTGCGCCAGACGAAGAGGCCTTCCTTCTCGCCGATGGGGTCGTACACAAACGCGACCTGCCACGGGAGATTGAAGAAGTTGTCCTGGATGAACAAATCCATGCCCGAAAGGAAGATGTCAAAGCCAGGATGGGTGTGATACCACCCGACGATTTTTTTATCGTGATGATCGCGGTCCATCACGTTTTGGATGTGGTCCCACGTTTCCGCGGTAAACGTTACTTGAGCGGCGTGCTCGCTGGCGGAGTCGCCGGCGATCGCATCGGTGATGTACAAATACGGCCCGAGCTCGTCTTGGTAAACGTTGCCGACCAGCACGCCGCAGATTTCCACTTCAGTATTGTTCCGCCCGTGGTTGTGCATCTGGTCGAGCACAGAACGGTGGATGATCGCCTGGAAGCCGGCGTTGCGACGGCCTTTAGTCTTGGGCGCAACCATGAACGGCCACGCCGTGTCGGCGACCGTTGAAGCGTCAATGGCGGTGTTCACGGTTTCGCTCATAACAGCTCCAAGGCCCCTTCGACCAGCGGCCCCAGCACGTGCTGGATGTCGCCGCCGAGCTCGAATCCGACCGCCCTCTCGGCACTGCGCGCGATGAGGATGTCAAACGCCGGCACGCCGATCTGCGCCAGCGTCTTGTCGAGAAAATCTTCTTCGCCGCGGATTTTGCTGAACGTCACCACCTCGCGAGCGCCGCCGCACGTGGGGCAGGTCTCTTGTCCGGCCTTTACCGTGCCGGGCGAGGCGAACAGCAGCTTCTCGGTCTTGCACTTGTTGCAGACGAGCTTGTGCAGCACTTCGCGGGCGAGTTCGATCGTTCCGTCCCACGCGGGCAGATGCTGGCGGATAATCTTGGTCAGTTCACGGGCGGTCATCGTGTCGGCCGTCGCGTCGAGCGAAATGATTTCGTCGAGCGTGTCGTGGCTGTAGCAGTCGGCCTTGCGCTGGTATTCGGTTTGATAAACTTCCGCGGTCAGGCCGTTGAAGACCCATCCTTTGCCGCTGATGACGGGCAGGTTGTGCAGGACCTTCACCGCTTCCTGCGTCTGCACGCCGGCGATGATGCTGCTGACCGTTGGCGTGGTCGGCGTCTTGCCGGTTTCCATTTCCGCGCGGGTCAGCAAGTTGCAACTACGGCGATGGCGGATCAGATCCCAATCCCGCTTGCTCATCGTGCATTCGTAGCACGGGCCGTCGGGAACGAACACGCGGGCGACGCCGTCGATCTGCTCGATTGCGCCGTCGATCCAAGGCTTGTTCACCTTCCACGCATTGCGGTTGATCGACAGGCGGGCCTCACGATTATCGAGCCCGCCGATGATTACGTCGGCCCAGCGGTACACGCCAAGGCCGAGGTCATTGATGATGTCGCCGACGAACGAGTGGACGTGGAGATCAGGATAAATCTCCTGCGCCGCCGCGGCCGCGACTTTCGCTTTGTATTTGCCGTTGTCTTCTTTGCGGTAGAGCACCGACCGCGAGAGATTCGAGTTTTCGATGGTGTCTTTGTCAGCGATGAGGATGTTGCCGACGCCCAGCAGGACGAGATTCTTGATGATCTCATTCCCCAGCGCACCCGCCCCGATCACCAGCACTTTTGCGCGGGCGAGTTTTGCCTGATCCCACCAGCCGATGAGTTTGAACCGGTGAAACCGATCCTCCTCAGCGGCCGTAGTGTCAGCAATCGAAATGGAAAGCTGTTCTGTGCTCAATAGCGAACTCGAGTATTAACCGGCGGTGATTTCGGGCTGCAGGCGCAATACATCGCCCGATTTAACCCCAGCGGCCCCTAGCGTTTGGTCTTCCAGGAGCTGCTTGCCGCTGGCTCGGTGGTGGACCTTGTAGCTCAGGATTTGCCCGTCCGGAGCGTACTGGGGGAAATTCATCTTCTCGATGAGCACGGCGAGCAAACGATTTACGGGAGCATCATCTGGCATCTCCACGTCTTGGCGCTTGTTACCGGTCGCATCCCAAACTTGAACTGTAAGCATTGCCATAGTTAACCTCATCCTTCATCGGGCAAATCGGGATAAACTTTAACGAAGATTCCACCGCCCATATTACTTCAATCCCATTTGAATTTGCATGAATTAGAGCAAAACTCTTGTATAATCTACCTGCTCGAACCAGCCGACATATCTTGCGTAGGTTGAAGGAAAACCCGCCGGGCGTACGTAATTTTCTGGACGGAACCGGATTTGACGCTTGTGCATATATGGTGAAAAGTTGATCCTGTCGCGGTGAATGCGCGCCGGCGCTTGGGTGTGCCGGCTTGAACGATCGGGAGTGCGTTATTACTACGTCCAACGGCCAATCATCGTCTGCGAAGTCTGATCAGAATCCCCTGGGCTCTGACGCTCCGTATGAAGCTTTGCTCCAGATCCTCTGGCGCCGGCGTCTCTACCCCCTCGGCGGCGCGGCGGCCATCGGTCTGCTCGCGTGCATCTATCTCCTCTTCGCCACCAAAATGTACACCGTCACCTCGCGCGTCACCGTGCAGCCGATCAAGCTGCCGACCGAGCAGGTGATTCAATCCGAGAACGTGCCGGTCAGCGAAAACTTCCTCAACACGCAGGCCGAGCTGATGACGTCCACGCCCACGCTGGCGCTGGCGTTGCAGATGCCGGGTGTCGACAAGATCGGCTTCCTCGAAAAGATCGATGACCGTCTCGCGTATCTCAAGAAGAACCTGGTGGTGGAAGTCGGCAAGAAGGTCGACATCATCTCCGTCACCATGGAAGCGCCGAATCCGGTCGACGGATCGACGCTGGTGAACGCGGTGGTGAACGCGTACATCGGGTACCAGTCCAAGCAGATGAAGTCCGCCACCACGGAAGTCATCAACGTGCTCAAGAAAGAGCTCGACAACCTCAATCGCGATCTCGAAGCCAAGAGCAAGGAACTGTACGAGTTCCGCAAAGCGCACAACACGATGACGCTCGGCGACGAGAAGAACAACATGGTCATGGAGCGGCTCAACCGCCTCTCGCAGGAACTGACCGCCGCCGACGTGGAAGTGCTGACCGCCAAGAGTTCGTACGACCTGGCCGCCAATAACTTCAAGAACGACCCCGCCAAGATGCAGCGTCTGCAGCAGATGCACGACGACACGCCCGGCATGGTCGCGATCGACGAGACCGCCCTCAAGGCCGCCATCTTCGATCTGCAGCAGCGTCTGCGCGACATGTCGCGCCAGTACATGAACAACCACCCTCTCGTTCAGGCTACCCGCACGCGGCTTGATCAGATGGAACTGTCGTACATGTCGCTGATGGAGCAGAAGTACAACGCGGCCAAGCAGAAGCGCGACGACCTGCAGGCCACCGTCACCAAGTTGAACAGCGACGCAATCGAACAGAGCGGAAGCGCCGCCCAGTACAACAAGCTCTCGAACGAAGTTCGGGCGCTGCAGGACATGGCCCAGAACCTGGGCAACCGAATCAAGAACGCGAACCTGACGGAAAACGTCGGCGCGATGAACATTCAGATCGTCGACGAAGCCAGCGCCGGCGACCGCCCCACGCACCCGCGTAAGGGCCCGACGCTGCTTGTCGCGCTCATGCTCGGCTTCGGCCTGGGCCTGGTCGCTGCGTTCGTCCGCGAATTTACGGATCGCAGCCTGAAGAGTGCCAACGACATCGAAAAATCGCTCGGCCTCACGGTGCTGGGCGCGGTGCCTTCGATGGCTCGCCAGTACGCGGCCTCCACGCACGCCCGCACGGTGCATCTCAATCCGTCGAGCGAAGCGGCTGAGTCGTACCGCTCGCTGCGGTCGGCTTTGGTGCTCAACGCCGGCGCTCGCAAGTTCAAGACGTTCCTGATCACCTCGCCCGTCAACGGCGACGGCAAGACGACCGTCGCGTGCAATCTCGCGATCGCACTCGCCAAGGCGGGCAGCCGCGTGCTGCTGCTCGACACCAACCTCCGCGACCCGGCGGTTCACACGGTGTTCGGCCTGCCAAACGAACGCGGCCTTTCGACAGTCCTCGTCGGCGATGCCGAAGGCAACACCATTCAGCCCAGCGGGATCACTAATCTCGACGTACTGACGGCCGGCCCGACGCTTGACGACCCGGCTGATCTGTTAAATAGTCCATTATTGACCGAGACAATGGTCCAACTTTCGCGTATGTATGAAATGGTGATCGTCGACGCTGCGGCGATCCTCCCGGTGGTTGACGGACGTATCGTCGCCGCCTCTTGTGACGCCAGCGTGCTGGTGCTGAATTCACGTCGGTCTGACGGTAAGCTCAGTTCTCAAGCGTGCGAAGGCCTGCTCAGTGTCGGTGCGGAAATTCTCGGCGTCGTGGTGAACGATGTTCCGCACGATCGACTGGCCGAAGGATTTGATGTCAGCTACGCCCACTTGGGCGGCTACAACAATGAAATCGGCGGCAAGGCTTCAGCAAGTGAGCCGAGTGAGGCTCGCAATAATCCGTAAATCGTTCAACGTCTCGAGTTGAACGACGTATGCAAGGTCACAGTGGGTGTGATTCTGCAGTGGGTAGTCCGTGACCGTTCGCGCTAGTGTTGTATCTCGGGAAAATGCTCCACCGGGCTCAGGGGCCCGCTGGATTAAGTGATTGACGTCCGCGCGCGTCGATCAAAAGGTTGGGAGAAAATGCAACTCGTTAAAGACAAGGACGCCGCACAGGCTGCGTTGGCACCTGCGCTGGTATGGCCAAAGAAGTACGACGTGTTCGGCGTGAGCATCAGTGCCACGACCTACACCAGTGCTGCCGACTCGATCCTCAACGCTGCGCGCCGTCGTAAGGGCGGCCTGGTGACGGCGCTCGCCGTGCACGGCGTGGTCGAAGCCAGCACCAACGAAAAACTCAACGAAGTTGTCAACTCGTACGACATGGTGACGCCGGACGGCCAGCCGGTTCGCATCGCCCTCAACGCCCTGCACAACTCGCGGCTCGGTAGCCGCGTGGCCGGGCCGGATCTCATGCTCCTGCTTTGCGAACGCTGCGAAGCCACCGGCATGCCGATTTACCTGTACGGCTCGACGACTCACGTTGTGGAAACCTTGCGCGACCGCCTGATCGCCCGCTTCCCGTACCTGAAGATCGTCGGCTGCGAACCTTCGCTCTTCCGTCCGATCACGCCGGAAGAAAGCCGCGAGCTGGCCGACCGCATCAACGCCAGCGGCGCCGGCGTAGTGTTTATCGGACTCGGCTGCCCGCTGCAGGAGAAATTCGCTCACCAGCACCGCGCTCTGATCAACCCGGTGCTGTTCTGCGTGGGCGCCGCTTTTGATTTTCATGCGGGTTTGAAGCGCCGCGCCCCGCAATGGATGCGAGATTTCTGGCTGGAATGGTTCTTCCGTATGATGCAGGAACCAGGCCGCCTCTGGAAGCGTTATCTGACGACCAATACGCTGTTTATCGTGAAGTTCATTCAGCAATGGATGGCGTCTCCCGATAACAGTAATGAAGATCTGGATCTCGCGGACCGCGCAACGCACTGACGGCCGGGCAATCGGAACGCCCGTGCCGACCTCTTGGTCTGACACGGGCGTTTGAGTTTTATTTTGCCATGGCTGTACTGCAGTATTCCAATCTCCAACGCCTGGTTAAATCGTCCAGCTTTTGGGCGCTGACCGACCAGGGCGTCCTGAGCCTGGGCACGTTCGCCACGAACATCGCCGTTCTCCGCGCTTACAAGTACGACAAGCCCGAATACGCCACCTACCTGCTGCTGGTGAGCATCATCTCGCTGCTGAACAATCTGCACGCGTCGGTGATCACTTACCCGCTGTCGGTGAAAGGCGCCCGGGCCGACGACTTTGGGCTTCGCGGATTGGCGTCGGCGTCACTGGCGCTCACCGGCGCGATGGCCGCGCCCATGCTGCTCGTGGTGCTGATCGCCGCGGCGCTGATCCACAGCGTGGCGCTCGCACCGTTCGTCGCGATGGCGGTGATCGCCTGGCAGTTGCAGGAAACCACCCGCCGGGCGCTCATGGCGCATCTCCGCAATGGTGAAGCCGTATGGGGCGACGCCGTCAGTTACCTCGGGCAGGCCGCGCTCGTCGTCCTGCTCTGCCAACATCACGTGCCGCCGCTGTGGGAAGTGTTCACCGCGATGGCGGTCACCAGCCTGGCCGGCGCGGTGGTGCAGACGATTCAACTCCGGCTGGTGAAGTTCAACGTCGCCCACACCCGCGAAACCGCCACCGACGGCTGGCGCATCGGGCGATGGCTGCTCGTCACCAACGGGCTCAATCTGCTCACGATTCAGATGATCACGTGGACGATCTTCTACTTCCACCGTGACAACGGCGTGGCCGCGTTTGGCGCGCTGGGGAACGTCATCGGCGTGAGCCATCCGATTATGTTCGGCATCTGCGGCCTGATCGTGCCCGGCGTAGCCAAGGCTAGAAGCCACGGCGACGACGCAGGCGTCCGCCGGTTCGCCACCAAACTGAGCGCGATCGGACTCGCCTTGCTGGCGCCCTACTACCTGTTCCTGATGCTGTTCCCGGGTCTCACGCTGCGGATCTTCTGCGGTGCAAATTCCCCGTATCTCACGTTAACGACCGAACTGCGATGGTATGTGGCGCAGTACGTGTTCGTGTACCTCGCCTTCGTGACGGCTGCCGTGCTCAACGGGCTTGAAGCCGGCCGATGGACGTTCGCCGGGCAGTTCGCCAACGCGATCGTAACGATGTTCGTCCGCATCCCGCTCACCGCGCTCAGCGGCGTGTCGGCGGCCATCTGGTCGGGCGTGCTGACGTACTCCGCTCAAACGCTCGTCAACCTGTACGGCCTGCAGTTTTCAAGGGCCCGCAGCGGCGCTAACGCCGAACGCCGCGGGTTTGAACCGATCTTCAACAGCGGGCCTCACGCGGCCGCAACAAGCAACGAATCGCCGGAGCGCCTCCGCGTGCTCGTGTCGGCCTACACGATTTCGCCCGTCCGCGGTTCTGAGCCCGCCGGTGCATGGCAGGTCATCATCCGCCTGGCGGCCCATCACGATCTGACCGTCCTCACCAGCCCGAACTGCGAGGGCGCCGACTACCGCACCGAAACACTCACGTACCTGCGGCAGCATCCGATCCCCGGCCTTAAGCTGCATTACGTCGAGCCGCCCTACCTGGCGAAAAAGCTCATGCGGCCGTTCGGCGTGTTCGCGCGGATGTTCTACTACTTCGGCTACGCGAGCTGGCAGCGGGCCGCGCTCAAGGCCGCCCAATCGCTCCACGAGAATCGGCCGTTCGATCTCACGCACCAGCTCAACATGACCGGCTATCGCGAGCCGGGCTACCTGTGGAAACTGCCGATCCCGTTCACGTGGGGCCCGATCGCCGGCGCGTGCAATATGCCGTGGTCGTTCCTCAGCACGATGGCGATGAAGGAGCGAATCTTCTACGGCCTGCGAAACATCGCCAACACCTTCCAGCGCGTCTCAAGCCTCCGCTGCCGCCACGCCGCCAACGCGGCCAGCGTGATCTGGTACGTCGGCCAGGACGAAAAAGAATTGATCGAAGGAACCTGGCAGAACAGCCAGACCGAACCGATGCTCGACAGCGGCACCGAGCCCACGCCACGTCAACCGCTTAACTACGACGGCAAGCGCCCGCTGCGACTCGTGTGGAGCGGCCTGCACATCGGCCGAAAGGGAATGCCGATCCTCCTCCACGCCCTGGCGAAGCTGAAAGACAAAGCAATCAAAGTCACCATCCTCGGCGACGGCCCGCAGACCGAGCGGTACGACTCGCTCGCGGCCGACCTTGGTGTACTGAAAATGATCGAATGGCGTGGCCGGCTCCCTCGCCCTGAAGCGCTCGCCGTTATGGCCAACTCCGACGCGCTCGTCTTCACCAGCCTGATGGAAGCCGCGTCGCACGTCACGCTCGAGGCGATCTCCATGGGCCTGCCCGTGATCTGCCACGACGCGTGCGGCATGAGCATCGCCGTCGACAGCTTCAGCGGCATTAAGGTGCCTCTGGTCGACCTGCCCACCAGCATCAACGGATTCGCCGCCGCTATCGACCGACTCGTGAACGACCCCGCGGAAGTGCAACGACTGACCGACGGCGTCGCCCGTCGCGCCACCGAATTAACCTGGGACGCCAAGGTCGAACAGATCAGCCGCGCCTACCATCGAATTGTGGCCGCGCAGCGGCTGAACCGCCCTGTCGAGGAACCCGAAGTCGTTCAATCCCCCGCGTCGGCGGTCGAAGCGTCGGTCGAATTCGAATCATCCCCGAGCGTGCAGCCATGAGCACGGCCATGAGCACCCCGATCAAACTCCGCTCCCGCACCGAACCCGTTCAAACCGGGCAGCCGCCGCGAGTTGCGTATTTCACGCGGCTGTGGGTGAACGCGCTCTGCATCGCCCTGCTCGGCTACGCGGTGATGGGCCGTGGCTTCGCGTACCTCGGCATTCCGCCCATGTTCGTGGGCGAACTGCTGCTCTTTGTCGGCCTGGCGTGTTTGCTGGTGTGCGGGCGGTGGTGGGTGATTCTCAAAACGCCGCAGATGACCGCCCTCACGGTGCTGTGCTGCTGGTGCGCGATCCGCACCATTCCGTTCATCAAGCCGTACGGCATGGACGCGATGCGCGACGCGATCATCTGGGGATACAGCCTTTTCGCATTCACCCTTGCTGGCGTCATCATCTGCCAGCCGCAGTTACTGGTGCTGATCGTCAACAAGTACAAGTATTTCGTGAAGATCTTTTTGATCTCCGTTCCGTTTCTATGGATCGCCTTCCAGTTCTTCCACGAAGATTTCATCCGCTGGCCGTGGGCGTCGGATATTCCGATCCTTTACCTCAAGGCCGGCGACCTGCAGGTGCACCTGGGCGGCATCATCGGATTCTGGGCCGGCGAAGTCGCGGGTTCGACCGCGACCATCTGGTTCATTCCCATGTTCATCAATGCCGCCATGCTCGGCCCAGTGAACCGCGGCGGCATGATGGCGTTTATCTCGTCGCTGGGCGTGTCGATGATCTTCAAACCGCTCAACCGCTGGGCGTGGAGCTTCATCATCATCGCCGTCTTCGGCATCAGCGTGCTGCTCGCCACGGGATTGAGCTTCAACATCCCCGGCAGCCAGCGCCCGATCTCGGCCGAGCAGCTCATCGGCAATTTCATCTCCATCTTCGGCGGCGGAAAACAGGGCGACCTTGAAGAACTCCAGGGCACCAAGCAGTGGCGCATGGATTTCTGGAAAGCGATCATCGACGACACCGTGTACGGCCCGTACTTCTGGAAGGGCAAAGGCTTCGGCGTCAACCTGGTGAGCGAGTACGGATTCAACATCGACGCCGAAGAAACCGTTCGCGCCCCGCACAACGGCCACATGACCATGCTCGCGCGCTCCGGCGTGCCGGGTGCTACGCTGTGGGCGATCGTGCACGCGAGCTGGGCGCTGGGCATGGTCGACGGCTACATCCGCTCCTTCTTCGCCGGTCGCAAGCGATGGGCGGGGCTGTTCATGTGGCTGCTCATTTACTGGCTGTGCGTGGTGATCAACTGCTCGTTCGACCCGTACATTGAAGGCCCCATGGGCGGCGTATGGCTATGGTGCATCTACGGCATGGGCGTAGCCGCGATGTATTTGCGGCGCCGCGAGCCGAACCTGCTCGACATCCCCGAACCCCCGCCCATCGACCAAGGCCGCGAAGGCGATCCGCTGACCGAGATGGCGGCCCAATGAACGTGCTCGTCGCCCACAACTTCTACCAGATCGGCGGCGGCGAAGATCAGGTCTACCAGGACGAGGCCGCGCTGCTCGAATCGCACGGCCACAAGGTCACGCGGTTTTCGGTTCACAACGACGACCTGAAAAACACCGGCAAACTTGCGATGGCGAAGATGACCGTGTGGAACGGCCGCCTCGCCAAGAAGATCGCCGCGATCATTCGCAAAGAGCAGATCGAAGTCGCGCACTTCACGAACACGTTCCCTCAGATCTCCCCCGCCGCGTACTACGCCGCCCGCAAGGCCGGGGCGGCCGTGGTGCAGTCGCTCCACAATTACCGATTCATCTGCCCTTCCGCGTTGTTCCTGCGCGATGGAAAAGTGTGCGAGAGCTGCATGGGCAAGCTGGTGCCCTACCCGGCGATCAAGTACGGCTGCTATCGAGACAGTAAATCCGCGTCGGCCGTTGTGGCGGGAATGCTCGCGACGCACCGCGTGATGGGCACCTATCAGCGGGCGGTCGACGCGTACATCGCGCTCACGGAGTTCGGCAAGCAGAAGTTCATCGAAGCGGGCCTGCCGGCCGACAAGATTTCCGTCAAACCGAATTTCGTGCTGCCCGATCCCGGCGAAGGCCCCGGCAATGGCGGGTTCGCGCTGTTCGTCGGCCGGCTGTCGAAGGAAAAAGGGATCGACGTGTTGTTGCGAGCTTGGGAAGAACGCCCCGGCGTGAAACTGAAAATCATCGGCGACGGCCCGCTGGCGGACCAGGTTCGCGCCGCTGCCGCGAAAATGCCCGGCGAGATCGAATACCTCGGCCGCAAGCCGGTAGAGGAAGTCATTGCCACGATGGGCGACGCCGCGTGCCTGGTCTTCCCGTCGGTGTGGTACGAGGGGTTGCCCAAAACGATCGTAGAATCCCTCGCCCGCGGCACGCCGGTCATCGCGAGCAAGATCGGCGCGATGATCGACCTGATCGACCACGGCCGCACGGGTTTGCACTTCCCCACCGGCGACGCTGGCGCGCTGGCCCAATCGGTGCGAAGCCTCTTCGCGTATCCGCAAACGCTCGCCGACATGCGGACGAACTGCCGGGCGGAGTTTCTCGCCAAATACACTGCCGATCAGAACTACCGGCAGCTCATCGCGATTTACGAATCTGTTCTGCACCGCACGCCTGCGGATGTGGAAGTCTCGACAACGTAGCGACCCGACGCCTTCCGAAAACCGCCATTCCACGCGCATCGTCATCCTGAGCGTACTCGCGAAGGATCTGGCATCGATCGACAGATAACGCAGATCCTTCGCGGGTACGCTCAGGATGACAATTGAATAAATTCGTCGACGGCTTACGGCGATCCGTGTGCTACGATTCCGCAAGGTCACACCATGCGACTATCTCGACGGCGCAAGTGGATTCTCGGCCTACTCGTTTTCGGCGGCGTGTTGTTCGCCGTCGGCTACTTCGTCGCATTACCGCGGATCGTTCGCTGGCAGGTGGCCAAGCGGCTGAACGACGCGGGACTGCCCGCCACGTTTGATGTATCCAGCGCCGGTTTCTTCTCCTCCGACATCGCCAACCTGAAGGCGTCCGACGACGCGGTCATTAAACAGCTCGCCATCGAATATTCCGTCATCGGACTCGCCCAAGGTCGCATCAACGGGCTGCGCATCAGTGGCCTCAGCCTTCTTATCGATTTCCAACACGGCCGGGCCGATGTAGGCGTGATCGACCAACTCCTCGCTCGCCGCAACACCGGTACCACGCAGCCGACCTCGCGCGAAACCCCGCCCGCCGACCCGCTGCCGCTCGATCGCATCACGCTGACCGATTCCGTGATCATCGCCAAAACGCCGCAGCAGGAGATCCGCCTGCCCCTGGCCGGCACGCTCACCGTGCAAGCCGACGGCGCGCTGGTGCTGGATGCCAACATTCAAACCACCACGTCACCGATTCACATCACCGGCACGATCGACTCGGCGAGCAGCCGCATCGATCTTCGCGCCACGTCGACCAGTCTCGACGTGCCCGCCCTGCTGTCGGTGGCGCAGGCGCTCCTGCCGGCGATGAATGCCCGCCTGACTGGAACCGCCGCGGCCGACGTGCGGTACGTTGTCGACGGACAGAACAATTCCATCTCGATCCGTCTGGAGCCCAAAGCCCTGATCGCCCGAATTCCGCAAGCGAAGGAAAAGGTCACCAAACTTCAGTTCGACAGCGGTGTCTTAGTGGTGGATGCGGTATGGACGGCGAATGCCGCTCCCACCAGCCGCCCGAGCATTAAGCTCACGGCGGCAGGTTTGTCGGTTGCCAACGATGATAACGACGCCAGGATCGACGGCCTGACGGCGACGCTCGCATACGGGCTTGGCATGGAATCGGAGACGCAGCTTTTAAAAATCGACCGGGCACAGATCGGAAAGATGCAGGTGAGTAGTGGCCTGGTGAAGTTCACGATCGACGAGCAACGGAATTTGGTGATCGAAGACACGAGGTGGACATGGCTGGGCGGCACGCTGTCGACAGCGAACGTTTCGATCAAGCCGGGCCAGCCGACGGATCTGACGGTGAACGCGCGCGAGATCGAACTCAAGCCACTGCTGGAGGCATTCGGCTCCGGCCATGTGAGCGGCGAAGGGAAGATCGATCTGAATGTGCCGCTACGGATCGACTGGCCGCGGCTCGGGTTCGGACGCGGATCGGTGAAGAACGTGGGCGCGGGTCGTATTCAGCTCGCCGACGCCGCCACGGTGGCTGACACCGTTGCCGCTCAGGCCGCCAGCAATCCGGGCGAGCAGGAGAAGCTGAAGCGCGACGTGATCGAGTCGTTGAAAGATCTGGATTATGAGGTGCTGACGCTCGCCCTTCGTCCCGAAAAGGGCTCGCTGATGGCCGACGCTCATATCGCCGGCCGCGGACGCCAAGGGGCGAAGAAAGCAGTCGACCTGGAACTGCATTTGAGCAACGTGGATGATTTGATCGAATTTTATCTTGGTGTTGCCGGGCGATTATCGGGACAATAAACGCCTCGACCAAAGGATGCTATGAAACAATCGGCCACGTTCTTATGCCTGAGCCTTGCGATCGCCGCCGGCTGCGCCCGCGTTGCGGTGGAAGGCGGCGACAAACCGATCCACATCGTGATGGACGTGAACATCAAGATCGATCAGAAGCTCGATCAGTTCTTTGCGTTCGAAGACTCTGCGCCGCCCTCAACCCGTACGGCCGCGACGCAGAACGACAACGGCTCGCAAGTCTCCGGAGGCGCTCAATGAATCGACTCACTTTGTCGCTGCTCGCGGTATTGGTTGCGTTCTTCTCGGTCGCGCCTGTCGCGCGAGCGGAGAGCGATGCAATGAAGGAATTGCAGAAGCATTTTCAGGAGCGCCTGCCTGCGGTTCAAAAACTGAAGGCGGCCGGTCTGATCGGGGAAACCAACCTGGGCTATCTCGACGCGCGGGAAACGGTTGACGCCGATGCGCAGAAACTGATCAAGGACGAGAACGCCGATCGGTATCACCTGTTTCAGATGATCGCCGACCAGGAAGGCGTGAAGGTTGATAAGGTCGCCGAGCGCGCCGCGCGGCGGAATTTTCAGAAGGCCAAGTCGGGAGAGTATCTCAAGACCGAAGACGGGTGGAAGAAGAAGGCGTGAGCAGGACACGTCAAGGTTTGTCATCCTGAGCGTACTCGCGAAGGATCTGGCCCGACCGCCTTAAAGCGCAGATCCTTCGCGGGTACGCTCAGGATGCCATCGCCCCGCAAGTCGCGGACGATTGACTTCCTAGACACCCCTCAGGATGACATACCTTTTCCCCCATCCTCTAGTGCAACCCTTCTCACGCATCCCCAACCCATTGTGGACAACTCGTCGCGGAACGAAAAAAATCTTGTCGCAATTTATCGGCCGTGCTAGGGTGCGCCCACGTTGTCACAGTCTGCTTCAGCGAAGTACCGGATGATCGCGATCGATCTCGACGGCACGTTGTTATCGCCGCGAGGCGAAGTGTCGGAGCGTTCGAAAGCCGCGGTGCGCCGGGCGCTGGATGCGGGGTTGCTGGTCTGCTTCGCCACCGGCCGCAACTGGACCGAGAGCAAGCTGGTGCTCGAAGCAGTGGAGCATTACTCGACTGCCGTCTTCGCCGGCGGCGCGATGATCGTGGACACCGAGAAGCAGGTCGTGCTGCACCGGATGAACATGACGCCGAAGCTGGCTGGCGAGGTGTGTGCGTTCATCGAGGCGCGCGGGCTGGCGGCGCTGGCGCTGCAGGACAATACGGCCGCGGGCGTTGATTATTTGACGAGTGAGAGCATCGACCTCGATCCGATCACTGAAGCCTGGATGGCGGCGATGGAGACCGCAATGCATCGCGTTGAAGGCCTTGGATCGCACGCACACGACCACACGATCCGCGTCGGCACGATCGGAAAAAGCGATGCGATCAGGCAATTGCAGGCCGAGATGATCGAGCAGTTCGGCGAGCGCGTGATGTGTCAGCGGATCGAGATTCCCCGTGCCAAGCTCGATGTGCTGGAGGTCTTCGACCCGGCCGTCAACAAGTGGCAGGGAATTTTGCTGGTGGCCGAGCGCCACGGCGTGCGGCCGGACCAGATCATCGCGATCGGCGACGACGTGAACGACCTGGCGATGATTGAAAGCGCGGGCCTGGGCGTGGCGATGGGTAATGCGAAGCCTGAAGTGCTCGCGCTTGCCGACCGGGTGGTCGGCACGAACGCTGAAGACGGGCTGGCGGCGTTTCTCGATGAGCTGGTGGATTCGGGAATGGTCGCGCCGGAAAATTGAAATGATGAATGCAGAATGATGAATGATGAAGTTTGGCAGATTTCGACAGGATGACTTTTTCATTCATCCTTCTGCCTTCATCCTTCATCCTAATTCGACCAAGGAGGCGGCAGCCTCGTCAGGGAAGACCGAATAGCGGGTAAGCGACGGACAGCTTCCCCGATCGCCGGCAAAGGTGTGCCGGATTTCAATCAGGGAAGATGCGAAAGGAATCGTTGGAGCGGTGAAGTCATTTCATCGCGTCTGACGAAATCGCAGCGGCCGGCGTGATCACTCACGCCGGCCGCTTTTTTTTCACTCAGATCGTTGCTTGACTATTTCTTCTTCGTATCCGGCTTCGCGTCCTTCTTTGCCGGTTTGGGTTCAGCAGGCTTCTTCTCGTCGTCGGGTTTTTTCTCCTCGACGGTCTTGGGTGCGACGTCGTCCGGTGCCGCAGCAGCAGGTGGCTCGGCCGCGGCGGCGACGGGGGAATTTTTCAGACCGCCGTTCGCGAAAGCCAGGAGGTTCGCCATGATGCCAGTCGCCGAGTCGGGCGTGTAGCCGATGAGGCCGTCTATCGACTCGCCCACCAGTGCGCCGCTGAGGTCTTCCTTGCTGAAGATCACCGCCAGGCGGTTGTTGAGCGTGATGCCGTGCAGCAGCGGCGTGGTTTGGCCGCGCGGGATCTTCCCGCGGGCGTAGGGGCGAAACGCGATCGGTCCCATCGGCTTGCCAGTGGCGTTGAACGCCGCGTGGTCCGCTGGAATAACGTCGCCGAGTTGCTTGGCGTCGGCCCCGAACATCGCGGTCAGCGCGTCTTCAATAGACCCGCCGAACTCTGTATCCCCGCCGGCCGCGTCGACGATCAGCGTCCCGCCGCCGGTGACAAATTCCTTGATCGCCTTCTGGTCGGCGTCGCTGATTTTCACTTTGCCCGTGCCGGTGAGGTGGGCGATCTTGTAATCCTTGAGCGCCGCCGGCTTCACGAGGGTGGCCGCCACGTCCGCGCCGTACGAGTTGTGCATGACCGCGGCAAGCCGCTTCCAGCCGCCCGGTTCCGGGTTGGGATTTTCGCCGACCTCCAACCGCGCCACCTTGATCGACGCCGCCGGCTTGATCGCTGAATTGGCGCGGACGATGTACGTCGCACCCTTGTATCGCAGGTCCTGACCTTCAACCGCGTAGAGGAAGATTTCGCTCAAAAGCTGGAACTGGTCTTCCTTGGCCTTGTTGTCGGCCTGCTGCCACGCCTTGCCGGGGTCGCCCGTCGGGATCAGCAACATGAGCTCGCGGACTTTGTTCGAAAGGCCCAGCACGTTGGGCTTGTTTTTCCAGGTCTTCCAGAGGCGCTGCCGCGTGAACATCGGATGATCGCCGGTCAGCTCGCGGAATTCGCCGGCGTCGGGAAACAGCTTCATCCCCAGGGCTTTAAAACTCTTGGCGAACCCGGGGTCAGAGCAATCGGCGTGTCCGAGGATGAGGCCACCCTGCTCGACGAACTCTTTTAGCTTCGTTTCTTCGGCCTCGCTGAATTTCAATTGCTGATTACCGGCAATGTAGAGAATGGGCGAATCGTGCAGGTCTTCGACCGGCACATTGAGGTTCACGATCTGGAAGTTGAGATCGCGTTCCATCTGCTTGGCGATGTACTTCACCACGTTGGCCGCGTCGCGCGGGCGCTGGTTCCAGTTGGCCTCAGCGGGTTTTCCGTCGCCGGCAATGTTGTACTGGAGTTTGTTCATCACGACCGGAGCGCGGCCGCGACATAGGAAGAGAATTCCGAACGCGGTTGAGCCCGTGGCCCCGCCGGTGAGACGATCAGCGCCCCATCCGCCACCGGCGGCCTGCTTCTTGATGAGTTGGTCCGCGCCTTCCTTGTACCAATCGAGCTTGCCGAAATATTTGAATCCGCTGGCCACGCCGATTCGTTCGACGCCATACAGCGTGTAGAGGTCGACTTTCCCCGCCAGAAATGCCGGCGGGAGATTCTTTTCCATCCAAGCCATGCCGCCGTCGATCGGAACGTTGTCGACATTGCCGGTGCACTTGAGGCCGTTCATGCCGCTCAGGTAGTCCTGCGTGATGAAGAGCGTCGCGATGCCGGCTGCGGTCATGCTCAACTTGGACGCGCTGTGATTGTCGTTTCCGGCGCCCTTGATGTAGCCCCAGCCCTTGTCGGGATTCTGGTTGGCCTTCCATGCCTTTTCGACAGATTTCCAGTATTCGTCGGGCAGTTCCACGCCCGCGTGATCCATCGCCCACATGCCCAGCACGCCGTACTGGCTGCAACTGGCGTCGTAATCTCTTTGGGCGACGACGTAGTGATACAGGCCGCGAAAACCACTGCCGGACTTGTCGCGCGCGCCTTCCAGCAAGAAGGCCGCATCGCGTTTGATCGCGTCGCGTATCGTGTCGTCCTTCTCGTGCGGGATGAGGTTCCACACCTGCGCCCGCAACCCGAGCGCGTAGATGCCCTTCGAGGGATTCTTCTTCAGATATTCAACCGCAGCGGCGATCTTGGGATTTTGCGGCTTTTCGCCGGCGGCGAGCAACGCGTAAGTCGCCAGGGCGGTCATGCCGGTTTCCTGATTGTCTTTTCCGCCACCTTCCCAGTTATCACCTTTTTGAGTGGCGTAGAGAACGTCGATCGCCTTCCTGATCGCGTCATCGACTTCCTTGACCGTCGCCGCGCGCGCGGGCTGCGCTCCGGCTACGACGACTGAAACTGCAAAGACGAATAGCGCTAAGGTGTGTGCTCGGCGAATGCCCCACATGGTGCGTGTCTCCTCGAGTCCCCCTGCTCCGTCTCACGATTCTATGATCTTGCGGATCACTTGGCTTCTTTATCTTTTTCTGCAGCCGGCTCGTCAGGCTTTGCCGCTTCCGGCTCGGGCTTGGGCTTTGGCGCCGGGGCTGCGGGTTTCGTGGCCGGCTTGGTCGCCGCGGGCTTGGCGGCGGGAGCCGTCGTCGGCTTGCTCGTCGGCAATGCCTTGATCCCGCCGTTGGCGTACGCGAGCAGGTTGGTCATGAGCGCGGTGGCAACTTCCGGGTTGTATCCCAGGATGCCGTCGACCGATTCGCCCACCAGGCCGCCGCTGATGTCTTCACGGCTGATGATCACCGCCAGGCGGTCCTTCAGGCTGATCCCGCGGATGAGCGGCGTGGTCTGCCCGCGCGGCACCTTGCCTCGGGCGAACGCGCGGAACAGATTCGTGTCGATCGCCAGCCCGCCGGCGTTGTAGAGCGCGTGGCTCGACGGGATGTTGCCGCTGAGCTGCTTGGCGTCATCGCCGAACATGGTGTGCAGCGCGTCTTCCATCGCCGCGCCGAACTCCGTATCCCCGCCGGCGGCGTCGATAATCAGTGTGCCGCCGCCTTCCACGAACGCCTTGATGGCCGCCTGCTGGTCGTCCTTCAGCTTGATCTTGCCCGTGCCGGTGATGTGGGCGACCTTGTAATCCTTCAACGCGTCGCCGTCCGGCTTGACCATCGCGGTTTCAACGTCGACGCCAAACTTGTTGTGCATGACCGCGGACAGCCGCGCCCACCCGCCCGGCTCGGGATTAGAATTTTCGCCGACATCGAGCCGCGCGACTTTAATGGTCTGCGTCGTCTTGATCGCGGGGTTAGCGGTCACGAGGTACGTCGCGCCCTTGTAGCGAAGGTCCTTGCCTTCAACGGCGTAGAGGAAGATGTCGCTGAGGAGTTGGAACTGGTCTTCCTTGGCTTTGTTGTCGGCCTGCTGCCACGCCTTGCCGGGGTCGCCGCTCGGAATGAGCAGCATGAGCTCGCGGACCTTGTTGGAAAGCCCCTGCAGGTCGGGCTTGTTCTTCCAGTTTTTGAAGAGGAACTGCTGCCGCGTATAAATCGGATGGCCCGGATCCAGCGCCCGGAATTCGCCGGCGTCTTTGAACAGCTTCATGCCCAGCGCCTTAAAGCTCTTGGTAAATGCCGGATCTGCACAGTCGGCGTGTCCCAGGATCAGGCCGCCCTGCTCTACGAATGCTTTCAGCTTGGCTTCTTCGGCCTCGGTGAACTTCAGCGCCTGGTTGCCGGCGATGTACAGGATCGGCGAGTCGTGCAGTTCTTCGACCGGAACATTGAGGTTGACGATCTGCCAGTTCAGATCGCGTTCCATCTGCTTGGCGATGTAGCGCACGCCATTGGCGGCGTCGCGCGGGCGGACGTTCCAGTTCGCTTCCTTCTTGTCGATGTCGTACTGAAGCTTGTTCATCACCACCGGCGCGCGGCCGCGGGAGAGGAACAGGATACAGAAGCTGGTGTTGACGACAGTATCCAGGCCGCCGGTCTTGCTCTTGTTCAACTTCTTGGCGATGTCGTCCGAACCGTCTTTGTACCAATCGACGTTGCCAAAATACTTGTACCCGCTGGCCACGCCGATTCGTTCAATGCCGTACATTCCGTACGGCGCGACCTGGCCGGCTTTGAGCATCGCGGGGAGATTCTTCTCCATCCAGGCCATTCCCTTTTCCAGCGCCGGACTCGGCTTGCTCGGCGTGCACTTCACGCCGTCCATGCTGCGGAGGTAGTCCTGAGTGATGAACAGCGTGGCAATGCCCGCCGCAGTCATGTTCACTTTGCGCGTCGCGGGGAGATCGGTCTTTTCACCCTCGCCGTAGACCCAGTTGCCGTCCCTTTGTTGATTTTTCGTCCAGGCCTTTTCGACAGCGGTCCAGTAATCGTCTGAGACTTCCAGCCCCGCGCGTTCAAGGCCCCACATGCCAAGCACGCCGTACTGGCTGCAACTGGAATCGTACGTGCGGCTAGACACCAGGTAATGGTACAAGCCGCGGAACCCGGTTCCGGTAGAATTGCGAGCGCCTTCAAGCAACAACGCCGCGTCTTTGCGGATGCAGTCGCGGATCACTTCGTCCTTGTCGTGCGGCAGCATGTACCACACCTGCGCCCGACACCCGAGGGCGTAGATGCCCTTGGTGTCATTCTTCTTCAGCCACTCGATAGCCGCCGCCAGCTTGGGATTGTTCGCGGGCTTTTCACCGGCCGATAGCAACGCGTAGATCGCCAGCGCCGTCTGCCCCGTGAATTGGGCAACCGTCGGGTCTGAGCCGGCTTCCCAGTTGGCTCCCTGCTGCTTGGAGTAGATGAAATCACAGGCTTTGCGAATGGCGGTGTCAACCTCTTCAACCGTGGCCGCGCGCGAGGGGGTTTGGCATACACTGCCGAGGACAAGTCCGATCAGGATCGTTGATACAAGTTTAGTGCGGCGCTTCCAAGACAACATGCTACGTCTCCTCGTTGCTCACCACGTTCCGACTACTAGCCGCCGTTCCACAGGTACATCAGGCGCGGCGTGAGCAGGTCGTAGACCATACCCGCGTCGATTTTTGTTCCTCGGAAATCAATGCTCCCCAAGTCCGGCGCCGTATCCGACGAACCGGCCGGGCCGACCCCGCTACGGGCGCCGAGCAAATCTAAAATGCTCGGCGTATCTTTCATGCGAATGATCATCGGCTTCACCGTCAGGCCCGCCCGCTTGGCGGCGATGGCGTAGGCCGCTTCGGGATAGTCGACCAGATCAACCAGCCCGAGTTTGAGCGCCTGATCCGACGTGTAAATTTTGCCGTTGGCGATGTCTTCGATCTTCCCCTTCAGCGCCGCGCCACGACCCTTCACGACGACGTCACGGAACTGGCCGTACGCTTCATCGACGATCGCCTGCAGGTACGCGTTGGCCTCGGGTGTTTCTGGCTTGAACATCGTCTCCGCGTTCTTGTAGGGAGAACCGGTGGCCTTGAGGGTGGTTTCGTCGATGCCCCACTTTTCAAACAACTTGGAGACGTTGAACCGCGGCAAAAGCACGCCGATGTTGCCCGTCCACGTGCTCGGCTGCGCGACGATGTAATCGCCCGCGCACGAGATGTAATACCCGCCGCTAGCCGCCAGTGCGCCCTGGTTGATGATGATCGGAACGCCCTTCTTGGCTTTGAAGAGCAGGAGTTGATGGTAAATCTCGTCCGACGCGTTCACCGTGCCGCCGGGGGAGTCGACGTCGACGACGAGCGCCTTGCAGGTGGTGTCGTCTTCGAGCGACTTGAGCTGCTTGCGGAATTTTTCAGCCGACTTGTCGTTAATAATGCCGTGCACGCTGAGGACGACGATGCGGTTGTTCAGATCGCCCTTCTCAATGACCGTTTCCTGCTGCAGGCCGTTGCCGCTCACGATGCCGCTCAGTGCGATCAGGTAGATGTTGAGCAGGATGGAAATACCGAAAATGGTGGTAGCCAGCGTGGTAAAAATCGCGCGGGCGAAGCTGCGGCCACCCTTTTGAGGCGGCGGCGGCATCATCATCTGCATCGGCGGGTAATAGCCTGGCGGCGGCATGGGCGGACGCTGCGAAAATGCGCCCGGCGCGGAACCGGGTGCGGGCGGCGGTGAAAACACCCCCTGCGGATCAATCGGCCCTTGGCCGGGTGGCGGCTGCGACATAGGAACCTCACGGGATTACAACGTGCGGGATAACGTTTGCCTATACAATCTTAATCGAACCACGTTGAAAAGTCCTAGTCGTTTTTAGGGGTGAAATCCGCGTTTGTACTTCCAAGCGCAGGTCGTACAAGGAAAGTTGTTTTAACGTCCCGTCGTCCCTACATGTTCGACGGTAACGATGCCCGCCGTCCCGCCTCGAACGGCGAAATCGCCGATCACTTTCAGCTTCCGCGGCGCCAAGGCGGCGATCAAATCGTCGGCGATCGTGTTCACTACCGCCTCGTAGAAAATCCCCTTGTTCCGGTACGCCAGAAAGTACAGCTTGAGGCTCTTCATCTCCACGCACTTCTGATCGGGCACGTACTCCAGCGTGATGGTTGCAAAATCAGGCTGGCCGGTCACCGGGCACATGCTGGTGAACTCGGGGAAGATGAACTTCACCGTGTAGTCGCGCCCCGTTTTAGGGTTGGCGAACGTATCGAGAATAGTGCTCGGCTGGGCGATCTGCTCGGGGGTGAGGATCGACTTTTGACCGAGGTGTATGGGCTGGTTCATAGAAACTCGAAGGATGAAGGCGGAAGGATGAAGGATGAAAAAAGAATTGGCGTTTCTTCATTCATCCTTCTGCCTTCATCCTTATTCTCTCATTTCGGGTCCCGGTTCAGGCCGGGCGGCCGCGGGGGGCGGGCCGGGCTTGTTGAAGTCGGCTTCGAGCTTTTCGAGCAGCGTCCGCTCGATCTCGAAGTGCAGCCCATTATACGTGGCGACCGGCGGCTTGGCATCGCCGGGATCGATGATTTGGAGCATGGTGACGTCTTTAGGGAAGGCGCCGACGCCGCCGCTATGGATTGTAACGACGATCGTCGTGCCGGACGTGGGGGCCGCCTCGACATACTTCTCCGCCCGCAGCGGGTGGAACGCAGCAAGGATCGACTCGACCATCGAATCGTTGGCCGAGTACAGATTGACCAGCGGCGATACGCTGGCCGCCGGCAGCGGATCGGCCGCCATCCACGTGCTGAGCTGCGGCTCCTTGATGGGCTGTGTCGACGGCGTAGTCGTCGGCTGCGTGGCGGGCGGCGGGCGACGCGTGACGGCAACCGTCTTCTTCTCGGCCGGCTTGGTCGTCGGCTGCGTGGTGGCCGGGCGATCGACCGTGACCGCGAGCTTGTTGACCAGCGCCGGATCGACGGTGGTCACCATCTTGTCGCGGAATTCGATCGCCTTGCGGTCGAGGAAGTTCAGCGACTCCTTCGGCACTTTCACGATCACGTTCGAGCCGACGATCGTGGCGTAAAGGTTCCGCTGCAGCACGGTATCAGGTCGGCCGATGCGGATCTTGATCAGCGCCGGCTGACTCGTGGGTACGGTAGTCGGCTGCGAAGTAGCCGACGCCGGCGCGGCCGACGAGATCGTGATCGTTTTCGCGTCGTCGCCCAAGCCGAGCTTCGACGCGTCGGCATCCTGGACGAATTCAACCGCCCGCAGGCTGGCGATCGACATCACCAGTTCCCCCACCGCCGACGGGTCGGCCGGCATCGCTTCGGGCGAGATGACCTTCCACGCCTCGTTGCTCTTGACCATCTCCAG